>Ga0208196_1000330_pt1 | contig 64849 bp, 50 predicted proteins | sample AD_JPNNA7_MetaG_FD_184443 | JGI IMG/M metagenome (GOLD analysis project Ga0208196, IMG submission 184443) | Active sludge microbial communities of municipal wastewater-treating anaerobic digesters from Japan - AD_JPNNA7_MetaG (SPAdes) (version 2) | ecosystem: Engineered > Bioreactor > Anaerobic...
GATCAAGAATCATGGCAGAAGAGCAAAGAGTCTCTTCAAATATGGCCTCACTTATATTTCCAACTTGCTTTTTAGCAACGATATAGATAAATTTACCCAATGCTGTAAATTTTTGTCATGTACTTAGTGCAGACACATTATAAATTAAATAATTGAACCCATGAAAACAATTGATTTTTCATATTTCATCGAAAGGTTTATTGCCGGTGAAATGGATGAAAAAGAGAAACAATGGTTTCTTAAAGAAATTGAAGGGAACCAGGAACTAAGTCGGGAAATTGAGCTAAGGCAAAAGGCCGACAAATTCATACCGCGTAATGATATTATTAATCTCCGTTCGAAGCTGGCTGATATAGAGCATAAACGCGCAGCAATTCAGGTCAGCAGGCATCCCCGGCGGGTAAAATATGCAGCTGTATTGGCGGTGCTGGTTATTATCGGCGGCGCAGTTATGCTTTCGAGGGGACGAGCGGGCACTGATGAATTGCTTGACAGATATTATCAAGTATACGAGCCATCTGTGTCCGTCAGATCGGAACTGACCAGCGGGAATCATGATTTCAACCTTGCACTTGAATATTACAATGTCCACGATTACAGAAGTGCAGCTATTTATTTTAAAAAGGTAATTCAAAGTGAGCCTGACGATATGCAATCAACCCTTTTAAACGGAATCTCCAATTTTGAGATCAATAATTATCCTGAAGCAGAAGGCTCATTTGTAAAAGTCATTGACAATAATGAGAATTTGTTCATTGACCATGCGCAATGGTATCTTTCATTATGCTACATCAAAACCGAAGAACTGATAAAGGCAAGGGAGTTGCTGTCGCAAATAGGAAAATCTGAGAGTGTTTACAGGAAAAAAGCCAAACAGATCTTGAAAAGATTGTAATTACCATGCAATATTGCTTCACGGGATTTATAAATCAGAGCTGCTGACCCGTACATATGAATAGTAATATTCTGAAATACCATAAAATCTGTCTGATGAGGGTTATCTGATTGAAGTCAATGTCTGACCTGACAAAACGTGAAGTCCGGAGGGTGCCTTTAATTCGTATGGCACCCTCCTTTTTATTCTTCCTGCTGGTATCATGTTCCCCGGCTATGCTGCAAGATCATTTATTTCCTGATGCTAAGCCTGTAATTAGGACCTCAGTCCGACGATTCAGCCTTCGGCCTTCAGAGGTAATATTGTCGCCCCTGGGAGATGAATTTCCGTAACCTTTGTATTTAAGCCGTCCATCGGAGATTCCATTTTCGACCAGGTAATTAACAACCGACATTGCCCTTTTTTCGGAAAGTATCAGGTTATGTTCATCGGTTCCCGTCGCATCGGTATAACCTCCAATTTCAACCATGATATCTTTGTTTTCCGCAAGGAGCAATAACAGATTATTCAATTCCTTCAGGGATTCCTTTTTGAGAAGCCAGGAATCTATTTCAAAGAAAACATTTGCCAGGAGCATGCTTTCCCCAACTTTGAGGGGGCTTAGGAGAATATTCTTGAGGAAAGGCTTAACTACCGTGTGTGTGCCTTCGAGCATAAAATTCTCAGAATAAAACAGGTATCCTTTTTTTCGGACATTCAAACCATAGTTAAATCCGGAAGGCAGGCAGACCAGGAAATTCCCGTCTTCACCGGAGCTGTTGACAAGGACACTCCTGCCGGTAGACAGATTGATCAGTTCATAATCTGCAACGAGTCTTTTGCCTGTTTCCTTGTCGGTAACTTTACCCTTGAGGTATGAGACGGGATCAGGACGAATAGATTCGTGCAGGTAGAATGAATATATATTCTTCCCGCCCGGTTTGTCCCTTTTTGAGGAGAAGTATGCTTTCTGGCCGTCAGATTCGATTACAAGTCCTGTTTCATCAGAAAAAGTATTAATGGGATATCCGAGATTCCTTGGCTCGCTCCAGGTACTATCCGGTCCCAGTTTTGTGAAATATATATCAAAGCCTCCCATTCCCGGTAAACCGTCTGAAGAATAATAAAGCGTTTTTCCGTCGAAATGAATAAATGGTGACATTTCATCGCCGGGAGTATTTATCATGCTACCCATATTTTTAGGAGGCAGCCATTGTCCCTTATCGCCCCTGGTAGTATACCATATATCTTTGCCCCCGAATCCTCCCGGCCTGCTGCTTGAGAAATACAGGGTTTTTCCGTCGGCACTTACAGATGGTTGCGATTCCCAGTATTTGGTATTAACCGGACTTCCGATGTTGACTGGAATCGACCATTTGCCATCATTAAATGATGAAAAGTAGATGTCGCAGCTTCCGCGTCCGCCGGGGCGGTCACAGGCAGTAAAGTACATATAGCTGCCATCAGATGACAGGCTTGGTGCTCCTTCGTTTTGCCGTGTATTTAACGGCGCCCCGGCATTTATTGCTTTTTGCCAGATATTGTCTTTCAGGTAACTGATGTAAAAATCCTCCTGTCCGGCATTGTAGCCCTGAACTTTATCCCTTGTGGCAATCTGCCTCGTGAATATGAGCATTTGTCCGTCAGCAGTAATCGAAGGCCAGTATTCATCATCGGAGGTATTAATTCCCTCCCCCACGCTAACCGGACTGAACGGAACGGGATTTTTCATTGCTTCAATTGCAAAATCACAGTTTTTAAGATTCTTGATTGCAATGGCCTTATTCTTTTCTGAAATATTTTGCTGGCTGAGGTATAAGTAATAATGTTTTCGGGCATTAATGTAATCTCCGGTCGAGATTTCAGCTTCGGCAAGATTGAAGAAAACAGGCAGGTAAAATGCAGAATCGATTTTTACTGCCATTTTGTAATTATCTGCTGCTTCTGAAAAACGTTTTTGTTTTGACAGAAGTTCTCCGAGTATCATATATGCCTCATAGAATCCCTTATCGGCCTCAATTGCATGCCTGAAATACATTTCTGCAGAATTGTAGTCAACGAAATCATAATACTTCATCCCCTCATTGTATAATTTAAGGGCCTTGTTTGACGAAGTATGAAATTTCTGCTGGCCCAGCATATTCCCTTCCGAAATGGTGAAAAGTAATAATACTGATATGAAGAGTGGCAATCTCATTTTTATTTAAGGGATATGCATGTATTTATGTAATTGCAGGGAAATCCTCCATTCTGGATTTAGCTTAACATATCCGACTATATGCGGAATGATTTCCCCGAAGCTGTTCCATTCGGGCTGGAGAAACAAATGTGCAGTATTTTTCACCTTTTTCCGGTATTCTTCAGCCCACTCAAAATCAGAACTGTTTTTAATTACTACTTTAAGTTCATCGGCCCTTCTGCAAATTTCTTCCATTGGAGGCTTATTCCTTTTGGGTGAAAGGCAAATCCAATCCCATTCACCTGAAAGAGGATAAGCGCCGGATGTCTCAAGGAAAGTTGCGACGCCGTTTTTTCTCAGAACGGAACACAGGTAATCAAGGTTCCATATAAGAGGCTCTCCTCCGGTTATCACAGCAGATTTCATGCCAGAAGCAATTGCATGATCTGTTATCACATCCGTATTTACCATGGGATGATCCGCCTGATTCCATGTGAAACGGGAATCGCACCAGCTGCAGCCGACGTCGCATCCGGCAAGCCGGATGAACCATGCAGCCATGCCTGCATGAAATCCTTCCCCCTGGATCGTTGAAAACTCCTCAACCAGCGGCAGCTTCATGTATTCAGTGTTAACCCCGTTTATATTCTTCATTTTTAAACGCAGTATTGTCAGGTTTTATTTTCCAAACAGCAATTTGTAATCTTTTCCTGCCGCGATCGCAGCCCAGCTTTCGGGGATAACTTTCCAGTTCCCAAGGGCTTCAGGATTTATTGTTCCCAATTGTTCAAGATAATTAATCATATAAAATCTCAAATCCCTTTCGGTTGATCTTATAATTCGCTTGTGCAATTCATCCCTGCTGATGCCCGCACCTTTGAGTAAATGCCCCCCTCCCCCGTTACCCCTGTAGGAATTAACTGCTACCTTATATGTTTTTTCCGGATCAAAGGGCCTCCCGTCAGAAAAGGAACTGATGACTATTCTCTCCCCATCCGGTTTGCTGACGTTTACCGAATAGTCGATGCCTGCGGCAGAGTCAAAATTATAGGAAGGATTCCTCAGCCATGCAACACCCCCTGCAAGAGCGGGCTTTCCATCCTTCCCAAGACGGAACTTGAGGAGATGATCGTCGGGGCCCTTCATGGTATTGTACCACCCGGAATAGGAGAATTCGAGATATCTTTCAATTTCCTTGCCGGTCATGGAAAGTGTATATAAAAGATTCTCGAACCGGTAAAGCTTGAACATATCGCCAATGGTTATTTCTCCGGCAGGAATACTAACATCAAATGAAAGGGGAGCTGCAAATGAAATATCAGCGCCGGTAATCTCAAGCTGGATTGAGTGTGTCAAATCCACGAATGGTGAAGAACCGAAATAAGCATCGCGTGATGAAACAGTCTTTTCAGATCTGGCTATTGGTGTGCTGACATACTTGTCAATCACTTTCGAACGGTCTCCGAATTTATTGATAAAACCAGGATCGGCCGGATATTTGCCGACATCAATAATTCTTCCCTTCAATAACTTTCTTTTTTTGCCTGCGACTCTGTCGTAAGTTATTTTTATATCAGCCCTTGCGATCTTTTCTGACCGGCTCCCTCCATCGAGAATCAAAACTGTATCACCTGCAGAATTGATGAATTTCTCATTATATATTTTATGGTCATGTCCGGCAAAGATAATGTCAAATCCCGGCACCTTCCATGCAACTGATGCGGTTCCGTTTTCATCATAATTCCCTGTCGTAACGAAGTTATTGCTGTTTTCCCTGACGTCCCAGCCTGAGTGAAACAATCCAATGATCAGATCGGGATCTTCCCTTTTAATTACTTTCATCCATGTTTCTGCGGCCTGAACCATATCCCCGAATTCCATCCCGGAATAAAGCTCCGGAGGCAGCCAGTTGGGAACGGCGGGAGTAATGAGGCCCATAACCGCAATTTTAAGTCCGCTGCGGTCAATAATTGTATACGGACAAAAATATGGTTTGCCTGTTTTGACAGAAATTGCATTGGCTGCCAGCATGGGGAAATGGTATTCCTTTCTGATCCTGTCGTAGACACTGTGACCCGTTTCAATATCATGGTTACCTGCTGTAGCGGCGTCGTAACCCAGATAATTCATTACTTCGGCATTGAAATGAGTGTCAGTCGTATCTATATAATTGTTGTAATAAACAGTTGGTTGCCCCTGCAGGTTGTCTCCATTGTCGAGCAGAATGAAATTTTCCGAAGAATCCCGGGTTTTCCTTATGTATGAGGCTGCGTGAGCAAGTGAAGCCTTCAGAGGTTCCTTCTCAATAAAATCGTATGGCAGGATAACCCCATGCAGATCAGTGGTTGCCAGGATGGTAATAATATGGTCTTTATGCTTTTCACAGGAAGTAATCAGCAGGAAGATACAGATAATTTGCAGGAAGGTTGTTAAAAATCGTTTATTCATGGTATTATTGTTATTTGAATAACAAATCGGCATTAGAGGATCCTGTGTATTTGAAAAAATAATTTAACAAAAGAAACAATTCACAAATAATTTAAGCCATAATACTGTAAAAGAATATTTTTTTCAGCTAACTTCAGTTTTCTGCGGACAGTTGTATCCCAGGCTGCAATATATCAAATCGTAGGACAAAAATTATCAGATATGGTTCAGACGGGTCTTCAACAGATCAGGAATGACTTCCCCCGGGGTCTCAAAGGCAAACGCATCGGCGTACTATGTCATTCATCCAGCATTACACCGGATTTTATCCACATTACTGATTTCCTTTTTAACTCAAAAGAGTGTTCACTATCTGCTATATTTGGGCCTCAGCACGGCTTGCACGGTCAGACCCAGGATAATATGATTGAATGGGAAAGTCAGCTTCATCCGTATTACAAGATACCGCTTTTCAGCCTATACGGTGAACACAGGAAACCCGTTCCTGCCATGCTCAGCATGATTGATATACTTTTAGTGGATCTTCAGGATGTAGGTGCCCGGTTATATACATATATATGGACGGTAAAGCTTTGCCTGGAGGCCTGTACTGAGGCCGGTATTCCCGTATGGATCCTCGATCGTCCCAATCCTGTGGGGAGACTGCCGTTTGACGGACCGGTGCTGAAGGAGGAATTCTTTACTTTTGTCGGAGGTGCATCAATACCCCTGTGCCACAGGATGACAATCGGCGAAATGGCCTTATGGCTTAAGGAAAGGTATTTTCCCGGGTGTGATCTCAAGGTTATATGGATGAAGGACTGGAATAGGAACTCATTTTACAATGAAACCGGCCTTCCCTGGGTTTTGCCTTCTCCCAACATGCCATCACTCCAGACGGCAATTGTATATCCGGGCATGGTCCTGACAGAAGCACTGAATATTTCTGAAGGCAGGGGAACAACATTACCATTTGAGCTTTTTGGAGCACCATTTATCGATCCCGAAAAACTTAAAAGAAACCTGGATTCCAGGAAAATTCCTGGCTGCATGTTCAGAATACATGGGTTTATACCGACCTTCAACAAATACCGGGGGATTTATTGCAACGGCTTACAGATTCATGTCACAGAACCTGAAAAGTACTATCCGGTTGCAATGGCACTTGAAATTTTCGATGCCATTCTGAAGACAACTCCTGAGAATTCCATGCAATTCAAAGAACCTCCCTATGAATATGAATACAAGCTGATGCCCTTTGACATCCTTTCAGGTGATTCGGGAATGAGAATCTCGCTGCTTGAGAATCAGCCGGTTGAATATGAAAAACAACGATGGCGTGAAGAGATTGAAGCATTCAGGAAGGAGTTCGCAGGCCTGGCGGTTTATCATGATTAACGGCAATCCCCAAGGCTGTCTTCATACTGATTTTTTACCATGAACTGATACAAGTTTTTCAATCAGCTGTTTTGGAAAAATCGGCTTGACGATATATTCATCGAAACCGGCCGCCATAATCTTTTCCCGGTCTCCTGACAGGCTGTAGGCCGTCTGTGCAATGATTACAACATCCCTGAGTATTTCCCGGATTCGTCTTGCTGCCTCATACCCGTCAATAACCGGCAACTGGATATCCATTAAAATTATATCGATTGACCGGTCAGCGGCTGCCATATCAACAGCTTCACCCCCATTACATGCATTAAGCAGAACCGCTCCGGTTTTTTCCAGTATCTTATTCAGATACAATCTGCTTGAGGCATCATCCTCCACTATCAGTATCTTTTTACCCTTGAGATAGTCAGTCTCCATTTTTCCGGCATTATTCAAAAAGTCCCTCATCTCTCAGAAGCAGTAAAATTGCAGACTGGGGGACAACAATATATTTCTCCTTGTTGAATTCTATTTCGATAGCGGAACTCTGCAAATAAACAGCCTGATCACCCTCTTTTGGCTGAAGCGGCACATATTTCGGCTCATCGGTCCTGTTCTTCCAGGGTTCGTCAGTGTCACTGATGGTAGGTATGGGATATCCGGGTCCGACCTTGAGTACGAAACCTATCTGAACCTTTTCGTTTTCATTTACTCCGGGCGGAAGGTAGAGGCCGCTTTTGGTCTTTGACTGCGGCATCTTTGGCTTGATAAGAATCCTGTCTCCGATAACAATAAGTTTCTGGAGATCTTTTTCATCTAGTAAAACACTCATAATTTCTTTCAATATCCAACAAAAATATCAATATTTCCATATAACCCGAAATCAGCATCAGGGAATTATTAATATTGCAGGTTTGAAATAAATGTCAACAAAGCAGGAATGTTCATGGCCGGATCAGATACATATCTGACAATCAAGAATTTCGCCCAGGGTATATATAAAGAGAAAGGAAGTACTTTCATTTCTCTGGCCTACCCGGTTCGGACGGTTGATGAAATAAAAAGTATACTTGGGGAAACAAAAAAAGACCACCACTCTGCCCGGCACCATTGCTTTGCATATATACTTGGACAGAACAGGGAAATATGGCGTTCGGGCGATGACGGGGAGCCTTCAGGTACAGCCGGCAAGCCAATCCTCACTCAGATCAGGTCTCATGGCTTAACCAATGTCCTTATTATTGTGGTACGCTATTTCGGGGGACGGCTTTTAGGTACCGGAGGATTAATTAATGCCTACAGGTCGGCTGCTGCAGACGCAATAAAAAACTGTGAAATAGTGAAAATCAGGCTACATGACTTCTTTATGCTGGAGTTTCAATACCATGGAATGAGCAGTGTGATGAAGATTGTCAGAGATCATGATCTTGACATAACCCGACAGGAATTTGGCGAAACCTGCCGGATATCCATCAAAGTTGAAAAATCATCAGCTCAAAGTATTTTGTCATTGTTATCACGAATTGAAGGTCTGAAGTATACATTTTTATATGCATCACAGGAATAGCCAGCCATGTAAAAGTTTTTATCAAGATATCAACATTTATCTGTTTGGGATTTAATCTTCGATAAATTTGTAATAACACCTGAAACAGATAAAAAGATATCCTGATGAATAAAAGAAGCCTGGTATCCATTGATGATCTGACCACGGATGAAATATTGAAAATTCTCGATCTTGCAAAAGAATTTGAGAAGAATCCTTCCCAGCTCCTGCTTACAGGAAAAATTATCGCAACCCTGTTTTTCGAACCCTCCACGCGGACGCGTCTGAGTTTCGAAAGCGCCATAAACAGACTTGGCGGTAAAATAGTTGGTTTTTCCGAATCAGGCAGTTCAAGTGTTTCGAAAGGCGAAACACTTCACGATACCATCAGAATGGTAAGCAATTACAGTGATCTTATTGTAATGCGTCATCCGGTTGAAGGCAGTGCCAGATTTGCAAGTGAAATTTCATCGGTCCCTGTAATAAATGCAGGTGACGGTGCAAATCAGCATCCCACACAAACATTGCTGGATCTGTATTCAATCCGCAAAACCCAGGGAACCCTCGACAACCTCAACATATTCCTGGTCGGTGACCTGAAATATGGCAGGACGGTTCATTCACTGATGATGGCAATGTCCCGCTGGAACACAACCTTTAACTTCATCTCGCCCGAAGAACTTAAAATGCCGGATGAATTCAAGTTGTATCTCGAGAACCTTGGACTGAAGTATTATGAACATTCGGATTTCACCGAAATCATATCCAGGGCAGATATTATTTATATGACAAGGGTTCAGAAAGAACGATTCTCAGATCCGATTGAATATGAAAAAGTCAAGAATGTATATGTATTGAGGAATTCCATTCTTGCCAATACCAAGCCCAATATGCGGATATTGCATCCCCTGCCGCGGGTAAATGAAATTCATACTGACGTTGATAACAATCCCAAGGCATATTATTTTGAGCAGGCGCTTAATGGCGTTTTCACACGCCAGGCTATATTATGCACCCTTTTAGGAATAAAATAAATTGAACAGAATCACATGAAAGAACCTAAACTAAGTGTAAGTGCTATCCAGAACGGAACAGTAATTGACCACATTCCTGCCAAAAATCTTTTTAAGGTCATTCAAATTCTTGGGCTGGATCACATTGATTCCCAGATTACATTCGGAACGAATCTTGAAAGCAAGAAGCTGGGCAGAAAAGCAATCATAAAAATCTCAGACAAATTTTTTGAAGATGCCGACATCAACAGGATCGCGCTTGTAGCACCTGAGGCAAAACTTAATATAATCAGGGATTATGAGGTAATTGAAAAAAAAGTGGTTGAGGTTCCTGATACAATTATCGGCATTGCTCGGTGCATGAATCCCAAATGCATCACAAACTTCGAGTCAGTAGTAACAAGATTCAGGGTAGTATCAAAGAAACTAGTCTCACTTCGTTGTCACTATTGTGAAAAAATTACCAGTCAGGAAAATCTTCAGATAATTTAGCGCAATCTGTGGTATGAACTGACCAGATTCTCATCCCTGCGGATCCCCCTGTATGCAAGTAACGCAAATATGACAATAAGAGGAATCAGGTAAAATTTTGCCAAAGGTATAAAAGCAGCATCAGTGCGAACTGCTGTTGTCGCAGAATAATAAGTGATCAATCCCGCCGTTGCTGCAGCCAGGATCATAATAATCATTACAACAGTCATTTGCAGCTTTCTTTTTTTATACATGAAGATTGCTGCAACCGACATGACGGGAATAATGATGGTCAGTGCTGATAATGGCAATAACCGATGCATGAGGATTGGATCTGAAACCCCGTCAAACTGATAGATACCGTTGAACCTTATAACAAAACCGATACCGGTTTTGTCAATAATTTTTACAAAATCTCCTTTAAACAATAACATGGCAAATATTGTTGTCAGACTGAGATAAAGCGACTGCATCCTTTGCAACATGGCAATGTGTTTTAAATGTTGAACAAAAATAATGGTAAAAAGCTTTTAAAAAGCATAAAACTTGAATTTACCGGGTTGTCTTAAAAGCTGTTTCTTTTATGAAAATTTAACATAGTTTTCAGAGCATGAAGCATTTAATAAAGTGCAAATTACATACCTTTGCCACCGCTGTATTAGATACCGGAGGCTGAAGGTTTTCAAAAACGATGTGCCCTTACACAATAACCGGCAGAAATAATATCATTTGGAAATGAAAAAAAAGAAAAGGTTGATAATTACGATAGCATTGATTGTAGTGTCTGCAGCAATCATTTTTTATCCAAAAATCAAACCGCATTTTTCAAATGACTCGAAAAAAATGGCCTCCGGAGGAGCCAGAACCGGTGCGGGCGGAATGCCTGGAATGCAAAGGTTGAATGTTATTGGATATCTTATTCAGCCGTCGGAGATGAGCGACCTTTATAACAGTACCGGCACCCTTCGCCCTGATGAGGAGGTTGATTTATCGTTTGAAACATCGGGGAAGATTGTTGAAATAGGGTTCACTGAAGGAACCCGGGTAAAAAAGGGAGATCTTCTTGCAAAAATCAATGATAAACCATTGCAGGCGCAGCTCCAGAAACTTGAGGCACAATACAAGCTGGCGGAAGAGAAGGAATTTCGCCAGCGCAGCCTTCTCAACAAGGATGCCATCAGCCAGGAAAGTTATGATCAGATAGTAACGGAACTCCAAACTATTCAGGCAGATATAAATCTCGTGAAGGCACGCATCTCTGAAACAGAACTCAGGGCGCCTTTTGACGGAATAATCGGATTAAGGTACATGAGTGAAGGAGGATATGCCACTCCTTCGTCGAAGATAGCCCGACTTGTTAAGATTAGTCCGCTCAAGGTTGAATTCGCAATTCCTGAAAGATATGCTGATCAGGTTACCATTGGCTTTCCTGTCACTTTTGTTGTTGACGGTAGCAATAAGGTCTTTGACGCCAGGGTCTATGCAGTTGATCCCCAAGTGGAAGAGAAAACCCGTACAATCGTGATAAGGGCCTATTACCGTAATGTGAATGAAGAACTCAAGTCTGGGCGCTATGCAGCTGTTACTCTCCTGCTGTCACAGATAGAAAATGCCATTGCAATTCCTTCCGAGGCGCTGATCCCGGAAATGGACGGAGAAATGGTTTATGTCTATAAAAAAGGAAAGGCTGAATCTGTAAGGGTAACCACGGGTCTGAGAACAGAATCACTAGTCCAGATCACAAGTGGCCTCAATTTCGGTGATACACTTCTTACTTCAGGTATTCTTCAGCTGAGACATAATCTGCCAGTAGTACTTGATACACTTGTGGTGAAAAGATAAAAATGAAAGGAAACAAATGAGTTTATCGTCAGTCAGTATCAACAGACCGGTTTTGGCAACAGTATTTGCCATCGTAATACTGTTGTTCGGATTTGTCGGGCTTACTTATTTGGGTGTCAGGGAATTTCCAAGCGTTGACCCGGCAATAATAACAGTCAGTACATCCTACCCGGGAGCCAATTCAGATGTAATTGAGACTCAGATAACCGAGCCTCTTGAACAAAATATAAACGGTATCCCGGGTGTTCGTTCACTTACCAGCGTCAGTCGCCAGGGATTCAGTAATATCACTGTTGAGTTCGAACTTTCGGTTGATCTTGAAACAGCTGCAAATGATGTCAGGGACAAAGTCTCGCAGGCGATGAGATTCCTGCCCCGTGACTGTGACCCTCCGACAGTGGCAAAAGCAGATGCTGATGCCAATCCCATTCTTTTCCTGACAGTTGAAAGCGGAAAAAGATCCCTGCTGCAGCTTTCAGAGATCGCAGAGCTTACCCTGAAGGAGCAGCTTCAGACAATCTCCGGGGTGAGCGCAGTTGGAATATTTGGTCAGAAAAGATATTCCATGCGATTATGGATTGATCCGGTGAAACTTGCCGGATACGGACTGACGCCCATGGATGTAAGGAATGCCATAAACAGGGAAAACGTTGAACTGCCGTCAGGTTCGATTGAAGGAACCAATACAGAACTAACCATAAGAACACTTGGACTAATGACCACACCCAAGGAATTCAATGAGCTTATAATAAAGCAATCGGGTGATCAGATTGTCAGGTTCAAAGATATCGGACGGGCTGAACTTGGGCCTGAAGATATAAGAGGTATTCTAAAACGCGACGGGGTGCCCATGGTTATGGTGGTAATAATTCCCCAGCCCGGTTCAAATCATATCGACATTGTAGATGAGGTATATCGCCGGCTTGATTATATTTCAAAAGACCTTCCGGAAGATGTCAGGGTCAATGTCAATTATGACAATACCAAATATATCCGCTCCTCGATAAAGGAAGTCAAGGACACTATTTTCATTGCCTTCATACTGGTTGTAATCATTATATATTTTTTCCTTCGCAGCTGGAGGGCAACGCTTATCCCGATCCTGGTTATTCCGGTTTCACTGATAGGATCATTTTTTATTATGTACCTGGCCGGGTTCACCATTAACGTGCTTACCCTACTGGCCCTTGTACTGGCAATAGGTATTGTTGTTGACGATGCTATTGTGGTCATGGAGAATATTTATGTCAAGGTCGAATCGGGTATAAGCCCAATGGAAGCAGGAATAAAAGGATCGAAGGAGATTTATTTTGCCATCATTTCAACAACTATAACACTAATTTCCGTCTTTTTCCCCATTGTATTTCTCCAGGGCATAACAGGGCGGCTTTTCAGGGAATTCAGTATTGTGATGGCAGGCGCAGTGGCGATCTCAGCTTTTCTTGCACTGTCGCTCACACCCATGGTCTCAACAAAGCTGTTACGCAAGGAAAAACATCACAGCTGGTTTTTCAGAAAAACGGAACGTTTTTTTGACAGTATGAACCATGCTTACAGAAACGGACTGACTTCATTTCTTGATCACAGGAAATCTGCAATTTTGATTCTGGCTATTTCGCTGGGGCTGGTTGTTTTATTGTGGAACACAATACCCTCGGAGATGGCGCCTCTTGAGGATCGTTCCCAGATAACGATCAACACTTCGGCCACCGAAGGCTCCACATATGAATACATGCTGGCATATGCTGATGATATAGCAAAACTTGTTGAAGAAAAAGTTCCCGAGAGGATCAGCTATACTGTAATGGTAAGAGGAGGAAGCTTTGGCAATATCAGGGTTACCCTTAAGGACCCCGGCGAAAGGCACAGAACCCAGCAGGAAATCGCCGATCAGCTTACCAGCGATCTTCGCAAAAAGACCAAGGCCAGATCATTCGTCATACAACAGTCAACTTTCGGAAGCAGGCGTTCAGGCATGCCGGTTCAGTATGTATTGCAGGCCACTTCAATAAATAAATTAAGGGAAGTGCTTCCGGAATTTATGAGCAGGGTTATGGACAGCGAGGTTCTTCAGATGGCTGATGTTAATCTCAAATTTACCAAACCGGAGCTCCAGATACATATTAATCGTGAAAAAGCCATCACCCTGGGGGTTTCAACACAAAATATCGGACAGACACTTCAGCTGGCATTGAGCGGACAAAGATTCGGCTATTTTTTCATGAACGGAAAACAATACCAGATACTCGGTGAACTGGCGAGGGAAAACCGGAACAAACCGCTGGATCTTAAATCTCTTTACGTTAGAAATGACAAGGGTGACATGATTCAGTTTGACAACCTTGTAAACCTCTCGGAGGAAACAGCTCCGCCCCAATTGTATCGTTATAACAGGTTTGTCGCAGCCACTGTCTCGGCAGGGCTTGCAAAAGGCAAGACGATCAGCGAGGGCCTTGCCGAAATGGACCGCATTGCCGCAGATGTACTCGACGATTCTTTCAGAACTGCACTGGCCGGCGATTCCAAGGATTTCCGCGAAAGTTCATCAAGCCTGATGTTCGCTTTTATTCTTGCCCTGATCCTTATATTCCTGGTCCTTTCGGCACAGTTTGAAAGTTTCAAGGATCCGCTCATTGTCATGATGACTGTACCGCTTGCACTTACAGGTGCACTATTATTCATGTGGTATTTTAACGTCACAATGAATATTTTCAGTCAGATCGGAATCATTATGCTTATCGGACTGGTATCAAAGAATGGTATTCTCCTTGTTGAATTTGCGAACCAGAGAAAAAAAGCGGGTTTGTCAAAATTTGAAGCAATAAGGGACGCAGCTGCTTCCCGTTTCCGCCCCATCCTTATGACCAGTATGGCAACGATATTAGGCATATTACCCCTGGCTCTCGGACTGGGTGAGGGTGCGCAAAGCCGTGTCGCAATGGGTATCTCTGTTATTGGAGGTATGGTCTTTTCAACTTTTCTGACCCTGTTTGTGGTTCCGGCCATTTACACTTTCATCTCAAGTGAATCAAAAAAGAATGCCGATGAAATTCAAGTTACTGCCGCTTAGTTTTCTGATCTCAGGTCTCTGTATTACTTCATTTTCACAGACGGTATACAATCTGAACGATTGTATCCGGGTTGCATTGGACGCAAATTTCTCAATTCTTATTTCAAGGAACGCCGAAAATATTGCCGCAAACAACTATACTCTTGGAAATGCCGGTTTTCTGCCCAGCATTGACCTTTCAGGCAGACACAACGGAAGTGTATCAAATATCAGCCAGAATTTCAGGGATGGAAGCAGTAATGAAACCAACGGCGTTCATAATACTTCAACCTCGGCTCTTGTAAATGCCGATCTGACAATTTTCAGGGGATTCAGCGTCCAGACCAGTTACAAAAAGCTGAATGAGCTGAAACAGATCGGTGAACTGAATACGAGGATGTCGGTGGAAAACCTTATTGCCGACATTGTATCAGGTTATTATAATTATGTGCAGCAGGTTGAAATTCTCAACAATATCAAATACGCGCTATCCTTGTCCAAAGAACGACTCAGGATTGATGAAGACCGTTATGTTCTGGGTTCAAGTTCCAAGCTTCAGGTTCTGCAGTCAAGGGTTTATGTTAATGCTGACAGCTCAAGGCTTTCAAGACAGTATGAGATTGTCAGGAGCTCATGTATAAGGCTTAATGAACTGATGGCTGTTGAAGATCTTACAAGGCATTTTGTAACCAGCGATACTGTCATAAAAATAAATCCCGATCTGATATTCGAGAAATTACTCAATGACGCTCTTAATCAAAATACCGGCCTTCTGATTGCTGCCAGGAACAAAACCATTTCTGAATATGACTATAAACTCATAAAATCGCGTGTATATCCTTATCTGAATGCTTCTTCAGGTTACAATTACAGCTTTAATGATTATTCTACCGGAAACATGCAAAATCAGGGCAGCCGTGGAATGAACTACGGACTGACGCTTGGCATCAATATTTTTGACGGACTTAACCAGAGGCGGAATATTAAGAACTCATCTATTGAGATGAATAATAAGGAGTTAAGATACAGGGAAATTGAACAGGGTGTACGTGCTGACCTTATTACAATCTACAATGCCTACAGCAATTATCTTCGGCTTGTCAGCCTCGAACAGCAAAATCTTCAGACAGCAGCGGAAAACCTTGAAATTGCGATGGAAAGATACAAGCTTGGGAGCCTCTCAGGTATTGAGCTGAGGGAAGTCCAGAAAAGCCTGCTCGATGCCAAGGACAGTCTTATTTCAGTCGAATATCAGGCAAAGCTTGCTGAAGTTTCACTGATGCTTATTTCCGGCAATATCACTGATTATTACTAGCGAGGCTTAATGTAATTATCTATATTTGGATTTCATTTTTTCTATGCAGAAGAAAACCGAGCTTATTACCAATAATGATGGAAGTATTTTCCATTTGAACCTTTTTCCTGATGACATTGCAGAGAAAATTATAATTGTTGGAGATCCCGGGCGGGTTGATTTGATCGGGGACCTTTTTGACAATATCAGATTAAGAAAGGAGAACAGGGAGTTCAGAACAATAACCGGCAGTTTCGAAGGTAGTGAAATCACTGTGATATCCTCTGGAATTGGGACTGACAATATTGATATACTGATCAATGAGATTGACGCACTGGCAAATATCAACCTTGAAACAGGTATACCAAAAGATGAGCCCGTGTCGCTTACATTCATAAGGCTCGGCACTTCGGGAGGAATACGGGCTGATGTACCAGTTGGCTCATGCGTGCTTACAGAAACTGCTGTCGGGTTTGACGGTCTTTTGCATTTTTATGAAGGCTACGACTGGCTTCTTGACAATGCCCTTGCGTCAGTCCTTGCCGAATATCTTGAATGGCCTGATACACTTTCATTTCCCTATGCCGTTAATTCTGACAGAACCCTGGCTGCAGTGTTTGCCGGGGATAACTTCATTAAAGGGATAACCATATCTGCCCCGGGATTTTATGCACCACAAGGCAGGCGGCTCAGGCTTAAGACATTTGACAATGAAATCAATGAGAAACTTGCAGGTTTCTCCTTCTTTGGAAGGACCATTTGCAATTATGAAATGGAAAGCTCAGCCATTTACGGGTTGTCGGGATTATTGGGCCATAAGGCCCTGACAATATGTGCAGTTATTGGCAATCGGATGACGGGTGAATTTTTGAATGACTACAAGCCGCTGATTACGGAGCTGGCCCTCCAGGTAATGAGAAAGCTATAAGCTTCCCTGCTGGTATCACAAGTATTCACGATACCATTTTACAGCCTCTTCCATACCTTCCCTGACTGAATGTGTTGGTTTATACCCAAGCAGCCTGGCTGCCTTTTCTATTGACGCATGGGAATGAGGTATGTCCCCTGCCCTCTCTGGTCCGTGTACGGGATCAATCCCGAGTACATGTTCGTCATACCTGCCTATGATTGTTCTTATCATTTCAAATAATTCATTAAGGCTTGTACGGCCTCCATAAGCTACATTGTATACCTGATTAATGGCAGATGGATCCCTGACCAATGCAGCCAGATGATTTGCCTGAATAACATTATCGATATATGTGAAATCCCTTGAATACTCGCCATTACCATTTATGACAGGCGCCTCATGCTGAAGAAGCTTTTTAACGAACAATGGTATCACGGCGGCATAGGCTCCAAGCGGATCCTGCCTTCTGCCAAAAACATTAAAATATCTAAGGCCAATTACTTCAATGTTGTAGGTTGAGGCAAAATTTGCGGCAAATAATTCATCAACATATTTTGTGATTCCATAAGGCGACAGAGGTTTTCCGATCTTATCCTCAACTTTGGGCAGATCCGGATGATCTCCGTATGTTGAGGAGCTTGCTGCATAAATAAACCTTTGTACTTTGGCTTCCTTTGAGGCAAACAGGATCTTTACAAAACCTCCGATGTTAACGTCGGTTGAAGAAACAGGATCTTTTATGGAACGGGGAACGGATCCCAGAGCGGCCTGATGAAATACATATTCGGCCCCGTTCACGGCCTTCTCGCAATCAGAATAATTTCGTATATCACCTTCAATTAACCGGAAACGGGGATTGTTTTGAAATGAAACCAGGTTTTCTCTTTTTCCGTTTGAAAAATTATCAAGGCAAACCACATAATTGCCTTCGTTTAACAGGGACTCGACAAGGTTGGATCCTATAAAACCTGCACCTCCGGTCACAAGGACTTTTTTGTTGCTGACAAGGCGTTCCATGGGCATATGACTATTAATTCGGATATTATAACATATCTGGGACCCGTTTGTCATCAAATCAGCGTTTCAATCAGATTTATCCCTGGCACGCGGGTTTCAGAATGTTCAGTTAAATAACATGTTCCAGATTAAAATAAACTGACTAAACAGGATTTTATTTTTCGAGGAACAGTAAAATTTCATTCAGAATAAATTCCGATGTTTTGCCGTCACCATAGAATCCGGGATATGCAAGCTCATAATTAATTGTCATAAATGATCTGAATTCAGTCTTTATTTTTTCCGGAGTTGCGTCCACCAGTTTTACTGTGCCGTTGGCAACCAGTTCGATCCATTCTGTTTCTCTCCGAAGGACAATACAGGGTTTTCTGAAAAAATGGGATTCTTTCTGCACTCCGCCTGAATCAGTAATGATCATCCTGCATGTTTTTTCCAGAAGAGTCATCTCAAGATAAGAAACGGGGGGTATAATTTTGATAAACTTGCTGTTCCTTAATATATTATACAGGGGCACAAGACTTTTTTTCAGAGAGTTCATTGTGCGCGGATGAAACGGCATAACAAAGGGTATTTTATAATCTTCTGCCATTTCATTCAGTGTCGACAATATATTTTGAAGCCTTGTCGGATCATCAGTATTAATATCCCTGTGTATTGTCACCAGGATAAAATTTTCGTGTTCAAGCTTTAATTCGTCCAGAAGATATGATTTCTTCTTTTCTGCCAGTTCGGCAAAAAAGAGCGAATTGTCGTACATTATATCGCCGGTAAGATAAATCTTAGGGTTATCAATTGTATACGGAGGCTGGTTTTCCGGTCTGAATCCCTCATTTATCAGGTTTTTGAAAGCAGCATTGGTGGGTGCAAAAAGAAGCGTGGATGAATGATCGCTAATGATCCTGTTGAGTTCTTCAGGCATACTTTTGTTGAATGCTCTCAGCCCCGCCTCAATATGAATCACCGGAAAATGGAGCTTGGCTGCGGCAATTGCCCCTGCAAGGGTTGAATTAGTGTCACCGTAAAGCAAAATACAATCAGGTTTTTCATTATACAGCACTTCTTCAATGCCCATTATCATCATTGCGGTTTGCCTGCCATGCCGGGCGGATCCGACTCCAAGGTTGTAATGTGGAGGAGGTATTTCAAGTTCATCAAAAAAGACTTCGGAAAGCTCCTTGTCGTAATGCTGACCGGTATGAACAGTCCGTTCCTCAAGCTTTGAGCTGAAACTCATCCGTATTGCCCTGCTGATAGCGGATGATTTAATTATCTGGGGTCTTGCCCCAACGACATTCATTATTTTTATCTTAGGCATAGTCCGATTTTACCTTGTCTGTTAACGGTAAAAGAACAAATAGGGTTCCGCGATTCCAAAGAAACTATCTGGCGTAGTTAACTGCCCTTGTTTCTCTAATCACGGTTATTTTTATTTGTCCCGGGTATGTCATTTCATTTTGAATTTTCCTGGCAATTTCAAAGGAAAGGTTTTCTGCTTCCTTGTCATTCACCTTCTCGGCGCCGACTATTACACGGAGTTCCCTTCCTGCCTGTATGGCATAGGTTTTCATCACTCCCGGATACTGAAGAGCAAGTGATTCAAGCTCTTTCAGACGTTTGATATATGATTCGACCACTTCCCGCCTGGCGCCGGGTCTTGCTCCGGAAATTGCATCGCAAACCTGAACGATCGGAGCAATCAGGGTCGTCATTTCGGTTTCATCATGGTGTGCACCGATGGCATTGCAAATTTCTGGTTTTTCCTTGTATTTTTCTGCAACTTTCATTCCCAGTATTGCATGTGGCAGTTCCGGCTCATCGTCAGGAACCTTTCCAATATCATGGAGAAGGCCTGCTCTTTTTGCAAGTTTTGCATTCAGTCCGAGTTCAGCGGCCATAATGGCACAAAGGTTTGCCACTTCACGTGAATGCATGAGAAGGTTCTGCCCATATGATGACCTGTATTTCATTTTTCCGACGAGTCTTATCAGCTCCGGATGAAGCCCGTGGATACCGAGGTCTATTGCGGTTCGTTTACCCACTTCCAGTATTTCATCCTCAACCTGTTTCCTTGTTTTTTCAACAATTTCCTCGATCCTGGCGGGATGAATCCTGCCATCGGTCACCAGCTGGTGAAGAGCAAGCCTGGCCACTTCCCTCCGAATGGGATCAAATGCTGACAGAACAATGGCTTCAGGGGTATCGTCAACAATGATCTCCACGCCTGTTGCGGCCTCAAGAGCTCTTATGTTACGGCCTTCGCGGCCGATGATCCGGCCTTTAATTTCATCCGACTCGATGTGGAATACGGTTACCGCATTCTCGATGGCATTCTCTGCTGCCACTCTCTGTATTGTCTGCAGGACTATTCTCTTTGCTTCCTTGTTTGCAGTCATTTTGGCCTCATCAAGTATCTCATTGATATAGGACATGGCTCCTGTTTTTGCCTCTTCCCTGAGAGACTCAATCAGATGATTCTTAGCCTCTTCGGCAGATAATCCGGAAATTGCCTCAAGCTGTTCAACCTGTTGACGGTGAAGTTTGGACAGCTCCTCGCTTTTCTTTTCCATCAGGTCAATCTGAGTCAGCAGGTTTTCCCGTACAGCATCAGTCTCATTTTTTTTGCGTTGAACTTCCTCAAGCTTCTGGGAAAGTGTAAGCTCTTTTTGTTTGATTCGATTTTCGGCTACTGCAATCTTGTTGTTTTTCTCATTGATAACCTTCTCATGCTCAGCTTTCAGCTGAAGGAATCTTTCCTTTGCCTGGAGGATTTTTTCTTTTTTTATTACTTCAGCTTCAGTTTCAGCCTCGGAAATTACTTTCTGGCTCTTGTTTTTCAATGCTTTCTGCCATACGAGATATGCGGCGCCAAAGCCAAGTATCAGTGATGACAAGCATAGAATTAAAGTCAATCCACCATTTATTACACTAATTATCAACATCATATTTAGATTTATTTAAAATAAAAACCCGCAAAGTCTCTTCAACTTTTCTAAAACCCCATATCTTTATGGCTGGGGCCTCTAACTCAATTCGAACGTCCACTGTCCCGGATTACCGGAATCCTGACGAATCAGGATGAGGCCTGTTCTTGCTGAGCTAAGGAGAACCCCAAAGTTTTAAGTGTTGAGTTTCAAAAATGAATAAAGAAACAATGCGGGCAAAAAGTATATAATATTTTAAAGAACGCTGTCACTCTCACCTTCAAGGGCTGAGTCTATTTTCCTTATCAGCCCTCTGATGGCATCAGGAATATGATCATTATTCAACTTATCCTCATTTTCAGTAAGTTTTATAACATATTGCAGAGCAGCCATTGCCAGAAAATCCTGTATATCCTTGTCTGAATAGCGCTGTCTGTATTGCAGCACCTTTTCATTGATCATCCTGGCAGCTTTTCTGATCTTTTCCTCATTTTCCCTTTCCACCTTTAATGGATAATATCTGTCTGCCACGTTAACTCTGATAGATAGCTTATCATCCATTATTTATATCTTATCTGTTTAAAAGAGCAACACATCTGTCAATTTCCCGCACCAATTCATTTATCTTCCTTTTTGCTTCCGCTGCATTTTCTCCCCCACCCTTCAATGCTCCTAATAATTTAACTCTTTCGTACCTGGTTTTGAGATTTTTAATCTCCTCTTCCTTTTCCTGAAGCACTTGCTTCAATTTTCCATTCTCAGTTTTTAATTCACTGTTTTCTGTCCTGAGCGCGATATATCTTTCCAACAACCCATCAAGCTTTTTGTTCAGTGCATTAAGCTCTTCAAAGCCAAGCTCAGACATATTAAAATATTTATTACAAAGGTAGCAAAGTAAACGTAATTTCAAAAATTTAACTTAAATAGTTTGGCAGACTTACCTCAACTGATAGCTTTGCAAACGAATAACTGTTGATTACTAAAATCTCATGGTTCTTTCAAGAATAGTGTTACTTTTTTTCTTGTTCATGAAATTTCCCGGAGAGGAACCCAAGAACCGGGAAAGCTTTATTTCGCCTCTCAGGATACCCCTGGCACTTTCTGCACATTTCGGAGAGCTAAGAAATGATCACTTTCATTCGGGGATCGACATAAAAACACAGGGGACAACCGGCAAAGAAGTGTTGGCCACCGCCGCGGGTTATGTTTACAGGATAAGCATATCTCCCGGGGGGTTCGGGAAAGCCCTTTACCTTATGCATCCCTCCGGATATTCAACTGTGTATGCACATCTGAGCAGATTCATACCGGAAATTGAGGAATATGTAATAAACAGACAGTACGCAGAAAAAAGTTACATGGTCACTCTGTGGCCTCCAAAAGATAAATTCAGGTTCAACCAGGGAGATCTCATTGCCTTTTCAGGCAATACCGGCAGTTCATCAGGGCCGCATCTTCATTATGAGATCCGGAAAGCGGATGAGGAGCATCCTGTCAACCCGCTATTGTTTGATTTCGGAATAGAAGATAAAGTCGCTCCTGTCATAGAAGAACTGATGATTTTCAGAGTCGGAAAAAATACAATTATTAATGACCAGACCAAAAATCTTCGGCTAAAGGTATCGGGAAATGACGGCAGATATCATCTGGCAGGCGATAGAGAAATAACTATCAGCGGACCAGTAGGATTCGGATTCAAATCATATGATTTGTCGTCAACCAGCAACAACAAGAGTTCGGTCTATTCGATCGATCTTTTCCTTGATTCAATTCTGGTCTACAGTTACAGGATGGATAGCTTTTCGTTCAGTGAATCGAGGTATATTAACAGTCATATCGATTATGAAACCTATGTGAAAGAAAAGAATTTCTTTGAACGGGCATTTGTTCTGCCGAATAACAGACTCAGCCTGTACAGTAATCTGGTTAACAGGGGTATCTGTAATTTTACGGATGAAAGGAGACATCGCGTGGAAATAATTGTTGGAGACATTAACAACAACAGAGCCTCACTGGTCTTTCACGTTCGGTCTGCTATTCCCCGGGTTGATGTGTCAGAAAAGGATGATAATAGAATAATGATGCCTTACAGCAGGAACAACAAGTTTGTGTCGGGAGACATGAGTGTAAACATTCCTTCCGGTGCATTATACGATACTCTCTTTTTTGAATTTATGAAAACCGAAGGCAGGCCGGGAATGTATTCAGATATTTATCACGTTCACAACAGGTATACACCATTGCATAAGCCATATATCCTGACGATCAGGCCAAAGGAAGTGCCGGAAGGGAAAAGTTCAAAACTTCTCATTGCTCAGTCGATCAATGGTTCTCAACGGATCCCGGTTCAGACCAAATGGGAGAATGGGTATCTTGTTGCAAAGCCTTCTGCTTTTGGGTCATTTTATGTAGATATTGACACAATACCCCCTTCTGTGTTGCCAATTGGGCTGGTCCCGGGAGTTAACCTTGAAGGCAAGAGGGAAATAAGGCTCAGGATCAGAGATGATTTTTCAGGCATCAAGTCATATGAACCGATCATCGACGGTAAATGGGCATTGTTTGAATACGACCAGAAAAACAGTTTGCTGACCTACACTATTGATCCCAGCCGGATAACCAGGAACACCAAACACTATTTCACCCTCAAGGTGACTGACAATAAAGACAATGTTACTTTATTCAGTTGTGATTTTTACTGGTAGGGGGTCAATAAAGAGAACCACCGGGACGACCGTATATGGCAGATGCCATTAGTGCATGATTACTGATAGATCCGTGCAGGATAAACCCCTTCCCTGACCATTCTCCGTATGCTGTCAACAACAAAGGGCTTGTCTTCGCGGTAGGTAACACCGAACCATCTTTCATTGCTCATCAGAATCTGGATAGTTATTTCACCGTTCTTTACAAACCTGTCGACAGAAGTAGGTATGTCAAGTTCTGATTTCAGGTCCATACCACTTTTATTAATAAAGCTCCTGAATTCCTTTCCGAGAAAATCAAAACATGAAGGCTTGAATCCCCAAAGATTCATTGAAGCAACTTCGTTTCCAGTAAAATATACGGGATTTCCATCAGGCCCCGGCGCAACTGCTCCGCTTTTGGTCTTCTCAATCTGACGTGTTTCCACAATATTAAGCAGCAACCCATCCTCCCCCACTTTGCAAACACCTCTGTTTACATGTCCGTGGTCTGAAAGTGTATTCCCGAGCTTGTAGCCCACGATACAGTAGTTATTGGGCTTGGTGTCATTCACAAGGAAGTCTCTGAGGATCCTGAATGATTCAGCTCCATAAAAATCATCAGCATTAATAACTCCGAATGGTTCCTTAATTTTCGATTCAGCAACCAGAATTGCATGGCTTGTTCCCCATGGCTTAGCACGATCAGGAGAGACTTTTACCCCTTCCGGAAGATTTGTTATTTCCTGAAACACATAATCCACCTCGATTTTTCCGCTTAGTTTTTCAACAAACCTTTCCTTAACCTGATCTTCGATATCTTTTCTGATGACAAACAGGATCTTTCCAAAACCTGCGCGAATAGCATCAAATATCGAATAATCAATAATAGTTTCACCCGAGGGACCAACTTCATCAAGCTGTTTATTCCCACCATAACGGCTTCCCATACCGGCAGCCAGAACCAGTAATGTAGGTTTCATAAGTCAGAGATTTTATTTCCAACAATTATAAGGAAAATATTTATATTTTTAGTGATTGCATTTAAAATTAAAGATGTACTGCAGGCTTGAAATATGTGTCGACAGTGTCGAATCGGCATTAATAGCCCAAAGTGCCGGAGCCGACAGGGTGGAGCTTTGTGACAACCTAATCGAAGGGGGCACAACACCTGGATACGGCTCGATCTCATCAGCCCGGCGTAATCTTGACATTGATTTGCATGTTCTCATTCGACCGAGGGGAGGTGATTTTATTTATTCTGACCTCGAATTGGACATAATGCGCCGCGATATAGATATTTGCGGAGAACTCGGGGTTAATGGAATTGTTGCCGGGATTCTGAGAGCCGAAGGTACGGTGGATATTGACAGGACCTCCCGTTTGATTGAACTTGCCTATCCCATGACCGTTACCTTTCACCGCGCATTCGACATGTGCGCGGATCCGTTACAGTCACTGGAGGATGTTATTTCAACCGGGGCAAAAAGGCTTCTCACTTCCGGACAATCAAACAGGGCGAAAGACGGTATTAAGCTGATAAGGCAATTGGTTGCCGAGGCCGGTGACAGGATCATTGTAATGCCCGGGGGAGGGATCGATGACACAAACATACTGTCGATCATAACTGAAACCAGTGCAAAAGAAGTACACATGACAGGAAGGAAATCCATCAACAGTGAAATGAAATTCAGGAGAGACGGAATACGAATGGGTAATTCCCCCGAGCTGACGGAATTCACCAGGAAGATTGCTGATTATGAGAAAATCAGGGGAATTCTAAATATTCTCAACAGGAAAATCTGATTCTATTTTGAAATTTTGTCCTGCCGCTTACCTTTGCATTTCCTGTTTGATGCATAATTTGAATTAAAAACATCCTGACATGAATCTCCAGAACATCTCCCTGTTCAACCTTTCCTTCGGCTCCGGCAGAATCGGCATGGATATGGAAATGCTTACCTGTCAGTTCGCTGCCTATAACAGGAATGTGATTTTTACAAAAACTATTTGATATGAAAAAATCAGTAATGTTTATTTTGATCTTTTTAGCTCTGTCGGGTCTGCATAAGCATACCGCAAATGCTTGTACGAATTTCATAGTAACAAGGGGAGCATCTGCGAAGGGCTCTACCATGATAACATATTCAGCAGATTCGCACGTGCTTTATGGAGAATTATACTACTGGCCTGCAAAGACTTATCCTGAAGGCGCAATGCTTGATGTATATGAATGGGATACGCGCAGATATCTGGGGAAAATCCGACAGGCTCCACATACCTATTCAGTTGTCGGAAACATGAATGAGCACCAGTTATCCATTGGTGAAACTACATTTACAGGAATTGAAAACCTTATTGATACAACGGGAATAATTGACTATGGCAGTTTGATGTACATTACGCTTCAGCGGGCGAGGAACGCCCGGGAGGCTATAAAAACAATTTCCGATCTACTCACAGAGTATGGTTATGCAAGTTCCGGAGAATCCTTTTCAATTGCTGACCCTGAGGAAGCATGGATTCTCGAGATCATCGGCAAAGGCCCGGGCAACAGGGGGGCGGTATGGGTTGCACGACGCATTCCCGACGGCTATATCTGCGGACATGCAAATCAGGCAAGGATCCAGACTTTTCCGCTGGCCACACATAAAAAAAACAGTGTTGCAATCACGTCAAAAGAATTTAAAAGGCTTCATGACCCCATGGTTGAGTGCATTTATGCATATGATGTAATAGATGTTGCCCGGGCAAACGGATTGTTCTCGGGCAAAGACAGCGAGTTCAGTTTTTCAGACATATACAATCCTGTTACTTTTTCAGGGGCCAGATTTTGTGATATAAGAGTCTGGGCTTTTTTCAGATCGTTAAGCGATGACATGGATCAGTTTCTGGATTATGTTGCAGGTCACGATCTCAGTAAACGAATGCCTTTGTGGATCAAACCAAATCGCAAGGTTTCAAATTATGATCTCATGAATTTCATGCGTGACCATCTTGAGGGTACTCCTTTCGACATGAGAAAGGATCCCGGTGCCGGACCCTTTGGTTCTCCTTACCGGTGGAGACCACTGGAATGGAAAGTCTCTGATGATCCGAATGCACCCCTGTATTGTAATGAGCGGGCAACTGCCACACAACAAACCGGATTTGTTTTCGTGGCAGAATCAAGGAACTGGCTGCCTGACCCTGTTGGCGGCATATTGTGGTTTGGAGTGGATGATGCGGCAACAACGGTTTTTAATCCCATGTACTGCGGTATAACAGAGGTGCCGGAATGTTTCAGGGAAGGAAACGGTGATCTGAATACATATTCCCCGACATCTGCATTCTGGCTGTTCAACCTGGTGGCAAACATGTGTTACTCACGTTATGATCTGATGAGCGAAGATGCAATCATGGTGCAGAAGGAGCTCGAAACTGGTTTTATTGACGGAATGACCCTTGTCGATGAAACAGCTCAAAAACTTTATTCACAGAATGAAAAGGAGGCCAGGGAGTATCTGACCGCTTACTCGCTTAATGCGGCCGGAAAAACTTTTAAGCGATGGAAAAAACTGAGTGAATATCTTCTTGTGAAGTATATTGACGGCAACATTAAATTAGAGTCGGGAGGAAAGTTCTCGACTACTCCCACAGGTTATCCGATGATGCCAGAACAACCCGGATATCCCGACTCATGGAAAAAAACAGTAATCAATGCTACCGGCGATAAGCTCCTGGTGCCGTCAGAAAACGGACATTAAAATTGTATATATTGATATTTTTGCGTTCAGATTATTTTTGTATATTTGCGACCTGATTTTAAGCTCGGCAAAAAGTAAGTAATATTTTCGGGAAATGAATTTAATGGACGTTGTAGAAAAGGAACTGGCAATAACAAATGAAATTCCAAAATTTATTGCCGGGGATACGGTAACTGTGCATTACAAAATAAAGGAAGGAAACAAGGAAAGAATCCAGCAGTTTCGCGGGGTTGTTATTCAAAGGAGGGGCAGTGCACATACAGAAACTTTTACCGTAAGGAAAATGTCCGGGAATATTGGAGTTGAAAGGATTTTCCCGGTTGCATCTCCGTTTATCGACAAAATAGAAGTCAATAAGCATGGCAAAGTCCGCCGGGCCAGGATCTTCTATTTACGTAAACTGACAGGCAAGAAAGCACGTATACGTGAACGGAAATTCTGAATTTATTTCCTGCATATTTTATTTATTCATTGTAGGCCGGATGCCCATCATCTCCCACATGTGGAAGATGACTGCACATGATTGAATGCGATTCTATACACTCCCGTTTGCAGTTTTGACCATTCGTGTGGGTTTCATGTTAATATTTCCAGGACTGCCCTAACCTGCAGTCTTTTTTTGCAGATCCCCCGGGACGCGTCATTGCTGCAACTTAACATCCCCAGAAGTTTTCCAGACGATTTTCATGTTATTTTCAGGCTTTTTTATGGATTGGTTGGATTTTGCAACTGTTCCTTCCTGGTTTTTGCTTCTTTAATAATCCGGGCAGATTTTTCACCGGCTTCCCTTACGAGCTGGGTTGCACGACGATCTGCTTCCTTTTTCAGGGATTCAGCACTTTTCCGCGCAGCAATTTTAGCAAACGTACCTTTTGTTTCTGCTTCTTCAATTAGTTTCTGCGCCTGAAGGTCTGCCTCATTCCTGATTGCTTCCGCGGCGTTTTCAGCTTCAGCCTGAATCAGGCGGGCCTTCTCCTCTGCTTCCTGAATGAGCCTGTCAGCCTGGTCCGACAACTCATTTTTCACTTCCTGTTTTAACTCATCGGCTTTTTCATCAACGAGCCGGATTATGCTTTCCCGGACAGACGGAGTTGTTTCCGTTGCAGTGCCTGCTGGTTCATCTCCGAAAAATGGAGTGATGACGGGTTTCAGAAATGTCCCTGTAACCTTCACGTTCACTTTTATCACATCCGATGGCTTGAACGAAATGCCAAATGCAGAAGCCTGCGCTGACAGGCCGTCGATAAGGGAGTTGATCTGTGTTCCAAGTTCCGATCTCGGAATTTCCGATTTAACCACATAGTTCAAAGTCTGGTCCAGTCCCTGATCGCCGCTTATATTAAGCTTTAAACTACCTGCTTTTGTATTGAACGGGCTGACATGGATTCTTCCATCTCTGACATTGAAGCTCACATTGATGTCCTTGAAGGTGTTGCTGTAATTCTCGCCCAGTTTCAGTACCTCTTTTATCTTGTTGTAGGAAGCCGATTCTATCAGTTTTATCTCATCCGACTGCAGTTTTCCGCTGCCTGAGATTGTCTGGATAACCGGTAAAAAATTTCTTCCAAGTAAGCTGCTGTATGACAATTTAACACCAAACCTGCCGTCAATCCCTTTTGCTGCCGGAGCAAACTTCTGAACAGTATTGAATGAAGTAAACGCGTCTTTAATACCCAGATTGCTGATTGCCAGATCCGCTTTCATAACAGGCTTCCGGATATCGCGTGTGTCATAATCAGCGTTCAGCAGAATCCCGCCTCCCAGGATATCCATTCCTGTCTCCCTGACGCTCAAAACGCCATCCCTGATGATCAGATGACCTTTAAGCGCCGTTGCCTTTATTTTATTGTAAACAAACTTATCGATAAGTGCACTGAAATCGAAATCAATATTTTCAGGAATTTTTATTATTGCCAGTTTTGTGGTATCGGTTCCGTCCTCCTGTTCATCAGCAAGAGCCGACATAATCTCTGAGAGATCCAGCATTTTTGACCGCAGATTCAGACTGCCCTTTAAAACCTCATTCTTCAGCAAGTACAAGAGATAGTTTTCGAGTTTCCCCGTCAGGCAGAAATCACTCCTGGTCCCGATGTTGATGTCGGAATTATCAAGAGAGGCGAATCCGGGTGAAAATTCAATTCCGGCTTCATTTACCTTTATTTCCGGGTATCCTGTCGTGGCCACATGCACTTTGCTGACTTTCAGATTACCGGCTGCCTCAAATTTATCGTATTGCTTCTTTTCAAGCATCGACATCCTTCCTGCCATCCTGACTGATAATTCCAGCAGCCCGGAGAAATCCATACTGTCGATAGGGATTGCGTTTTTCAGTGCAGCCAGGTCAATCTTTCCATTGATGGATCCTGAAAAAGCCGGATCGCTTACCGGGGTTTTAAGCATTAAAGTCATATCAAGCTTGTTTCCCGCCAGCTCCATATGAAAATCATTTACATCAAGTGTGCTCAAGTCAGGTATCCGGCCATCATAAAATAATGAAGACCTGAGATTAATGTTTGTTATTTTCTCCGGAAGAGAGGTATAATTTATCTGACCATTTCTCACATTTATGTCAAGGGCAATATCTGGCATGGTGCTATCGGCATCACTGTATACGCCCCTTGCAAAACCTGAAATTCCGATATCGCCGGATGTGCTAAGACCGCTGAAATCATTCATGTAAACAGCCGGTATCAGCGACATGAGGGATTTTATGGATGAGTTTTCGGAGCGAAACGTCAGGTCAGTTGCAATATCATCGTAAGGCATGCTGACCACTCCGGCAAAATTGAGCCTGAGATCATTAAGAAGCAAATAGTTCTCTTTCAGATAGAATTTCATGCTGTCGAGATTAGCAAAAAGATCAATCTCCGCCCTTGTTTCAACTCTGTTAAGATATTTCATTCCCTGCATTGTGAAAGTCAATCTTCCGGCATCAACCAGCATTTTAAGATTGGTTTCACTGGCCGTCATATCACCGGTTAAAAGAAATCTGACATCCTCAAGCAATGTTTCAAAATCATAACCACGATCGGTGTATATAATTCTGCCATTCATCATTTCAACCTTTCTGAGAAGGATTTTCAATGCTGAAGCAGATTCATCTTCTGCAACAGCTTCATCTGATTCCTTGATAATATCCCAGTTTTCAGATCCGTCAGCAAGAACAATTGTTTTTATCACTGCATCTTTAATTTTAACAGACCTGATCTCATAGCCGGATTTGCTGAAAATACTTGAAAGATTGAATACCAGGTTTAATGACCTTATATCGACCAGGGTGTCGTTTTCAAATTTATCAACGCCTGCAATGCTGAAATTATCAAGGGAAAAAGTGATATTAGGGAAATTCCTGAAAACTCCCAGCCTGTAGTTGCCAAATCTGACTTTTGCATTTATTGATTCATTTATCGCTTTTTCTATGCTGGTCCTTATTTTATCCTTGAAAAGAACAGGAACAATTATCGCCGTTAAAAGGGTTGCCATAGCAAGCCCGCTCAGGATTTTTATTAAAATGCGGGTACTTTTCTTCATAAGATCGATTTGTTCATTTGATTGCCAACGAGGCGGAAAACGAAATATTTTGCTTTCTTACCAAATTAACATAATTTGTTCCTCAAGACAATATTTCCTTATATTTGCGTTATAAAAGAAAGTATGGTCCCGTAGCTTAACTGAATAGAGCATCTGACTACGGATCAGAAGGTTACAGGTTTGACTCCTGTCGGGATCACATTATAGCAAAGCAGTTATGAATGAATTTCATAGCTGCTTTTTTTTATAATGAAAAACTCCTTATATGTCATCTTAATCTTTTTTGGCATTCAGGATCATATTTTTTATATCGTCATTAAGGGCAAGATCCACTGCTGCCTTTCCGTCGTTTGTTTTCCGGGAGATGTCGGCACCGTTATCGAGCAGAAGTTTTACAATATGTGAAAAACCATATGCCGATGCAATCATCAAGGCAGTTGCACCTTCATTATTCTGAAGATTTATATTGGCTCCGCGATCCACAAGCATTGCCGCTATTTCTGCCGATCCTTTTTGAGATGCAATCATTAACGGAGTAAAGCCATCAGAAGTCATCATATCGGGGTTTTTCACTTTTTTCAGCAACATGTTCACAATCTCCGTATGTCCGTTCTGCACAGCAACATACAAGGCCGAATAACCGTCGGAACTCTGAATATTGGCATCCGCTCCATTGTCAAGCAGCAGCCCTGCAGTTTCCACCTTCCCTTCTTTTGCAGCGTACATAAGGGCTGTTGCTCCGTTGTTTGCCCTTAAATCAATTGTGCCTTTTCTGAGCAGCAGCCTGACAATTTCTGCATATCCCAGTTCGGCTGCCATGTGAATCGGCGCAAATCCCTGCTCCGACCTTATATCCGGGTCAGCTCCTCGAGCCAGCAATTCCTTAACCGTTTCAAGATGATCCCTTCTTGTTGCTGCTGCCAGGGGAGTCATTCCATCGTTTGTTTTCATATTTATGTCTGCACCTTTTTCCAGCAATAATTTTACAATCCGTGATTGCCCTTCCTGTGATGCCGTAAATAAGGGAGTTGCTCCTCTCCTGGTTTTTGCTTCGATATTGGCTCCCTTTTGCAGAAGATATTCGACAATTTCAAGATTTCCGCTGGTGGAAGCAATAAAAAGTGCAGTAGCGCCGCGGGAGGTTGAAAATTCGAGATCAGCAGAGTTTTCTGCCAGGAATCTGACAGCATCAAAATGCCCGTTTTGTGAGGCGATAAACAATGGAGAGAATTCTCCTTCAGCAAGTGCATCAATATTACTGCCTTTTTCATACAGAAGCTTAATAATATCCGTATGTCCATTCTGAGCCGCCAGATAAAGTGCGGTAGCTTTCTTGTTGGTAAGGATATTAACATCTGCGCCTTTTGCAAGCAGAACTTTGACAATTTCAGGATAGCCGTTGCGCGAAGCCATATGCAAGGCAGTAAAACCGTCATTGGATCTCAGATCTGTTTTTGCTCCGCGTTCAAGCAAAGCTTTCACCAGCTCATTACATCCGTTCAGGGAAGCATGCATCAGAAGGGTCCCCCCATAGGCATCCCTGAAGTTAATATCTTTTACTTCAGGGAGAAGTTCAACTGCGGTCATACAGTCTTTGGCCTTTAAGGCCCTTACAATGTTGTCGATCCGGTATCTTTCCTGGCCGTTCAGCCAGGATGCGGAACAAAGAAGGAAAACGGCAGACAAGAATGTAATAATTGAGGATTTCATGCTAATCTCATATTTTTCACAAATCCTAAATTAAACAAAAAAAACAAACCGGATGTTCAGAATATCAATATAATATCCTCTCAGACCCCGGTCGGAACAAGGGAGTTCAGCTTCATCATCAGCTGGGATAAAAAGTCAAACCGGCTCAACCTGATTCCGCTTGCTCCTCCCCCGGAGCTTACTTCAACAAAATCAGGATTGGGTTTAAGTCCAAACCGGCGATAAATGGCCTTCCTGATAAATTGCTTGACCCTGTCGGGATCAATTTTTTGCATGTCAATGTGTACCTGGAAATAATCTCCCTGTCCGGCCGCATTTATTCTGACAGCAACTGAATCATCGCCAAAGGCTTTTTTCAGCATGGCTTCAGCGAGATCTATAAGTGCAAGGCCCCTGAAAAAACTCGAGCCTGACAACTTTCTGAAAACAGGCTTTTCCGGCCCGGCAAGTGACATATCATCCAGCCCGGCGTTAAAGTCAAACGGCTTTGCATCGAATTTTTCAAGCCATACATTCAGCAGATCGGGCCCAACCGCACCATTCTCCCAGCCGAGGCGATTTTCCATTTCAGTTTTCCCGGGCAGCTTTTTAAAATCGATGCTCACGCTGCAGTCACCCCTTTGGGAATGAGTGACACATTCGATCCAGCTTTCCGGGTGGTAGATCAGATAGAAATTCTTTGCAACCTCAGCGAAGAGATAAGCTACAATTGCCCTGAGCGGTACTCCTTTTTCCTTAACAATTACTCCCCGGGCATCAGTCCGGCGCAATACAGGGTCATTCCATCCGTCGAGCATCGATCTGATGATTTCGTCTGCTTTAAATGAAGCATTTTTTTGTTCGAGACGGTATACCTCCATTATCTGGGCAGTGAGCCATGCATGATTTTGAGCCAGCCTGCAGGCTAATTCTTCTTTTGTAATCAGCAATGGGAGCCTAAGTAGAAGTGAGCAAATCCATGATGTATTTTCATCATTCAGCTCACCGTCGGCAAGGAGATCATCCTCAATATGTTTAAAGAAATCCGTTTCAAGGGGAAGCCTTACAAGTAATGCGGCAATTTCAGCAGCTTTACCCGTGAGTTTGCGCATTTCCGTTGTTGTCAGGCATCCGTCTCCTGATTTCTCCGCATAAGCTCCCCATGACCATTTCCATGCGTTGCGATCCCTTTCTACGCTGTAGGGAAAAATGATCTGGTACCTGGTGTCCGGTACCGGAAATGTACCAAGGATCCTGTAATTATCCTTGGGATTGGAAGAGATCAGGGTTCCCTTACCTGCGCTTCCTTTTTGCTCTGTAGCCTGATCGAGTGAGCCTGCCCTTACCCCTGTGCCATATTCAGCCTGACAGGCAAGGTGGACAAGCAAATCGGGAGTTATACCAACTTCATAGAGTGAGTTTATTGCATTCTTAACCGCAACGGTAACTGCGGAGGAGCTGGAAAATCCTCCCTGCGGAATGTTCCCGGCTGAAACGATACGTAATCCCTTAAAATTACGCTGGCCAAGTGTTTCCCTGATTTTCACGCCCAGACTGCCCGTCTTTAGTGTTCGCAATGAGGCAATCGCATTTCCGATAAGTGCAAACGGACGCCTCATGTTACTTGATATCCAAAGTGATGACGGAGGCAGGGGAAGGTTTCTCCTTCTCCTTTCTGCCAGTTCCTCATCACTGAAATATCCCAGTGAAAGCAGAAGCTCTTCACTCATCCTGGTTCCGAATTTTTCATAAGTATTAATATCGGAAACTTCATCGTCCGGATACATGGTATTAAAGTCTGACGGTATGGAATCAATACTTTCCCGGTATTGCTGATTAAAAGGTACATAATGAATTCTTCCGTCATCAGCGGTTTGCACAATGACAACTATCTGTTCGTCGCCATTGGCGGAGCTTGCGCCTATCGGCATTTGCCAGGCAGGTCCGTAGAACCTAACCATATCCGGGTGCATAAAGGCAATTCTAAGACGTCCGCCTGAGATTCCGATGCCGACGGGCTTATCAGGTTCGAACGGCAGTTTTTCCCTTTTTATCATAGTGAGTAAATCTCCGATCTGCCTGGTAATTGATCTCACCTGGCCAGCCGGTTTATCAGCAATTATGTCACCGGCCGCCCTTTCAATCTCCATTTCTTCGGGAACAAGCAGTCCAAGATTGGAAGAAAGCAATCCTTCCAGCATTGCAAGATCAATAGGCTGAGTGACATCAGAGGTGAGCAGGTCATATTCGGGATCAGAAAGCCTGGTGGTGATGGTTCTTATTTCACCTCCCCGTTCAGCAATTGACTGGACTATATCTGTGAGGTAATATTGTCCCTGGGCAGTATTGTTTGAAATTCCCGACAGATGATCAAACAAAGTTGATGCCCTGATAATATACAGGGGGCAGTTACCTTCAGTAATACCAAGCAGGGCTTGTCTGGTATACTGATTTTCCTCCCGCATAATATCCCTTTCTTCCATTATGCGAAGTACGTTACCGCTTTCATCCCTGATAACCCTGCCTTTGCCTGAATTCTTTGGCGGCTCATAAACAGCACTCATAAAAGTCAGGTCAGCTTCCCTGTCGCCTTCGGTGTGAGCTTTTTCTATCTTACGGAAGGCTGAAGAGGGGATCACCCTGTCGCCCATGGTAATAATTAACAGGGGATTTTTGGTAACGAGATCCGGCACACTGAAGGATTCAAAAACTGCATATCCGGTCCCTCCCGCAGGATTGTCGGAAAGCACATAAACATTATCGTTCCCCAATGCTTCAACCACATCAATATACCTGTATCCTACAATACAAATCACAGGTGAGGGTGAAAAACGGCGAAAGGCGTCGATTGAATGACGGGCAAGGGGCGTTCCCTGAACCATTTGAATGCATTTTGGCTCCTTGCCGAAGCGTGTACCCTTTCCTGCAACAAGAACTACCAGAAGGGAATTCTCCGGCATCATTTCCTCAAAGGCTGAAAGGGCCTCCGGATTAACTACCTTATGAAAACCTGGTTTTACAACATCCTTTAGCATTTTCATAGCCATGATAGACAGGTTAGAAAAGTAGTGTTAAATATAATTCCTTCTAATTAAAGTGCTGCGATTTTTTACTCGCGGAAGTTCAAAATGTCGGAAATTGACATACAAATGAATTCAAATTGTTACCTTGCAGGTTTACTTTTTAACAGATGCAGCATGATTGACTTACCCGAAAAAATCAGCAGCGTGGAACAGCTGGAAGAGCTTATTTCGCGCCCTTATGATGAAACTGTGAAATTATTCACAAGTCTGGACGGAGATATTCTTATTCTTGGAATAAACGGTAAAATAGGACCGTCGCTTGCAAGAATGGCCAGAAGGGCAAGTGACCTGGCGGGTTCCGGGAAAAACATTATCGGCGTCGACCGAAACTTTGATCCTGTACAGCGGTCAGTTTTCAAGGCACTGAATATTGAGATTATTGAAGGTGACCTGCTTGATGTTAGTTTCGTCAACAGTCTTCCTGGTGCCGGGAATATATTTTTCCTCGCCGGAATGAAATTCGGAGCTGTTGATAATCTTCCCCTGACATGGGCAATAAATTCATATCTGCCAGCTATTGTAGCCGAGAAATTTAAAAATTCCACTATTGTCGCATTTTCAACGGGCTGTGTATACCCTCTTGTTCCAATTGATTCCGGTGGTTCGCTTGAGAGTGATCCTCCCGTGGCAATCGGTGAATATGCACAGTCATGCCTGGGCCGGGAAAGGATGTTCGAGTATGGCAGCCTAAGATACAACACAAAAACTGCCCTTATAAGGCTCAATTACTCTGTGGAAATGCGCTATGGCGTGCTTGTTGATATTGCCACCAGGGTTCAGAATCGACAACCGGTTGACCTTAGCATGGGGCATTTTAATGTAATATGGCAGGGCGATGTGAATAATTATGTTCTGCAGTCACTCAAAATTGCCGCCACTCCTGCCAAGATTCTTAATCTTACAGGTCCGGAAATTTTATCGGTTCGCGATGTTGCAACTGAATTCGGTAATCTTATGGGTATTAAGCCTAAGTTTGTCAGCAGTGAATCGGATACTGCCCTGCTGAGCAACTCATCCGATGCGTATACGCTACTTGGATCACCAAAGGTTGATATATCCAGGGTTATCAGATGGGTAGCCGGCTGGCTGATGGAAGGAAGACCATTGCTTGGCAAGCCCACCCATTTTGAGGTCAGGGACGGAAAATATTAATAACCAGTTAAACCACCGAAACCTATGAATAATCATGACGCTATTGCTGATGTTCTGAAAAGAGGTGTTGTAATTCCGGCACTTCCGCTGGCACTTAACAAAAACCGCAAACTGGATGAAAGGCGTCAGAGGGCCCTAATCAGATATTATCTTGATGCCGGGGCCGGTGGGATTGCAGTTGCTGTTCACACCACCCAGTTTGCCATCAGATCCCCTGAGGTAAATCTTTTTCTGCCTCTCCTTGAGCTTGCAAGGGAAGAATTTGATCGTTTTTTACAGAGCAACGAAAAACCCGTCATCAGGATAGCAGGGGCCATCGGGAAAACCAGACAGGCCATCAGGGAGGCAAGCGCTGCACGTGATCATGGTTTCCATTGTGTCCTTCTGAGCCTGGCTGCATTTCAGGGTTCATCAAATAAAGAAATCCTGAATCACTGTCGGAAAATATCGGAGATTATTCCGCTTGTCGGGTTTTATTTGCAGCCGGCTGTAGGTGGAAGGCAGCTTGATGTGAATTTCTGGAGGGAATTTGCCGGAATCCCGGATGTGGTTGCAATAAAGATTGCTCCATTCAACAGGTACTATACCTTCGATGTTGTAAGAGGAGTTGCAGAATCAGGCAGGGCAGACGAAATTGCATTGTATACGGGAAATGATGACAGCATTCTGACTGATCTTCTGTCAGAATACCGGATAACTGCAGGAGACAGGGTAATAAACAAACGGATTGTGGGAGGCTTGCTTGGGCATTGGGCTGTATGGACAAAATCAGCAGTCGACCTGCTGGAGGCAGTGCATAACGGCAAATTTGACAATGATGTGCAGAATGCCTCCGTACTGGCCAATAAGATTACCGACTGCAATTCAGCTTTTTTCGATTCCGCCAATAATTTCAAGGGATGCATTGTCGGATTGCATGAGGTTCTCCGGAGACAGGGTTTATTTGAAGGCATCTGGACCATTGACAGGAATGAAAGACTTTCCCCGGGTCAGAAAGCTGAGATCGAAAGAGTATACAGATCATATCCCGAACTAAATGATGATGATTTTGTAGCTGCCAATCTCGATCGCTGGATGGCATAAAAATAGCACATAGCCTTATTCGGGACTCTATACCGTAAAAATAAAATGCAAATACGACCACTGAGGGTGCAGGATCTGGATTTTGCCTGTGCTCTTTCTGAGGCTGAAGGCTGGAATCAGACAGAAAGGGACTGGAAATTCCTGCTGTCGGGAAAAAACAATGTCTGCCTTATTGCTGATGAGGGCGGCAGGTTAGTCGGTACAGCCACTGCGCTTTTTCATCCCCCCGGCCTGGCATGGATCGGCATGGTGCTTGTCGACAGGCAAATGAGGGGGCAAGGGATTGGCAGGATGCTTATGTCGGAAATAATAAAAAGGCTTGATCATTGCAAATCCCTCAAACTGGATGCGACTCCTGCAGGATTATCCCTTTACCGGAAGCTTGGCTTCAAAGATGAATTTACCATTTACCGGATGACAAATTCCTCCTTGCATGAAAATCAGGGGAGCAGTCTGGATTTTGCCCTGAGAATTGACAAAAACAATATTATAAATGTTTTGCAATCAGACAAGAGAATATTTGGTTCCGACCGCTCAATCCTCCTGAACTATCTTATGGAAAATGAACCCCGGCGAGCCTATGTGGTACTGGATGCAGATAATGCCGGAGGATACATATTTGGCAGGACGGGTTTGAGGTATTCCTATATCGGTCCTGCATGCGGAATATCTTTACACCATGTAATTAAGCTTATAGCCGGTGTGCTGGAATCCCATCCGGGCGGGCCAATTGCAATGGATGTATTGCAGGATAAGGGTGAACTGATAAAGTGGCTTGAACATCAGGGTTTTGAAATACAGAGGCCCTTTACCCGTATGTATCTTAAAAGCAATTGTTATTCCGGCGAACCGGGATTCCAGTATCTTATCAGCGGACCCGAATTCGGCTGATACAGGGCGAAAACATTATTGTTCCGTTACTAAACGATCCTCCTGTTTACCGGATCCCATTCAACCCTTCTTTTCTCAACATAGGCCTTGTGAGCCATAAGGCACGTTGCCCCTTCCTCAAATGCCATCTCAATGTTGGCGCTTGGAGTCCCTCCATTCCGGATACAATTTATCCATTCCCTGATATGAAGATACGTCACATCCACCTGTCGGCCGTTAATGTTCGTTGTGGTCAGTCCCCTGGCCGCATAATATTTTTCAGTAGCGGAAGTAACAGCATCAATTGTACCCAGATTAGGATTGAATGAAATCATTGGGACAGAAGGATCAATCAATCCATCCTCGATCTGTTTCTTATAACGGGTTGAATCGCTGTCAGCTTTAATGTTGATGGCGCTTCCCAGTTCCATTGAGGCATCATGGCCCATGAAGACCCGTCCTCTGCTCAGACTGCTTGAAAGGCTGGCACTGTACAGCAGTGTGAGATCCCTGTCGGGATATTCAAACACACAATGAAGCATGTCGGCCATTTCGCGATTGTCTTTCCAGAAATATATTCCGCCTGATGAAACCACGGATTTGGGAATGCCAATGCGTAAAAGCTGGTTGACTGAGTCATACTCGTGAGTGAACAATTGTCCGATTAGTCCTATATCGTAATCGAAAAATTTCGTCCAGTTGTAGAACCGGTCGAGGCTGAATGGCACTTTTGGAGCAGGTCCGAGCCACTGGTCCCAGTCGATGGATTTCTCATCGCCAGGCTTGGGATTTCCGTTCTTGTCGAGATGTCTGATCCAGGCACCATCAGCGGTATTACGGTTGGTTGTAGTTTCAATCAGGGTTATTTTCCCCAGTATATCTTTCTTAATGATGTCTTTTGCCTGTTGAAAAATAACGCTTTGAGGTACCTGGTGTCCGAGCTGATATACAATACTGCTGTTTTTCACCGTATCATACAGCTCATGTAGCTGGGCCTCCGAGTGGGCCGGTGATTTTTCACAGTAGACGTGCTTGCCCGCCTTTGCAGCAGCAACTGTAATGGGGGCATGAGTATGATCAGGAGTGGCAATCATTACGGCATCTATATTTTTGTCATCCAGCATCTCCTGATAGGTTCTGTATCGTTTTACGGGGAGATCGTAAACTTTTCCTCCCCCTGCACGAATTGTATTCCTTGCCGTTTCAAGACCATGTTCAGCGTGAAGGTCAAAAACATCGCAAATACCGGTAAGTGCAACATTCATGTCTTCCTGCATAAGCCAGTCATCAAGAGTCCCGTTTGCCTTGTTTGCCTCAACATCATCAGGATGCATGTAGCCCAATCCGTTGGCATGGGCTGTTGCCCTGTTGCCAAAACCTATGATTCCCACCCTGAGCACATCGGATTTGGAAGACATGGGATGCAGGACAGGCAGCTGAATGTTATCAAGGCCCAGATCCCTGAGTATCCTGTTCTTCTTCTCATTATCATATGTGTGCTTCCTTGCCAGTTCCAATCCGAAAAGTCCGAGGACGGGAATTCCTGCAAGAGCTTTCAGAACTGTTCTGCGTTTCATGGATGATTTATCCTTGTTGGCATCGTCAGTTGAAGAGGTCCGGGTTGTCGATTTTGTCTTATCCATCATTTGTTCCTCCTAATTATTATCGTTCCTTTGTTTCTTAACCAGCATATCAAGTCCAAAATACATTCCTGTCGGAAACACCGCCAGGACCACTAGAGCCATAGCTTCAATAAGTGTTTTGCTTACAATCAGATAACTACCTTCGGATGGCAGGGTATATTCAAGGCCTATAAGCGGCGGATTATTGAGATAATATATTAAAAGCAATACAGCTCCGCATATTGAAGTCAGGCGGGTGAATAAACCAAGGACCAATGCAAGTCCTATTGCAATAAGTCCCCATTTATTAAGAAAATCAACTGCACTTAAAACGCCTGAATGGGTAATTATCCAGTTTGAAAAGCCCGACATTATCCATTTTGACTCCTGCAGGAAACTGAGCGAAGACCAGTTGGGAATAAGCAGTTTTGAAAGCCCCTCATACAGAATGTGCCAGCCGATAAGGAACCTTAGGATAACAAGGGCTGTCATCTGACATGAAGTTAAAGAGAATTTGTCCTTCATAATAATAAAAATAGATTGTTTAAATTTTATACTGAGATCATAATAATATACTTGGTTGTACAGTCATGGTCAAAAGTAGCAATTTTAAAGTTAAGCGTGAAAGAATTTTGATATAGGCATTCAATGTCTTTTGTTGCCAAATCCGGGCGGGCTAAGGCGGCCGTTTGTTTAATCATGCTTTTTCTTCCTTTTTACGTGGAAGGAAGGAAATAAATAAAGTGCCGGCCAGAGCCACGCAAATCAAAACAATAAATCCCATATTATAGCTTCTGTTGATATCGTACAAAGCTCCGAGGAGCATGGGAAACGTTGATTCAGCAACGCCGTCGGCGACAAGGATAATACCCATCGTCCTGCCAAGCGTTCTAACGCCGAAAAGGTCGCCTGCCATAAGCGGGATTATCATATAATCACCTCCAAGTCCTATCCCGAAAATAACGGCAAATATGTATATCCGGCCTGTAAAATCGGGAACAAGAAGAAGCGAGATAACTGATGCAACCGTCAGGTAGATAAGTATCATAACATATTTTCTTGGGATCAGGTCAGCAAGCCATCCCATTAAAACGCGTCCAACCAGGCTCGAAAGAAGCACGAGTGAAATCACATGAGCTGCTTCCGTCTGTGAGTAATTCAGATCTCTCAGGAAAAGCTTGAGATGCTGGTTGATTCCTCCAACCACACCAATTGCACACATACTGCCTATTCCAAGGAGGTAGAAATTCCTGTTTGTAAGAATATGTTTTACGGGTACAGTTGGTTCCTGCTTTTTATCTCCTGGCGGTTTTGCAGACGATCCTTTTATGAAAAACACCATGGGAAATGCTATCACCACTACCAGGATGCCCAGTATGGCCAGGGAATTATGCCATCCGAGATTTTTTTCAAGTGATGCGGCAATAAGTGGAACAACGGCTCCCCCTGCACCGATTCCCAGATATGCAATTCCCATTGCCTTACCCCGGTTCTTGTCAAACCATCTTGAAATAAGAACCTGACAAGGAAGAGGGCCGCCGCAAACATAACCGAGTGCATTGAAAATATAGAACAGGTAAAACAGGCTGAGTGTACTGGCAAAACTCAAACCAACCAAGGCGGTTCCCATCATCAAAACGCCGGCCATCATGAGTCTGCGAGGACCATATTTGTCAATCAGCCATCCGGCAATAAAACCAAAAAGAGGACCCACCAGCAGCTTTCCGACAGCATTTCCGGAAGTTACCACCGTTCTTGACCAGCCATATTCCTTTGTCATGAAATCGAAGAAAAAGGGCAGCCCATAAAACGCAAATCCAACAAGCGCGAACAGGGAAAGGAAAGCTGTGGCAACTATATAAGACTGGGAACTTTTTTGAGTTTCAGTGTCAGGTTGCGGAGAATACGCCGACATTATCTTTGTTTTTGCAAGTAAAAAGGATTTAAATATAAATATTTTTCAATACGCCGGAGGTATTTATTGGAAAATATTACCTTATTTACTTCTTGACAGTAATTCTTTTTATTCATCGGGAGAGAATGAAATAAAAAAAGCTTTTTCAGCAATCGACTCATCTGCATTCACCGGAAGACCATAAGCGTATATACCTGTGGCCGGGCAGTGAAAATACTGATAAAGTCTTCTGAAAAAGCCTTTTTCCTGTTGATTAAACTATCTGATTCCCAATTTTTCCGTCAGCCAGCTCCTTAGGTTTGAATGCTGTTCAGGATATGCCCAGTGTCCTGTATCATGGATCAACAGCAGTGTTTTCGGGGAGCTGATCAGATTATAGGCCGCATACATTGATGTTGGCGGACAGACTTCATCATTGAATCCCCATGTATAGAAGCCGGGTATTTTAAGTTCCCGGGCAAAATTAACCACGTCGTAATAAGGAATTGTTTCAAGTTTTTCCTTATAGTTATGGAAAGATGCATTATTTTTAAGGAAGAGATGTGGCCATCCCCCTGCTCTTCCTTCAAGATAGCCAGTGACGTCGCAAAGTGCAGGATAAAGGGCAGCCAGGTATTTGGTCCTGCTGTCGAGCGCTGCAGTGATTATTGAAAGGGCACCGCCCTGACTTCCGCCGGTTACTGCAAGATTGTACCCGTCATACTGCGGCAGTGATACCAGAAAATCATTTGCCCTTACACAACCGAGGTAAACTCTTTTATAGTAATACCTGTCCTTGTTGTCGAGATTGAATGTATAGTATTCTCTCAATGCTCCGTTCGCAAGGTCCTGATAAACCCCGGGATCGAGGTTCACGGGAATTCCGTGAATGCCAATGACGAAAGTGATTATTCCCTTTTCTGCCAGCTCCATATCAGGAACATAACCTCTTACACCAGCGCCCGGCACGAAAAGTACCGCGGGGAACTTTCCTTCTTTCCGTGGAATTGCCAGCATTCCATATATTTTTGAATATCCATAATTCATGATACTTACATTATAAACGTTGACTTTTTCAGTGCAGCGTTCAGGTACAAGGGTCATACGGGCATCAAGGGGGATTCGGGACAGTTCACTTTTTGCCTTGTTCCAGAAATCATTGAAATCTGCGGGTCGTGGCACGGTCTGTTTGATCTTCTCCGGATCATACCCTGCGGTGGCCATTCCTTCATATTTTTTCCCCTCATAATTTACAGTAACAATGCATCGTAGAAACCCCGGTGATTTCAAAGTGCCGCCATCAATCACAAAACTCTTGCCATCAAGGACAAGAGAATCTTTTTTTGTTGGCTCCAGCTTCTCAGGTCCCACCTCATAATATGCCTTAACACCCTTAAGCGGATTATAGTGAAACAGAACCTGAACGCTGAAAAGGGCTTTCTCACCGGGTTTGTATAGCCAGTTATCTTTGTTCGGGGTTACAATTACCTTGACCAGCTGCTCCGGGATCTGGGCAGTTAAAAGAACGGAAAAAAGAGCAAAAAAAATTACTGAAATACCTCGTTTGAATGTTTTCATTTGTATTGTATTAATATTAAACCTGATCTGTAAAACAGAAATGAATTCAGATTTAAATATAAGATATTTTCTAAAAGTATAACCAATACCCTTTAAATTGCCCTTTGGAATTAAACTCAAGCGCAGGAAAAGGTAATTTAATGAAAACTATTGTGTTCAGCACCTTTTTCAGGAATTTTGACCTGGTTTGTATTTCGGGCCAGTCGATATCGAGGGATAGCAGGAACTGGCGATAACGGAGAGTCTCCGGGATGATTTTCCCGTTATATGACTGCCGGTTTTCAATGGGACCATACATCCCATTTACACTATATCCTGCGGCAATATTCAGCCAATCGGGGAGCTTGTTTTTAAGGACAAATCTGTTGGCATTAATGCTCAGCCAATAGGTATGCCCATTATAATCCTTTATGTAACTATGAATAAAATTTCTTCCCAGGAGCCCATTTCCCAGCTGTGCGTATTCTGATCTCCAGAAACTGAATTTATATCTTACAATCTGCTCATCGAATAGTAGTTCCTGACCTGTCATAACCAATGATCCGACGAAATTAGCCGTTATATCCCCCCATGAGAATCCGGAATCCTTCAGGTGCCCGTCAACGAATTCTTTCGGCGTCAGCATTAGAAATCCCAAGCCACCGCCAAACAACAGGGCTTTGCTTTTTTTTATCCCGGCATTGATAAAATACCTGTACCCGAAATAACTTATATTATAAGACATAAAAGCATGATGGAATTTATCCATTTGTAAATAGTATTTCCAGTCATTGGTAAAATAGAACGGAACTCTCGAATCATCTGGATAGTAGCCGGACGTACCTATATATGCAAGCCCTGCGAAATAGGATGTCAAAACAATTGCTGTAACAGACAATGGACGCAAAATTCCTAAATGACCCAAACTGGTGGTATCACCATTAATGCTGGGTCGGTCCCGGTCCAAATTATCCTGAGCCAGGACAGGAACCCGGGTTATCAGCAGCACGGTCATGCAGACTACAATTAATCGACTGCCAATTTTTCTTATCATAAAATGCATCGGGCCGTTTTCATGGGAAATCCTGAAAATGTCGGGATACTTGGTTTTCTGTGTTCTTTTCAGCCCGAAAAAAATGGAAAAGGAACATGTTCAATTTGTTCCGTCCCATCCGGCCATTCTGGCAAGCATCCACCACATGGCTTTTGCCAGCCTTAGTTCTCCCGTTGCTGAAATATGAGCATCCAGAACCGGATATTCGTTTTTTGCAGTACAAACGGGATATGAATGACCGTTCCATGAAACCGTAGTTACTGTTCCATCATCATCATAACTCAGAATATCCGCATAATCAAATAATATTCTTGAATCATCTGCTCTTACATATTCCCTTATTCTTTCATTCTTCAAATAACCCTGGTAACCGATTTCTCCCCTGAAGTACCCGCCTCCTCCACCATCAACAGGACCAGTTGTGAATATTACTTGCGTCAGATATCCATTTTCTTCACAGTATTTAATATACTCCTGTGTTGCCTGAAGATACGTATCCAGGCAGACTCTATTTCCTGAAAGAAGATAATCCTCCGCATCAAGGCCCCACCCAAGATTCCCGTCAGGCCCGCCTTCAGACAAACCCCAGAACTTGCATCCGTAAACAGGGTCCGGCTTGCTTTCTCCACCCACCTCAGCCAGACCAACCATATCCCAGCACCAGCCAAATCCGAGTACATGTATGGGATGGCCCTGATCGTTATACTCTTTGATGAGATTTTTAATAAATGTGCTGGCTGAAGGTCTGGATTCTTCAGGATATGCAAACCATGTAAACCACCTTGCTTCACCAACGGTTGGCCCGGAATTAACTCTGAGGTATGAGTTTGTAGACATTTCACCTGTTCCTATATTGCATGAATATTTCGGCATGGCTTTTTTCAGGGCATCCAACCCGGAAATTATGCCGTATGCATGTGATTCGCCGGTATATGCTAAGAGCATTTTTTTAACTTCAGCAATATATTTCTCAGGTATTTTGTTAAAGTTGTCAACGGCCCTGTGATCAGCAATTATTTGTTTCTCCGAAGATGTTGTAAATGATTTTTCATCTCCATAATAAGTTCCTGCCTGGTTTATGGCATATGCTCTTATATAATACTTGTTATTGGCTGAAAGGCCAGCAATTAAACTGGTAAATGCCCCGCTGCCACTTCCATCGGTCGTTTTATTGTCATTGACCGATGGCATTGGTGTCTTACTCCAGCAGACACCCCGCATAGTGATTTCTTCTGGGCCTGAATAAATAATGTTGCCGCCTGAAACAGCCGTAGAGCTGGTAATTTCCGTTACATCGAGGGTGGTTAAAACAAGTTTGCTTTCTTCCTTGCAAGCAGTGGTTGAGTACAATAGTCCAACAAGAATTAGTACATTTAACATTTTCATATTTGTCAATGAATAATTATTGCAAAACATGATTAAGGTGACTTGAATCTGTAAGGTAAACAAATTAAAGTCAAACTTGATCAAAGTCAAAACACAAATTACCGAACTTTTTCCGGATCCCGCGGTCTTGCTGCCATTCTGGTCTACTGTTAATCATTTCACAGTTAAACAGAAGCTCTTTTTTCAGCAGAGGACCATTTCATTATTCTTGATGACGGTGGAAAAACGGTGCAGTTATCGGGGATATTTGTGTTAACTGTCGCATTGGCCCCTATTACCACATTATTTCCTATAGTAATGTTCCCGAAAACAACGGCCCCGGCATTAATGATCACATTATCTCCTATTACCGGACGAGGTTCGTTCCCATATGTTCCGATTGTGACATTGTGATTTATATTGCAATTTCTACCTATTGAAACAGCACCAATTGTTGTTGAGAAACCGTGAGGCAGAAACAAGCCCTCTCCTATTTTACCGGTTGCAATTGTAAGAGAGGACATCTCCCTGTAAAGTAAACGTAGTAATAAATTGCTGGTACCCACCCTGTAATAAAACAGATTCCTGAACTGCTGGTAAAAAACCATCAGATAAATAAACCCCAAGGGCATGGCAATGTCTTTCTGCATCAGGTTCAGCCATCGTTTTACATCAGCATAAATAACAGGCTTGTTTCTATGAAAATACAGCATAATCAGGTGTGGTAGTCCTCGTATTGCATTGATCAATAGCACGATAACAAGTAGGACATTACGGATTTGCTTTTTTGTCATTATATTTGAGTAAATGTTTTAGTTGGCAGCATTTCCCTTATGAAACGGGTCCGTCCAGGTAATTGATTAGCTGTTACTTTGTACGGATGATTTCCATGCCGGGAATGGGCAGGAAAATGGTCTTATTATTTCAGGTAAAGTCCGGCCGGGAGTCTCCCGGCACGGGTTAAAAAGGAAATGACACTGTCAATGTAAATAATTTTCGGGTATCCGGATCCGCTATTAGGGCCCACTTTGTATGATTCCGGCAGTATTTCGTCTCCTGTTCACCGGTCTGAGTTCAGATCATATCCCAATTTCTTTTACCGGTATTTTCGCGACAAATTCAACCATATAAAAGGGGACTTCAGCTTTCTGATTGCCGGGATTGAGGCTGGCTATCATTCTTTTCTGAATATATGCCTGAAATACTTTAATCAAAGCTCATTCAGGCTGAAATTTAAGATGGAAGATTCATTTGGTGAAACTCTTTCCCGTAACTAATGCATATATGGTTAAGAATATAATTTTGATGTCAGTGACAAAAGAGTTATTTTTTACATAATCCTCATAAAGATCAAGTTTCCTGGGCAATATGATTTCCTCGTATTCTTTCTCCGGATCAGAAGATTGGGCCAGTATTTCCTCTTCGTTCCGGAATTCAAGGGAGGCATTATCAGTAAGGCCTGGTCTTACCTGATGAATCAGTTTCCATCTGTCAGGGTATTTTGCGACCCAGTATTCAACCTCGGGTCTGGGTCCTACAAATGACATACTTCCGCATAGAATATTAATGAGTTGCGGAAGTTCGTCAAGTTTTGTTTTTCTGATAATTGCACCGGTTTTTGTAATCCTGGATTTATTTCCTGGCTCAAAATCCTGTTTGACAGGATTCTGAACAACCGACATCGAACGAAATTTTAAAAGGATGAATCTTCTCCCGAAACGCCCGATTCTCTCCTGTCGGAACAACACAGGTCCTCCGTCTTCAGCCTTGATAGCCAAGGCTATGAATATTAATAGGGGTGCTGTAATAAGCAGTCCTGTCATTGAAAGAAAAATATCTGCAAATCGTCTGAACACTGGATTATTTCTTACTTGGCCGCCACTCAATCAGTCCCTTAAGAATACAGTATCCATAAAAGAGATGCACACAAAAAACAGAGAAAACCATAAGGGGGATTATTCTGAAATCATTCCCGATACCCGCCATCACTGCAAATGTCAGGCTCACAAGAAAATATAAAGCAAATATGAACAGGAAAATTATCCTTGCGTAAAGAAAAAACGGAAACAATATCAAACCTGTCGCTATGAACAAAAAAAATAACAGCGGCACTAAATGACGCAGTTCTGTATATTTAAAGGACATTCTTAGCAATATCCCAATAGAGTAACCATTGCTGCCCATTTGTTTTAAAAACGATCTGAGATCCTTTCTGGCATAATAGCAAGACTTTATTTCGGGATCCAGAAGGATTTTATAGCCTGCATTCCTGATTCTTGCATTGTATTCATTGTCCTCTCCTCTTTGTAGATCTTCATTCATGGGTCCTATTTTTTCAATGATCTCCCTTCTGAATGATCCATAAGGCACGGTGTCAACAAATTTTTCTACCGGAGTACTACGGAATGCGGCACCGCCTGTGCCGAAAGCTGAGGTATTGATCAGGGCAATGGTCCTGCTCATAAGAGAATCTGACCCGGGCAAAACCTGTATTGAACCGCCTACATTGCCAAAAATTCCTTTCATGTGATTCTTTACACAATGATAAACATAATCAGAATAATATTTGCAATGCGCATCCCACCTGATGATAATCTCACCTTTTGAAACGCTCACCCCCTTATTGAATGCTGCAGACTGGATTTTACCCGGGTTTCTGAGAACTGACAGGTTGGGATGATATAGCTGCTCTTCCCTTACGATCTTCAATGTATTATCATGGCTTCCGCCATCAAGTACCAGGATTTCAATCCGCTCCTGAGGATATGATTGAGCATAGGCTGAAGACAGGCACTGCCTGATAAACACTTCTTCATTTAATGTTGGAATAATTATTGTTACGAAAGGCTTGTAATTCATATAATTACATGTTCATTACATATCTGAAAGCCTTTTCCGTTTCTGCAACCCACCGTGACAATTCAAAATTAGACATGCATAAACTATGGCCTGCTTCACCATACTGTATTGCCAACTCCTTGTTTTCTGCCATTTGAATCATGGCCTCAGCAAGTAATTCAGAGTTTTTTGAGGGTACAACCAGTCCGGTAATACCATGAAGAACAGCTTCCCTGATTCCACCAACATCAGTTGCAATAACAGGTAACGACATGCTCATCGCCTCACGAATCGACAATGGCAATGATTCAACTTCAGAGTTCAATACAAAACAATCCAGGCTTTTTAATATATCAGGGATATCATTTCGTGAACCTGTTGTGAAAATAAACTCCTCACAACCTTCCGCTTCTTTAAGTATCCTTTCTTTTTCAGGACCGTCGCCAACGATAAAAAATCTTGTATCAGGTTTTTTACCGTGAACGATTTTTGCCGCAGCAATAAAATCAGAATGTCGTTTTTCCCTGCTTAATCTGGCAACAATTCCAAAGCAAAAGCATGAGTCCGGGATTTTGTATTCATCCCTGAGAACAGCATTGGTTCTTTTTGTCGAAAACCTGTTCATATCAACTGAATTGGAAACAACTCTTACTTTCCTGATATCAACCCCGTAACTGACCAGCCGGTTTCTTTCACAATACGATTCTGTTATAATGTATTCAGAAAAAGTATTTAATATCCGTGAGTATTTATACAGCGACAGGCTGGAAATCATGTGTATTGTTGTGACTATTCTGAAAGTCTGCTTTCTTAATCCAAATCTGGCAAGCCATGAACTGAATGCAGGGTACATTCCCTGAGGGTTAAGGATATCAAGGCTGTATTTTCTGGCATATTTCCTGATCTCGCGCGAAGCTTTCCAAAGTCCGTAGAGGTTTCGGGTATATAATGGAACATCGATAAATTTAACGGTTGTATCTGCCAGGGCAACATCCAACACTCCCCTTGAAGCCAAAACAAATACTTCATGCCCGTGATTTGCCAGTCCCTGCGACAGAGTAATAACATCCTGGGCCGCGCCCCCAATGTCTTTTCCCATTGTTAGAAATGCAATCCTCATCTTACAATTACTTTTTGTAATAGTACCCGATCTCATCAACCATCCGGGAAGTATTGAGATACTTTTCAACAAGTATTTTTCCATTATTGCCCATGATGTTCCTGTCGCTTTTAGTTAACATCTCAACTATTCTATCGGCAAAAGCATCGGAATTTCCGGTTTCAAACAGGAAACCATTGAAATTATTGACCACCTGTTCAGGATTACCGCCGGTATCGGAGGCAATAACGGGAACACCGGCTGCCATAGCCTGAAGAGTGGTTAGGCTGAAAGTTTCAATATATGAGGGTAAGACAAGTACATCAATGCATGATAGTATGCCTGGAATATCAGAGCGGAATCCTGTAAATACAACCCTTTCTTCCATATTGTATTTGATGGTTTCCTGATGTAGTTTTTCATTCATTATCCCGTCTCCGACAATAAGAAGCTTTATTTCTTTTTTGCTTTTGACTGAATTCTGCAAGGCAGGCAATAGCATATCACATCCTTTTTCCGGAGAGAGCCTCCCAATATAACCCACAACAAAGTCACCTTCAGAAATACTAAACTCCTTATGATATTTTCTTCTCATAATACTTCTTATTTCCTCCGGAAAGGTAAAATCCCCCGGTTCTATTCCATTATGGATCCTCATTATCCTGTCGGATCTGACGCCGTGCGCCTTCAATCTTGTCAGTTCAAAGTCAGAGTTGGTAATGGTAAGATAAAGAGTATTTAAAAAGAAAGGTAACCATTTATATGTAAGCTTGTTAATGCCATGATCGTGATATATCCATTTCTCCTTGCGTTTTCTGCAGGTTTTTAGTATTATTCCTCCCATGATAGCCGGGCCGGCGGCCTGGCAATGGACCACGTCAGGTTTGATTTCATCAATATATCTCTTCAGGCGAAATGCCGCTTTCAATAATCCCAGAATGCTTCTTTGCGTAATATCTATGTCAGCCACTGGGATCCCCTTTTCCTGAAGATCTTTTTTCTGAATTTGCCCGCCTGTGGCAACCATGACATCATTTCCGCGGCTGATCAGGGCTTTTGCCAGGTTTCTTGTGAAAGTTTCTTCCCCGCCGATATGTCCTCCCGTGCTTAAAAGCAGTATTTTCATTGTTTTAAAACCATAGTTGCAACTATACTTACGGCTTCACTACAGGTATGATAGTCCGAAAAAAGGGTATTTTTGGTTTATTCCTTTTCAGTTTGATTTATCATATCGGCTGTTTTTCTGCCGTGAATAAAGGCATCTTCCATGGAGGAATATTCCCAGTTGCCAAATCTGCCAACAGAATAGATATCATTCGCAATTAAATAATCCTGAATGGACCTGACGGCTTCATTCCTGTTTTTATCATAAATAACATATGCATATTTAACGGGAAGAATCATAGAATCAATGATCTGTGCATTTTGCCGCAGGGCTTTCATTTCTTTCAGGTGATCAATTACATCATCTGCTGATGGTATAACAGTCCGTGCCCTTCCGCCTGAGAATTCAACATATAAATTACTTATTTCAGGCCTGTCCTTATTGGGAGCCACTTTTGAGTAATTCCCGAAACGGAAAAACGGAAATTTGCTTTCAGGAACGTAGACCCAGTTATAACCAATATTCAATTCTGTCACTGATAAATTGCAAATTGTAATGTTGGTCCAGTTAAGCATATCAGCGGCCTTCCTTACATGTTCAGGGATATTTTCTGCTCTGGCTATCAGCTCCGGCAAGGGCATGGTATTAACCAGCCCGGAATATTCAAAAATGCTTCCGTCGCTAAGCTTTATCTGTTTACCAGGCACGTCAATTGACTGAATTTCGATATTATACCTGATTCCGGGAATTTTTCGCGCCAGAGCCTGAGGAATTGTTCCAATACCATTTTCCTCCGGATAGTAAAAATCCTTGTTGTAGCCTTCTGCAACAGGTTTCCGTTTGAGCAAATTTATCAAAGCCTGTGTAAACTGAGGCTCGGGCACAAATCTGCCTATCCAGTCCACTGTCATTTCCGACGGAGACAAACTCCATAGTTTTGTATTGTAAGGTATCATAAAATGTTTGGCAATACCTTCTCCCATTGTTGCCAGAATATAATCCTCAAATGTCCGGATTGCATTTTTCCGGTTCCCGTATTTTGCCCTGGCAAGGCCTTCAAGGCATTCAACAATAATATCTTCAGGATAATTCTGAAGATTGTTCTGGAAAGGATAATCACCGTAAACTCCATTCAGATATATGGCAGAATGCCTCGAATGGCTATTCAGGACAATGCCTAGCTCATCTGTAACCAGATTTTTTACCCAGTCATTTCTCAGATGAAGGAAATGACCCCCGAAATCATAAAGGAATCCTTTGTGGTTAAATGTCCTGGAATGTCCGCCGGGTTCATTCTCCTTTTCAAATAATACGAAATTCTTTTTCAGGTAGAATGCTGTTGCGAGACCCGTCAGTCCTGCGCCTATAATTCCAATCATAATATTTTTATCTGTTGCTAATAATTTTTGCAGGTACGCCGCCGATAACTGAATATGGAGGAAAACTCGCCGTGACTACTGCTCCGGCTGCCACAACTGATCCCCGTCCCAAAGTCACTCCCGGCAAGATTATTACCCTAGCTCCTATCCAGACATCATCTTCAATTATCACCGGCTCACGGGTTGCACCCTGCTCCCTGATTAACTTATTCCGGTCCCTGAAATTATGATTCTGTGTAAAAATCATTAATTGCGGCCCTATCAGTACATTGTTGCCTATTCTGATTTCATCATCCTGCCCAAGTATTGATCCCTCTCCAATCCCGGAGTAATCCCCAATTGATATTCTGTTGCCCTTCCCGAAATAAACATTTTTCTGGATATTTATTTTCGCGCCAGTTTTTCTGAAAATGAACCTGCACAGCCAGGCCCTTGCCCTTACAACCGGTGATCCGGGTGTGTTCCTGGAGGGAAGATGTTTGAAGATCAGATAATAAAGAAACAAAGAGAGCTTATTCATAAAATACATTTACAGATGCCTGGTAATTAGCTTAAGTTTTACAATAGTTAATGATATTGAAAATCAAATGGAATTTATTTACAAATACCTCGGCACAACAGGTTAATCTGATGTTTATGAGTCAGTTTACACCATGTTTTAAACACCAATCATTTTGAGGACTAAAGATATTAATAAAGTTGCCTGGTTTGGATATTGTTTTATCAATAGATGACAGGGAGCGGCTCCTTCATAGCATTACAGTTGCTTCTCACATCTGGTACAATAGTCAGGTTACCTTAAAGTTAATGGGAAAAGTGCTGAATCTGTTTCCTGGTTACTCCTTTCAGCCTGAAAGGCTGATTTAATTATGCAATTTAATATGAATTATTATCATATTGGAGATTTATGTACGGATTGACAAATGTCCGTGAGGAATATCGGCACAGTTTTGCCGGCCCGTAATGTCCGGGCTTGTGCCTGCGATGTAGGCGAAAATGAGCCATCCGATTTTTACGTTAAGTATTTGCCCGCTTGTAAGAGCTGCAACCACTGGAATCAGTAACAGTAACGGCAATATTAACTTCTTTTGCCTGAATAACCGGTAACTTCTCATAAAAATTCTGTATAAGAACAGCATATAAATTGCCAGGCCTATTATTCCAGTATAGCAAAGTATCTCAAGAAAAACATTATGGGGGCTTTTCAGTTCTCCAAAAACCATGAAGCTGTAAGTTTCATATCCAACGGTACCAGCTCCAAGTATTGGCTTATCAAGTATTAACGGGAAAATATTATGCCAGATAATATCACGGCCTGAAAGATCACCTTCCCAAATGGTTGCCATAACCCTCATTCTGAATACTTCATGTTGTAGCAGCAGATTAATGGCGACAATCAGGAACCCTATTGTAAAAATCATTATGAGAAATTTGATCCAGGTTTTGCCGGTTTTTATTAGGAAGCCACCGGCAATAAATGCAGTGACAAACGCCAGGGCTGCGGAACGTGAGGCCGATACGGCCAGTAGTTCAAATATCAAAAGAAGCGGGATAAGAAGGAGAAACCTTGAATATCCTATTTTGAGGGGATTTATTAGTATATTGTGAATCAGAATAATACTTGCCACACTACTTCTTAATCCAATGGAATTCTGATTATCTTCGAATATTTTTACCTGGCCGTTTTCACTTATCTCCACTCCAATTCCCATGTTATAAAGAACAGCAAGAACCAAAGATCCCAATGCAAAACTCAGCATGCCCTTTTCAAGGATACATGGATCTTCCTGTTCATGATTGATCAGAATATACATTACAACGATATTCTGGAAGATCGTAAGATGGAAGAAATTACCCAAATTTGCATCTATACTGAACAGATTCACAATCGTAAGGATTGTAAAAAAAAGGATAAGAGGATTGATAAATTGTCTGTTTTCCTTTTTTGTAATGAATGAAAACAGCTCTGGAAGCATCGTTATCAGATAAACATATCCGGTCAATTTGGCAATTGAGAATAAGCCATTGGTACCCAGCGGATCCCATACTTCAAAATTAATTGAAAAAAAGAAAATATATAAGGCTAACCTTCTTAATGACTTCATTAGTACTATTTTTCAGATGTCCGGATTTTTTCTCCCGAAGCTTCTTTGATACTTCTGAACAATACTGATAATGGATCTCTCAATCCAAGGACTAATACTGAGTAAGCCAGAAGAAATGCTTTGCTGTCATACAAATGTGTAAAGCTTTTTATTTTCCATGGACTTAGTTCCGAAAACCGTGACAGATTATCTATGAGGAGATCCATTTTTGTATATGATTCTCCCTTAATGAATTGCAGTTTCAATATTTGCCGCAGGATATGCTTCTCAAGATATTTTAGGGCATTCACAACAAATTTTTTATCTGCCTTGTAGAATTGAACTATCCTATGAAACTGCTGAAGTACAATACATTGACTATCAAGATATTTGCTAGTTGGAAGCGTCCATGTTACCGACTCTCTGTTAATAAAATATGCGTAATAAATTTCCCTTGTGGTGCTGATAGTTTCCGCCCTGAGGAGGATTTCTACCGCATAAAGAAAATCCGCAGTGACATTAATATTTTCGATCTTGCCGGAAATAAGGTCTCTGGTAAGAGATCTGCGCACGATCTTGTTAACGGACGATCCGAAAAAGAGATTATGAACTTTTATCTTGTTCCTTGTGCGGAACTCTTTTTTTATCAGGTTTACTTTGGTTGTACTACCGTCGCTACTAACTCTGGTTACGTCAAAAACCAGTACGTCGGTTTCGTCTTTTCTTATTTTATTTAGAAGATTTTCCAGGGCGCCTGGAAGGATCCAATCATCAGCATCTACATGCATAATATAATCACCCGTTGACACATTCATGCCCGATGCCCTGGCAATCGACTCTTTTTTGTTGATTTTATGTTCCACTATTTTGAGACCTTTCTCATTCTTCTGATAGTCTCTCAGCAGTTCAAGGCTTTTATCCGTTGAAGCATCATCAACTGCAATAACCTCAAACAAACCTGGAAAAGCCTGGTTAAAAATTGAATCCAGGCATCTTACTATAAATTTTTCGGCATTAAATACCGGAATTATTATTGATAAATCCATTTAGATGATGCGTTAAAATAATTCTGCCTTTCTTTATGTACACATAAACGAACTCCTTTTGACGCTGATTCAGGAACAGAACGAATCCTGTTAGCAAAAAAACAGCTGATACTATTACCAGACCGAAAATAAGCTGGATAATGTCCCCCGGGCTGACAATGTAGGAATATATTGCAGCAAGGAATACTGACAGCAAAAGTCCGAGAAGTATCTTAAAGAAAATAGTAATAGGTGTTTTGATTCCAATTTCAGGATATATTTTGAAGAAATAGAAGGCGTTAAGTCCGTAACTCTGTGTTATTATGAAGAATACTGCCACTAAAAGCATATAGTAAATAAACTTCTCAGAACCATTGCTTACCTGACACAAAAAGTAAGAGAACCCAAAATTGAGAAAACCAAGAACAAGTGTGCCCAGTGCCGGAAAAATTACCTTGTTCCAGGCCCTGTAAGCAAAGGCAAACACACCCGCGGCAGCATAGAAGGGCAGTGTGACTTGTTTCAGGATAAACCAGTGTTTATAGGGCACATATTCCTCTCCAAGCCAGAGTGAGATAATTGGTTTGGCAAAGCCAATTGATAAACCCACCAGAAGAGCTGAAGATAATCCAACAAGAAGGGAATTGTCTGAAGTAAGCCTTATAACAGATTTGTGATCATCATCAGAGTAGGCGATAAGTATAAGGGGACCAAAAAGCGATGCAATAGTTGCTATTACGGTCATAACATAGGTGCCGAATTCAGACAGGGCACCAAGAATGCCGGATTCCCTTGTAGACCAAAATTTATTTACCAGGATATTGTCAATCCTGTATAATCCTGTATCTCCGATCTGGTGTATTAATACCCATACTGTCATTGATAAAATAGCGAAAAGTGCACTTTTTTCGTACAGGTTTAATCTAATATGAATATTTTTGCCGGCTGATAATCTGAAATAATATATACTTATTATTATTACAAGCAATTCCGAAAGAAAATTAGCATACCCTATAAAGGAGATACTCTTTTTGATGGATTCAAAGAATATTATTGTGAAAATCACTTTGAATACAACCCTGCAAATCTTGATTACATTCATGAGATCCAGCCTGTTTTGTGAATAAAGCGTGATATTATATAAGCTGGAAAACATTGACATAATATAACTTACAATTGTAAACAAAAACAGGGTCTTTGCTTCTGCGATGTATTCAGGTGGAATATTGAACACCCTGTCAATTCTGAAAATCAGCAATGCGAAGAAAGGAACAAGACCAATTGTGACCGCGGCGATCGAAATGAAGGAGCTGCTGATATATTTTGAGGCCTCCCCGTAATTCCCCTTCTGATAGGCAACGGAATAAAATCTTGTCAACGAGCTGGTAAGGGATCCGGTAACCACGTTGATATACTGATTGAGGACAAGAGCAAGCGGTACAATTCCGTATGCCATGATACCAAGGGTTTTAACCAGATATGGTGTATAAAAAAGCCCGAGGGCAATATTAATGATGAGGCCGATCAGGTTGAAGATAAGATTCCTGAAAGTTTGCTTATTCCTGCCCATACATAATTGATATCAAAAAGATATTACCTCCTGCAACCTGCCATAGGTTTTATCGATTCCTTGAGGAAGGCGATACCGGAGCTGCATGGCTTCGCTCCGTCAGTCACATTGGATAACTAACCAAAGGGGTTGAATTGATTTTAAAAATAGCCCGGACCAATAATAACATGATCGGTTCTATAGTTTGTCAAAGCGAGTTCCCTGACAAGTATCGGCAGTATTGCAAGTTTTTGTCCTGATACTTTGATACAAGGGCCTGCTGTAATAAACAACAACTAAGGCGTTAAGGCTGATTCTATCTCCTTTTGGAGAAATGATGAGCCTGTTTGAATTTTCTCATTTGCCTTTGTGATTCTTTATTGTAATACCCGTACCCATAACCATATTGCTCCCCGAAAATCCTGTTATCATTCAGAACAATGCAGCTCTTCTCCACGTTCTTCTGATTCAGGTCTTTCATAACCAGCGAAAAAACATTCTTAGGTGTATATCCCTGCCGCGTAACAATTATTTTCAGATCTGCAAGGTTCATCAGCAGATAAGCATCCGTAACCTGGGCAAGCGGGGGACTGTCGAGAACAATGATATCATATTTTTCCTTCAGTTTGGCAATCAGCTTGCTCGTTTGCTCAAGAGCAAGCAATTCAACAGGATTAGGAGGCAGAATACCTGACTGAATATAATCGAGCCTGTCATTAGGTGATTGTAAAATAATATTTTCCAGTTTAGCCCTGTCAACCATGTAAGAGCTTAGTCCTTCCCTGGTCATGTCGCTTTCCTGGAAATAATTCTTTGATTTCCTGAGATCCATGTCGACAAGAATGGTTTTACGACCGAGTTGTGCATAGCTCATTGCCAGATTGAGTGAAACAAATGATTTTCCCTCATGCTCAAGGGAGGATGAAACAAGAATGATTTTTTTCTGGTGCTCCCTGATATAAAAGTCGAGATTGGTCCTCAGCGCCCGGAAAGATTCGGCAAGGTTGGATCTTGGGAATTCATGCATGACATTATTGGTTTTATACCTGCTATGAGCGATTTTCCCTAATAGTGGACTGTCAGTTAGTTTTTCAATATCTTCCTGCGACTCAATTTTATTATTTATGGCGTTTTTAAACATTATCAGACTAAAGGGAAATGCAATACCAAAAATTGCAGCAATCAGATAATTGATCAGGGCATTGGGAGAAACAGGGCCTTCTCCCTCCATTTTTGCCGGTTCAATTACAATATCGTCAGGCAGATTGGAAGCTTGTGCAATTTTTGCTTCAGCATGTTTTTCCATCATGTAGTTGTAGATTGCTTCATTCAACCGATATTTTCTTTCGATACTGCCAAGCCTGCGCTGTGTTGCCGGGAGACGGCTTATCTCATTTTCAACCCTTTTAACACGCTTATTCATATCATCAATTGAAACACTGGTACTTTTACTGAAGGTACTTACATTATCCGATATGGTTTTTTTCAGGGTTTCAATCTGGATGGTTAGCTTCTGGACAAGAGGATTTCTTTCCTGGTTGTTTTCAATAAGATTTGAACGCTGGGCCTGTGCACTCACGAGTTCCGACATCATATTGTTTAAGATGGGATCTGAAATTCCAATTGATGCCGGAAGCATTAAATTCGAGAAATTATCTTCCTTTAAAAGTTCAATTATATAATCGTAATATTTTTTCTTTGCGATCATTTCAGCAAGCTGATTTTGCAATTCCAGATAGCTGGCTGAAAGACCTGCAGCCTGATTAGAAATATCGAGCAGCTGATTTGATGCCCGAAAATTCTGTAAATGGTCTTCAGTTTGCGTAAGTGAATCGGAGATGGCGCCAAGTTGTTTCTCAATATACTGAATTGTTACCGTTGCAAGATGATTCTTTTTTTGAAGGTTCTGCTGAGAATAGACAGACATTAGTTCGTTTACAACATCAATTCCCTTTGTTGGCAGTTCCGATTTATGAGTAATTTTAATAACAGTTGCCAAACGATCCACAAGGTTAAAGCTGAGTTTGCCCTTAAGGGAATTGATTTGCGCGCTAACCGGTTTAAAGTTGAAGGCATATGTGATTTTCGGATCAAATGCATAATTAGTGAACTCAGATCGCTCAACAACAAATGTAAGATCATCATTTTCTATTACATCACCTATCTTATAATGTCCCGAAAAATCCCACTTTGCCTTGAAATGAGTTGCTTCTTTTCTTGCAAAATTGTAAAAAGACACCTTTTTGCCACTCGCATGAATGGTGAATAAACTGTCATTGTCAAAGTCAATATTGAACTTAACACCAATTGGCTGGGAATGGTCCTGTAAAAACGATATTTTGAAAGGTATGGTCTCATATGCTTCATAATATGAAAACTTGCCTTTTGTATAATATGTAATTACAAGGCCCAGGTTATTAACGGTTTCTTCAATGATAGGATATGACTTTATCACCCAAAGTTCATTTTGGAAGTTTTGATTCCTTCCAAACATATTACTGTTTAAAAAATCATTTACATTGGTGGAAGCTGTTTGATTCCGGTTTTCTTTTATAAGCAGGGAAGAAGATATTTTGAAGACAGGTGTTTTATATCTGTTGATAAAAAACGCGCAGGCCATGGCGGCAAAAAGGAAAAAAATGAATTGCCAATAATGCTTTGTAAAAACCCTGACTATTCTTTTCAGATCGGTTTCTTCCTGAATATTTATGTTCTGATTATGTGGCATAACTCTCCATTTATACAAATCTGTTCAACCAATGGCATAATTCATGGTCAATAATTTCTTGTTATTATGTTATACATGAGCAATCCGGTAGTTAATGCCGACAGGAAAACGGTCAAAGGGATCTGGCGAAGTCCCCAGAATTTGTTTCTGAGAGGTTTGATATATATAAGATCATTGGGTCGGATATAGTAGAACTCTGATGTTAATATATCAGGGGAGGTCAGATTTAATATTGCCTTGAGATTTGACCCTTCATTGTTCCTGACAAGTGCCACTCTTTCCCTGTTCCCATATTCCGTAATATCACCGGCAAGGCTGATAGCGTCAAAGATCGAAAGTTTATCTTGCGAAAAAACATAATGTCCCGGGTTTCTGACTTCGCCTACCACTGACACATAGCTGTTCACCAGCTTGACAGTTACCAAAGGCTGGCTTAAAATATGCCGCAGTGAATCTTTTAACACAAGGCTCAATTGAGAAAGGGTCTTACCTTTGGCATATATATTTCCGATTACCGGAAGGTAAAGAAATCCATCCCTGTCAATTGAATATGACATCAGGGATGCTCCATAAGGTTGTATTGTCCCGAAAAATGATGCTGTCTGACTCAGTGTGTTGGAAAAAATATTGACTGCACTTTCGTCAAGGCTGCTCACCTGAATGTAAAGCTGATCGCTTGCTTTGAGAGTATAATCAGGAAATTCTGCTTCAGTAAACTCTTTAACAGCATTTGAATCGTCGCGCAAATATTCGATCTGCCTCTGCACAACACACGACTGCAAAAAGAATATTGACCCGAATGCGAAGAGAAGGAGTCTTCTTATTAAAAATGAACTAATCATGGCATGACAATTTTATTTTAAAATACTTAACTGAGACAGATTATCATATTACAAAAATATTCGACGGAAAGGAATAATTAACATATTTCAGTTCAACTTTGATAAATGCATGTAAAATCACGACAAAATCTGATTCCAGTATGATGAATCTAGTTAAATAGCTCCATTAAGGATTTTTGAAACCTGATTCTGTATTTTGCAGTTAAGCTGTTAAAAGGAATGCTAATGGCCATCCCACCCAGCCACCCTGGCAAGCAGCCACCATTGAGCCTTAGCCAGGCGTAAAGCCCCATTGGCGCCAATGTGTCCAATACTTCCATCTCCCAAATTAGTTGGTGCAATGACAGGGTATTCATGTCCGCGCCATGTGGTTGTCGTTATATTCCCGTGGTCATCATGGCATAAAATATCATTATAATCAAACAGAATCCTGGAGCTGTCAGAGTTTACATACTTCCGGATTGCCTGATGTTTTAAATAACCCTGATAACCTGATTCACCTGTAATGTTATCCGCAGGGCCAGTGGTAAAAATCACCCTTGTGGTGTAGCCGCGTTCCCTGCAAAACTTGTCATATTCTTCTGTAGTTTCAAGGTATGTGGCAAGGCTGACATGGTTTCCGGTGTATTTATAATCAGTTGAATCAAGTCCCCATTCCCGGTTACCATCAGGGCCGCCTATCGAAGCTCCAAACCAGTAAACCCCGAATTCGGGATCGCGTCTGAAACAAACCTTGCCAAGAAGCCTGTCAAGATTCAACCTGATCCGCGAGCGCCGGGCAAACGCATCCCAGCACCATGCAAAACCCAGAACATTTATTTGCCGATTGTTTTCAGCATGAGTTTCAATAAGATCTTTAATATAAAGTGATTCCCGGGGTCTGTTATTCTTGTCCCACGCCTTCCATGTAAACCATTGAGCCTCTCCAACGGATTGCCCCTGATATATCCGCAAATAACCGGGAACTGTATCTCCGTAGGAAAAAATGCTGCACTTTAATTCAGGCCAGTCAGCCTGAAGCAACAGAAATCCTTCCCTATATGCCTCTGAATGAGACTCGCCGGGAAAGGCCACAATCATTTTCCTGACTTTTTCAATGTAAACAGGTGGTATCTTTTCAAAATCATCAATAATGGAATGATCCGCAATGATCTGATTCTTGTTTTTCTCTCCGGGCATAAGGACTTCATGTTTTTTGCATGCAGTTAAAAAAAAGAGAATAAATGAAAATCCGATTAATACTTTCATAATTCTTGTCATCTGATTTATCAATAATATATGATAAATACGGTTCATTCCCTTTGCTGGCTTAAACCAAACTCAGGTTACAGATTCAATTTTTGATTTCCCTCATTCAGTGCTTTTTCTCCTACCGGTAAATCAATTCAATCATACATCGTTCCCTGGTTTGCAAAGTAAATGAAAAATATCTGTTGAACTTCAGCATATCCTTGAAATTCATATTTCAATATTAAAGAATTGAACTGTCAAGGTCATTTTGTAATTACAATCCTGGATATCATGTAAACAGGCAGACGTTAAACATTAATTTGAAAAATCGCGGTTCATTAAAATAGTTGTTCCGGATTATTTATTCTGGCTAAATGGCTCAAACAAGAATCAATGAGTAAAGATAACTTAAAACCACTTAATTATTTAAATAGCGGGACATTATTCTTAAAAATGGTTTTTCAGCTATTATAATTATTTAAAAATACAAACGAGGATATGAATTAATAAAATAAAAGAATACTTTTGTCGTTTAAATTCCATAATTAGTCAAGTATTTTCATTTGCTGGTCAAAAAAACATGAAGAAAACTTTCTAAAAATGAGTTCATCAATGCTCATTTTCAGATGTATTATTTTATGAGTCCTGATCAGGTGCTAATAACCAAAACAGCTTCTGATTAAGATTCAATTTATAGCACACTTATAATTATTATGGAAAAACCATTTCATTTCAAATATTCTGAATCAACATCAACTGTCTACAACTGAAAATGCTCTATTATTTGCAAACAGATTCTGCTTTTAAAGAACCAGCTTCCCGTAGTCTTGATTTAACTGGCATATCAGTACCGGGATTTATTATGAATCCGGCACTTTATTACTGTTAAAACGTTAACATGAGAAGATTTCTACTCTTATTACTGTTTATAAATCAAATTTCCAATGCAACGACATATTATGTTGCAAAAAACGGAAATGACAGGAACAATGGAGTTACTCTTCCTTTTCTAACAATTCAAAGAGGTGTCAACGCACTGAAGGCAGGAGATACCCTATTTGTGCGTGACGGAGTTTACACAGAACGAATCGTAATCTCAGATCATAATTCCACAGCTAATTCACCGATAGTAATTTCAGCATTCAGAGGTGAACGGCCTGTTATTGATGGAGCCGGATTAGACCTGGGAGGAAACGGCAATGGATTGGTATCAATATTTTCACCTTATGTCAGGTTTAATGGATTCGAGGTGAGGAATGTTGATATGACAGGCAGGTACACGGATCATATGGCAGTTTATCTTAATGGCAATGACATCTTAAGCAATTGCATTGTCCATAATGCCTATCATGGTGGAGTTCAGATCTGCGGCAATAACAATCTGATGGAATATTGCACGGTATATGACTGTTCCATGTACAATGCTGATCTGCGAATTAAAAATGGAAACAGTGCAGGAGTCAGTATCAGGGGATTCCCTTCCAGGTCTATAACTGCAAACTACAACACCATCAGAAACTGCACCATTTATAATGTTTACGGAGAAACCGTATCAGCCGTTTATACAAGGAATACGGTAATGGAAGATAATGTGGTCCGGCAGGGAGGAATTTACATTTGCAACAGCCAGCATGGTTTGTACCAGAGAAATTTCGTTTTTATTCTCAACGATATGGGTGAATTCAGGCATGCGGCCATTGGTTGTGACAATGAATACAGCGGAAACACCAATTCCGACAACATAATAATAAATAATATCTGCTATGGCGCATGGAGTAATTTTTCTGCTACAAACCTGACAAACAGCACTATTGCAAACAATACATTTGTCAATAGCCGTTACGACTGGAATGTGATCATATACAGAGGATTTACACATTCCAATTCAAATTTCGTAAACAATATTGTTATTCAGGAAAGTTCAGCTCCATGTATTTTTTATGATGGTTCTGATGGTATTAGATTCAGCAATAATCTCTGGAACAAATTACCATCAAATAATCTTGAAGGAGGCTATGCCAGGAGCAACAGTGATGTAATAAGTGCTTCAAGTATTTCAAAATCCGGCAGCGTTACCTCACCGGATTATTTCCGGCTTTTTCAAGGATCGCCTGCAATAGATGCAGGTATAAACTTACTCAGTTCTGATTTTGAAAAAAATCAGAGGGTCAATTCCGATATTGGCGCTTTCGAGTTCATCTCCGGAACCCCTGAGCCTGTCAGCCCTGTCTATGTCAGTTCGTCCGTTGAGAATGCAACACCTTCAAGGCTCGACATCACCTTCAGCCTGTCCCTTGCAGGCATCATACCGGCTGCCTCTGCGTTTACGGTTATGGTGAATTCATCACCCAGATCCGTCACCAGCGTTGCTGTTTCGGGTACAAGGGTCAGCCTGGGTCTTTCGGGAGCCGTGGCACATGGGGATGTTGTCACTGTTGCCTACACCAAACCATCATCAAATCCGCTTCAGACACCATCCGGGGGTCAGGCCGGCTCTTTCACTGCCCGTCAGGTGTCGAACAAGGTAAGCGCACCGCCGGCGCCGGGGCCGGCTTATGTAAGTTCATCCGTTGAGAATGCAACACCTTCAAGGCTCGACATTACCTTCAGCCTGTCCCTTGCAGGCATCATACCGGCTGCCTCTGCGTTTACGGTTATGGTGAATTCATCACCCAGATCCGTCACCAGCGTTGCTGTTTCGGGTACAAGGGTCAGCCTGGGTC
>Ga0208196_1000338_pt1 | contig 64259 bp, 49 predicted proteins | sample AD_JPNNA7_MetaG_FD_184443 | JGI IMG/M metagenome (GOLD analysis project Ga0208196, IMG submission 184443) | Active sludge microbial communities of municipal wastewater-treating anaerobic digesters from Japan - AD_JPNNA7_MetaG (SPAdes) (version 2) | ecosystem: Engineered > Bioreactor > Anaerobic...
AGACCAGCTTCCAGGGACAGGGGCTCCATTCCGACGGGCTGCGCCGCCCCCAAGTGGCGATCGTGGCTTCCCTCACCCCCTCGACTGCCGACCAGCCCTCCCTCTTACGCCTGGATGAAGCCCGCACCGTGTTCCACGAGTTTGGCCACGCCCTGCATTCCCTGCTGGCGGATGGCTATTACAAAGCCCTCTCCGGCACCAGCGTGCTCTGGGACTTTGTGGAACTGCCCAGCCAGATCATGGAAAACTGGCTGCTGGAAGAGGAAGCCCTCAACCTCTTCGCCAGGCACCACGAAACCGGCGAACCCCTGCCCAAGGAACTGCTGGACAAGGTGATAGCCGCCAAAAACTTCCAGGCTGGGCTTGCCAATCTAAACCAACTGCGTTACGCCATGCTCGACTTTAGCTGGCACGTGGCAAAAGCCGCCGACATCAAGGACGTGGACGCCTTTGAAAAGCAGGCCACGCAGCGCTTCAAGGTCTTGCCTCCCATTGAAGGCAGCAACACCTCCTGCTCCTTTGCCCACATCTTTGCCGGAGGCTACTCCGCGGGCTACTACTCCTACAAGTGGGCGGAAGCCCTGGAAGCGGACGCCTGGAGCCTCTTTAAGGAAAAGGGCATCTTCAACCCCGAAGTCGCCAACTCTTTCCGGGAGAACATCCTCTCCCGCGGAAACGCCTTCCATCCCATGGACCTCTTTGTTGCCTTCCGCGGCCGCAAACCTGACCCGGACGCCCTGCTCATACGGGACGGGCTTATGCAAAAGCAGGCCTGACCTGCCTACGCGAACATTATGAACGATACAGGGCGGTCCTTCTGGGCCGCCCTGATAGTTTGACCGGTATCCGACCACCCATTGATATCCGGGCAAAATCCTGTCCGGCGATTGTCCGGGCATCAATCAGGCAACGGTGGGCGATCAGCTATAACATTGTTTCGCTTGCTATAGTATTATCAGGCTCTCTTTTCACCGCATGAAGTCCAGAAGAGCCCAGAAAGTTGGTGGTAATTATGCTGTCTGGAAAGGCTCTTTGAACTCCATGCTGGCTGGTCGTTAGGAGTTCAAGCCGGCAAGGATGGTTTCATTGATTTCCCCCCAATCACAAAGCCGGCTTGGACTTCAAACGACCCTGAAAAGACTGGATCCCGGGTCAAGCATGCGCTTGCCCGGGATGACACAGTATATAGCCTGGTGAGGTTTGTTTCGTGGTTAGGTGTCTGTTTACAAAAGACTGGATCACGGCTCAAACCACCCCACCAAATCGCTGCGCGCTTTGGCGAGGACCCCGGTAGGCCGTGATGACACGGTATGTAGTCTGGGGGTGGTTTGTTTTTATGTTGGGTTGCCGTTTCTAAAAAACTGGATCACGGCTCGCAGGCCGTGATGACACGGTTTTGTGCTTTGGTGGGGTTTGTTTCGGGGTCGGGTGGGACTTGTATCGGTGCACCTTTCCACCTTTCCACCTCAAAAACACCTTTCCACCAATCGTAGCACCTATATATATAGAGGGATGGTCCTCATTTGAATCCCCCTCTCCGGCGTGGGTCTTCCTGGGGTCAACCTTATAATTTATAAGGATGACCTAAGGATGATGGCTCCAAATGCTGTAGCAGCAAAGGAGGGCGAAGGGGGAAAGGATCAGTCTTTGAGCAGCACGATCCTGGCATTTTGCCAGCTACCGTCTTCAGCTCCGGCGCGCAGCAGGTAGATGCCGCTGGAGAGGCCGGGCAGGTCGAGCGTAAGGGTGCCCCGCCGGGCTTGCAGCTCGCGGGAAAGGACAAGCTGTCCGCGCAGGTTATAGACCCGCAGTTGGCGCAGGGGCCTGCCGCTCCTGATGTTCAACGCTTTGCCCGCACGAAGCGGGTTGGGATGGCAGAGTAAAGAAGCGGAAAGCGGCGGAGCAAGTTCGTCCTCCGCGGAAACGCTGTAGCTGAAGAGTTCGTTGGCGTCCAGAGTGATTGCGGGACGCTGATAGGCTGGTTCGCCTGTGGTGGCGCTGGCCCAGAGAATCGTGCCCGTGGAGGGCGTAAACTGCAAGGCTGTCAGGTTGTCCTCCCGTCCTGCGGCTCCGGCGAGAACCCGCCATTGGCGTTTGGCGGTCAGGTGCGGGTTTTGGGTCAGCGAATCGACAATGTTGGCATAGCGGGTGCAGCAGGTGGGAAAGGTGAGCAGGCGGAAATGGTTGGTGGCGGCGAGGTGCCCATCCGGGAGATTGCCGTTGTCGGCGGGATAGCGCATTACGGTGCCGCTGTTGTTGGTCTCGACCACGGCGTGGAGGGTGAGGGCGGAGTTTTCGGTCATGGCGTGGATGATGCTGCCGCTGAGGTGGGTTCCTCCCGAGATTGAGGCAAAGAGGTCAAGTGCGTCCGGGCTACCGCTGGAGTCGTAATCCAGCCTTTCCACTCCGCGGCGCAGGTCGAACATCACGGGATCGAGCCCGTCATAGTTGCTGGCATCGTGGTAGTTTCCCAGATTCAGCGAGGCCCAGGTGCCGCTTTCCGATATCGCCGTGAGAGCGCCCAGAAAGCCGGGCACGCCAAAGCCCATCCACTTCTGTTCATCAGGTTCGGAAGGATGGTGCACCACCAGCAGGGGTTGGGAAATGAGCACCTCGAGCGGAGTCCAGTCCAGCCAGCGGGTGAGGACGGAAGCTCCCGCCAGCAGGGAATCCTGCTGCGTTGCCACACCCCAACTGGAAAGGGAAGCGCAGCCAAGCTGCAAATCCCGGTCTGTAAAGGCGCGGCGTAGAAAGTTCATGTCCAGGAAGGCATTGGCGAGCATCAGGTCGTTGGCATCCAGATTCCTCTGCAGGCCGCTGTGATAGATGTCCGCGCCAGACTGCCGCATTCCGGCAATCATCCCCTGCGCTTCGCTCTGGAAGCGGGAATCAACGTCAAAATGCTCCAGATAGTAGTTGAGCAGATAGTTGTAGTTGCCGGCATTGGAGAGGGCGACCATCGCGTAGTAGAACTGGTCGAAAACGCTCAGCGCTCCGGCGGCGGTCAGATAACCCTGCGCCACGCCGCGTTCGTAATGGTTGCCCCAGACCTGGAGGATGGCTTTGTCGCCATAGTATTGCAGATCGCCGTTCACCTGAGCAAAAAGCAGGACGCCAGGCAGGCAAAGGGCCAGGATCAGAAAGAGCTTTTTCATCGGTTCACCTCATCCGGTGTCAAATTGCGCCGCCGCGCGAGGCGTGTCCAGCCAATTGTTCAATCACCCTTCAGGCGGCGGTAAACCTTGTAGTTGTGCAGCACCACCAGCAGGAAAACGAGGTTGGCTGCCAGCAGCACGATGTTGATGGTAAAGGGGTCGAAGCGCGCGTAGTAAAAGGAAGCCACACCCAGCACCAGCAGTAAAACCAGCTTGAAGATCACGATGCCCCGGGGCAGGCCGCAGAGGCGGAAAAACCAGCGTGCCACCGGGTTGCGCTCGCGCCGGTAGTGGTCAGGACGCAGCACCAGCCAGGTGGAATGGCCATCCAGGACATTCAGCGCCACAAAGACGGCAAAGAGCACAAACAGCAGTTTGCGTCCGTAAAACGGGGCGAGGAAAGGGGCCAGCGCGGCTGCCACCGGTCAATCCCCGGGCTGGGAATCGCGTTTGCGAATCCTGCGCCAGACCAGATAGTTGTTGATGACCAGCGCCAGGAAGACGAGGTTGCCCAAGGCCAGCAAGCCCAGCAGCATCTTGAGCGCCAGGGGGTTGGAGCCGTTGAGCAGCAAAAAGAAGACGCAGGTGATGAAACCGATCCAGAGCAGTTCGGAAACCACGATGCCCCAGACCACGCCCAGCCGGGAAAATATCCAGCGGGCGAGCGGGTTCTTCTCGCGGTTCAGATGTTTGGGGCGCAGCACCTTCCAGGTGGAGTGGCCATCCAGTATATTGAGCGCCACCAGGCTGCCCCAGAGGGCAAAGAGCAGGATGGTCACAGCTCAGGCTCCCGCTCCGCTATCCGCGCGCGTTCCATCGGTTCCTTCCGCATCCGGGCAGATGGCCGGTTCAGAGCCTTTTACGAACCTCTTCCTCCACCCTGGCGGCCTCCTCCTCGCAGCGGGCAAGCAATTCTTCCGCGCGGGAACGGATATCGTCCTTGAAAGCCGGGTCGGTGGAGCCGGGCAGGTTGATGAGGATGTTGTAGAAGGCGCCTTTGGCGGCGGTGAGGGCGGTGAGGCCAGCCACGCCGGCGTCGGAGAGGGCGTTTACGTTGCCCACCACAGCCACCTGGGCTGCCAGTTGGATGGCTTCCCGGGCGAGCTGGAGGGTTTCAAAGGGAACCAGGATCGCGCCCTGGGTGGTCTTTTCCATCGCCGCGTCGCGCAGGGCAATCTCCTCATCGGTCTTTTTGGGCAGGCGCATGGCTTCCATCATGGCGTTGAAGGCGTCGGTATCGCGGTCAATGCATTGCAGGGCGCGCTCTTTGATCGACTGTCCCAATGGGGCGAGCTCATGCACCTTGTCCTGCACCTGTTCGTAGCCTTTTTTGTCCATGGTGAGGTTGGCGACCATGGCGCTCAGCGCGCCGGAGAGAGCGGCGCAGAGGGCTGCCACGCTGCCGCCCCCGGGAGCGGGGGAATCGGTGGAAAGCAGGTCTGCAAAGGCGTCCACCCGCATGGAAGCAAGGCTGTCCTGACGGGCGATGGCATATTCGATCACCTTCTTGTCCAGATCGAAAGGCGCAAGCTCTGCCAGGCCCATGGACTGGATCGCGGTCTCCATGATCATCTTTTCGGGAATGCCGGTGCTTTCGCCCATGCGCTCAAGGTAATATTTCCCGGCGTCCAGCAGGGCTGCCTTGGGGATCAGCCCGACCAGTTCGCTGCCGGTGACCTGCACACCCATGGAGGCTGCCAGTTCGCGCACCTTTTCCAAGACCAGATGCGGGGGCGTGATCTTGTAGTTGGTGAGGTTGATGCTGATCTGGGCGCGGTTGTAGCTGTCGATGTACCAGCCGACGGCTTTGCAGTGGCTGAAGAGACCGGGCACCATCACCTTTTTGCCGTCTTTATCCCTGACCAGCTTTCCGTCCGCGTCGCGGGCAGCTTTGCCGCTTTCGCGGATGGTGATGGCCAGTTCGTGGGCTTTCTTTTTATCGCGGGTGTTGAGGTTGATGTTGTAGGCGATCAAAAACTCGCGGGCGCTGATGGCAGTGGCTCCGCTTTTGGCGTTGAAGGCGTGAGGGCCGAAATCCGGCTTCCAGGCGGGATCCTTGGCTTTGTCCGGCAGAGCTTCATATTCACCGGAGCGGACGTTGGCGAGGTTGCGCCACTCTTCTTTGGAGGCGGCGTTTTCATAGAGGTAAACCGGAATGCCCAACTCTTCACCCACGCGCTTGCCCAGTTGGCGCGCGTAGGCGGCGCAATCTTCCATGGTCAGGCCTGAGATGGGGATGAAGGGGCAGACGTCTGTGGCGCCCATGCGGGGGTGTTCTCCGTGATGCTTGCTCATGTCGATCAGCTCGCTGGCTTTTTTAATGCCCTGGAAGGCCGCTTCCACCACCGCTTCGGGGTTTCCCGCCAGGGTGAAGACGGTGCGGTTGGTATCCGCCCCGGGATCAACATCCAACAATACAACCCCGTTCACCGAACGGATCGATGCCGCAATGGCATCCAAGACGGCAGTGTCTCTGCCTTCGCTGAAATTTGGCACGCATTCCATCAACTTCATGTGCTTTCACCTCGTTTATTCATTTTATGTATTTTCACTTTCAGTATTTTCTTTTCGGTGGCCTGCAGCACCTGGATGCGCCAGGGCTCAAGCTCTATCACCTGTCCCCGCAGGGGAATCCGTTCCAGACGGTCAAGGATCAATCCCGCCAGGGTCTCGTAATCGCCCTCGGGAAGGTCAATGCCGTGGTCTTCCGCCAGGGTGTCGATCTCCACATCCGCCGATGCTAGCCAGGTATTGGGCGAAACCTGCTGCACATCCGGCGCCTCGTCCTCCACGTCATATTCGTCTTCGATGTCGCCCACGATCTCTTCCAGGATGTCTTCCATGGTCACGATGCCGGAGGTGCCGCCGTAGGAATCCACCACGATGGCCATGCTGCGGTGCTGTTTCTGCATTTCGCGCAGCAGGACGTCCAGGTCGGTGTTTTCGGGGGTGAAATAGGGCTCCAGCATCAGCTTGGAAACCGGGGTCTGGGGGGTGAACTCGCGCTTGAGGACGTCGTAAATGATGAGGATGCCCACGATGTCATCCAGATTCTGGCGATAGACGGGGTAGCGGGTGAAGCCTTCCTCGCGTGCCATCTCTATGGCTTCGGCGATGGTAGCTGACTCCTGGATGGCGATCACGTCTGTGCGGGGCACCATCACGTTGTGGGCTTCCTGCTCGGTAAAATCCAGGGCGTCCTCGATCATCTCGAGCTGGGGCTCATCCTTGGCATCGGTGCTGGTGATGGAAAGCAGGTAGGCAAGATCGTCCTTGGTCAGGTAATTGAAGTCCTCCTCCCCTGAAATCCTGAGCAGCTTTCTGACGCCGCGGTTGAGCCAGGTGACCAGCAGCACAAAGGGGCTCAGCAAATATGATATGAACCGCATAAGCGGGAAAACCTTGGGCACCAGAGTGTCCGCGTGAGAGCGGAAATAGGCCTTGGGAAAGACCTCACCGAAGATCAGCGCCACGCCGCCCACTATCAGAGCGGTGTATTTGGGGTTGATGAAGGGGGAGTTTATCCTGTGCACCAGATAGGTGGAGATGGTGGCTAACAGGACAGTCGTGATGTTTGTGCCCAACAGAGTTGTGCCCAAAAAGACATCCGGATGGCGCACGTATTCCAGCAAGCGGGCGAGCGACCTGTTCTTTTTGGCGCGGTTTTCCAGTTCGATCTGGTTGATGGAGATCGCGCCTGTCTCGAATCCGGCAAAGAGGAACATCAGCGCCAGCAGGAACAGCATGATCGCCGTCCAGAGGATGATCTCAATTATCAGGGGCATTTATTCATTCACTTTTTCGTTTCGCCAGGCTATTCTGAGCGCCTGGATAAACTCATCGATATTGCCTGCCAAAAAACCATCGAGGTTGTAGCTTGTCAAGTTTATTCGGTGATCGGTGACCCTGGACTGGGGAAAATTGTAGGTGCGGATCTTGGCGGAGCGGTCTCCCGTGCTCACCTGCGCCTTGCGGGAACTGGCTATTTCCTGCTCCTGGCGCGATATCTCGGCGTCCAGCAGGCGGGAACGCAGCACCTTCATGGCCTTGGCTTTGTTTTTGATCTGGGATTTCTCGTCCTGGCAGGTGACCACAATGCCGGTGGGGATGTGGGTGATGCGCACGGCAGAGTCGGTGGTGTTCACGCTTTGCCCACCGTGTCCGGTGCTGCGGTAAACATCCACGCGCAGGTCGTTGTCGTTGATCACGACGTCCACTTCCTCTGCTTCCGGAAGCACCGCTACGCTGACCGCGGAGGTGTGGATGCGGCCGCTGGATTCGGTGACCGGAATCCTCTGCACGCGGTGCACTCCGCTCTCGAAGCGCATCAGGCCGTAGGCGTTTTCGCCGTTGAGTTGAAAGATTATCTCTTTGTAGCCGCCCAGGCCGGTCTCGTTAAGGTCAAGAAGTTGCAGTTTCCAGCCTTTTTGCTCCGCGAAGTATGAATACATGCGATAGAGGTCGGCCACGAACAGGGCGGCTTCCTCTCCGCCGGTGCCGGCGCGAATTTCCACGATGGCGTTTTTGCTGTCGTTTGGATCACTGGGGATGAGCAGGTCACGCAGCTTCAACTCGCTCTGCTCCAGTTTCCGCTGCAAGTCCTCCAGCTCCAGGCGTGCCAGTTCTTCCATTTCGGCGTCACTTTCAGTCTGGAGCAGGTGCTCCGCGCCCTGGATCTGCTTTTCCAACTCCTGGTAGCGCGCCCATTCCGCGTTGATCTCGTTCAGTTCCTTGAACCTGCGCATCAACTCCCGGTAGCCGCGGGTGTCCGCTATCACCGCCGGATCGGACAGCTTGCCGTTCAGCTCTTCCAGTTCCGCCGTGAGGTTGTCCAGCTTTTCGCGGGGCAGCATTTTAACCTTGCATCAGGGTGACGTTGTGTTCGGAGTAATCCATCTTCAGCGCGGCTTTCATTGCGACCAGCGCGGTTTCCACCATGCTGTCATCCGGCTCCCGGGTGGTGATGTGCTGCAAGCCCATGCCCGGCCAGGTCATCAGCTTCACCAGAGGGTGGTTGATATTGCGTCCGCTGAATTTGAGGACTTCGTAGCTCACCCCGGACACCAGGGGAATGAGCAGAAGGTGGTAGCCCAGCCTGAGCAGCAGGGGCACCTGGGCCTTGAGGATAAAGACCGAGACGAGTGTATCCACCACCGAAAAGATGAGGATGGAAATGAGCAGCACAAAGAACATGAAGCTGGTGCCGCAGCGGGGGTGGATGGTTGTAAAGCTCTGGATGTCGGCAATTTGCAGGTTGCTGTCCTTCTCGTAGGCGTGGATGTTCTTATGCTCGGCCCCGTGGTATTGGAAGAGGCGGCGAATCTCTTTCATGAGGCTGATCAGCCAGACATAGAGGACGAAGAAGGCGATGCGAATGCCGCCGGCGAAGAGGTTGAAATAGAGGTTCTGCTTGGAGAGCCCGATCCAATCCGCCAGCTTGTAGGGCAGAAAGCCAAAGAGCAGGAAAGCAAGCCCGAAGGCAAAGACGAAGCTCAGCAGTTCCTCCACCTTCGATGAGGATTTGGAGCTGGTTTTAGTCTTTTTCCCCCTGGCAGCCTCATCGGCGGCGATGTCCAGTTCCGCGCGGTTGGCGGAGAGGGTGAGGGTCTTGACTCCGATTACCAGCATCTCGATGAGGGACACAAAGCCACGCAGGATCGGCAGCCCCAATATCTTGCTCTTTTGGGTCTTGCTGACAAATGGCTGCACAAACAGCTCCAGAGAGCCGTCCTTGCGGCGGATGGCGGTTGCCAGGGAGTCCGGGCCCCGCATCATCACGCCTTCTATAACTGCCTGGCCGCCAACGGCGATCTCGGGTTTTTTAGCGTTCATTATAGGCTCCTTTGCCAGGTTAACAAAGTATTTTTCGCCAGGATGTAAAAAACGCCATCATCCGTGCTTACCCCGCAGCGGATAAATGGCGTTCTAAGCTTGGCGCTGGCTACTTTTCGTTTTTGAGGTTATACTTGCGGTTAAACTTCTCGACGCGGCCGGCGGTATCGATGATTTTCTGCTTGCCAGTGTAGAAAGGGTGGCACACGTTGCAGATATCGACCTGCATGTTGCCTTTGGTGGAACGGGTCTGAAACTCGTTGCCGCAGGCGCACTTGACAGTGGCGATCTCGTATTTGGGATGGATTCCCTGCTTCATTTTATCTTGCTCCTTGAGTAAAATCTTATTGGTTGTTTGCCAGAATTTTAGACTTGCCTCCCCTGTCAACTGTTTTTTAACCCCCGCTTTTATCCAGAGCTTGCAGATTGCATTAGATCGCGGAAAGATGGCAGATTTGCCAGCAGAGAAAACTCCACAGGCCGCAAAGCACTTGACAGCAGAAGCCTGCATCAGAATTTGTCCGTTGACCATACTATTGAACGGTATGCGCTTGTAAGTTCAGAGCGCCCGAATGGAGAAGAAAAATGGAATATCCCTTTACCAGGATCGAGAAAAAGTGGCAGCAGGTCTGGAACGACCGCCGGATCTTCAACCCCCCGGATTTCCCGGACAAGCCCAAATACTATGTGCTATCCATGTTTCCCTATCCTTCCGGTGTGCTCCATTGCGGCCACTTTTCAAACTATGCCATCAGCGACGCCATCTCCCGCCTGAAAATGATGGAAGGCTACGCCGTGATGCAGCCCATGGGCTACGACGCCTTTGGCATGCCCGCGGAAAACTTTGCCATCCAACACAACTCCCATCCCCGCATCACCACCGAGGAAAACATCGCCGCCATGCGCGTCCAGTTCGATTTCATGGGCTTTGGCCTGGATTGGGAGCGCGAGATAAGCACCTGCCGCCCGGAATATTACAAATGGGGGCAGTTCCTCTTCAAAAAGCTCTACGAAAAAGGGCTGGTTTACCGCAAAAAAAGCTGGCAAAACTGGTGTGAGGAATGCCAGACAGTGCTCGCCAACGAGCAGGTGGAAAACGGCCATTGCTGGCGCTGCCACAGCGAGGTGACACAGAAAGAGCTGGAACAGTGGTATTTCCGAATCACGGACTACGCCGAGGAACTGCTGGATTTCAGCAAGATGATCGACTGGCCGGAACGCGTGATCCTGATGCAGAAACACTGGATCGGCAAAAGCGAAGGCACCCGCATCGAGTTCCCCCTGGAAGACGGAAGCGAGAGCATCCCCGTCTTCACCACCCGCCCGGACACCGTCTATGGGGTCACCTTCATGGCCCTGCCGCCGGAGCATCCGCTGGTGCAAAAGTGGCTGGCGGAAGACCCGGACAACCGCGAACTGCATGACTTTTGCCACAAGGTGATCAACGAGGACAAGCTCCTGCGCGCCGCGGAAGACACCACCAAGGAAGGTGTTTTCAGCGGCAGATACTGCCTCAATCCGCTGAACGGCAACAAGGTGCAGATTTGGGTGACCAACTATGTGCTGATGGATTACGGCACCGGAGCGGTGATGGCAGTGCCCGCTCACGACCAGCGCGACTTTGAATTTGCCAAAAAATACGGCATCCCCATACTGCTGGTGATCCAGAATCCCCAGCAGGATCTTGTTTTGGAGCAGATGACCGAGGCCTATGTCGAGCCTGGGATCATCGCCAATTCCGCCCCCTTCGACGGCATGGACAGCGAAGCCGCCAAGGCCGCCATCTCCGCCCGCATCGAGGAACTGGGCTGCGGCCAGGTGACCAGCACCTACCGCCTGCGCGACTGGGGCATCTCCCGCCAGCGCTATTGGGGCAATCCCATCCCCGTGATCCACTGCCCGCAGTGCGGCGTGGTGCTTGTCCCGGATTCCGATCTGCCCGTGCTGCTGCCGGATAACGTGCAGGTGGGCAAAACCACCTCCAACCCCCTGCTCTCCGTTCCGGAATGGTACATGACCGTCTGCCCCAAATGCGGCGCGGCAGCCAAACGAGAGACGGACACGATGGACACCTTTGTGGACAGCTCCTGGTACTATGCCCGCTATGCCGATCCCAAAAACGACAAGGCACCCTTCGATCCCGCCAAAGCCAGGCACTGGCTGCCGGTGGATCAATACATCGGCGGCATCGAACACGCCTGCATGCACCTGCTCTACGCCCGCTTCATCGGCAAGTTCATGCGCGACCTGGGCTGGCTGGACTGCGACGAACCTTTCTCCCGCCTGCTCACCCAGGGCATGGTGCTCAAAGACGGCGCGAAGATGAGCAAATCCAAGGGCAACGCGGTCGATCCCGGCTACATCATCGACCGTTTCGGCGCGGACACCCTGCGCGTGTTCCTGCTCTTCGCCTCCCCGCCGGACAAGGATGTGGAATGGAGCGACGACGGCGTGATGGGAGCCTTCCGCTTCCTCAACCGCATCTGGCGCCTGATCGAGGGCAACCTGGACGCCATCAGGCGCGGATTGCAGCTCAACGTAAAACTGGAAGATGTGACTCCGCCCTTGCGCGACCTGCTCTTCAGCACTCATAGCACCATTAAAAAGTGGATGGACGATTGCCAGAACAGGATGCAATACAACACCGCCATCGCCGCGGTGATGGAGCATCTAAACCACTGCGTGGCAGTGAAAGACCCTGCCAGGCTCAAGGATTCAGACCTGGCGGCCTTTGCCGAAGCCTGCGGCGTCATCCCGCAACTGATCTATCCCTTCGCGCCCCATGTGGCGGAAGAGCTATGGCAGATGCTCGGACATGAAAAGCTGCTGCACGACAGCGGCTTGCCGACATACAAGGAAGAGTTCTTGCAGCGTGCCAGCGTCACCTATGTGGTGCAGGTGAACGGCAAACTGCGCGGCAAGCTGGAAGTGGCTCCCGACATCGATCCCGAGGAACTGAAGAAACTGGCTCTGGAAGTGGAGAATGTTAAGCACAGCCTGCAAGGCTGGACGGTTAAGAAAGTGATCGTTATTCCCGGCAAGATGGTCTCCATCGCGGCGGGTAAGCAATAAAGCAAACTATTTGGACGGCAAGAGGATGGCACTTTCCGTCCTCTTGCTTGCGTCCGGCAGCCCGCCCGGCTGGCCCTCATATCCATCCGCCAGCCAAAAGTCGGTCAGGCAGGGGTCTTCCTGGGGTCAACCTTATAATTTATAAGGATGACCTAAGGATGATGGGTTAATCGGTTGCGGCGCAGTATGATAGGCAAAAGGGAGGCTACTTTCCGATACAAAAATTGGAAAAGATGCGCTCGAGCAAATCATCGCTGCTGATCACCCCCAAAATCTCTTCCAGAGCCTTGCTGGCGGCGATCAGGTCGAAAGCGGTGAACTCGAATCCCGCCTCATCCCGCAGCGAGTCCAGCGCTTTTACAAGGGCATCCTCGCATCTTTGCAGGGCAGCCAGATGGCGGGCATTGGTGACCAGAGGACGGCGCAGATCAGGCTGCCGGAGCTGGAAACGCTCCAGGATGGCGGCTTTGAGCTGATCCAAGCCATCCTCCCGTATAACGGTGACGGGGATGCAGCCGGAAGAAGCCAAACCAGGCCCGGCAAGGTCGCTCTTGCTGAGCAGCCAGAGGGTTTTGGGGTGGAATTCCGGGGGGATGAGTGAGTCTTCGGCGTCTTGCCGCGCTTGATCCGCCGGGCTTAAATGCAGGATCAGGTCTGCGGAGCGCATCAACTCGAAAGAACGCTCGATGCCCTGCCGCTCGATGCTATCCCGGGTGTCGCGCAATCCGGCGGTGTCGGTGAGGATGAGGGTGTATCCCTGCAAGGCAACCCTTTCTTCCAGATAGTCGCGCGTGGTGCCGGGATGGGGGGTCACGATGGCCCTGTTGTAGCGGAGGAAGGCGTTGAAGAGTGAGGATTTGCCGGAGTTCGGGGGGCCCGCGATCAGCACGCGGATGCCCTCACGGATGATCCTGCCCTGGCGTCCCTCGCTTTGCAGCAGGCGGGTTTGCTCCAGAATGGCGTTTATCCTCTGGCGCAGGTCGTCCAGGTCGATCTGGGGCAAATCCTGATCGGCAAAATCGATGGCGAGTTCGCAGCGCAGGCGTGCCGCGGTGATTTGCTCCAACAGCTCCCCGAGATGGCTGGAAAGCAGTCCCTGCACCTGCATCAGGGCGGCCGTTCCCGCCAGGCTTCCGGTGGCGAGGATGAGGTCGTTCACGGCTTCCGCCTGGACAAGATCCATCTTGCCGTTGAGCAAGGCGCGCAGGGTGAACTCACCGGGGCGGGCAAGGCGGGCTTCCAGCAAGAGGTTTTCCAGCACCCGCGCCACAATCTCCGGATTTCCGTGGCAGGAAATTTCCACGCAATCCTCCCCGGTGTAGCTGGCGGGCGCGCGGAAAACGGCGCAAAGCACCTGATCCAAAGGAAAGCCCCCGCGGTCGTAAAAACTGCCCAACATTAAGCCTTGGGAGGTGAGCTTGAGCAGTTTGCCACGGGGGCGGAAAAACTTGGCGACGATTTCGATGCTGTCCCTGCCGCTGACCCGGATGAGGCTAACGGCAGAATAGCCGGGAGCGGTGATCTGCGCGCAGATCGCTTCCTGCTGGGAAGGCATTATCCGTCCAGTCTGGCCTCGATGTCCGCCAGCAGTTTATCTGCCGTGAAGCCGATAAGATCGTGCAACTCGGAGATTTTGCCATGGGTGATAAAGTGGTCGGGATAGCCAAAGTTGAGCACCCTGCAAGCTTGTTCCGCCAGGATTTGGGCGATGCGTGAACCTATCCCGCCAATGACGGAATTGCTTTCAAAGGTGAAAACATGCTGGCACCCGCCGCCGACCTCCAGCAGCAGTTCCTCATCCAAAGGCTTGAGGCTGAGCAGGTTGACCAGCCAGGGCTGATGCCCCTTGTCCTTCAGTTTTTGCCAGACCTCACTGGCCAGGCCGAGGGTGTCGCCGGCAGCCAGCAGGGCTATTCTTTTGCCTTTGTGGATGGTTTTGGCCTTGCCGGGGCTAAACTCTTTGAGGTGCTTGCCGGAGCAAACGGCGATTCCCCGCGGATAGCGGATCGCGATGGGCCCGTCCTGGTAGCCCGCGGCATAGCGCAGCATGGCGTCCAACTCCTCGGAAGTGGTGGGAGCCAGGATTTGCAGGTTGGGCACCATATTCAGGTAGGAGATGTCGAAGGCGCCGTGGTGGGTGGCGCCGTCCTCGCCCACCAGTCCCGCCCGGTCGATGCACAGCACCACAGGCAGCCTGGGCAGCGCCACGTCGTGGATGATCTGATCCAGCGCGCGCTGGAAAAAGGTGCTGTAAACCGCCACAAAGGGCTTGATCCCCTTGGTGGCCATGCCCGCCGCGAGGGTGACCGCGTGCTGTTCGGCGATGCCCACATCGTAAAAACGCTGGGAAAACTCTTTCTCGAAGGGGGCGAGTCCCGTTCCATCCGCCATGGCGGCGGTGATTGCCACCACCTTCCTGTTCTCTCTGGCGATCCTGCAGAGGCTGTTGCCAAACACTCCGCTCCAGCTTTCGCTGCCGCTGCAAATCGTCTGTCCGGTCTTGCTCTCAAAAGGCCCCACCCCGTGGAACCGGGAGGCGTCCTGCTCCGCCGGGCTGTAGCCCCTGCCTTTTTGGGTGACCACGTGCAGCAGCACCGGCCCTACCATGTAGCGTTTGATGCGCCTGAACATGTTGCAAAGCTGTTTGATGTCGTGCCCGTCGATGGGGCCCACATACTTGAAGCCCAGGTCTTCAAAAATGATGTTGGGAACCAGGATGTTAATCATGGATTCCTCGATCTTTTGCGCACCCAGGATAAAGCGCCGGCGCACGTTTTCCGGCAGGTTTTCGCTTAGTTCCCAGACCTGCTTTTTGATGGCGTTGTAGGGTTTGCTGGCCAGCATCCGCGCCATGTATTTCTGCAAGCCGCCCACATTTTTGGAGATGGACATGCTGTTGTCGTTTAGGATGACCAGAAACTTGTCCTTTTGCAGGTGTCCGGCATGGTTAAGGGCTTCAAAGCTCATCCCCCCCGTGAGGGCGCCGTCCCCTATCACGGCTATGCTGTGGTGATTTTCGTGCAGATGCTCCTTGGCGCAGGCGATGCCCAGGGCCGCGGAGACGGAGGTGCTGCTGTGTCCGGTGCTGAAGGCGTCATAGGGGCTTTCATCCCGGTTGGTGAAGCCGCTGATCCCGCCCAGGCTGCGCAGGGTGTCGAAACGCTCGTTGCGTCCGGTGAGTATCTTCCAGGCATAGCTTTGGTGCCCCACATCCCAGACGATCCTGTCTTTGAGGGGATCGAAGCTGTGGAGCAGCGAGATGGCGATCTCCACCGCGCCAAGGCTGGGGGCAAGGTGCCCGCCGTTGCGCGAAGAAACTTCCACGATGCGTTTGCGCACTTCCGTGGCAAGCAGGTCGAGCTCTTTCTGCTTCAGCTTGCGGATGGCGGCGGGGTCTTGTATGTTTTCCAAAATCATTTTTCTCCTCCCTCGGTATTGGGTGCCGACGCCGCATTGGGACGCAGTTCCTCTGCTTTTACCAGAATGATCTCCAAAGCCAGCAGCAACAATGCCGCGCCCAACAGCCATTTCCAGAGATCGTGTCCCAGGCGGGTGTGGAAAAGGGTATCCTGCCACTTGTCCGGCAGGACTTTGATGTATTTTAAGGCAGCCAGATCCATGTTTTCAAAGTCGCTTTCACTTTGGTCGTGATCCACGGCGATAACTGTGCCGGGGCCTTCCGGTTGGCTGAGTGTATAAAGTCCGGGGCTGGCAAGCCTGTGGCTGCGGGATGCCAGCTCAATGGTGCTGCCGTCGGGTAAGGTAATGCTGGAGGCGCTCACCATGTCCCCGATTTTGCGGGTTTCTCCCGCGGCGATGGCGGCGCTCACGTATTCCAGGCTGCGATAGGCCAGCACGGCATAGGCGGCATCCAGGAAAAAGCTGTTGGCGGGGCTGGCAAGGTCAAAGGACCAGAGCACCAGGTTTTCTTTGGCCAGGGCGAAGATGTCGGAGCCTCCTCCCAGCAGATTGGCGGCTCCGCTCCCGCTGACGCTCCAGTAGTCCCTGATCTCCCTGTGGCGCAGGTTTTTGTCCGCCATCAGAGAGGTGATGAAATGGTGTTTGTTGATATAGCTGATGGATTTGGGCTGTTCCCGGAAGGCGCCTATCCGCAGGCCAAAAGTCTGCTCCAGTACGGCTTTGTAGTCAGGGGTCAAGCCCTTGTCCAGACAGAACAGCGCCCCCCTCCCGCTCTTCTGCAGGCTGCCGATTATCTCCCGCAGCTTGGGCGAGAGCTGGCCTGGGGCGTAGAAAACGATGGTCTGGTATTGATTGAGGGTGCTCAGGCTCACCTGGCGCGGATCGAGGCGGACGATCCTGCCCTGATCTCCCGCGTAAACGCTGAGGGAACTGCGCAGAAATCCCGGCAACTCCGGCCTGGCGCTAATGACAGCGATATGCGGGTCAAGGCGGAAAGGAAAGGCAAAATGGGCGCGGTTGTCGTGGATCAGACGGTCGTCCATCACCTCCACATATCCGCTCTGCCAGCCATCCTGGCGCAGTTCGATCACGATCGTTTCTTTCACGGACTGGCGGGCGGGAACATCCACGAACTTCTCCGCCACCTTGGCATCGCCCAGAACAACCTTCACCAGCACTTCCCGGCGGTCTTGTGATCCGTGATTGCTCAGCACGAATTCGATGCTCTGGCGGCGTGATTTTTCCACCAACTGAGCCTGCACTTGGGCGGAATGGCAACTGAGGTTGGCAAAGTCCCCATCCGGGAAAAGGTCGATCACCCGCAGGTTCAGCTCGGGCAGCTCGGGATACTCCTGCCGCTGGCCGTCGGTGATCAGATAGGCTTCGCGGTTCGCCAGCTGGGTCTCGGCCAGTTTGCTTTGCGCCAGTTGCGCCATGTCGGTCAAAGGCAGGGGATCGAAGCTGACGCCGATCCGGTCGATGCTGTCCTGGGGTATCCTGCCGGCATAGATCTGGGCGTGCAGGCGGTTCCAGGCATCGTCGGAGGTGATCAGGATCAGCCTGTCCTCAGCGTTGCAGAGTGAATTGATCTGCCGCAGGGCGTCCTTGGCGCGGTCGAGGGTGCTCTTGCCATCCTGCACGTAGTCCATGCTGAAGCTGGTGTCCAGCAGGATAGCGAGGGCGGTGGGAGGATGCTTGCGCGAGGGCTTGAGCCGCTTGCTCTGCAAAAGCGGGCGCGACACCGCCAAAGCCAGCAGCAGGATGATCAGCATGCGGATGATCAGGAGGATGATGTTCTTCAGCCGCGTGCGCTTCTTTTCCTGTTCCTGGCTGGCTTTGATGAAGCGCAGGGTGGAAAAAACGATCCGTTTGGGCTTCTTTTTGGCGAGCAGCCAGATCAGTAAAGGCAGGATGGTGGCTGCCGCCAGAAAGAGCAAGCCGGCATTAAGGAAACTGATTCCGCCCATGGCTTAGGGCAATCCCACTCCCAGGGAAAAGAGGTATTCGCTGTCTTTGATCTTGAGCCCGCTGTTGTTGAGCGAAAAGTCAAAGCGCAGGATATTGTAGTTGTAACCGGAGCCAAAGGTGTAGTTGATGGCGGAGGTGCTGCTGAAATCATGGCTGTACATCCCCAGCCTGACAGCCAGTCCCTGCGCGGTCCTGGATCCGCCCGACCTTCTAATACCCATATCCCAGCCATATTGTATGCCCAGGTGGAAGGTGGTGTCCGTGGAGCGGGAAAGCTTGCCCTGCAAGCCGCCGTTCAGGGTCAGGTTGTCGCTTTCATACTGGGCGCCCAGGGCGATCCTGCGCTGCAGCGAGACCGCATCGTAGTTTTCCCACCACATGCGGGAAATGAGATCGTAAGCCGCCACGCCGTAGGTCATGCTGCCCGTTTGCAGGGTGAGGCCGATGTCCGAGGAAAACCCGCGCACCTTGTCATCGATAAAATCCGGTCCATGCAGATAGACCAACCGCCCTGTCAGATATTTCAGGTTCATGCCGAAGCCGATCGGCTGCCAGGATTTGTCCGCGGCGGCCAGGGTGGCCTGAACTTTATCCAACTGATAATCATAGTAGAGCACCCTTCCCTGCTGCTTCTCGCTGATGTGCACCCGGGCCATGGGCTGGTAGGTCCAGGCAGATTGTTTGGTGAGCAGAGTGAAATACTTGAACTGCTTGCTGTTCAGGGCGCTGCTGAGCGAGGCTGCCTGGGCGAAAGTGAGCTTATCGTTATCCGCCAGGCGAAACGAGGTGAGCAAGGCACTTTTGCTGTTGCTGCCTATCAGGGCGGGATTGGTGTAGGAAGCGAAGAAATCATTCGTGTTGGTCACATTCAGCCCGCCCATGCCGATGCAGATTGGCGAGACGTTGTTTTCCGGCAGGGCATAATCGTAGCTCGTGATGGGCAACACAGGCTGTCGCGCGGCCAGGGTCAGGCCCAGCAGCGCAAGCAGGATGGTGAGCGGTGCTTTCATTGCTTTGTCCGTTCCAGTCTGGCGCGCACAATGCCCGCCAGGTAATAACCAAAAATGCCAATGAAGATTCCCCCCAAAGCATCCACAAACCAGTGATAGTGGCAGTAAACCGTGGCGAGCGAGAGGAAAAAGGATACCACGCAGAAGGCGATGCCCCAGGGGCGGATGTAGCGCAGCGCGGCGATGGTCAGCACCAGGCTGATGGCGATGTGGGAACTGGGGAAGGCCCCGCCCAGATGCCCGCTATAGTTGTAGATAAAGGCCATGATGCGGGTGAAGGGGCCTGCCTGGTAAACCTTGCTGAGGGCCATCGCCTCGGGGAAGTATCTCCCTCCGACCACCGGCAGCAGGCTGTAGATGAAGTAGCAAAGATAGAACACGAAGGTTAGCGCGAAGATCAGTTCCGAGAAGGCGCGCTTGTTGCGGAAATAGAAATAGACAGGCAGTCCGGCGATCATCGGATAGTAGCAGAAATAGGCAAGGTGAAAGAGTTCCTGCAGCAGCCAGTGCCCGCAGCGCTGCCCCCATTCCAGGGAGGGATAATAGCCAAAGAGGGCTTTATCCAGACGGTAAAAGAAAGGATCCTGCCACTCTCCAAAGATGATGCGGTTCACGGCATAGCCGGAAATATAGAAATAGCCGAAGAACAGCACCGGATAGATCGCCCGCACAAAGCTGAGCGCCCTGCCAAAGCGCGGATACCGATCCCGCGGAAAACGCTGCTGTGCCCAGGCCATCAGTAAGACCAGGGTTAGAATGCTAAGATAGGCGGGCAGGTGCAGCCAGGGCTCGATCACGGTCCTGCCCAAGGCCAATCCAGCCAGCATATAGATCAGGATCCAGGCGCAAAAGGCGATGGTGATCTTGTCTATGGCGCTGAAAAAGGGACGTTCTTCAGTTTGCTGCTGTGATTTCCTGGTCATAGAGCCTGTAGGTTTTGTAGATCCTTCCGCCCAGCATCTCCGCCGCGCGGATCATCATGGTATTGTTTTCCAGCACCCAGGAAAACTCTCCCCGAAACAGCTTTTTGGGCAGGCCGTTCTTGTATTGGTGATAGTAAAACAGAGTGTCAATGCCCCTGCCCTGATATTCCTTGATCACTCCCATGGTAATCACCCGCGCCGATCTGATCCTCTTTTTGGCGATCAGAGCCTTGACAAGCGTGATGGGATTGATCCTGCCCCGCATCACATGGAGCACTTCATTGTAGTTTGGCAGGGCCAGGCTGAAGCCCGCGGGCTTGCCATCCACCTCGGCGATGAACACCAGTTCCGGATCAGCAAGGGGAAGCAGTTCATCCACGATTGCGTCAAACTCCGCCTCGGTCATCGGCACCGCGCCCCAGTTGTATTCCCAGGCCTTGGTATAGATCTGAAAGACCGTCTCGATATCCTTGCGCAGTTGCTTTTTGTTTTTGCTGAGGGAGCGGATGTCCACCTTGGCGCGGCGCGCGATCAGTTGGGCAGCCTTCTCCACCCGGGGCGGCATTTCTTTGTTTTCAGCCAGATAGGCATAGAGATCCATCACTTTCACCAGGCCGTGGTTTTCATAGAGCTTCTGGTAATAGGGCTTGTCGTGCCGCATCATCACCATGGGCGGGGTGTCGAAGCCATCGATCAGCAGGCCGCACTCCTCGTTCACAGAGAAGTTCATCGGCCCGCGCATGGCCGTTTTGCCCCGGTAGCGGTTCCATTCGTATGCCGCGGCAAACAAAGCATCGGCCACCTCCTGGTCGTCCTCACTCTCAAAGAAACCAAAGAAACCGATGTTGTCATTGTGTTCCTTGTTGTGCTGGGTGTTGGTGTGCGCGGAGATGCGCCCCACTGTCCGCCCATCCTTCACTGCCAGGAAGAGCATCACTTCAGAATGCTTGTAATAGGGATTTTTGGCAGGATTGAAGAACTTTTTCTGCTCCCCTATCAGCGGAGCCACCCAGTTGGGATCGTCTTTGTAGAGACGGAAAGGCAACATGATAAAACTTTTCAAATCCCGGGAATTTAACACTGGTCGGATTGTAACCATCGCCTACTCCTTTTGCTTAGAATTCACCCAGTTTTTTGGAAACCAGATAGTTCAGTACGCCCATGATTATGGCAATGCCCCAGATTATCATCGAAAAATAGGGAGGCATTTCTTTCTTGAAATAGGGTATGAAATTATAGAAGATTTGGGTGAGGATCACCGGCAGGATCACGATCACATATTGCGCGAAGCGAATCTGTTTATAGCGCGCGACCAACACCAGCGCGACCAGAACAGTGATCAGCATGGGCACAGGGGCAAAGAAAGCCACAAAGCCGATATAGGTAAAGATTCCCCGCCCGCCCTGAAACCTGTTGGTCACCGGCAGGCAGTGCCCGATCAGCATGGCCAGGCCATAGATCAGCATGGTATTCACGCTGTAGATCTTATCCATGTTTTCATAAGCCGCCGTACTGGCCAGTAAATACAGCCCGTAGCGCACCACGGTGAGAAACACCAGCGCTTTGAGCGCGTCCAAAGCTCCCACCAGGATGCCCATCGGCTTGCTCACGTTGCTATAGATGTTTTCCGTGTCCGCCAGACCGCTGCCGACCTTGTAGATATTGAGGGAGCGGAAGGTTTTGGCTACGATCCTGGCAGTGGACAGGCAACCATATAGATAAGCCAGCAGCACCACCACTATTATGATTAAATAGCTCATTTCCGCTCTCCGTAATCTCTGGCGCCAAACAATGCCGAACCCAGCCTCAGCATGTTGGAACCCTCTTCCAGTGCCACCAGGTAGTCGTCACTCATGCCCATGGAAAGATGGCGCATCTCCACTCCCGGAATCTCCAGCTTTCCGAACCGCTCAAAAAGCTCTCTCAGCATGGCAAAATATGGTCTGGTCTTTTCGGCGTCGATGCTCATCAATCCGATGGTCATCAGGCCCTTCACCCTCAGGCAGGGCAACGCGGCGATCTGCCACAGCATGTCTTCGGCGTTGGCAAAGCTCACCCCGCTTTTGCTGGCCTCGGCAGTGGTGTTCACCTGGATCAGGATGTCCTGGGTGAGGTTCTTGCGTCCCAGCGAGGCGTTCAGTTTCTGGGCGATGTAGAGGCTGTCCACAGACTGGATGAGGGCGGGGTTGAGCGTGAGCAAATTATTGATTTTATTGGACTGCAGGTGCCCGATAAAGTGGAATCCCTCATACGGCTCACGCAGCATGGGAATCTTGCGCAGGGCTTCCTGCACCTTGTTTTCTCCGATATGGGCGATTCCGGCGCGCAGGGCTTCCTCGACGCTTTCCACCGGATGCGTCTTGGTGACGGCCACGATGGTGGCGTCGTCCCTGCCCAATGCCGCCAGTTTGTTCGCGATCTTTTCCCTGACCTGTTCGATCCTATCCCTGATTAGGGGCATCTATACTCCTTTGGCATATTTGGCTTTTAGGGGCTCTTTCCGGCAGCTAAAATCTTCATTCCGGCGCGGAAACAGCCATTCTTTTCAAAATCTGGCATGGGCGGCTGCTGTCAAGCATAATCTGTCCGATTAATAACTTGACTTGAGAGCGAGGATGGCAAAGAGTGTCCGTATGGACAAGCATAAAAACAAGAGCAAGCTCTGGCTGGCCTTGAAGTTCCTGCAAAACAGAAGCGTTGGGCCGATCGGCAGGGCGCATTACCTCACCGTGGCAGGCATCCTGCTGGGAGTGACCGCCCTGCTTTGCGTGAGCAGCGTGATGAATGGCTTCCGCGCCGATATCCGCGACCGCATCATTGGCTCCCTGAGCGAGATACGCATCAGCGCCGCTGACGGCAATGCTCTGGCGGAACCCTATCAGGTGGCAGACAGGCTGCGTTCCCAGGGTTTTAAAGCCGCCCCCGTGATCCGCAACGAGCTGGTGCTCAAGCGGGGTGGAGAACTTGCCACCACGCTTTGCTTTGGCATCGATCCCGCCCTGCAGGCGGGGATCAGCGGGGCTCTCATGCCCCAGAAGGGATATGCGCCCAACCAGCCCCAGGGAATGCTGGCGGGCAATATCCAGAGCGAGGCCTTCGCCGCCGGAGGCATCGCGCTTGGCTCCGCCCTGGCCATGAAGCTTGGCGTGACAATCGGCGACGAGGTGCAGTTGCTTTCACCCATTTTCACCGTGCCCACGGCCTTTGGCATGATTCCCCGGGTGCGCACCCTGAAAGTGGCGGGCATCTTCTCCGCCGGCATGCCGGATTACGACCTCACCTTCAGTTATGTCCCGCTGGATGTGGCGCGGTTTTTCAGCGGTTATGGCGATGAAGCGGACTACGTGGAGGTGAAGACCCCGGATTTTGACCGCTCGGAAGCCTACGCCCGTTCCCTGCGCAAATCCCTCGCCGGTTACCGGGTGGATGACTGGAGCAGCTTCGATGCCAGCCTCTACAGCGCCATACGCTTCGAGAAATACCTGATGTTCGTGCTTCTGCTTTTCATGTATGTGATCGCCTCCTTCAACCTGACCGGAAACATGCTCAAGGCCATCGTCCAAAAGAAAAGGGAACTGGGCTTGCTACAGGCTTTGGGCTACACGGAGCCCGATCTGCGCGGCCTGTTTTTGCGCCAGTCGCTGATCCTTTCCACCCTCGGCATCGTGGGAGGGCTGCTGCTGGCGTCTCTGCTGCTCTGGCTGCAACTGCGCTTTGGCATCATCCGCCTGGACATGGGCGACATCCAGCCCCAGGCCCTGCCGGTGCGCGTCTTCTGGCAGGACTACCTGCTGGTGGTGCTGGCGTCCTACGGCATCACCATCCTCAGTGTGATCCTCCCGCTGCGGAGGCTGAAAAACATCAACGTGATCGAACTTATCCGCCAAACGGCATAGCTTTTTAAGGAGTATCCATGGCATCCGATCAAACCGACTTTCTGGAAGAGCAGGAGCTTAGCGAAAGGCAGGCTCCGCTGGCGGAAAAGCTGCGCCCCCGTTCCCTGCAGGAACTGCGCGGCCAGGAAAAGCTGGTGTCCAGCAACTCCTTGCTCTGCAAGATGCTGGAAAGCAACGACTACCACTCCTTCATCCTCTGGGGCCCTCCCGGCACCGGCAAGACCACCATCGCCCGCATCATCGAAAACGCCTCCCCCCACCGCTTCGTCCAGTTCAGCGCGGTGCTTTCCAGCATCAGCGACGTCAAGGCGGTGATGAAGGACGCGGACTACGCCCACCGCCGCCAGAACCAGCGCACCATCATCTTCATAGACGAAATACACCGCTTCAACAAATCGCAACAGGACGCCTTTTTGCCCTATGTGGAGTCCGGCGCGGTGATCCTGATCGGCGCCACCACCGAAAACCCCTCCTTCGAGGTGATACCTGCTTTACTCTCACGCTGCCACGTGTTTGTGCTGGAAATGCTGGGCGAGGAAGACCTGAAAGCCATCCTCAGCCGGGGAGTGGACGAACTCGGCCTGGAAAGGGACGGGGATGTGATCGGCTGGCTGGCGACCCAAAGCGGCGGCGATGCCCGCCGGGCGCTGAATCAACTGGAACTGCTTGAACCCTGGCTGCGCGACGATCCGCATCCATCCATCAAGGAACTGGCGGCGGTGCTGGAAAAGAAGACCATGTTTTACGACAAAGACCGTGAGGAGCACTACAACCTGATTTCCGCCCTGCACAAGTCCCTGCGCGGCTCCGATCCCCAGGCCGGGCTCTACTGGCTGGCAAGGATGCTGGAAGCCGGCGAAGACCCGCGCTATGTGGTTCGCCGCCTGATCCGCTTTGCCTCCGAGGATGTGGGGCTGGCGGATCCCCAGGCGCTGGTGCTGGCCATCGCGGTCAAAGACACAGTCCTCTTTCTGGGCATGCCGGAGGCCAACAACGCCCTAGCGCAACTGGTGGTCTATCTTGCCACCGCACCCAAGAGCAATTCGCTCTACACGGCTTACTCGGCGGCGGCAGAGGACGCGCACGCCACCAGCCACTACGGCGTCCCCCTGCATATCCGCAACGCTCCCACCAAGCTGATGAAAGAGCTGGATTACGGGAAAAACTACCAGTATGACCACGATTCTGAGCAGCATTACTCCTATCAGAGGTATTTCCCGGAACAAATGCAGGACAAGGAATATTACAAACCCGGTAAATTCGGATTTGAAAAAGAAATTGAGAAACGCCTGCAATGGTGGCTGAAAATAAGGCGCGAACAAGGAAAATAGTCTTTCTCTCCCATACAGTTACATCCATTTAGCGTTTGCCCTTCACCCATATTCCCGGCAACCATCTCCATTTTCCTACATAGCGCCCTCCCTTGCTGCTACTGGCTTTTATGCCATCATCCTTAGGTCATCCTTATAAATTATAAGGTTGACCCCAGGAAGACCCACCCCGGAGAGGGGGATGCAAATGAGAGCAATCCCCCCATATATATAGGTGCTACGATTGGTGGAAAGGTGATTTTGAGGTGGAAAGGTGGAAAGGTGGAAAGGTGGAAAGGAGCATCCAGAAAGGACTTCGTGGTGTCGTGATGCCGTGGTGGGGTGGTGATGGTGAAAACGAGATAGAACGCGGATAACAGGATCGACAGGATCAGCAGGATTTATGAAAGGTGGAAAGGTGGAAAGGTGAAATGGTGAAAAGGTGCCCCTGAAACAATCTCTACAAAGCTATATACTGTGTCATCCCGGGCAAGCTTGCTTGACCCGGGATCCAGTCTTTTAGAAACAACCAACCAGCCCCGAAACAACCTCCCCACAGACTACATCCGTGTCATCACGGGCAAGCGCATGCTTGACCCGTGATCCAGTCTTTTGAAAAGGTTCGTGGAAAGTCTGGAAGCCTATTCCCGTTGTTTGGCGCGTATCTGGGCAGTCGATTCGCGCAGATAGTCCGGCTCCAGCTCTGCCAGGGCGTTGAAGTCGTAGGCTTCCGGTGCCCCAAACAGTTCAGCCAGGGTAAAAAGCCCCGCCGCCAGGGGCGGAAGCTCGTCCACCTCAACCAATTGCAGGGTGCTTTCCGCCAGATGGGGCTTCAGCAAAGGCGCGCCGCTGCCCAACAGGTAGGCTCCTTCGATCTCCCAGTCCAAAATGTCCTCCGCCTTGCAGACGCAGGGGGCACGTAACTCGTTGAGCTGCTCATCGTAAAGGGCGGCATAGAGTTCCTTCATTTTGGCATCCAGCAGGCAAAGGATGTGCCGCCCGCAGTTTCTGCGTTGCAACGCGCAGAGCTGCAGGGAGGAAAAGCCACGCAGGGGAATCTTCAGCCCGTAGGCGATGCCCTTGGCGGTGGCGAGGCCGATGCGCAGCCCCGTGAAAGAGCCGGGGCCCTGGGAAAAATACACCGCCTCCAGATCGGAAGGCTGCCCGCCGCAGAACTTGAGCGCGTAGTCCACCTGCGGCATCAGGGTCTCACTGTGGGTGATGCTGATGCTGAAAAAAGAGCTGTAGATCAGCTTTCCCTGCTCAGACAGGGCTATCGAGCCAAAGTTTTGGGAGCTGTCCAGGGCAAGTTTCAATTTCCGGCGCCGATCCACTCGTCGTAGAGCTTTTCAAAAAAGAGCTTATGCTTTGCTTCGTCTGACGCCAGTTTGCGGAAGAGGGTGGCAAGCTCCGAATCGCCAAACCTGACGCTCATCTCGGTATAGAGCTTGAAGGATGCTTCCTCGCGCTTCATGCCCCTGATGAGGATGTTCTGATAGCTCAGGTCGAGGCTGTCCACATCGACAGTTATGTATTCGCTGATCTTCAGGTTTTGCACCCTGGGGATGTCGGTTTCCAAAACGCCATCCCGCCGGATGCCTTCGATCACCGCGATGTGCCCCAGCTCCATAGCCTCCAAATCCTGCAGCATCTTGAGCTGCCCCTGAAACCTGGCTTCCTTTTGCAAATCCCGGTAGAAGGCAACCGCCTCCCGCTCGCGCGCCACCGCGAAATCCAGAATTTCGTTGAATTCGCTGATTGTCATAGTTCTTTGTTTCCCCGCTTTGTTAAAAGCAAGGAAAGCCCGCTTGGCAGCAGGCTTTCCGTTATTGTTAAGATTAGTCGAGCGGCTCGAACATGTCTTTGCCGACACCGCACTCGGGACACACGAAATCTTCGGGCAGTTCTTCAAACGGAATATTGTCGTTTTCGGCGGGATCATAGATCCAGCCACAGGCTATACACTGGTATTTTTGCATGCTTACCTCCTTAGTAAGTTTCGCAATGAATCTCAAAATAGGACTGGGGATGAACACAGCAGGGGCACATGGCAGGGGCCTCGGCGCCTTCGTGGATGTAGCCGCAATTCAGGCATTTCCAGAACACCTTGCTGTCCTTCTTGAAGACCTTGAGGTCTTTCACATTGTCATAAAGCTTGCGGAACCTCTTTTCGTGTTCCTTTTCCACCATTGCCACCAAACGCCAGGAGGCGGCGATGTCCTTGTAGCCCTCTTCCTCGGCAATGTCCGCGAATATCGGATACAGTTCGGTCCACTCTTCATGCTCGCCATCGGCGGCATACTCCAGGTTTTTCAGGGTGCTGTCCGGTGACCATGCCACCGGTGAAGAGGCCGTGATGCTGATCGCTTCCCCTTCCAATCCCTGTTTGAGGAGGTGTTTGAAGAAGACCTTGGCGTGTTCTTTTTCGTTTTCGGCAGTCTCCTTGAAGATGTTGGAGATCTGCTCAAAACCTTCTTTCTTGGCGGTTTTGGCAGCGTAGATGTAGCGCATGCGCGCCTGGCTTTCGCCGGCAAAGGATTTCATCAGGTTTTCGGCTGTGCGGGTTTCCTTGAATGACATTGTGTCTATCTCCTTGATATTATTTCGTTTTCCAGAGGCCGTGCAGGTTGCAGTATTCGCGGGCGAAGAGCACCTTGTCCGCTTTCACCCGGAACATGGCTTCCGGCTCGTCGCCCGGTTTCAGGTCCTTGCGGTAAACCTTGTTGGCAGTGTGCACCTCGATCATGCTGATGTAGTGCTTTTCCTCCATGGGATGGGCCACTGAGCCCACGGAGACCTTGATCTTGTCTCCCACTTCGGTTATTACGGGAACATGTTTTTCCTTGGCGGCATCAACCGTGTTGCCTTCCAAAAGTTTCATCGGCTCGCCGCAGCAAACCAGCGCGCCGGGACCGGCGAACAGGACTTCCACGAGGTTGCCGCAAATCGGGCAGTGGTATATTTCTCTAATGGCTGTCATGATTTTTCCTCACATAAGTTTTGATAATACTAATATGCAAAATCCAGCCTCTTTTGTCAACACAATTCTTAGTGAACCCCGTCTAAATATTTTGCTTGCCAAAAAACCGCCTATTCTATCTTGTAGATTAAACGGTCAAAATGAGGGACAATTAAGCGATGAAACGAACCGCGCTACTGCTGATCGCGCTTCTGGCTCTTGCCGGATGCGTGGAATACGATGAAGAAATGTGGCTGAATCCGGATGGTTCAGGCAAGGCCACTTTGCGCCTGGTGCACAGATCCAACTATGAAAATACCAGGGAAATCATGGCCAAAGCGGAACTTCCCGGCATCCATCTGATCGAGTCCCAGGTATCGCGGTCAGGACGCAATGTGATCTACAAGATATCCTATCGTTTCGACAGCATCGAGGCCTTCAACAACGTGAACGACAGAATCGGCGAAGCAGACTTTTGGGGCAAGTTCACCCTCAACCAGACCGACGAAGGCAATATGCTGCTCAAGCGCAGAATCTCTCTGGGCAGCCAGGAAGAAGAGTATGACAGCGAGGACATCCTGGAAGGGATATATTCCAGGCAGCAGACCGAACACCCCCTCTGGAACTACAAGCTGCACGTGCCCTGGAGGATAGTGGCAGCCAACGCCCTGGCGGAAAACATCGACTATGGCAAAAAGACAATCTCCTGGAGCTTCGACACCCTGCAGATGTGGAACAAATATGAGGTGATGAGCGTGGAGATGAAGAAAGGGCTGCCCTGGTTCGCCTTCCTGTTGGGAACGGTGGTGCTGGTTCTGCTGGGTATGTTTGTGAACTGGCTGATCCGCATCTCCCGGCGTTCACACCTGAAAGACTCCATCAAACACGAGGAAGAAAAGCAGGAACAGCAACCCTGATCAGGAGCGGGCGGGATGGTCTGTAAGCACGGCTATCAGGATAGTAATCTGAATGGTCAGGAGCTTATGCTAAAAAAGCCAGAGTAATATAGAGATTATCCCCACAACCCTCACCAGGCGCTCTCCAGATTCAGTGCTGTTGTTTCTTCTGCCCAGTTTGGTATTAGCCCGGTTCACGTAGCGCTGCACCTTGACCAGGAACCACAAGGGGATAAGGTATAACACCGTTTCCACCAATCTGTATGTGCCCGGGCTCAATTTAGAGCCTAAAAATAAAAAGAAAATCCCCACCAAGTAGGAGATCAGCCACATCCAGCCATAGAAGGCAAAGTCCCGCTCCGACCTTTCAGCGGAGTTGAGTTCCCGGTCGTAGGAGATCTGGCTGAACACATTGACGATCAGCAGGGGATTAGCGCTGTCCCGCAAGAAGGAAGTGCCGGTCTTGCCTTTGCGCTTGTAACGCAGAAAAGACCAGTTTTTGAAGAGCCAGTAAACTCCAAACAGCCCCAGTGAGAAAATGTAGGAGAATATCAGGCGCGACATGGGGATGTGGAAATAGATGGGTTCTTCATTTCCCAGCGCCTGGAAACCCTCGATATCGATGTCCGAGGCGGGAACGCGAGTGCCACATTCGTGCAGGTGCCTGACCAGTTCCGGCACATCCCTGATCTTGAGCCAGCGCGGCTCTTTGACTCCCATCACGTATGAATCCATATTCAGCTTGTCCCGCAGGATCAGGTCCATGATCTCATCCGGGGAAACCGGCCCCAGGGTGCGTCCCTCAAAAGAATAGAAATACCTCATAGTCTGTAAGGGCGGGGCAGACCGCAGCCTGCCCCGGCTTGTTCAAGATCAGAGATTCATCATATAATGCAGCAGGTCAACCACGCGGCAGGAATAACCCCACTCGTTGTCATACCAGCTAAAGACTTTCACAAACTTGCCTTTCACGGAGGTGCAGAGGGAATCGAAGACCGAGGAGTAGCTGTTGCCCACAATGTCGATGGAGACAAGGGGTTCCTCGGTGTACATCAGATAGCCTTTCAGATAGGTCTCCGCCGCTTCTTTCATGGCGGCATTCAGCTCTTCCTTGCTGGTCTCGCGCTCGAGGTTGAGGCAGAGATCCACCAGCGACGCATCCGGAGTGGGCACGCGGACGGCGATGCCATCCAGCTTGCCTGCCAGTTCCGGGATCACCAGGCCGATTGCTTTTGCGGCTCCGGTGGAGGTGGGGATCATGCTCATCGAAGCAGCCCTGGCGCGGCGCAAATCTTTGTGCGGCAGGTCCAGGATGCGCTGGTCGTTGGTGAAGGAGTGGATGGTGGTCATCAGTCCATCCACGATGCCAAACCTGTCCTGCAGCACCTTGACCACAGGGGCAAGGCAGTTGGTCGTGCAGGAGGCGTTGGAGACCAGAGCGTGCTCCGGCTTGAGGGTCAGGTGGTTCACTCCCATCACGACAGTGGCGTCGATCTCGTCCTTGGCAGGCGCGGTCAGGATCACCTTGGAAGCTCCGGCTTTGAGGTGTTTGGAGAGCTTCTCCCGGTTGTTGAACACGCCGGTGGATTCGATCACGTAGTCCACTCCCAGTTCTTTCCAAGGCAGGCTTTCCGGGTCTTTTTCCGCAAAGATGCGGATGCTCCTGCCGTCAATAGTGATGTGGGTGTCCGTGTGGCTCACTTCGCCGGCATAGACCTTGTGCACGCTGTCATACTTGAGCAGGTGCGCCAGGGTCTGGGAATCGGTGAGATCGTTGATCGCCACCACGTTGATTTCGGGATGGAACCTGAGGATCGCCCTCAGCACCAGACGTCCGATGCGGCCGAATCCGTTGATTGCTACGTTTTGCATCTATGCTCCTTCAGATCAATATGCTCTTGCGAGCGCTGCCGCTAACCCTGCAGAAGTCCATGACGGTGTTTTTCATCTGTTCTTCGCCTTTGATCAGCCATTTGCGGGGATCGAACTTGCTCTTGTTCGGCACGTAATCGGCCGGGTTCACATCAGGAGGGCACACAATGGCGTACTTTTCCTTTTCCCAATAGGCCTGGATCGCCGAAGCCATGTCCATCTGGTAGTGGGTATCCTTGTTAATCTTCACCACTCCGTTGGCAATGGCTGTCATCTGCTGCTCGTCGGTGAGGCCGGAGGCTCCGTGCAGCACGAGGCCGCGCTCCACCCCATGTTCGATCAACAGGTCGTCGATCTCCTTGATCAGGTCCAGGCGCAACACGATGTTCTCGCCTTTGGAAACGCCATGGTTGGTGCCCACGGAAGCGGCGAAGAGATCCACATTGGTTCTTTGCACGAACTCCAGAGCCTCCTCAGGCCTCGTGTAAAGCTCGGTATCGGAGACTATTTCGTCCTCGGTGCCTTTGATGTGGCCGATCTCGCCTTCCACGAGGATACCGTGCTTGTGGGCGATGTCCACCACCTCTTTGGTGATGCGGATGTTTTCCTCCAAATCCTCTTTGGAGGCATCGATCATCACCGAGGTTACCAGGTTGTTTTCGATGCAATAGACGATGAAATCGAAGTAATTCGGCGTGGCGTGGTCGATATGCAGGCCTACCCCGCTGTTTTTGAACTGCTGCGCAAATGTCCGGATCATGGCGGAGATCAGCTGCGCGCCGGCTTTGATGTCGGCGGATTCCCCTGCGGCGTATTTGCAGGCTCCGCTGCTCATTTGCAGCAGACCGTCGGAACTGACGCCGGCATAGCCCTGCACTATTGCCCGGATCTGGGTGTCGAATACTACATTGGAGGCAATGATCCCAAAGCGGTTATGCTTGGCTTTGCGGAACACTTCTCCCAATTGCTGTCCTGTAAGAAACATGGTTTATCCTCCCTGAGAATGAATTGTTTAGTCTATAAAACTTCAATTAACCGGACAAGGCCTGATGTCAAGTTAAATCCTCATCCGTTTCTGCTTCATCGGTTTCCTGCAATTCGCTTTCCGCCTCCAGATCCAGCAGTTGGGCTGTATCTTCAGCGGGCAGGCTTTCCACCCGGGTCAGTTTCTTTTCAATCTGGCGGCTGCGATGGCTGGCCGAATCGATCGAATTGGAGGCTTCCTGCAGCTTTTTCTGCGTGTGTTCCAGCGCTTTGCCGAATTTGCCGAATTCGCTCTTCACCGCGCTGAGAATCTTCCACACCTCTCCGGTGCGCTTTTCGATGGCCAGAGTGCGGAAACCCATCTGCAGCGAGTTCAGGATGGCGGCAAAGGTTGTAGGCCCCACCAGGATCACATGATACTGGCGGCGCAGCAGCTCAAACAGCTCAGGATCGCGCAACAACTCCGCGTACAGGCCTTCCAGAGGCACAAAGAGCAAGGCGAAATCGGTGGTATAGGGCGGATTCAGATATTTTGCCTGGATGTCCCGGGCATTACCAATGATCCTGGTGCGCAACGCCTTTCTGGTGGTTTCAATGGCCGCGCTGTCGCCGCTTTCCCAAGCCTGGGAAAGGCGGTTGAAATCCTCGATGGGAAACTTGGCATCGATGGGCAGATACAGGGCTTCCTGATCTTCATCCCGTCCGGGCAGGCGCACCGCGAACTCCACCATCTCGTCGCGCCGCTTGTTCGGTTTGAAGTTCTTCACGTACTGTTCCGGCGTTAGCATCTGCTCCAAAAGCATTTCGAGCTGGATTTCGCCCATCACGCCCCGGGTTTTGACATTGGTTAGCACCCTCTTCAGATCGCCCACCCCGCTGGCAAGGCTCTGCATCTCGCCCAGGCCTTTGTGCACCTGCTCCAGCCTGTCGCTGACCTGTTTGAAGGAATCGCCCAGCCGCTTTTCCAAGGTCTCATGCAGCTTTTCGTCCACCGTCTTGCGCATCTGTTCCAGCTTGGATTCGTTGTTGCTGCGAATCTGCTCCATCTTCTGCTCCAGAGCGGTTTTCAGGGCTTCAAACTGGCTTTGCTGGGTGTCTGTCAGTTCCTGCAGCTTACGCGACATCGACTCCGAAAGGCTGTCCAGGGAGCGTCCCAGTTCCTCCCTGTTTTTAGCGGCGTCGGCGTTTGTTTGCTGGTTCAGCTTGTTCAGGGCGGCACTGGTTTCCTCACGGCTGTTGCGGCTTTCCTGGGCGATGCTGTCCTTTTGCAAAGCCAGCATGGCAGTCAGTTCCTTGCGCAGCTCGGACTGCTGGTTAAAAATATCAGAGCGGGTGCGCTGCAGGTCGTCCCGTGTGCCTCGCGCGGCGTTTTCCAGGTGGATGGAGAGGGCGGACAGGGCCTGCTTCAGTTCCGCGTCTCCCCGCCGCCCGAACAGCACAAACAGCAGCACCAGAATCCCCAACAGGGTATTAAGACCTGTCAATATAAGTAAAACTACAAGCATTATAATGCCTCGCTCACAACTTGCGCAGGATCATCTTGAGATTGCCGATCAGCGAAATATCCTGGTGTTCCCGCGGATTCACCAGTATTGGACTGTATTCCTCATTCACCGACAGCAACACGATCATCTTGCTCTTGTCGTCCATGGTCAGGCGTTTAAGCGTGATCTCGCCGTCGATACGCACCGCGCAGATGGAACCCTTGTGCTTGTTCCAGTCATGGCTTTTGCGGATAATCACCAGGTCGTTGTGATAGATCTGCGGCTCCATGCTTCTGCCATTGACCCTCAACACATAGAAATCCTCAATTTTTCCGCCCAGCATGGAGCGGTTGACCGTCACCACATCCATCGTGGGACCCGCGCTTTCCACGGGCGGGCCGGCGGCAATCTCTCCCCCAACGTGCATTTCGTAGGGCTTCATCGCCTCGTTTTCACTTTTGGTGCGCACCAATGAGAGCAGTTCCTGATTGATAAAGGAACGAATCTTCTGCAGCCGCCGGTCGGTGTTTTCATCGCCATCGGCGGTGAACATATTGCCGTCTCCGGTGATCAGCCAGTGCAGATTGACTCCATACTCCCGGGCCAACTCGCTGAGGGTATCCAGCGAAGGCCGGATGCGGTTGCTTTCCATCTGTGAAATGGCGGAAGCGTTTACTTTCAGTACGCCTCCAATCTCAGCCTGACTCAATTTCAGGTGTTTACGCAGGGCTTTTAATCTGTATCCGAGCATCCAATCCTCCTATTTGAACCTGTGCGGCCTCACACAGAACTGCCCATCATCATAAATCCCTATAATTCAGTAGCACTTCCTGTGTCAAGTAAAACTTCACTAAGAATTATCCAATTACTTGTCCCGGCTGTATTCCCGCAAGCTCCTGTTCAGCTTCTCCAGAAAGCCTGGGAAAATTGCAGTTGACACGATACAGCCGTTGCAAATTATGAGATTATGAGATATTTGCCCTTTGTCCTGCTGACCCTGCTGCTCCTCTGCGGATGCGACCTTTTCCGGCTGCGCGATACCGAACCGCCGGAAACCGCCGAACCGCCGCTGTGGAACGATCCCACTTCCTGGGACAACTGCAGGCAAAATCTGGAATATTGCTATGAGGACGACCGCAACGCGGTGAAGTATTACGGCCTCTTCACCTCCGGCTTCACCTTCCATTTTGATCCGCAGGATTCGCTGGATTTCAACCTCAGCGGCCCGCTCTCCCGCTCTCAGGAGCAGGATTTGCTGTTCAATCTGCACGAACAGGCGGGGCAGTTGGATGTGTCGCTCCGTAACCTGCCGGGCCAGGCGGATGACATCGGCCCCAGCACCGCCCGCATCATCCGCGGCTACACCATCTCCCGAACCGTGACCGGCAATCCGGAACCACAGTATTACAGCGGCAAACTGGAACTGCGCTTCGTCAAATCCGGCGCCTGGTGGTATATTGACCGCTGGTTCGACTATCGCAGCGCCAGCGATTCGCTTTCCTGGGGGAACCTGAAGCATGACTTTCTGCAATAGGCTGCGCTTCCCCCTGCTTTTGGGCATCGTCCTGCTTGCTCTGAGCTGCCGCAACCCCTTCCATCCACCCCTGCAGGAACCGGTGGATACTGACCCGGAAGAGGTTCTCTGCCGCAATCCGCGCGAGCTGCTGGAAAACCTCCAACTGGCGTACAGCGAACGCAATATCAACATCTACAAAGCGCTGCTGAGTGAGGACTTCCGCTTTGAACTGATCTCCTCTGAGGTCGATCAGATTGGCACCGACATGACCGGTGACGGCATCCCGGACTCCTGGTGGGGCTATGACCAGGAAGTGCAATACACCCAAAACCTCTTCAAGGAAGGCTCCACCGACGCCGTTCACCAACCTCCGGATGAGCTGGACCTGCGCCTCACCATCCCCCCCGAAACCAATTGGGAAAGCGACCCGGAACTGGGGCACGAAGACTGGTGGATCATACCCTGCGGCTTCCTATTGCGCCTCACTTTTTACGAAAACAACTCCGTGCTCTCCGCCAGCGGCGTGGCGCGCTTTTCCGTGAAACCGGTGGGAGACCGCTGGTACATAGCCATTTGGAGGGATGAATCGAACCTCTGACCCCCCGCGGACGCATATTGGCCATCGATTATGGCGAGAAGCGCGTGGGCCTTGCCCTCAGCGATCCCCTGCGCATCTTTGCCAAGCCTTATCTGGTGGTTCCCAACACCGGTTTCAAACCCCTGGTGGCACGCCTGATCGAGATCATAGAGAGCCAGCAGGTGGGGCTGGTGGTGCTGGGCATGCCTTACGCGATCGAAGGGGGAGACACCCTCAAGACCACGGAAACCAAAGCCTTCAAGCTCAAGCTGGAAAAGCGGCTGGAAGTGCCTGTCGTCACCTGGGATGAACGCTACTCCACCGCGGACGCCATCTCCGAACTGATCAAGCTCGGCTACGGCTGGAAAGAACGCCGCAAGCTCCAGGACGCCATGGCAGCCACCGTGATCCTCAAAGACTATCTGGAGAGTCTGAGGCGTGAACCTTAAACGCCTGCCCTGGCGCCGTTTGCTGTGGCTTTCCCTGGCGCTGGCTGTCCTTTATCTGGCCTGGGAAACTCTGGTGCCCGTCAATGCCGAGCAATTGGCCCTGGGAATCGCCCCCGGCGACAACGCCGCCGTCATCGCCCAAAAGCTGCATCAGCGCGGCCTTATCCGCAACCGGAACATCTTTCTGGCTCTCGCCAAACTGCGCGGCACCGACCGCAGCCTCAAGGCGGGCACCTACAGCATCGGCGGCCACTCCAACCTGCTGGGTGTCCTGAACATGCTGGAAAAGGGCTCCACCTCCGCCATCCGCATCACCTTCTCGGAAGGGCTGTCCCTGCGCCAGACCCTGCTCCGCATCGAAAGCAGCGGGCTGGCAAGCCTGGCTGAATTGCAGGCGGCGTCCACCGACACAGCACTGGTGAGGAGCCTCACCGGTATGCGGGTGCCCAGTCTGGAAGGCTGGCTCTACCCTGAAACCTACTATTTTGACCTCGCAAGCACCCCGCAAAGCATCCTGAGCCAGATGACAAGGCAATTCTTTTCCAAACTGGCAAACGCGGGAGTGAAACCGGATTCCCTGCCGGATTTCTACCGCCGCCTGATCCTGGCCTCCATTGTGGAAAAGGAAAGCGCGCATCCGGACGAGCGGGACACGATCGCCGGAGTCTTCCAAAACCGGCTGGACAAGGGCATCAACTTGCAATCCTGCGCGACTGTGGACTACTTGCTGGAAACCCGCGGGATCAAGCGCAAGGTGCTTTCTTTCAACGACATCCGCGAGCAGTCGCCCTACAACACCTACCAGAACAAAGGCCTGCCGCCCGGGCCGATTTGCAATCCCTCCCTCGGTTCCATCCTGGCAGCCCTGCAGCCAGCCCGCACCAACTACCTCTACTTCGTTGCCGACCGCAAGGGGCGCAACGATTTTTCCGCTACCGGGGAGGAGCACTTTGCTAAGATCAGAAAATATAAGCGCGCAGAGTGGCGATAGCTGGTCTTTTGCAAATGTCCGTGGAAAGGTGGAATGGTGGTTCACGCAGATAGCCGCAGATAAAAAGCGAAGATACTTGAAGGTGGATAGGTGGAATGGATATAGAACACGGATGACAGTATCTTTTGGGTGGAAAGGTGAAATGTTGAAAAGGTTCCCCGAAACAAGTCCACCAAGCTATATACTATGTAATCATGGGCTTGACCCGTATTCCAGTCTTTTCGGAACAACCAACAAGCCCCGAAACAGACCACGACAGACCAAAAAAACCGTGTCATCACGGCCTGCGAGCCGTGATCCAGTCTTTTCGGAACAACCAGCAAACCCCAAAATAGACCACGACAGACCAAAAAACCGCGTCATCCCGGGCAACCGGGGTCCTCACCGGATCGGTTACGATCCGGTGGGTGGTTTGACCCGGGATCCAGTCTTTTAGAAACAACCAGCAAGCCCCGAAACAAAGCACCCCAGACCAAAAAACCGCGTCATCCCAGGCAGCGACCCGGGATCCAGTCTTTTCGGAACAACCAGCAAACCCCAAAACAGAACACGACAGACCAAAAAACAGTGTCATCACGGCCTGTCGGGGTCCCCGCCAAAGCGCGTAGCGGTTTGGCGGGGTGACTTGAGCCGTGATCCAGTCTTTTCGGAACAATTAGCAAGCCCCGAAACAGACCACGACAGACCAAAAAACCGCGTCATCCCGGGCAACCGGGGTCCTCACCGGATCGGTTACGATCCGGTGGGGTGGTTTGACCCGGGATCCAGTCTTTTAGAAAAGTTAGCATGAGATTCAAAAATCACACGGTGTCTTCACCTTTCCACCTAAAAAACACCTTTCCACCTGTCGTAGCACCTATATATATAGAGGGTGGACCTCATTCGCATCCCCCTCTCCGGGGTGGGTCTTCCTGAGGTCAACCTTATAATTTATAAGGATGACCTAAGGATAATGGCATAGAATCCAGTCGCAGCAAAGGAGGGCGCTATGAAGGATAATGCAGAATATATCGGTTTATTTATGTTTTTATCAAGGGATTTATGCCAGTTGAATTTGGACTGGCTGGTTGTTTCTAAAAGACTGGATCACGGCTCAAGTCACCCCACCAAACCGCTACGCGCTTTGGCGGGGACCCCGGCAGGCCGTGATGACACGGTGTGTAGTCTGATGTGGTTTGTTTTTGGACTGGCTGGTTGTGCCCAAAAGACTGGATCACGGCTCGCAGGCCGTGATGACACGGTGTATAGTCTGATGTGGTTTGTTTTTTGGACTGGCTGGTTGTGCCCAAAAGACTGGATCACGGCTCGCAGGCCGTGATGACACGTTTTTTAGTCTGGGGTGCTTTGTTTCGGGGCTTGCTGGTTGTTTCTAAAAGACTGGATCACGGCTCGCAGGCCGTGATGACACGGTGTGTAGTCTGATGTGGTTTGTTTTTTGGACTGGCTGGTTGATCCAAAAAGACTGGATCACGGCTCAAGTCACCCCACCAAACCGCTACGCGCTTTGGCGGGGACCCCGGCAGGCTGTGATGACACGGTGTGTAGTCTGATGTGGTTTGTTTTTTGGACTGGCTGGTTGTGCCCAAAAGACTGGATCACGGCTCAAGTCACCCCACCAAACCGCTACGCGCTTTGGCGGGGACCCCGACAGGCCGTGATGACACACTTTTACTGGATCCCGGGGCGCTGCCCGGGATGTAACAGAATATAGCTTGGTGTGGTTTGTTTCGCGGTCTGGCGGTGACCGCTAATCCCTGCCGTAATCCTGGCTGCGGCCGCGTTCCCTTTCGCGCTCGAGGTCTTTCTTTTGCAGGCTTTCCCGCTTGTCGTAGGTCTTTTTCCCTTTGGCCAGCGCCAGAATGACCTTGCAAAGCCCTTTTTCATTGATGACGAGTTCCAGGGGCACCAGGGTCATGCCCTGCTCCTCTGTTTTGGCCCTGAGGCGGCGAATCTCGTGGCGGTGGAGCAGCAGACGCCTTTTGCGGTCGGGATCGTGGTTGAAATGGGCGGCCGTTTCCCAGGGGCTTATGTGCAGGTTCAGCAGCCAGCATTCCCCCGCCTCGATGCGGGCATAGCTGTCTTTGAAGTTGACCCTGCCGGCGCGGATGGATTTGATTTCGCTGCCAGCCAGGGAGATACCGGCCTCATATTTCTGGATGATCAGATAATCGTGGGTGGCGCGGCGGTTTTTGATGGATTTCACAGCTTGAGTTCCGCCTTGATCTGATTCTGGAATTGCCGGGAAAATCCAAGCAGTTCGGCCTCATCCAGCTTTTGCAGCACGCCATGCCGGAGCACGACCTCTCCCTGGATGACCACATCCCTAACCTGCTTGGAGCCAAGGTTATAGACCACCTGGGAGTAGGGATTGTAGAGGGGCTGGCTTTCCACTCCGTTCAGCGAGAGGATGCAGATGTCGGCGTCCTTGCCTGCTTCCAGAGAACCGCGTTGCCGCTCCACGCCAAGGGCGCGGGCGCTATCGATGGTGGCCATGGCCAGCACCTGGGGCGCGGGCAGGAAACAGGGATCGCCCGTGATGGCCTTGTGCAGCTTGGCGGTGCAATCCATCTCGGCAAGGATGTCCAGGTTGTTGTTGCTGGCGACGCCATCGGTGGCGAAACAGGCGTTTATCCCCTTTTTCAGATAGGATGCGAGGGGCAGGATGCCGGAGGCCAGCTTCAGATTGCTGTCCGTGCAGATGGCGATGCTGGAGGGGGTGCCGGAGAGCAGGTCGATCTCCTCCTCATCCAGCCAGATGCCGTGGGCGTAGATCGCGGGGCAGTCCAGCATGCCGATCTCTTTCAGATATTGCACGGGCTTGCAGCCGCGCTCTTTCTGGCACCGCTCCACCTCGGAACGGGTCTCGGAAAGGTGCATGTGCAGCAGGATGTTGTGTTTGCGGGAGGCGTGGACGACCTGCTCCAGAGAGTCCCTCGAGCAGGCGTAGATCGAATGTGGCGTCAGGCAGAAGTCGATGAGGGGATTGTCCGCGTAGCGCTGCCGGTATTCCAGCACCATGCTGCCAAACTCCCGCTTCTTGGGGGAGCCGTTGTCCAGCACCACTTCCCCGATCACAGCCCTCAATCCCGCGGCAGTGCAGGCATCGGCGATGGCGGACATGTTGAAATACATATCGTTGATCTGGGTGATGCCGTTCTTGATCATCTCCGCCGCCCCGTGCAGAGCGGCATGGTAGATAAAGTCACGGTTCAGCAGGCGGGCTTCCAGCGGCCAGATATAGTCGTTGAGCCACCTGTCCAGGGGCAGGTCATCCGCCAGGCCGCGAAAGTAGGTCATCGCCAGATGGGTGTGCAGGTTGATCAGGCCCGGCATCACGATGCAGTCGCTGGCGTCGATGCTTTGCTTTGGCAGGTATTTGTCCGCGCTGTCGGGGCAAATCTCCAGGATGCGGCCTTTGTCGATGGCTATGCAGTGGCCTTCCAGAACGCGCCGCTCCGCGTCCATGCAGAGGATGGTGCCGCCCTGGATGAGCAGGTCGATCTGCCGGGGACTGCCGTTCATGTCAGCCCTGCGCCTTCTTGGCGGCTTCCTCGGGGGCGAAGATGCCCGCGGGAGTGATGATGGAGGTGATGTAGCTGGCGGGAGTGATGTCGAAAGAGGGATTCAGCACAGGGGAACCGGGGTTGCTAAGCTGCACTCCTCCGAAAACGCTCACTTCATCATCCGGGCGGAACTCGATGGGGATGTCCCCGCCTTCCTTGCAGGTGAGGTCGAAGGTGGAAAGCGGCACGGACACGTAGAAGGGGATGCCGTGCTCTTTGGCGAGGATGGCTTTCTGGTAGGTGCCGATCTTGTTGGCGATGTCGCCGTTGAGGCAGACGCGGTCAGCGCCGGTGATCACCAGGTCGATCTCCTTCTTCCAGAAGTAGTAGCCGGAGGCGGAATCCGGTATGATGGCGTGGGGGATGCCCTCCTGCTCCAGCTCGAAAGCCGTGAGGCGGGCTCCCTGAAAGCGGGGGCGGGTCTCGGAAGCATAGACGAAGATCTGCTTGCCTTCCCGGTGAGCCGCGCGGATGGCGGCCAGAGCGGTGCCCCAATCCACTGTCGCCAGCGCTCCGGCGTTGCAGTGGGTGAGGATGCGGGCTCCGTCCGGGATGAGGGTGTTGCCGATCTCGCCAAGCTTATGGCACTCTTCCGCGCTGCGGTTGGCAAATTCGTTGGCGGCGAGGATCGCCACCTGCCTGGCGTGGGGGATGTCCGGGATAAAGCGGATGGCCTCCTCATACACGTAATTCACGCCGTTGACCAGATCCACAGCCGTGGGGCGGGTGGTGATCAGCAGTTGCCGTGCTTGCTTGAGGGAGGCGCGGAACTTGGTTTCCGGGGCGCTCTGCGCAGCCAGTGCCAGGCCGAAAGCGCCTGCGGCCCCGATGGCAGGTGCTCCCCGCACGGTCATGTAGCGGATGGCGTCCGCCACGGCTTCATGGCTGGTGAACTCCGCGATCACGAAATCCTGCGGGAGCCTGTTTTGGTCGATCATTTTGAGGCGGCCATGCTCCCACCAGACGCTGCGGTAATCGGCGTTGTTGATTCTCATAAACCTTTATCCCTGTTGCTCTGCGGGATGCGCTTTGCGATACTTGAGGAAAAGCCCGGCCAGCAGGGCAAGCAAGGCTGCCAGCAGGCCGATCAGGCTCAGGATCACGCTCTGCTTGTAGGAGCTTGGTTCAAAGCTCAGTTCCAGCTTGTGCTGTCCCGCCGGGATTTGCAGGCCGCGCAGGACGTAGTTGGCGGCATGGATGGGGATTTCCTTGCCGTCCAGCCTGGCTTTCCAGCCCGCGGGGTAATAGATTTCGCTCAAGACGAGGAAAGCCGGTTTGTCGGTGTAAACGTCGTAGGCAAGCTGGTGCATTTCAGCCACGGTTTGTTTCACGCTGGCGGAATCAGGCGCCTGCACGCCTTTCAGATCGCTTTCCACATAGGCAAGGGAGCGGGGGTTGAAGCTTTCCAGGGCCAGCAAGCCGAGGATGGAATCAGCCGGAGCCACCTTTTGCACCGAGTCCACGAACCAGGCGCGGGGCAGGGCGCTGTTGTTGCGGTAAACCGTGGTGCCGTCATAACCGGTGAAAACGGGCTCCAGCTTGGCGAGCAGCGAATCCAAAGGCAGATTGTCGGGATGCAGGAAATACTTCACGGAGAGCATATCCAGGACGGGGGTCGCCGCTTCGCGGGGCATGCTGCCCTTCTCGGGAGCGTAAAGATTCATCAGGAAGCGCCGCCATTCTCCCGGTTGTTTGGCATCGCCCTGGATCAGGTTGAGCAGGTCGTTGTAGCGTTTCAGCTTGGCGGCGGAATAGCCGTTCACGGTCTGGTGGTGATAGGCCCATTCGCCCGGGGAGCGGGTCATGCGGGTCTGGCTGAAAAGGCTTTGATCGATGGGATAGATGCGATGGTTGCCGGTGTCTTGCAGGAGGAAACTATCGTAGTCCCGGGCCTGGAAGCTGTCAACATACTCCTGCCTGGCTTGCAGGTTTTCATTCTTAAGATGCTTTCCGGTATATACATAGAGGTCGATAAAGACCACCAGCGTGAGCAGCAGCACCAAGGCCAGGCGCGGCAGCTTCTTCACGCTGTGCAGATAGGCCAGGCCAATGCTTACGGCAAGCAGCAGCAGGCTCAGCACGCCGCTGTTGTAGAGCAGCTCCAGCCGGTCTGCCTGTAGTTGCGGCAGGCGCGCCATCTTGTTGTATTGCTCGAGCTGTGCAAGTTCTTCGGCTGTGGTGAAGCTCAGCCCGCCAAAAACGGTCTTGCCCAGCAGCAGCCAGGCCACAAAGATTCCCCCGCAGATCCAGAAAGCGCGGAACAAGCCTTTGCTCCACTTCTGCTCCCGGTTGTTCACCTCGCTCAGCAGGGTGTCCAGTCCCAAAGCCGCCAGCAGCGCGGCTATCACCTGCACCATGGTGAGGATCATCGAAGGCACACGGAACTTGTTGAAGTAGGGCAGATACTTCATAAACAGCCCGCTCAGCCAGGGGGTTGCGCTGCCGAAGGACATGATGAGAAAGATCAAGGATGCGATCCAGAGAAAGACCGCCAGACGCCTATGTTTCCGCCCACAGAGGGCCAGCACGCCAAACGCCAGCACCACCAGTCCAAAGTAGTTGTAAACTTGGGTGAAAGGCATGTAGCCCCAATAGTTGGGGCTGATCCCGCCAAAGAAGTCGGGGATGATGAAGGTGAGAATCTCTTTGGGATGGAAACTCCAGCCCTGGGCATAGCTGGTCTCCAGGCCCTGGGAGCCTCCGCGCATGGTATGGTGGCTGTATTCCAGCGTGCTAAGATAGGGGTTCATCACAGCCAATGCCGTCAGCCCGAAGGCCAGCACCATCAGCAAGGTAAAGGCTACAAAGCGTTTGCCGTCTTTCTTGCGGACGCTCTCGATCAACTGCCACAGCCAGTACATTCCCACAAAGAGATAGAGGTAGTAGCTGATCTGGGGATGGTTTTCCCTCAGTTGCATGATCAGGGTCGTGGCCAGGAAACCCAGCCCCAGCAGACCCGGTTCCTTGCGCAGCCTGAACAGCGCCCACAGCACCCAGGGTATATACATGATGGCGCGGAACTTGGTGTTGTGCCCGATCTCCACCAGCCCCAGCCAGTGGCAGGAAAACACGAAGGCCACCGCCCCGAAAAAGCTTGTCCACACATCCAGCTTGAGATGGCGCAAGAGGAAAAACATGCCCAATCCACCCACGAACAGCAGGAAGATACGCCAGTTGATCACCTTGTCCGTGAGTTTGGAAAGGTTCTCCAAAAAGGGCCAGCGGTTGGGAAAGGAGATCATGTAGGACGGCATGCCGCTGAACATGCTTTGCGTCCACAAGGCGTTGTCCGCGTGGGTCTTGTTGTATTCTATGATCTTGTTTGCCGCGCCTTGCCATTGCGAGATATCCGAGGCATTTTTGGGCGTGTAGCCCTTGAACGCCACCGGAAAGTATAGCAGGCTCACCGCGATCAGCAGCAGCGCCATCAGCGCCAAAGACAGATAGCGGGGATTCCAGGCGGGAGCGCTATATTGCGCGGTCTCCGTGGCCGGAGCGCTTTTGGGGGCGGCTTTGGCAAATTTGGGGTTGACAGATTTCTTGGACATAATATCCTCTTTTCGGAAATTGTTCCATGCATCAGAATTGGGGCTTGCCATTCGGTCAAGCACAAAATGCCCCCACAGCTTCCGATCCAAGGAGAACAACATGATATTTGAATTTCGTAAAAGGATATATGGCTACGAGTGCGACGTCTATGGCCATCTCAACAACGCGAACTACCTGCAAATCCTGGAATGCGCCCGCTCCGAAGCCATGCTGGAGATGGATATGTCCATCACCCGCATGAGGGAGCGCAACCTGCAAATCTTCATCCGCAGCTTCAGCCTGGACTACCGGAAAGCCATCGGGTTGGAGGAAGTGATCATCGTCCGCAGTTGGTACGATCAGCTCACCCGGGTCAAGGGACGCTGGATTCAGGAAATCCTCAATTCCCGCCAGGAACTCTGCTTCCGGGCGGAGATGATTGTGGTCTTTGCCAGCGAAGGCAGGAGCCATAGGCTGCCCCAGGATGTCTATGAACTCTTTCTGAGCTACAAGGAACCAGCCTCGGATGCCGATCCCGAGCGCTGATCCCAGGCCGGCGCTTATCCTGCGATCTGGCAAAGGCTATTCACCATGAAAGCCGTAATCGATCTGGGCACCAACTCTTTCAAATGCGCGATCGCGCGGGTGGATGGGGGAGAACCGGAGCTGGTAGCGGATTTCAGCCTGAGCTGCAAGCTGGGAGACGATCTCGCCGCCAGCGGAAGCATCGGCCCCGCGGCTTTTGAACGGGGATTGCAGACCCTGGAGGAGATGGAGAGGATTTGCCGCCGTGAGGGTGTGCGGCAGGTTCTCTGCGTGGGAGCCCACACCCTGCGGGAGGCAAGCAACGCGCGGGACTTCATCGGGGCGGTGCGCTCCAGGTTTGGCTGGCAGGTGCAGGTTCTTTCCCCGGAGGAGGAAGCCCGGCTAAGCTGGATGGCCTCGGCATACCTGCATCGGGGTGAGGGACGCAAGCTGGTGACCGACTGCGGCGGAGGCAGCATCGAATTCACCTTTGGCGAAGGAACGCGGATCGATTTACAGCGCAGCCTTCCCCTGGGTGCGCTGCTGCTCACCAAGAGCTTTCTCCTCTCCGATCCCGCTTTGCCGGAACAGGTCGCGGCCTTGCGCGCAAGCGTCCGCTCCCATCTGGAGGCTGCCTTTCCCGGTTATCCCGGTCTGCCCATCATTGGCGGCGGGGGCGGCGTCTGCACCATGGCTGCCGTGTCTTTGGGGCTTTCATCGTATTCGGCGGAGCTTGTGCAGGGCAGTTGGCTGAGCGCGGAAGAACTCAAGCGCCAAGCATCGCTGTATCAGACACTTGACCTGCGGGAACGCAGAGAGCTGCCCGGGATGGATCCTGACCGCGCAGACATCATCCATGCCGGAGCCGTCTGCCTGGGCGAGATTCTTACCCATTTCCATGCTGAAGGTCTGTTGGTTTCCACCCTGGGGCCGCGCCATGCCCTGTTGAAGGGACTGTAAACCAGCTAATCCATTGTATCAGAGAGGCTGCGGTCATCCATTCCGATCGTTGCCGACGCTAATACTGTTTTGCTTGCATTATTACGGTTTGCTCTCATTTTCAAAAGACTGGATCCCGGCTCTAAGGCCGGGATGACGCGGTATTTAGTCTGGGGCTGGTTTGTTTCGGGGCTGGGTGCTTGTTTTTAAAAGACTGGATCACGGGTAAGCCACCCCAGAGGGGGCCCCGACTTCCCGTGATGACACAGAATATAGCTTGGTGGACTTGTTTCAGGGGAACCTTTCCACCATTTCACCTTTCCACCTTTCCACCTTTCCACCTCAAAAAACACCTTTCCACAAAAATACCGCAACTTACTCAATAATCCTTCATACCGCCCTCCTTTGCTGCTACTGGATTTAGTGCCATCATCCTTAGGTCATCCTTATAAATTATAAGGTTGACCTAAGGAAGATTCACGCCAAAACGCCGGATGCAAATGAGAGCCACCCGCGCGCGAGGGGAAAGGGAAATGGCCGACACATGGCCATGCCATCAAAGGCAAGTATATTTATATACTTGCCCTGGGTTCCGCTTCCCGCCTGGCATGAAGGGGTCGTAGCACCTATATATATGGGGGGATAATTGGTGGAAAGGTGTTTTGAGGTGGAAAGGTGGAAAGGTGCCTGCTTTTTTATAACCTTACGCGTATGTTTTTAAAAGACTGGATCCCGGGTCGCTGCCCGGGATGACACGGTTTTTAGTCTGTTGTGCTTTGTTTCTGGGCTGGGTGGTAGTTCCTAAAAGACTGGATCCCGGGTCAAGCCCGGGATGACACGCTGATTGGTCTGTTTCAGGTCTGGTGCTTGTTTTTTGGTTGGACGTTTGTCCTTATTCTGTTCTTTTAATCCGTGTAATTTGTGTAATTTGTGGATATTTTTAAAAGACTGGATCCCGGCTCAGTTCACCCCACCAAACCGCTACGCGCTTTGGCGGGGACCCCGACAGCCCGTGATGACACAGTAATGTAGCTTGGGAGAGATTCTTTCTGGGTCGGGTGCTCGTTTTATATTGTACACTTGCACTTATCCAGTTATTTTAACTCGTGTAAAATCGTGAAAATCGTGGATGATAATTCTTTCTTCCCCGGCAAGAAAGAGCTTGACATCCACTCCCCCATCTACAAACTTTGTTCAGAGGCAGAATTATGAGAAAGCTAATTACTTTGTTGGTTCTATTCATTCTTTTCGGCCAGGCGCTTGGGGCCGAGGCACCCGCGTATGAAATATCGGTCGCACCAACCGTCATCACCCAGTCCTGGTATGATTACATGATCGGCTGCTACATGGATACCCCTGTGGCGGTGCAGGATGCCAGCCATGGGCAGGACATCTATATGCTCTACCAAGCCATCACGGGAAGCTACGCCAGCCAGAGAAAGATATATCTGGCCAGGGTGGACACCAGCGGAGCGCTGGAACTGAACATGGATTACTGGCATCTGCAAGCCCAGCGGCAGGGCTTCGGATCCGTGAAGGTGGACACAGAGACTGGCTGGCCGCTCTTTGTCTGGCACGAAGCGGTTCCCTTGCCCGACGATGACAATTGTTTGGATATCCCTCTGGTCTGCAGTGAGATGAGCGGCATCCAGATTCCCGAGTGGCAGCCCTTTTTGGTGGTGGACAATCCTGTCCCCTACGATACGGTCAGCAGCGGCGAATTCATCTGGCCCACCATCAGCATCGGGCCTTCGCCCACGGCAGGTTTGCGCCGGGCTTACATCTTGGGGCGCAATAGCAGCGGTGGCGAAGCCAATGACCACAGCCCCAATGTCTTTCTGGCTTACGCCGATTTCTCCACCGCTGACCTCTACAACGGAAGCTCCCTGAACTGGAGCTACACGAGCGTCCCGGAAATGAACGACTGGTATGAACTGGAAGGATTCTGCCACAACTGGAAGGGAACCCTGGCCTGCGGCGACGACGGGCGGGTCTATCTGCTTGGATGGCATTCTGAATATGCTGTGGATTCAATACACAATTCCCAGTTTCTGACCGTGTTCATCAACGACAGCTATGGCTCCGGCGCCTGGCGGCGGATTTCCGTTTCCGCGGCCCAGCTTCCCTCGCCAGTGAACGACCAGATCGCTTCCTGGGATCCGGCCAACATATACTTCATCCCCTGCTCCAGCAATCACTTCAACGTGGTCTGGGATCGTGCCGGCAGGCTGCACTTTCCCCTGCTCTACACAGGCACGGAAGGGGGCTATTCCTGGCATACCTCCCTCTTTAGCGTGCGCGATATCTGGTTTGACACCGCCAGCGAAAGCTTCAGCATCCACGACCTCTTTCCCCGCGGCGCCACACCTCACTCCAATCCCTGCTACACCCCTTGGGACGTGGACGAAGACCATTGGGTGGATGAGCTTGTGGACGGCTACCCCGTCTATCCCACCTATTTCCCTTTCCCGCATTGGGATATGGAGGAAAGCAACGGCGCCATGATGGCTCAGCAAAACAACGTCAAGATGAGCTTCGCAGAATCCGGCGGCGCTATGGCCTGCGTGTGGCCGGACAGCAGAGCCAGGCAACAGGATTCCGGGGTGACAGGGCCGCAGATTTACATCAGCGTCTCGCCGGACAACGGCTACACCTGGCTGGATCCCATCGTGCTGGATCATGCCCAGAATCCGGCTTTGGGCGAGACCATGACCTTCGTCTATCCCGCGGACAGGATGATCGACATGGGGGTGGACAACTCCGGAAACCGCGTTTTGCGCCTCTTTCTGCTCTATTTTGACGACGGTGAATGGAGGGTGGCAAACACCAGCCCTGGGCCGGGGCCTTTTTATGGCGAGGGGAATGTCTGCTACCTGGCGCTGGATATCCACCTCCCCATGCTCGGGACGCCAGGCCATGAGCAGCCTCCCGTGCCCAGAGCCAGCCTGGATTGCAGTCCCAACCCCTTCCGCGGCAGCGTCCGCCTGAGCTTCAGCCTGGAGCGGGAAAAAGATGGGTCAGAAGCACGGCTCTGTGTCTATAACCTGCGGGGCCAGTTGCTGCGCTCCTTCCCTGTGGAAGCAGCCCGGAACGGGCAACAGAGCCTATCCTGGGATGGCGCGGATGCCTCGGGCAAGCCCTGCCCCTGCGGAGTCTATCTTGTTTCCCTGCAGCAAGGAAGCAGGCGGCTGGCCACCCGCAAGCTCAGCCTCATCAAGTGAGGAAGGCTGTCCGTAATCCTTGCAGTAAATCCACACTCCGCGGGTAACAATTAAGAAGGTTGACGGGTATGCCCCGGCGACCTATCTTGCCAATATTTAAAAGGAGCGAGAAACATGGCCTTATCCAAGTATTTCCTGATCCTGGCCCTGGTGCTGGGCCTCGGCTGCGGCTGTTCCTGCAACAAGACTCAGGAGCCCGCGGAGCTGGACAAACCGGACGCGGAGTATGCCTCCGGAGAACAGGGCAACGCCTTTGCCCTGAGAATGTTCCAGGCGGCAAACAAGCAGGGCGAAAACCTCTTTTTCTCACCCTATAGCATCTCCACGGCGCTTTCCATGGTTTATGGGGGCGCGCGGGGCAATACCGCGGAGCAGATGGCGAAGGCCCTGTCCTTTGCCAGGCCTGCCGAAAACCAGCATGAGGCGATGCGCTCCCTGCAACAAGCTCTGAATGACCTGCAAGACAGGGGCAACGTGGAACTGACCGTCGCCAACGCCATCTTCGGCGCCAGGAAATATGAGGATTATGTGCTGCCGGAGTTTCAGACCCTGATGCGCAAGTCCTATGCCAGTGAGCTTTACTCGCTTGATTTCGGCGATGCCCGGGGTTCGGCGGACTTCATCAACCGCTGGGTCGAACGCAAGACCAAAGAACGCATCAAAAACCTGGTCAACGCCGGGCACATCGAGGGCAGCAACCACGGCATGGTGCTGGTGAACGCCATCTATTTCAAGGGTAACTGGCTCACCCAGTTCGACCCCAACCTCACCAGGGAAGACAAGTTTTACACCTCATCCAGGTCGAGAAGCGCCTCAGACAGCCGTCCTGTAATGATGATGCACGCCCGGGGCGACTACCGTTACGCGGAGCTGCCCGGCCTGCAGGTGCTGGAACTTCCCTACGAGGAAGAGGAACTCTCGATGCTGGTGCTGCTGCCGGATGATATAGACGCTTTGGCAAAGGATCTGACTCCGGCAAACCTCAGCGCCTGGCAACAGAAACTGGGCATGAGCCAGGTGAAGGTCTTTATGCCCAAGTTCAAGCTGGACATCAGCCTGGAAGGGATAGTGGAGATATTGAAGGGTATGGGGATGCAAGACGCTTTCAACTCGAAAACAGCGGATTTTTCCGGGATTCGGGACGAGGAGAAAGTGCCCGGGCTCTTTATCATGGACATCGTCCACAAAGCTTTTGTGGAAGTGAATGAGGAAGGCACGGAAGCTGCCGCCGCAACGGGTGTGGTGATGGCCACCAAGGCCGCCTCCGGCCCCACGCCGCAGATTCCCGTGTTCCGTGCGGACAAGCCATTCATCTACATGATCTTGCACAAACCCAGCAACACGCTGCTTTTCCTCGGTAAACTGAACCAGCCGCCCCAAATCCAGAAATGATGAGCTGAATACAGCTTAGTAAGTGCGGATTATCCGCTTGTAAACTTCTGTGTTGGCGTGGATGACGCTCTCCAGCGAGGGTTCCGCTTCGTTGGGAAAGCCCGCGACCGCATTCGCGCAGACGCGGTGGATTTGGGTGAAGCCGATCTTTCCCTCCCGAAACAGGCGCAGAGCCGCTTCGTTGGCGCTGTTGAGCACCGTGGGCAGGATGCCTCCGGCCTGGGCGACCTCCAATCCCAGATAGTAGAGGGGATAGCGTTCTTTTTCGATGGGGGCGAAGCTGAGGGCGGGCAGGGCTGTCAGATCGGTTTGCACCAGCTCTGAAGGCAGCCTGTGGGGATAGGACAGGGCGTAGAGGATGGGTAGCTTCATATCCGGAACGCTCATCTGGGCAAGCAGCGAACCATCCACGAACTCCACCAGGGAGTGGATCACGGACTGGGGGTGGATGACCGCCTCTATCCGCTCGTAGGGAAGGCCAAACAGCCAATGCGCCTCCATTACCTCCAGGGCTTTGTTGAACATCGTGGCGCTGTCCAGGGTCACCTTGGCGCCCATATCCCAGTTTGGATGCCGGAGGGCTTGTTCCACCGTGATGCCGGCAAAATCCGCCAGGGGCAGGTCTCGGAAAGCGCCGCCGGAGGCAGTGATGTGCAGTTTCCTGATCTCGGAGCGTGGATGAGTGCCGATGGCCTGGAAGATGGCGCTGTGTTCGCTGTCCACGGGCAGCAGTTCGGCGCCTTTGGCTTTGATGAGTGGCAGCAGCAGATGTCCCGCCATCACCAGGGATTCCTTGTTGGCGAGGGCCAGCCGCTTGCCGCGTTCCGCGATGGCAAAGCTGGCGCGCAGCCCCGCGGAGCCGCTGATGGCGTTCAGTCCGGTATCGTAATCTATTTCCGCCAATGCCCCGATCAGGGCGTCCTCGCCAAAGACGATTCTCCTTTGGGGAGCCTGGGCGCGGATTTCCGCCTGCAATGCCTGGTCTGTGATACCTGTAAATGCCAGGCAGGGGATGTCAAACTCGGCGGAGATCTTCAGCAGTTTGGCATGATCGGAATGTGCCGACGCCAGAACCAGTGAGAATTGGGTGGATTGCTCCCTCAGCACTGCCAAAGTGGATGTGCCGATGGAACCGGTTGCCCCCAACAGGGCGATTTTTACCATGTATAGCTGAGCGCGATCCTCTGGGAATAGCCCAATGCGTCATCCGAGCCGTTGCGCCAGGCGTAGTCAAGCCCCAGATTCCACCAGCGGATGCCCAGTCCGGCGGTAAAGCTGTCCACATCCCAACCGGCCATCACGTTCAGTTCTGGGATTGGCCGCACCAGGACGCCGCCATGCAGGTCTGTGCTGAAGTCACCAAAGGAAAGGTTGGAAGCTTCGCCCCGTCCTTCCGCGTAGGTTTGCCCCCGCAACGCGAGATGCACCGGGACTTTTTTGCCCAGGAGCGCGAAGCTGTAGGCAAGCTCCATGTCCAGATTGGGGATTGCCACCTCGTGAGTGCCGTTTTCCCAGATGATCCGGGTGGTAAAGAAGTCGCGCAGGTTGGCTCCCGCGCTGAAGCCCCCGCCAGCTTCCCAGAGCAGCCCGAGGTCGGCGCCGAAGCCATAGCCGGAGTTCTCCGCCAGATTCCTGTAGGCAAACTTGGGCGTGAGGCCCAGATGCAGCTTGTCTTTCAGGCTCCGGGCAATGCTGCCGTAGAGCACCACATCGTTGTTGCTCACGGTCTTCCAGACCACGGGGCGATTGGCGTTGCTGAGCGAGTCGGCGTCGTTTTCCAGGCGGGTTAGTTTGATCTTGTCGATACCTATGTGGCTGACAAGGATGGCGCTGCGGGTCTTTCCGCCCAGGCTGAGGGCAAACTGGTTTTGCTGCAGCAGGCCTTCAAAGTTCTCGCTGCGCATCAGTTCCGCTCCACCCCGGGATGAAGTGGCCAGCAGGGCTGGATTCCACCATCCGGCGGAGAGGCTGCCGTTCCAGGTGAGGCCGGTGTTACCCATGGCCTGATTCAACACTCCGGGGCTGAGCTGGAAAATCTCCCCCGCATATTTGGTGGCACCCAGGCTGGCCCAGGCAAGTAAGGCGACGTAAATGATCAGCTTTCTCATCTTCATTTTCCTCGTATAACAAGATAACCCAATCCCTGCTTTTGTAAAGTCTTTTTTCCCCGCCCGCCACAAATTCTTTTTACAAGGCGCGTCCGGCGATTTTGCTTGACAAAATGCAGGTCTAAAAATGTAAGTGCAAGACAATAATGAGGGGCCTATAGCTCAGTTGGTAGAGCTTCCGGCTCATAACCGGATGGTCGGGGGTTCGACTCCCTCTGGGCCCACCATTTTTTCTTTCCGCTTATCCCCCCTTCGCTGCCTCCGCAATATGATTGGGAGCAGAAATCACCGTTGCAAGCCGCCACTCTTAACTTCAATCCCTGCCCTTATGGTATGTAAAGCCCGTGGAAAGGCGAAATGGATAATAGAACGCGGATTACAGAATCTTTGAAGGTGGAAAGGTGGAAAGGAACCGTGAGATATATCACAGGGCAAAACTATTTATCCGTTAATCCGTGTAATCCGTTTCATCCGTATAATGCCTGGCATGCCAATCTTAATTATATGATCGGATTTGGTAATGATATTTGAAGCTACCGGTGAGGGTCATCAACGATGGTATATATCATTAAAGGCATGGGCAGGTTCATAAAATCGATATTTACCTTGACAGTTATTGCAAGCGTTGTGTTTTATGTTACATATCATTTGAATACCCATCTTTCAGGAGGAAAAAATGATTAGCAAACCCTGGAAAGCCTTATTGTTTGTAATTCTGGCAGTTTTCACCACGGCACTGGCTGCTCAGCCGAATCCTGACTGGCTCTGGGCCCGCGTGACCGGCGGCGGTCCCTGTTTGGCTATTTCCGCGGAACTTGTCAGGGACGAGTCCGGCAACATCTATGTCTGCGGAGACTTCATAGGATCTCTCGGATTCGGCACCATCAACCTTGTCAGCAATGGGGAAGAGGACATCTTCATCGTCAAGCTCAGCCCCACGGGCGACTGGCTCTGGGCTAAGCGGGCAGGTGGAAGCGGTCAAGATGTCGCGGAACACCTCTGCATGGATGCCGCCGGCAATCTTTATATGACCGGCTTCTTCAGCGGAGACGCCTATTTTGGCGGCAACACCTTCACCAGCAACGGCGGAACGGACATCTTCGTCTCCAAACTGGACCCGGCCGGGAACTGGCTTTGGACCAAAACGGCAGGCGGTGCGGGAGATGACGAGGGCGTGGGCATCTGCGCGGGCTCCGGCGCTTACCTACATGTGGTTGGAAACTTCTATTCCCAACAATTACTGATTGGGAACGCAACCCTTGGCAACGCCGGCGACTCCGATATTTTCTACGCCAGGATCAGCAGTAATGGTGGCTGGTCCCGGGCAAGAAGAGCCGGCGGTCCTCACAAAGATTCCGCTAATGCGGTCTGCGTGGACTCCTATGGTAATCCCTGCGTGGTGGGAGAGTTCCTTGGGACAACCTCTTTCGGGGAATACCCCCTCACCAGCGCCGGAAGTAGCGACATTTTCGTGGCCCGGCTTGATGTTAACTCCGGGGAATGGCTGCTCCCCCACAAGGGAGGCTTTGACTATATCGGTAACGCACACTGCGTTACCCCCTCCCAAGGGGGTACTTTGTTTGTCGGGGGCTGGTTAAATAATATGTTATCCTTAAGTGCAGACGCCTTCGTGGGTAAAATTGACCTGAACGGCAACTGGATCTGGTTTTCCACTTCCGTTGGCAGCGGAGCAGCCTCTACCTACTGCCTGGCCAGTGACGCTTGTGGAAACTGCTACGCGGGGATCCGTTTCCGTGGTACGGAATCCTTAGGTGGAAACACTTTCTGCGTGAATAATACTGATAAATACAATTTCGTGGCCGCCAAACTGGACCCCTGTGGCAACTGGCTCTGGGCGAGAGCGGCCGGAGGCAACTCCTTATGGAATAACTGCACTGGCATCGTTATCGACGGAGAGGGAAACAGCTATGTCTGCGGGCGTTTCTCAGGAACTCTCGAAATGGCAGGGCAAACTCTGGTCAGTTCATACACTGATGTCCTCGTGGCCAAGCTTTCCGCCACCACTATCCCCCTGCCACCCCAAAACCTGACCCTGTCAACCCTGGGCAATAACCTCTGCCTGAGCTGGAACCCCGTGAACGCCAACACCTGCGGGGAGCCCATCATTCCGGATTTCTATTGCGTCTATTACAATCCCGATTCTCCCTATGGCCCCTTCACCCCACTGACCCTGGTTTTGGGAACCAGCTATTACCACTATGGCGCGGCGCAGAATCGCCAGGGCTTCTACCAGGTGCGGGCCGTGGTCCTCAACAACCGCCAGAGAGAGGACTTAGAATCAGGAAGGCTGGTCTTTGAAGGGATAAAGGTCACAAAACCGAATGTCCGTCAATGATCCCTCTGGAGCGTACTATTGGTGTAAACCGTAACTGAATGTTTCAAAATGCCATCACACGGCTCCAGCGCAGGAGTTTCCGCCTGCCAAATTCGGGATTAGCCGCCGGAGATTGCTTTGCGCCGGCTACGCAAAGAAAGTGATTGACAAAAATCCCGCCTTCAGATTCAAGGACAGAACTTATTGGGGAGGATTAGTCCTAATTGGTAAGGCAGCGGTCTTGAAAACCGCCGGGTTCTGCCCATGGGGGTTCGAATCCCTCATCCTCCGCCACAACATAGTGTGACCCTACATGGGGAGAGGTGACCGAGCTGGCTGAAGGTGCACGCCTGCTAAGCGTGTGTAGGTCAAAAGCCTACCGAGGGTTCGAATCCCTCCCTCTCCGCCAGATATACTTTTTGGGCAGTCGCCAAGCGGTAAGGCAGCAGGTTTTGGTCCTGCCATCCGGGGGTTCGAATCCTCCCTGCCCAGCCAAATAATAATGGGATGTCGTTCAATGGTAGGACAACGGTCTCTGGCTCCGTTTATAGGGGTTCGAATCCTCTCATCCCAGCCACTTAAGCCCCGGATCAGCTCCGGGGCTTTTCTATGTTTGGGCTTCCACCGCTTGCGGATGCCGTAGGCAGGATGCGCCGCCCTGATCTTAACTACCTCGCCCACAATCATCTGCTCGTATTCCCCAACCTTCTGGGTGGATGCCAGGGTCTCATAATACCAGGGCTTGCTCTTGTTGAGATTCTTGCAGATGTCGCTCATGGGCGCTTTGACAGAAGCCGCTCCAGCGTTCTTCTTTGCTCTGGGGACAGCCTGGAAAGTGAAGTTTTTTCAGCCTCGCTGATGTTCTCGTTGACCACCTCCACTTAGCTCTGCAGACATGTATTGTGCAGTGTGACAGACACCTCATCCACCGTCCCACCTTTTCACCTTTCCTCTAATAATTCGTGTTAATTTGTGTAATTTGTGGATTGATTATAAAAAGACTGGATCCCGGGTCAAGCACGCTTGCCCGGGATGACGCAGTATATAGTCTGGGGGTGCTTTGTTTCGGGGCTGGCTGCTTGACCATATCCTGTTTTTTTTAAGGGCTGCCGAAGTCTGTTCGGCAGAGGCAACGGAGTTGCCTGTTTGGAAGAGACCTCCGGTCTCTGTGGCAAACGGACTTTGCCACCCCTGGGCACTGGATCCCGGGTCAAGCCCGGGATGACGCAGTATATAGTCTGGGGATATTTGTTTCAGGGCTGGCTGCTTGCCCATATCCTGTTTTATTAAGGGCTGCCGAAGTCTGTTCGGCAGAGGCAACGGAGTTGCCTGTTTGGAAGAGACCTCCGGTCTCTGTGGCAAACGGACTTTGCCACCCCTGTGCACTGGATCACGGTTCGCAGGCCGTGATGACACGGTTTTATGGTCTGGGGGTGCTTTGTTTCGGGGCTGGGTGGTAGTTTCTAAAAGACTGGATCCCGGGTCAAGCACGCTTGCCCGGGATGACACAATATATAGCTTGGTGGACTTGTTTCGGGGGAACCTTTCCACCTTTCCACCTTTCCACCTTTCCACCTCAAAAACACCTTTCCACCTTTTCACCATCACAGAAAAGAAAGCAAATAATATAGTATTACATTCACCAAATACAACGTCAATATTCTGCATAATCCTTCATAGCTCCGTCCCTTGCTGCTCCTGCATTTGGTGCCATCATCCTTAGGTCATCCTTATAAATTATAAGGTTGACCTACGGAAAATATAGACTTAGCCCACTCCGTCAAATGAGGGCGGCATTTATTTCAGGCGGGCGCATTATTTGGCAAGTTCCAGGCGAACGGGGGCAAAGAGTGGCTGAGATCGCCATTTTGCCGTCACCATTCACGTGCTGTAAAGACTGCTCTGAATTTGATTGACATAATACCGCCCCTGAAATCAGTGGATAGCACTGAAGCTAACAATTATCATTACATAATACAAGGAGTTATCACATGGCAAAGCAAATCAAAGCCACCATGGATGGCAACACAGCGGCGGCACACGTCGCCTATGCCTTCGCGGAAGTGGCGGCCATCTTCCCCATCACCCCATCATCGACGATGGGTGAACTCGCCGACGCCTGGGCATCGGAAGGGCGCAAAAACATCAACGGCACCACAGTGGACGTGATCGAAATGCAATCCGAAGCAGGTGCCGCCGGCGCCGTGCACGGAGCTCTTTCCGCCGGAGCGGTCACCACCACCTTCACCGCCTCTCAAGGCCTGATGCTGATGCTGCCAAACATGCACAAGATCGCCGGAGAGATGCTGCCCACGGTCTTTTACGTGACAGCCCGTTCCCTCGCCGCGCAGTCCCTCTCTATTTTTGGCGACCATTCCGACGTGATGAGCGCCCGCAACACCGGTTGGGCGTTGCTCGCCGCCAACAGCGTGCAGGAAGTCATGGACCTCGGCCTGGTAGCCCAGCTTGCCACGATGAAAACCTCCATTCCTTTCCTGCTCTTTTTTGACGGTTTCCGCACCTCCCACGAGCTGCAAAAGGTTGAAGTGATAGATTATGAGACCATGGCCAGCCTCAATGACCCCGCCCTGGTGGAGGCTTTCCGCCAGCGCGCCCTCAATCCTGAAAACCCCCGCGTCAAGGTGGGGCAGCAGAATCCGGATGTCTATTTCCAGGGACGCGAGACCAGCAACAAACACTACCTGCAAGCCCCGGGCATCATCGAAGAGATGATGGAAAAGGTCGGCGCCGCCGTCGGCCGCAGCTACAAGCTGTTCGACTATGTGGGACACCCCGATGCCGAACACGTGATCGTGGCCATGGGCAGCGGTTGCGAGACCATCGAAGAAACAATCACCTACCTTAACGCACAGCGCGGCATGAAGCTGGGACTGGTCAAAGTCCGCCTCTACCGCCCCTTCAACGTGGAGCGTTTCCTTGCCGCCCTGCCTGCCAGCGTGAAAAACGTGGCTGTGCTCGACCGCACCAAGGAACCGGGCGCGATCGGCGAACCCCTCTATCTGGATATCGTCTCTGCCCTCAAAGACCGCCCCGGCATATTCACCATCGGCGGCCGCTACGGCCTCTCCAGCAAGGACTTCACCCCCACCATGGTCCTGGCTGTTTACAAGCATCTCATGGCCAGGGGCTTCCATGGCTTCACCGTGGGCATCGACGACGATGTCACCAAACTTAGCCTGCCCCTGGACGAATATATCGACCCCAGCCCGGAAGGAACCATCAACTGCAAGTTCTGGGGCCTCGGCTCCGACGGCACCGTGGGCGCCAACAAGAACAGCATCAAGATCATCGGCGACAACACCGACCTCTATGTGCAGGGCTATTTCCAATACGATTCCAAGAAAAGCGGCGGCATCACCAGAAGCCACCTCCGCTTTGGCAAAAGCCCCATCAAGAGCCAGTATTTTGTGACCAAGGAAGACTTTGTGGCCTGCCACAATCCAGCCTTCATCGGCCGTTTCGACCTGCTGGAAGGTATCAAGGAAAATGGAGTCTTCCTGCTCAACTCCTCCTGGACACGCGAGGAAGCCTTCAGCAACCTCACCCGCGACATGCAGCAGATCATCATCGACCGCAAGATCAAGTTCTACAATATCGACGGCCTCAAGATTGCCGACGAAGTGGGCCTGGGCGGCAGGGTGAACACCGTGATGCAAACCGCTTTCTTCCTCATCTCCGGCATCCTTGAACGCAAGGAAGCCATCGCGCTGATCAAGGACTCCATCAAAAAGACCTACGGCCGCAAAGGCGATGAAGTGGTCAAAATGAATCTGGACGCCGTGGACAAGGTCAACGAAGCCCTGGTGGAAGTGGAAATCCCTGCCACCGTGCCTGCGGAGTGCGCGCCTCGCCTCAAGCTGGTCCCGGATGGTTCCGATGCCTATATCACAAACGTGATCGAACCCATCATGCGCGAACAGGGCGACAAGATCAAGGTATCCCAGATGCCTCTGGATGGCTATGCCCCCAGCGGCACCGCCAAACTGGAAAAGCGCAGCGTGGCTCCCTTTGTGCCCCGTTGGATTCCCGAAAACTGCATCCAGTGCAACCAATGCTCCTTCGTGTGCCCCCATGCCGCGATCCGCGCCAAGCTGATCGCCGAAGCTGACCTCGCCGACGCTCCCAAGACCTTTAAAACCCTCAAGGCAACCGGCGCCGAAGGATACCAATACAAGGTGCAGGTCTATATCGACGACTGCCAGAGCTGCCGCGTTTGCGTCAACGAATGCCCCAAGGCCGCCCTGGTGATGCACCCCATCGAGGACGAACGCGCCAATGGCGAACAGGATAACTATCAGTTCTTTGATGAGTTGCCTTCCGATGTGATGGGCAATTTCAAGGAAAGCAACGTGAAGGGCTCGCAGTTCAAACAGCCGCTCTTGGAGTTCTCCGGAGCCTGCGCTGGTTGCGGCGAAACCCCCTATATCAAGCTGCTCACCCAGCTCTTCGGCGACCGCATGATCATCGCCAACGCCACAGGCTGCTCCTCGATCTGGGGCGGAACCTTCCCCACCATCCCCTATGCCAAAAACAAAGACGGCAAAGGCCCCGCCTGGGCAAACAGCCTCTTTGAAGACAACGCCGAATACGGCTTCGGCATGCGCCTGGCGGTCAATTCCCACCGCAAACTGCTCAAGGCCGCCATCGAGCAACTGCGGGATAAATCCATCGATCCGGCGCTGAAGGAAGCCCTCGGCTATGCCCTGGAACACTGGACTGCCGTCGATCAGGCCGCCAAAGACAACGCCGCAAAGGTGAAAGCCCTGCTGCCTGCAGCAATCCAGAACGCTTGCGAAGGCTGCAAACCCATCCTTCAAAAGGTTGCCGAATTGCAGGACTACCTTGTGGAAAAATCGATCTGGGCCATCGGCGGAGACGGCTGGGCCTATGACATCGGTTATGGCGGGCTGGATCATGTGCTGGCATCCAACCAGAATATCAATGTCCTGGTGCTGGACACCGAAGTGTATTCCAACACTGGCGGCCAGGCCTCCAAAGCCACTCCCCTGGGTTCCATCGCCCGCTTCGCCGAAGCCGGCAAGAACACCAACAAGAAAGACCTCGGCATGATGATGATGAACTACGGCTACGTGTATGTGGCAGCCATCGCCATGGGCGCGAACAAGGCTCAGGCCCTGAACGCGATCATGGAAGCGGAAGCCTATCCCGGGCCCTCCATCGTCATCGCCTATGCTCCCTGCATCAACCACGGCATCGACATGTCCATGAGCCAGAAACGGCAAAAGACCGCCGTGGACGCCGGCTACTGGCTGCTCTACCGCTACAATCCCCTCAATGCCGGACAGGGCAAGCACCCGCTTAGCCTGGACAGCAAGGAACCCACTCTCAGCGTGAAGGATTTCTTCAAGGACGAAAACCGCTACGCTGGGCTGCGCAGAATCTTCCCGGAACGCTCCGAACGCTTCCAGAACGAAGCAGAGGAGTTTTTCAATGCCAGATATCTGCAATACAAGAAACTAACCGAGAGCTAAAACCCTCGGCAATCCATAATCCGGCGGAGCAACACTCCGCCGGTTTTTTATGCCTGGATGTGAATCTGCCCTGGGCGGGAACGGCGAGGCTGGAACAGCATTGCAGGCTTTCCGGCTTTGCCAATCCCAATACGCATCTGCTCATTTTTATCATCGGCTGATTCCAAAAAAAATGCTTTTAACTCTTGACATATTCATTAACCTCATTATTTATGGTGTAGCAGAGCGTTTATAGATGTTGCTTTGGCGACAATTTGAAATACATGTAGGCCTTGTTTGGATTGTTTTCAAACAAGGCCGAAAACTATAGATTGTGTTTAGGAAGACTTGGCGAACGCGCTTCAAGTCATTTGTTTTTAGCAAACTGATTACCAGGGGCTCAGTAAAGAGTCCCGGAAACTACTAAGGAGTATTTCACTAATGAAAAGAATTCTTTTTTTCACCGTGATATTGGCTGTCTTCGCCTTCGGCGTGCTGTCTGCCCAATATCAAGAAATTTATTCACAACCCTGTTTCAGCTATGTCGGAAACTTGTACACCAGTGTCATGGACAGTACCAATGCTATCAACTATGAGATCGCCGACAGCTTCGTTAACGTTACCGATCCCATCAAGAAAGTCGAGTTTTATGGCGCTTGCGGATCCTTTTCCCCAAACGTTTGGACTCCCGCCACCCCCAATGCGCAAGAACCCTTCATCATCCGGTTCTATCAACTGGATAATGGCTGGACTGTTCCGCCCGAACCCCTGACTGCTCCTGAAACCGGCACCTACACCGTGAACCTTTACGACAGCTACGGCGACGGCTGGGGCAGTAGCCGACTGAATGTGTATGTGAATGGAACCATCGTTCTGGAAAACATCTACCTTGCCTCCGGCGCTGGTCCTGAAGCTTACACTTTCAGCGCCAATGCCGGCGATGTTATCAGCACTACCTTCACTATGGGATCCTATGCTTATGAGACCCGGTATGAGATTCTCGACCCGAACAATGTTGTCATCGCCATAGACGGCGAAGGCTCGAATGCACCCACCGGTATTTCCGTTATCCCATCCCTGACCGCTCCTGCAACCGGCACCTACAGCGTGAAACTTTACGACAGCTACGGCGACGGCTGGGGCGGTAACCGACTGAGTGTGTATGTGAATGGAACCACCGTTCTGCAAAACATCTACCTTGCCTCCGGCGCTGGTCCTGAAGCTTACACTTTTACCGCCAATGCCGGCGACGAGATCTGCACCATTTTCAAAGCCGTTAGCTATGCTGTTGAAAACAGGTATGAGATACTCGATCCGGACAATGTTGTCATCGCCACCGATGGCCCCAATCCTCGGGGCATCGGATTCGTCCCAGAGATGATCCTGCTTGAGCCTACCTGGGGAACCCCGGTTTATGAGTTCAACGTGACTTGCACCACCTCCTATTATATTTACGCATGGGATACATGGGAGGTTTACAAGTTCGAAGCTGTCCTTCCCCAAGAGGTGGTTCTGGAAAATGGCTGGTTCTCAGCCCAGATTAACATTAACGACGGAGCCTCCAATCAGTTCCTCTTTGCTCCCGGTACAGGCCCTGACCAGTTCTCCTTACAGCACATTTACGCGAAAAGCCGTCTCGATGAGGAAATCCAAAAGAAGATGATGATGGTTTCTTCCGGCAACTACCGTGGCCCAATAAATAACGACATAGCTTTCACCCTCTATAAAGAGGATGCTCCAGCCCCACAACTTACCTTCATTCTTGATCCTCCCACCCCTGGCGTGCCGGTTTACTTGAATGGCGTGCTCCTTGGCTATACCAATGACAATGGCATATTCACCTGCCCTCTCCCTGAAGGTGAAGGACCATTCATTTACACCTTCGGTGCACCTGAAGATGGATGGGAAGATTTCGAATTCTTCTTTACTCATGGTGGCTATGAAAACATAATTACTAAGAGACCTACACCCACCCCCGTGGTACTGAGCAGCTTCACCGCCACCGTGACCGCGGTCAACGACGTTAAACTGTCGTGGGTGACCCAGTCTGAAAACAACATGAATGGCTACCGCGTTTACCGTAACACTTCAGGCTTGCAGGATGGCTCCAGGCTTATCACCCCGACCCTGATCCCTGCCACCAACACCAGCACCGCCCACCCCTACAGTTTGACCGACAATGAAGTCGAACTCGGTGAAACCTACTACTACTGGTTGGAAGCTGTCGATTACCAGAGCAGCGATTTCTATGGCCCCGTGAGTGTGACCGTGGAAGGAACCGTGCCTCCGGCGCTGCCAGCGACCACTATGCTGAATAACGCCTACCCCAACCCCTTTAAGCAGGGAGGCAGCGCCACCATCGAGGTAAGCGTCAAAGCCGGTGAATCCGGAACCGTCAGCATCTACAACATCTGCGGCCAATTGGTGCGAACCTATGCAGTGAAAGAAGGTGTCCACAACCTTGGCTGGGACGGCAAAGACAGCAAGGGCGCCGTTTGCGGCAGCGGAGTCTATTTCTACAGACTCAACACCCCCTCCTGCAACCAGTCCAAAAAGATGGTCATCATCAAATAAACCTGTCATTGATTCTCAAATCCCGGAGTTCACGCTCCGGGATTTTTTTGCCCCTAAAAACTCCTTCGTCATAAGCCGCATTATTCCAGGCTTCGGGGTCCTCGAAGGATCGGCAACGATCCGTTGGGGTGATTGTACGGGGTCTACTCTGGGATGGCTTACCCAGTATCCAGTCTATTAAGAATCACCTGAAAGATACCGGTTGTGATAGCACAAACAAGAATTGCGTTTGCCACGGCCCTCTCTTTGGAGTAGATTGTTTACAAAGGACCGCGTCCTACGCAAAGGAACGGTCGCGGTACAAACCCAAAGGAGTGATGTATGCGCAGAGTGAGATTGATTAAGAACGCCAAACCCACCCTTGAAGGAGCCGGAGTCCGCCTACACCGCGCCTTTGGCTTTGGTGACGAACGTATTTTTGATCCTTTTCTGATGTTGGACGATTTTCGCAATGACGACACCCGCGACTACATCGCGGGCTTCCCCTGGCATCCCCACCGGGGCTTCGAAACCATCACCTACATGCTGGAAGGCTGCGCGGAACACGCCGACAGCCTCGGCAACCAGGGAGTGATCGGCAAAGGCGATGTGCAATGGATGACGGCCGGCAAAGGCATCATCCACCAGGAAATGCCCAAACCCAATCCCATCGGCAGGATGTATGGTTTTCAGTTATGGGCAAATCTGCCCGCCAGACAGAAGATGATGAATCCCCGCTACCGCGACATCAAAGCGGAGCAGATTCCGCTGGTGAAATCATCCGGCGGATTTGAAGCCAGGATCATCTGCGGCAGCCTGGAGGGCGTGACGGGGCCGGCTCAGGATATCATGATCGATCCCCAGTATTGGGATGTCTTCATCCCCGCGGGCGCGAAGGTGACCTTGCCCACCGCCATCGGCCACACCTGCTTTATCTACGCTTACGAAGGCGATGCCCAGATCAGCGGGCACCGGGTGGGAAACCGCCAGACGGTGCTTTTCGATGACGGCCCGGAAATCGAGGTGCAGGCAGGCAGTGAGGGTTTCAGGATGCTCTTCCTTTGCGGACGTCCCTTGCGCGAGGCCATTGTCTGGAAAGGTTCCATCGTAATGAACACCCGCGAGGAAATCCAAAAAGCCTTTATGGAACTGGACAGGGGAACCTTCATCAAATAGGCAAGCGAATAGTAGCTGATCCTTTCTTCATGGGAAACCCACTGGCCTGAGTGACCGGGGTTTTCCGCATGCGGGGAAAGTTGTTTTTGAGGTGGAAAGGTGGAAAGGTGGAAAGGTGGGAAGGTGAAATGGTCTACCAGACCTCAAAACAAAGCATACCAAGCTATAAAACTGCGTCATCACGGCCTGCGAGCCGTGATCCAGTCTTTTAGAAATAGGCAGCCAGATCCGAAACATACATCAACAAGCCATAAAACCGCGTCATCCCGAGCAGACGGGGCCCCTCTGGGGTGGCTGACCGGGATCCAGTCTTTTAAAAACAACCAGCCAGATCCGAAACATACATCAACAAGCCATAAAACCGCGTCATCCCGAGCAGACGGGGCCCCTCTGGGGTGGCTGACCGGGATCCAGTCTTTATATAATAATCATCCACAAATTACACTAATTAACACGAATTAAAAGAACAGAATAAAGGCAAGAGTCCAGCCTAAAAACAACCAGCCAGACCCGAAACATACACCAACATGCCATAAAACTGCGTCATCCCGGGCAGACGGGGCCCCTCTGGGGTGGCTGACCCGGGATCCAGTCTTTTAGAAACAGCCACCCAGCCACAAAACAAATCATCCCAGACAACACACCGTGTCATCACGGCCTGCGAGCCGTGATCCAGTCTTTTGAAACAACCAGCCAGACCCAAAAACAAACCACCCTCAGACAACACACCGTGTCATCACGGCCTGCGAGCCGTGATCTAGTCTTTTGAAACAACCAGCCAGACCCCAAAACAAACCACCCCCAGACACCACACCGTGTCATCACGGCCTGCGAGCCGTGATCCAGTCTTTTGAAACAACCAGCCAGACCCCAAAACAAACCATCCCAGGCTACACACCGTGTCATCACGGCCTGTCGGGGTCCTCGCCAAAGCGCGTAGCGGTTTGGTGGGGTGACTAGAGCCGTGATCCAGTCTTTTCAGGGACGTTTGAAGTCCGAGCCGACTTTGAGATTGGGGAATCTATACAGCTTTCATTGCCGGCTTGAACTCCAAACGACCAGCCAGCCCGGAAACCAATGGGCAAACTCCAAGATACACTTTTCTATCCCCCA
>Ga0208196_1000350_pt1 | contig 63279 bp, 73 predicted proteins | sample AD_JPNNA7_MetaG_FD_184443 | JGI IMG/M metagenome (GOLD analysis project Ga0208196, IMG submission 184443) | Active sludge microbial communities of municipal wastewater-treating anaerobic digesters from Japan - AD_JPNNA7_MetaG (SPAdes) (version 2) | ecosystem: Engineered > Bioreactor > Anaerobic...
CCAGGACTTATTCTGGATTAAATAAAGTCAAGTAGCAAAAATACGCCAGTTTTTTATTGATGATCCAGATTCATTTCTGCGCCCAGGGCTTATTCTGGATTAAATAAAGTCAAGTAGCAAAAATACGCCAGTTTTTTATTATTAATATTATATTATCGGTGTAAAAATAAAAATTTTATATGAGATTTCCAAATTTTTTAACAGTTATTTTTAATTATTATATAATTTTTTTTTATTGCCGATCCAGATCTGCACCCAGGACTTATTCTGGATTAAATAAAGTCAAGTAGCAAAAATACGCCAGTTTTTTATTGATGATCCAGATTCATTTCTGCGCCCAGGGCTTATTCTGGATTAAATAAAGTCAAGTAGCAAAAATACGTCAATTTTTATTATTTATTTTTAATTAATAAGTTAATTTTTATAATTTTTTTTCTGCTGCTTGAGTTTTCAATATCTATCCTCTTAGGAAGTGTAATTATTTCAGGTTTTTTAATAATATAAATAAAAAAGGGGTACCAGAATCTGGTACCCTTTTTTAATTAATTGTAATACAAACCTAACTTCGTGAAACATATGTTATTACCGCATCCTGAACATCAACAACATTGTCGGCAATGGTTATTCTTCCTCTATCATCTATTTCCTCACCACTCCACACAACATTACCATTGAGTAATACACCCCATTTTGAGAAGAAGTGATTAATAAGATATTTTATCCACTCACAATAACGGTAGAATTTTTCTCCACCATCCCATTCCACGACATCTTCGTTTTCATATTCATAAGATGTTACTATCCAGTCACACCATAAACCTGGTTGACATTCTCCTCTTGAGATTCGTTTTTCATTTTCTTCCAATCTTTCGTTAAAGTCGAAATTTTTGTCGGCGAAATCAACCTGACCGGGAGGGGTATTGTAATCAATGATTGAACCATCTTTTTCTTGACCAATACCTACGAAATATTCACCATCCTTACCATAAATGGCTTCGGGGGTGTTATTCATAGGGAACGGATATCCATATTTTCCCTGATGAAGTTCCATAAGTTTTTTAACATCACGTTTCATTCTCCTTGTTTTGGAAAATGAATTGATATATTTTTTTTCATCTTCAGTAAGACGTCTACTCAAGTGAAAAACTCCGTCAAATTGTGTAGTGTATCCCATAATTATTGAATTAAGTGTTTAACAAATTCGATTCCTTTTGTCATTAAAAGTCCAACCCGTTCTTTTATTTCGGTTTCTGTATTCATATACATAGATTCGTTTCTTTGTATATCAATATCATCAAATGTCATAACAAGATTGAGTTGTTCACCGTTAAAAATATCACCCCTAAATCGTTCATATGAATTACCCGTTTCATATGAAAATTTAACAACTGTTTTTGAACCATTGGATGTTACAAAATTTACAATTCTTGTTGATTGGGTTGAACTCGGACGATATTTGAATACCGTATACTTTGTTACTGTGGTGATTTGGGTTTTCATAATATCATATTTTGATTTATAGTGTAAAGATATAAACTTTATATGACATTTCCAACTATTTTAATTTTAAATGATATGAAAAATTATGAGATGCCTGACTAAGATAATTGTGCCCATAAGAAAGAAATAAATAACCCATAATTTCCATTCTGGTACGTCAATTTTCTTTGTTTTCATAACTTTAAGTTTTATTGATTTAACACTATACAAATATATGTAAAATTTTTGATATGACAATGGATTTTTTAAATTATTTTACTACAAAATTATTTTTTTTCTTGAGTTAAATTTCGATGGTTTTGGTAATAGAAAGTTAAGTTAAGATAGAGTTCTATATTCTTTACTCGACACTCTCTACGACGGTTCTGGTAAATAAGTCATGGAGCAAAAGTTAAGTTAAGATAGAGTTCTATATTCTTTACTCGACACTCTCTACGACGGTTCTGGTAAATAAGTCATGGAGCAAAAGTTAAGTTAAGATAGAGTTCTATATTCTTTACTCGACACTCTCTACGACGGTTCTGGTAAATAAGTCATGGAGCAAATAAACATTGTGTAATACTATTTTTGCTACTTAATTTTTTATGCGCCACATCATTTCTTATGGTGTTGATAAAATCTGATCTGAGGAAACAATAAAATTCCCAATATTTTTAAAAATAAAAAACCCCCAATGTCACGACATCGGGGGTCAAATATGAAAAACAACCTAACCTAACAGAGAATGAAAATATCTTATTCCAAGTATTCTACCATTATCCCATTTTATGTGTAATGTACCCATATCATCAATATGTTCAACCGTACCTTTCGTTTGTGGAAGTATTGGATGTAGATTATTCATCCAAATACACTTAATCCTTTTACCGAGATAAGTTTCCCTTAATTTTTCAATGTCGATTTTTGGTTTCATTTTTAATCATCGTTTGACTATATTCAACATCAATTATTGTTTCAATATGTCGGCTATCATTATTATAACGATTATGTCTACATACTTCTGTGATTACATGACTCCCAAGAGGTATCCAATCATCTTTAATATGATTGTTAACTAGTTCTGCTAATCTATGATGATATTTTGAAGCAAGAATTTTATATTCCATCGTTTTAAATTTTAATTATACCGATAAATCATTTTCTCCTACAATGTAAAAATAAAAACTTTATATGATATTTCCAATTTTTTTTGTTATTTTTTTATACAAAAATATGTATATCTACCTATTTCTGTTATATCAACAACCTTAAATCCATATTTTACAAATAAGTTTAACATAAATTTTCTTGACAAATATTTTCTGTCACCTATTTCTGATAAGTTTAATAAGTAAAATAATATTTTATCAATATGTGTTACGGTTTTACGAATCTTATTATCTTCAAAACAACCGATAAATGTTGATTTGTTTGATAATACTTTTGAAACATCGGAAAGAAATTTATTAATATTATGTATTCTATTAAATTCCTTAGTTTGGACCAATATTTTCACATTACCTAATTCATTAAAGTTATAATAATAATGATTAATCGGTGACAAAACCAATATATCTTTATTATTAATTTTCATCATATTTAAATAACTAGAGAAATTGGTATTAACCTCTTTAGATAAATCATATGAAACTTCTTCCAAATTTAACATAATTATAAAATATAAAACCGTAATATTAAGTAAAATATTTGAGATTTCCAAATTATTTGTCAAAAATTTATTGTGGTCAAAAAATTGAAAATCAATCAGCAATTATTTTAAAATAAAAAGATGAACCGAAATTCATCTAATTGTATTTATTCAGATGATAATTCCCAAATTTCCAAATTTTTTAATAGTTATTTTTAAAAATACACCACTTTTTTATTGCCGGTACATATCTGCGCCAGGGCAAAAGAAATCAAGTAGCAAATAGTATTTGACATCATAACAGGGCATCTCTTCCTGGTTAATAAATAATCAAGTAGCAAATGGTATTTGACATTAGAACAGGGCATCTCTTCCTGGTTAATAAATAATCAAGTAGCAAATGGTATTTGACATTAGAACAGGGCATCTCTTCCTGGTTAATAAATAATCAAGTAGCAAATAGTATTTGACATCATAACAGGACATCTCTTCCTGGTTAATAAATAATCAAGTAGCAAATAGTATTTGACATCATAACAGGACATCTCTTCCTGGTTAATAAATAATCAAGTAGCAAATAATATTAAACTTGGTACTTGATATTTTAATAAATCTTGTCTTAGATCGAATATTCTATATTAATAATAAAAAAAACCTTGTGAATTTCTTCACAAGGTTTCTTAGCCAACTTAAAATCAACGTGATGAAACTAAACAGACAACCTACCTATTCTACTATTTTTAATTGTATAATATTTTCTTGTTCTCTATTCCACTTTTCAATATTTTGAATATATAATATTCGATTTTCAATTGATTCTCTTTCTACCCATCCTTTTGTAAGACATTTCGCTTTAATTGGATCATCTCGATAATTAATTATAATCGCCTCAGGAAATTGTTTTGATAAGAACATTAATCTCTCGGTTATGTGTGAATCTAATGACGATAAACTTAACTTCAAATCATTATATTTTTTAAGATAATCTTGTCCTGTCATACGTTTTTTGGTTACCATAACATATTATTAAATAAATTAATTTAATGATGTAATTTTAAAAACAATTTTTGATATTTCCAAATTATTCATCAAAAAAATGATCATTTCATCGAAATTATAAATATGTGGACAAATTATTAACCTTTTTTCATAATGTTTAATTAAAATCAATTCATCATCGGACTTATTGGCATTTCAATTTTAATCATCTCAATCTCATCCTCAAAACTCAAATTTGAAATTATACCATCTTTTTCACACTCTCTTAAATTATTTTCAAAACATGGAATAACTTCAAAATCAAATGGACCAATTATTACCTCCATTGACACTAATTTACTACCGATCAAAATCATTGTTCCCATAATTTTATCATCTATTATATAAAATTTAATTTCAGATTTAAACCTGTTTGTCGGGTCAGAATACCTATAGATTCTATGAAATTTAACGGTTATTCTTTCCATAATGTCATGTTTTATTGATTTAATACTATACAAATATATGTAAAATTTTTGATATGACAATGGATTTTTTAAATTATTTTACTACAAAATTATTTTTTTTTTCTTGAGTTAGATTTCGACGGTTTTGACAATAAGTCATGGAGCAAATAAACTTAGATTTCGACGGTTTTGACAATAAGTCATGGAGCAAATAAACATTGTGTAATACTATTTTTGCTACTTAATTTTTTATGCGCCACATCATTTCTTATGGTGTTGATACCATGTTTACTCCTTTATAAATAAAAAAAGGGTAGACGTTATCCACCCTTAATCTCAAAACTTATGGTAAATTAAATATTATATACTTTCCTCGGAATAGATATTTCCTCGTTTGTCCATACACTATCACTCCAACTCTTTTGATAGTTTGAACACCAACGGGATTGAATAATAATTGTATCAGAACTATCGGATATTGTACCTTCACACCACTCACCAATAGTAATTAACTTATCATGGATAACGTTTTCTAAAAACTCCATAATTTCATCCTCAGTAAATCTGTTATCATATAAAAAAACATTTTTTTCAATACCATTGTCAATTCCGATTGAAAAATCACAAATCATTTCCATAATTCAAAGTATTAAGTTAAACATTGAATCAAAAATATGTAAAGTTTTTGAATTTACAAAATAATATTATCATTTTCTTAAATATTATCCCATATATTGGATAAATAATTATACTATTCGGTTGTTAAATGACAGTTTCTCCTTCCGAAATTCCTGGTTAATAAATAATCAAGTAGCAAATAATATTAAACTCGGTATTTGACATCATAACAGGATATGTTTTCTTGGTTAATAAATAATCAAGTAGCAAATAACATTAAACTTGTTACTTGACAAGTCTACACGTTTATGGTTTTTGCTACTTGAATTTTAAGAGCATAGATTCCAAGATGAGGGTCTAGATTTCAAGATCTGGAGAAACAAAATATAATACGGTTTTTGGTACTTGAATTTTTTGTTGCTTGATTTTTTATATTGATTAAATTTTGTTACAAAATAATTTGTAAATGTCAATTATTTTTTTTACTTTGTGGAGTGTAACCATTAGAATTATTAAAATGAAAAAGGAAAGAAAAATTATCGAAATAACGACAGATGAATTAGTAAAATTACTCTCCACACAGGAAAGGGGCACATTTTTTTGGATGAGATACGAAACTCGTCCCAAAATGAGAGTTACGGAAAATCCATATACACGTGAAGATATATCTGTTACTAAAAGTGGTCGTATGTCAACTTCAAGAAAAGTGGATATTATAAAAATTGCAGAAGGTAATTATCTGATGGGTAATAATTATTCGGACAGGGTTAAGGTGGTGAATAATTTAGATGAATTTGAACCTCAAGTCTGTAAAGTTGGTAACCACATATCAAAGTGTGTGTTATATAATGATAATACTAAAAAATACTACCTACAATATGAAGTATACAAAAATGATAAATTAAAGATAAAATACCGTCATTTTGGTAACGTTATCGAAAAAAAATTATTAGAATCTTATCTTATTAAGAGTAATCCTAATCCATTAAAGGTAATATATCCAAGTATTGCGATAGATAATATTAAGAGAATACATTTTATGGGTAATCAATATATTATTAAGAATTCTCCCGTTGAAAGTAGTGTAGATGTAAGTGTGGATATGGTAAATGTATAAAGTGTCTTAAAATGTCTAAAAAGGGGTTCAAATACGAGCCCCTTTTTTTGTGAGGTTAAAATAAAAATCAAGGAGTAAATTTAAAAAATTAACTTGAGTCGGATGATGGTTGGTACAGTTTTAAACTCAAGAAGCAAATTTCATTTTTTAAAAAATAAAAATTGATTACGATGATTTTGCTCCTTGATTTATTACCAGTGGATCGTCGAGATCCGACCGTAATGTTGGGTTGCAGAAAAAATCAAGTAACAACCCCCCTCCTATTTAGTCCTATACCCCCTCCCCCCTCCCCCCCCCCCTTCTCCGTATCCCCCCTTAATATAGTCATTTTTAGGTACTTAAAAGTGGGCTCAATAGCCCGTATAAAATTTTTCCGGAAAAAATTAGTAAAAATTCAGACCCCCCTTTTTCAAAAAAAATTTTTGCCAAAAATTTCATAAAATCAGGAAACATCCAAATCAAAAAAAATTTCCGGAAAAAATTAGTAAAAATTCAGACCCCCCTTTTTCAAAAAAAATTTTTGCCAAAAATTTCATAAAATCAGGAAACATCCAAATCAAAAAAAATTTCCGGAAAAAATTAGAAATTATAACCTATTAATTATGCCTGTAATTTACAAGAATGTTTATGAATAACATTATATATTTCTTTTATAAAATCTTCATCCATAAATCTACTTTTATATACATCAACTTTATCATTTACCATTTTAATAAATCGGTCATTATCTACAACAGGCATATTATAATTTTTTTTATGTACACCGATGAGATAAGATATATTGCATCTATTTCTAAGTGCGGTAAAAATTTCATCATCGCATTTATCAATTTGTTTTCTCAGTTGTTCAATTACATTCATATTATCTTGTGACATTATCAATAAAGATTTTTTAAATTATTATAAGTATTTTCCATAACTATTATTTAATATATAAAATTATAACTCAAGAATAAAAGTATTTACAATAAAAATATCAGAAAAAATGTTTGTTAGTGAATTAACATTAGATATTGAAGGAAGTAAATATTCAGATGTGGGAGAAATGCGACATTCATCGATAATAACAAATTATTCATGGACAATAAATGATAAAATGTATAATAATTAAATATTTATTTAAAATGTATATTAGATATGGATAAAAATCAAAAAGAATTAATATCTACTTATTTTCGTAAAAGAGATATAATTAATAATAAACAACCATATAATAAATGGTCTTGTTTAGAATTTGATTTTATAACATCTCACCCAGAATTTTTTAATATAGAAAATATGAGCTTTTCATATTCTTCTATAATAGATGAAATAATTAAACATCCAGAATCCATAGAAAATTATAATTTTAAAAAAGATGATTATAGGCTTATATCACATAAAGAAGAGATACTAAAATATATTCCGAAATTAATACCTTACTTAAATTTGGAAAATGTTCATACAAGTGAATTTATCGATGCATTATATTTTCGGCCGGAATTGATTAAAATAATACCAGAAGATAAAAAGAAAGATATTGAAAAAAGTACAGATCTTGAAAATCTCATATTACATCACCCGAAACTAGGATATTTTTTTAATTTAAAATCAATTAATGAACCTGAAATACTAAAACAAATAATAATAAAATCACCTTCATTAGCAAATAAGTTAAATCTTACTCATTTACGTTGGTATGATATGTTTACATTATTGCAGCAAAACCCTGAATTAAGTAATTATCTTAATTTTGATCATATACCTGATGACGATATAGCATTTATGCTATCAGATTTATCGATATTATATTACGTTGTAACTAATCCCGGAAATAAATTAAAATCAAAATTATCATTAGTTGCAGATTATACGATTGGAAATTTAATTATAGAGCATCCTGATATAGTGAAATATATTGATAAGGATTTAGTAAATAATCTTCATTCCATAATTAAATATAGATTATTCATGAGTCAACCTGAATTAGCAAAAGAAATTGACGCGTCGAATATGTTTACTGAAGCAGTTAAAGAATTAATTATTAAACATCCTAAAATTATTTATGATTTAAAATATAATTTTTCTAATTTATATTCATTTGACATAGAAGACATATTAATAATCCATCCAGAATTATTTGATTATATATATGATAAGGTAGGAGATAATCTATTTAATAAGTTTACTTTAAAAACATTATATAATATGATAGGAAAACAGCCATTATTAGGTCCTAAATTAATGCCCCATATTAAAAAATTATAAATATTTATTTGTATAATAAAAATTATGGGGTTTATATTATAATATATTTATAATTTGATGAATAATAATATAAAAAGATCATTATTTTTAATGTATTTTGAGTCAGATAAGCCATTATCTGTTATTGCAGAATCTGTTGATAATTTATTTGAATCTAGACAAACAGAGATGGCAGCCATAAATTTTTTCAAAAATTCTGGAGTAGATAAAGAAGGAGCAATAAAATTCATTGAACGATTTAGAATAGCAGATCAAACAAAAAATAAAGTTTTAACATTACCAATGGCGATATCATATGTTAGATCTGGTAATTTAGCCCACGTTTTAAATACATTTAAAAAAATATCAGAATTAATAAATGCAAACAAGATTCCAATGCCAATAATTGATAAGCCATATATAAGTGGTGAATATCATATTGGAAATAAAACATTTAAAGAATATGAGGCATTTTCCGATTATATTAATAATATGGTAGATTTAGCAACAGGATATGGTCAATGGAAAAGTAATGTTGATATAGAAAACGATGCTACGCAGATATTTCCAAGAACACCTGAAGAAGAAAAAACTGGTATTGTAATTTATGATGGTAATGATGTTGGGAAATGTATTAAATATGGGATGGGTGGTATAACTGGTCAACATTATAAATTTTGTATTTCAAGACCCCGTAATACCTACTGGCAAACATATCGTGATGAGAAAGGTAGCACATTTTATTTTGTTTTTGATAAAACCAGAGATTTTGATGATCCATTACATTTGATGGTTGTTAATCGTACAAATTCATCTTTTAATGATGGATATGAAATTGTAGATGCAAATAATCATCCAAATAATATTGCTGAGTTTGGTGATGATATTTTAAAATATATTGAATATCTTCAAAAACGGGGTGTTCCGACTGAAGAAATATTTATTAATAAGCCAAAAACTCAAAGTGAAGAGGAAGAGTTTAAAAAATTAGGAAGTCCAAATAGTAATTTAATATGGTTTAAAAACTTAAGTTTTGTTGATAAAACGAAATATATTGGTCGAGGTCATATATTAACCTATGAACAATTTAAATATTTATGGGATCATAGAAAAACCCCAGGTGGATTCCATTTACTTAAACAATATTTGAATATGGGTGAACCATTATCTGAAGATCAATTTAATCTTTTAACATCAGAAACTGGTGAAGGTGAAACGGATTAATTCCTTTTATTATGATAAAAATACCATAAGACGTAAACTAAATCATATAAATCATCATATCTAAATGGGAACACCTCATTATTAAGGTAATGCCAAAGAAATGTTTTATATTCATTAGATTGGCGATTTTTTGGGGCATTACATTTATTACATTCATCTTTAAAGTTTTGGGATTTCTCAACTAAATTAATGGTTTCGATAAAATTTTTTTCAGATATAAAATTTGTAGAAAATATGTATTCTATTGCTTCATTTTCTGTTTCATCTGATAATTTTTTTTCTAATAATGTGTCAATTATTTTTTGTGACTGTATCAGTTTTTCAGAAAACAATTCAGATTTAATTATACTTGGAGACTGTTTAAAATAATTTTTAACATACGTTAAAAAGTCGGTATCTATCATAAATTTTCGTAATCTTTATAATTTATATATGTATCATTATCTAGTTCGGCATTATCATAATTTATTGGATTGCCACGTCAGTAAAATTTTGAACAATATTCATAGATATAAGGTTCATCAATAGAATCGTAAAAATCTCCGGTATAATATTTCTTATGTTTAGAAGTGTTACATTTCATATTTAATTATTTTGTGTTAACAATTACATATTTTCCATGTTTAATTTTATATTGATTACTTTTTATAATATATGTATTAGGCTTATTTGCGGTTGTAAATTGAATTACATTACCGTATGTTGTGCCGGCGCTATTTGTTGCATAAGCTCTAACATAATATGTTGTATTACTTAATAATCCGGTTAATGAACTTGTAAAGGTTCCGGTACCGGATCCATTTGTGGTTATAGAATTATTTATAGTTGGATTTTGAGTTGTTGCCCAACAAACGCCGCGTGCGGTAACCGTTGATCCGCCGCTTGATGTTACGTTACCGCCTGAAGTTGCTGTTGATGATGTTATATTTGTAACAGATGTTGTGGTAACTGTTGGTGGATTTCCTGTTGTAAAAGAAACCATATTACCATAACTTGTGCCAACAGCATTGGTGGCATATGCTTTAACATAATATGTTCGTCCTGATATTAATCCAGTAATATTACTTGTAAATGATCCTGTGCCAGTACCATCTGTTGTATGTGGATTATCTAATGCTGGGGCGCCACTTTGATCCCAACATACGCCTCTTGCTGTAACGGGAGAACCTCCATCACTAGTTACATTACCGCCAGAAACCGCGTTTGTTCCGGTAATTGAACTTACAATTGTTGTTGTTACAGTTGGTAAAGTATTAGTACCGGTTGTGGTTCTAAATGAAATTTGATTACCATATGCGGTGCCAACACTATTAGTTGCATAAGCTCTCACATAATACGTAGTATTACTTGATAAACTTGTTAATGAACTTGTGAAAGAACCCGTGCCAGTGCCATTTGTGGTTCTAGAATTAGATATTGTTGGATTTTGTGATGTTGACCAACAAACACCTCTTGCGGTAACTGTTGTGCCGCCATCTGATGTTACATTACCACCGCCAGTTGCAGTTGTTGTACCTATATTGGTAATCGATGTTGTTGTAACTGTTGGTAATGATGCTGATAAAGAATAATTTGTTTCAAATGCTCCTAAATCAGGTGCATTTCCATTATAAGGAAGACCGACATTTATACCTTTATCTATTAGATTTGATCCTTGAGCGAGATGGAATAGATTCACATCTGGTAATGATCCATCAGGTTTTCTTGGGGCCATAATTTCATTTAAATTAAGGCTTATAAAATCGGAGCCCGATACGGTAAAACCAGAATTCCATGTATTATGACTAACATTTGTTGTCACATTCAAATCAGCGTCAGTACCGCCATCATTATAACTTATATTATTTCTGATTTCATATGCAACGCCAGGTGTATTAAAATGAAAGCCACCGCCCCATGTTCCGCCAATATATTTATTTTGATATGAAACATTATTGACGATTTTCATATTATATGCGTCGGTATTTTCTGTATATCCCCAATTTCTGTTTCTAAATGAAACACAATTACTTACAAATCTTTTAATTGAGTTTGATGATGTTCCATTATTTCCGCCTAATTTAAATCCCATTCCTTCGCCGGCTGTTGTAAATGTATCGGGAATATATCCATTATGCCATGCCCAACAATTTTCAATATATAATATGCCATAATATCCATATACATCATATCCATCGTCGGTATTCCACCAAGATCTACAGCCAATAATATAATTAACATCATTAACTCTATCAGGTGAACTATTCATTCCAAATCCATCAGAATTTCCATAAGGATCATGTGAAGTAAGTGGATCTTGATTATGGTGAAAGTCACAATTTAATACGGTGCAATTATTTGTATTTTCGAGTGCCATTGGTGAACCATTATGGTGATAATCAATTGCTTCAAATATACTATTTTGTGAATTAAACACCCAGAAACCTGACCATATATATTCATTTTGTTGTGTAAAACCCGAAATTTCTAATCCTTTAAAATGTAAATAATTACCATTTTGTATAAGAATTAATGCGATTGGCCAGGTTCCAGATCCATACGAAGGACTTTTAGTTATATTTGGTTTTTCATTATTATATGCAAATACTTTAATTGTATTTCCATCGGTGCCAGATTTTCCTTGTAATATTTGTTTAGTATATTGATATGTGCCGCCTCTCATGTAAATAATATCGCCAGCACTAACACTTTGCCATGCCCTTGTTAACGAGAACCATGGATTATTAATTGTACCATTACCTGTTGCATCATTACCATTTGGTGCGAGAAAATAAGTATTTCCTCCTGATGGTGGTGTTGGTGGTGTTTGGGCGGCATGTATTCTTGCGCCTACTTGCCATGTACCGTTTTGATTAGTTGTTGTGGGTGCAGTTCCCACAACCCAAGTTGCTGAAGTTGATAAACCTGTTTGCCATTCTGTTCCTAGATTTGTTCCATAATCTAGTCGATTTCTAGGAACAAAATTAACAAAATCAATAAAATCGGGATTCATTACTACTGAATGCTGATCATATCCAAGTGCTCTCCATTGATTCCATGTTAATAATGATCCTGCGACCTGAAAAACAGGAGTATGATCGCCTTCTTCGCACCAATAAACATTATAATCGCATTCAAAACCGTTTCTACTATCTGCAGTAATGCTTATTGCTCGAGTTTTATATTTAGTATAAAAAATATTATTTTTTATTTTGGTATATCTAGCAGGTGATGGATTAGGATTTGCGTCTGAATCGTCATTTTCATAAATATCTATACATGCTCGCCATGTTTGGGCTGTGGTTCGATCTTGATAAAATGTATTATTATACCAATATACATGATTCATTCCTTTGACAACACCCCCAACGTTAAAACTGTTTATGATATTATATGAGACTCCTCCAGACGTATTTGTCATACTACTTCCAGATTTGCGAATAATTCCCATAGGAATTCTCTGTAAATAGTTATACTTTATTTGAACGTTTATCATACATCCGGTGAATACGCCATGTGTTATACTATTCCAATTTTGTCCGGGGTTTGGATCATTCCACACAAATTTATTTCCAGATATTATTTCACCGTCTAAGTTATTATTGGTTGACATAATACCCTCATCACCAGCGCTTAATATATACATTGATGTTGCAGATGATGTTATTGAATTATTCAAAAATGAAAATGTCGTTCGTACATTATGTGGGACGGTCAACCATTGTCCTTGGCTATAATTATACGTTTGGCCTTGGTATGTTAAGACAGTTTGTGCTTGTGTAAAGAAGCACATTATAAAAAACAATATAAAATTTAAAAATATTTTTTTCATTACATGTTTTATTAGTTACTTGTAATTATTATTGTCCAAGTAGTTCCATTCCATAGTTTTAATACACCTAATGTTTTATCGAAAACTAGTGCAAATTTTCCTGTAGGAATTAGTAACGCATTTATTTCAGTTGTGGTTTTTTGTGGTAAAGGTAAATAATCTAGATATTCTATTGCTTCAAATAATTCTTGTTCAATAGGTTTATCAGTAATTTCATCATATGTGTGAGTATGTGGTGTAGGTGTAAATGTTTGTGGAACGTTTAACAGATCTGTATAACTACCTGTTGTGGCGACTGTTGCAAAATTTGGTTTTCCTGTTATGTCATTCCATGAATGATTGTGTGCTACGGGTGGAAATGTTGTTGGTTTTCCTGCCACATCTGCCCATGTAGGAATATAGTCAATGGATTTATATAACGCATCATGGTTATGTGTTGCTGGTGGAAATGTTGTTGGAATATCGAGTAAATCTGAATATTTTCCAGTATTAGCAACTGTAGCAAATGTTGGTTTATTACTAACAATGGACCATTCGGAAGGGTATACTGAGGGTTTACCATTTATTGAAGACCAGTTAATACTTCCAATATTTGCTGATGTCATTTTAGAACTATCGGGAAATACTATACTAGTTGTAAAAAGACCCTGATAGTGATTTGTTTTTTTATAAAAATCTTTGTCCTGACAACTTGCACCCACATATATAAATGTAGATAACAAAACTAAAATTGTTTTTTTCATGAAACTTGCTATTTATTTTATTATAATTATCTTTTATATCCAGTAAATAGTTCTTGTTTTATTCTAGGATAATAATGATACCCATTTAATTGAAAATCATTAATTGTTAATGATGTTATATCATCAATGGTTTTCAAAAGTTTATGTATTTCTAATCTCGGTAATTCATATGGTGTTCTCGTTAATTGTTCTTCAGCTGCGGCTATGTGTGCTTTATATAAATGAACATCACCACCAATCCATCTAACTTCACCAGGAATCATACCAACAATTTTAGCAATTATCATAAGGAATGCTGACGTTGATGCGATATTAAATGGTACGCCCAAAAACGTGTCACATGAACGTTGATACATGGTCATATCAAGATAAAATCTGGGCATGCCATACATATCTTTAAGTTGATCATCAGTACCGGATTTATCAAGTAGTTCCATGGTCCAAGGAACTTGTTCATAAGTCATATAATGTTTATTAAGCCAATTAAGTTTTTCTTGTTTAGTTAATGGCCGAACAATAAATTGATATAATAGATGACATGGTGGTAATGCCATTTCAGAAAAATCGGCTTTGTTCCAGGCATCAAGAATATGATATCGACTATATGGGTTTGTTTGTAATCCTTTAATAATATCTTTTAATTGATCTACGCCATTCTGGTTACGCCATTGATGACCGTATACTTTTCCTAAATCACCATATGTATATGTGGCATTAGATGTGGGAAAAGATTCGTTATTTTTTACACCAATAACAAAATCTTCAATAGATAGATTTGATTCTTTGTTATATACTTCTTTAAATGTTTTTAAATACCAACGATATGCATCACCATTCCATATATTTACGTCATTATCAACAAGATATTTAATATTTGTTTCACCACGTAAAATCCATAACAATTCATGGATAACGCCTTTCCAGAACATTTTTTTCGTAGTTAATAACGGAAATCCATCTTCTAGATTAAATCTCATTTCGGCCCCAGAAATGCCAATAACATTTGGCATATTTGCTCTTCCACTTTCTTTTTCAATTCCGTTTTCGAGAACATTTCTTAATAATTCGTGATATTGTTTCATTAGTTTTATATGTATATTTTATTTCTATTCATATTATAATTCATCAAATTCAGGAATCCATCGTTTTGGCATTCTTTTAAATTCTAGTTTTTTGGTTTCTTTTTTTGTTGAAATGGAATATCCGTAACCATCAGAAGGTCGATATTTTATTACTTTATATTTCCATGCTTTAGAAATTTTAGAAGGTTCATAAATTTTAACAGTTATATCCCGCCAGAATTTCCAATAACCTCTACTTCGGCCATTGCGCCACATAGAAAAATAGCAAAAATAATGTGTATAATTTTTCTTTAAATACGCATCGACTTCACCACGATATCCTTCAAGAATAAAATTACCGTGATTTTTAGAATATACAAAGCACATTGTGCGAGCCCCATCGCCCCAATTAAGAATACCATTTGATGGTACTTTAATTACAGGATATTTTTTCTTTTTTTTCATATGTTTTTAAAAGTTTAGGAAGGTATTGGGATAAATCGGTATATTATGCTTTCTATGTTAGAACCAGATCCCAATACCTTCGGGTTTATTAAGCGTGCTATTTAATTGAACCACCAATCTATTTTTCAATAGAACCTAAACGTAAAATCTTTATTAAATAAAATATACGATATTTTTTTCAGAAAACAAAATATTTTATATATATAATCTTTCCGTAAACAATTTGTATGCACAATTTTCACAAAGTTGACCAATACCTTTCACATAAAATTCTCTCTCATTTATATGCGTGTTTTTCGAATATTTTGTTTCTTTTTTGCAAATAACACATTTTTCGATTTCATCTAATTCTTTTTTTTGATTTCTCATATCTCGGAATTTAATAAATTAATAAAATCGTGTTGTTCTTTAATTTGATCATTTATATCTGGAATGATAAACGACGTATCAGGATAATTTGTTGCTAAAGATCTATCACATTTTAATGATAACTCTATTGGGTTTATTGTTATATTTAAATTGTATATATTTGATATAGATTTAATTAAATCATATTTACTAATGATTTTTGGTGAAAAAAGATGTCTTACGCCATACCAGTATTTTTTATTTACAATTATATCTTCAAATATTTTTGCTAATTGTAAACATGTTAAACCGTTCCAGATGTGGTTAGTATAACCATCAACAGTTTTATCTTTCATTGATTTAACCCATTCCATTAGTGATCTGGTTCGATTGATTTCTTCACCAATTATAGATGTTCGTATAACTGTACAATTGTTGGGTTCGCCAAGTGATTTAGTTTTGCCATAAACATCTGTACAATCATGTGGAGAATGTTCTAAATATAACCCGTCTTTACCCGAAAAAACGCAGTCGGTTGTAACATGGATTAATTTATATCCTTCTTTCTTTGATACGTTATTTAAATAATGCGGAAATAATGAATTTACAATAATTATTGATTGAATATCGTTATCATTTATTACTGATTTAATAATACCAGCACAATTAATAATAACATCATTTTTTTCCACGCCTTCATAATGTAATATGGAATTTAAATCATCTTCACAATATATGTCGCTAATATCAATATTTTTTCTAGATAATCCAACAACATTAAAATCTTTAGATTTAAGATATGTATAAACATATCTACCTAACATTCCCTTATATCCAAAAACATATATTTTCATTTTTTTTATTTTTCAAAATGTGAATCCAACATTAAAAGATATCGTTTCTAACATCGGATCCATTATTATTCCTGCATTAATTATATTATATATTCTTGTATTTAATGACACATCAAATGACCAATGACTTAATTCATTTTCAGGTATTGCTGGCGGAATATTATAAAGACCATCGTAAGCATTATAACTTACACCAACTCCTACATATGGATGAAATATATTAAACATTGGATCTCCATATAATAACACGCCACTTACTAATTTATAATGATGTTTAATAATTAAACCGTTTACCAATTTCATATCTTTATGCATTAATGATCCGTAAATGCCATAATTTGATGATTTAATCATTCTATCATATCTTAATCCAATGCCATGATTAACAGGTTGAAAGACAAGATAAACCGTATTAGGTTTTCTATAATTTTGTGCCATTATTGTAAATGTACATATGAAGCACAGAATAAGTAAAATAATTATTTTTTTCATAACTTATTTAAAAAACCTCCTTTCATAAGTAATTTATGAAGATATTTTTTATCTTTAAGACACATAATATTAACAGAGGAAAAAACATTAAATCCCACTTTTTCTTTATTTTTTATATGAGAATAATCTTTATTTATCTTTATGCTCGGTAAAATCACATAATAGTTCTCATTAAAAACGTAGGATCTTGGGGATTCATGTTCGGACATTAAAATCTCATTTAATTTTTCTCCTTCTCGTATCCCGATTTCTTCTATTTTAGTGTTTTTATTACCATAATATTCAACTAGTATTTCGGCCAGATCTTTTATAAAAAAAGACGGCATATTCATTACATAAGTTTCTCCGCCAACACTATATTCGGAAGCCTGAAATAATAATCCAATTGCTTCAGATAATGTTAAAAAGAATCTTGTCATTGCTCGGCTTGTTATGGTAATTTTGTTTTGAGTTTTAATTTGATTAATAAAATGTGGCACAACACTTCCATTTGATCCCAATACATTACCGCCTCTAATACAAACAAAGTCTGTTTTATCTGTTAAATTATTAGCTTGAATCGTTATTTTTTCCCCAACGGATTTTGTCATACCATATAAGTTAATTGGTGATACTGCTTTATCAGTCGAAACATCAACGAATTTTTTAACACCATATTTTATAGCGGAATTAACCAAATTAATAGTGCCGTTAATGTTTGTTTTAATTGCTTCTTGTGGCATGTTTTCACATACTGGTACATGTTTTAATGCTGCTAAATGAAACACATAATCTATATTTTTGTTATTAAACAATCTATCCACAGCATCAGCATCACGAACATCGCCAATAATAAATTCGAGTTTATTGTTATTAAATTTTCTTTCCATCGTTACTTGAGCTAGTTCACCTCTAGAAAATATTATAATTTTTTGGGGGTTTTTTTCTAAAAGTTGTGTTGTTAGTTCGTTTCCCCATGAACCAGACCCACCATCTATTAATATAATTTTATTTTCAAACATATTTTATATTTTATATTTTTCCCATGTTCCAAAATAACAAGCGGTATCTACATTATTTATTTTTTCTCCACAATGTTTTGGATGAAATTTAAGATCTATTATATTTTTTGTAAATTGTAATTTTAGTATATCATTTATATACCAATAACTTCTATGCGTTTGATATTCGTGATTGTCATAACCAGTGAGATCCTCATTTTGTTCGTACTTACCTACAGGTAACATTAATAATATTTTATTAAAATCTTCTTTTAAATTATTAATCCATTTAAATCCGACATCTTTTTCAAAATGTTCAAGTACATCAACAATTAATGCTGTGTCTAATGTATATCCTTTTAATAATTCAGGATATTTAATGCATCTCCATGAATTTTAATACAATTATGATATTTTGCATTATCAATATATGGTTTATATATTTCAATACCAATTTTAATCATTACATTACCATGTACCATACTTAGTTTATCAAAAAAACCCGCACCCAATTCAACAACACATATTGAATCAAATGTGTTTTCATTTATCCATTGTGTTAAATTAATATTTTTATATATCATTTTCCAATTAAAATATTAATTACGGTATCTGATACATTTTGAATAAGATATTCATTAGGAATGTACCATTTACTTTTTCTTTTTATTATTATATTAAACGCATTAACAATATTTTGGGTTTTTGTTCCGCATAATATATTTGACCCGCATTCTATTGTTTCTTGTCTTTCAGTTGTTTCTCTGATTGTTAATGTAGGTACTCCAAAAATACATGCTTCTTCTTGTACTGTTCCACTATCTGTTATGACACATTTTGCAGATTTTTCGAGATTAACGAAATCAAAAAAACCGAGTGGTGGTGAAACTAATATATTATCATTTAATTTTATATCAAATTTTTCTAATTTATTTTTAGTTCTAGGATGTAATGAAATTATTGTTTTAATATTTTTACTTATAATATTAATTGCATCAATTATATTTTTTAACGAATCAATATTATCTACATTTTCGCTGCGATGTGCTGTAACTAAAATATAATCTTTAATTTTTTTTGTATATGCGTTTTGTAAATCCCAGTCATATTTAATCATACTCGATTCTATTTCGGTATCATAGTTATTTAAAACTTCAAATATAGGATTACCAGTTTTAAATACAAAATTTTTATGAAATCCTTCGTTTAATAAATTTTGTTTACTATTTTCAGTATAAGGAAGATTGTATTTTGAAACAGCATCTATTATTTTTCGATTTGTTTCTTCAGGTAATCTATTATCATAACATCTATTACCGGCTTCCATATGAAATACTGGTATATTATATTTTTCTGCAATTATTGATAACAATCCTGAATTAGTATCACCTAGTATTAATATTTTATCTGGTTTTTCATTTTTTAATATTTTTTCAAACTCTATGATTGAATTGCCAAGAAATTCGCCAATTGATGATGTTTCATTAAAATAATAATTTGGATTACGTATTTTCATTTCATCAAAAAACCTACCACTTAAATTATAATCATAATTTTGGTTTGTATATATTAAAATATGATCAACCAGATTATCTAATTTTTTAATAATTAATGACAATCTGATTAATTCTGGTCTAGTTCCTGTAATTGTTAATATTTTCATTCAATTAGTATTTTTTAACTTCATCTAAAATTTCGGTGCCACCATTTTTAATTGCGATATTTAGCTTTTTATCTATTGCAGATTTTAACATGCTTCTTTGTTTAACTAATCTTATATTTTCACCACTTAATTGTACAATTTCTTTGATATCTTCATCTGTTTTATCGATTTTAGCATCAAGAATTGCGGTTCTTGAAAGAAGATTATATAATTTGATGTTAATTGTCATCAATTTATCGAGTAATTCAGAAAATGTTATTAATTCAATATCGTTTATCATTGTTTCATATAATTTATCACCTCTTTGACCGATTCTTCTAATGATATATTTGCTCTAAATCCTAAAATATTTTTAGCTTTTTCAACTGAAGGAATTCTCATCTGTACATCATATTCAAATGGTTCATCGCAAATATATACAAAAGGTTTTTCGGGATTTATAATTTTCCACACTAGTTCTGCTAATTCTAATACTGTAGTTGCTACTGAAGTTGAAATATTGAAATCATTATTTATAGCATGTGTAGATTCAATAATCATTCTTATGGCTCTTGCAATATCCTTACCATTGGTATAACAACGAACTTGGTTGCCATTACCTAAAATATGTAATGGATATTGACCTTTTAATACTTTATTAACTAGATCTGGTAAAACATGAGATAACATTAGTTTTATATTGCCCGATGTTATTTCATCTTCATTCAACGCACTATCCTCTCCAACGCCAACACAATTAAATGGCCTAACAATCGTATAGGGTAAACCGTATTGTTCATATGCTCCTTGACAAAAATATTCACAAGCCAATTTTTGAAATCCATATGTGGATCTTGGTGGAAAAGATTTTCTAACATCTTCTTCTTTTGATGGAAATGTTGTTGTTTCTTCAAAAACCATTGAGCTTGATATAACAATAATTCGTTTTAAATATTTGGATTTAAATCCTTTAATCGCTCCATCAAATGTGTTTGCGATTATTCTTTCATTCTTAGCAAGCAAATCATATGCATATTTGTGAAAATATGAAATTCCGCCAATCATTGCTGCTCCGGCGATTATTATTTCTGGCTGTTCTTTATCCACGATTTCGAAATAATCATTAGTAGTCATATCACATTTATAAAATGTAAAGTTTTTATAAGTGTCTTGTGGTCTATGTAAATAACCATATTTTGAATAGTTATCAATTCCAATGACTTGATACCCATATTTTAAAAGATCTAGACAAACATAAGATCCAATAAATCCTTGACTTCCAGTAATTAGTATTTTCATTTTATTTCCTCATACCATCAAAAACGGTTGTTTTAAATTTTTTATTTTCAGTATCTATTGTTTCAAAAAGCTTAAGATCTAATTTTAATTCTTTAACAAAGGCGGCTAATGCACGAGTATCTTTTGGTAAACATGGGCCTCCATAACCTCTAAAATTATCATTTACATCAAGATATATGTCTTTAGTAGTTCCTCTTTTAATAAATGCTTCTTTGATTTTTGAATAATCAGCATTGATGATATTTGATATTTCGTACATTTCATTTGCGAATATTACTTTCATGGCATTAAACACATTTGAATAATATTTTAATAATTCGGCCTCTGTTGGAGTTAATTTAGCATATGCTTTTGGATATTTTCCATGACATTCAACTATTTTATCGTATATGTCATTTGAATTTGTTCCTATGGCTAATAGATCATGATTTTCAACAAAATCTACAATTGCGCATCTTTCTCTTAAAAATTCAGGAACAAAGCAAATTTTCATTCCTGTTTTGTTAATTAGATATTCTGTAGTTGTGGGTTTAACAGTTGATTTAATTGCAATAATTCCATCGTATTTTAATTCTTGTAATTCTTTCACGCATCTTTCAACGATACTAATATCACACGATCCGTCAGGTAATGATAGCGTTGGAACGCATACATAAATAATCTTCGATCCTAATAAATTTTCGATTTTCGTATCTAATTTAGGATCATAAATAAGTACATTATGACTTAATTTTTCGAAGCCATATTTACAAGCAGATCCGACAACACCTAATCCTAATATTCCTATATCCATATAACTTTATTTTAAATTTTATTCCATTTTAATCTTACAATAATTTGATTTTCGGGGCGAGTATATTGATGTATATTTAAATGATTATGACGAATGTTCATTTGATCAATAAACGATACTAATCCTGTCGGTATTATGTGTATTTCTTTTGATTTTTCAACTAAATAAAGAGAATCCAATAAACTTATATCTATTATTCCAGTATTAATAATTTTAATATTTGGTGATATATATTGTTTATTAATTATAAAACCTCTTTTATTATCATCATGTAAAAAAATATATTCTTCGTTATCTTTTAATCCAAGTTTATCATAATATATTTCTTTTTCTTTAATCATATCTCTTTCAAAATAGAAGTTATCCCACATTAAATTGAATGGTATTCCCATATATTCATAAAAAAATTGTTGAAATTGTGTGGATTGGTTTATTGCTTGTGCTCGTATAAAGTGATGCCAACCCAAATATGTAACATTTTTATATAAATTTGGATCATCTACGATTACTTCAACATTTTTTATACTACTATATAATCTTCTAATGTTATCGAGATCCCAATCAGTTTGATGTCTTTTACCAAATAAAAATATTTTATCATATTTTTTAGATAATTCTTTAACTAATCCATAACATATCACATAATCACCAAAACCGTAATGCGTACATAAATATAATGTATTCATATTAATATAGACATATTTTTAAGTATTATTTTCATCGATTTGTTGTTTATTATTAACTGTATATGTGGTTTCCTTCATTGTGGTATTAAGAAATAATAATCTATTTCTTTCTTGAAGCGCATTAGTATTTGATAATGAATATTGAAATGTGTGATGCCATTGATGTATTACAGATACTTCATCAGCAATTATCATTTTTAATCCCATTCTTTTTATTCTTTCAACTAATTCGTTATCTTCATAAGAAGTGCCTAATGCATATCTTTCATCAAATCCACCAAGTTTATGTATGTTTTTTCTAGTTATACCTGAACAAAAATGGTATGCAAGTGGTCGATATTTTGAATGATTATACCATCCAATACCAGAGAATGTTATTTGAGGTAATTTTTTAAAAAAATCCATAAAATCAGGATTATCAATAATTTGGGGTAATTGTTCTGTTAATTGTTGAGTTAATGCATATGTTGAAATAGAAATATAATTATTATTATCAACTCTTTCTGATAAATAAGTGATAATATCATGAACATGAAGACATTCTGCGTTTTGTATAATAATAATATCTCCCACTGCAGCCTGTATTCCAACATTATAAGGAATACATGTATTCACATACCATCTATTTTCAGGTTCGATTCTAATTATTTTTAAAAAAGGAAATTCGAGTTTTAAATCTTCAATTCTATGTTCTGGTGAACTACCATCATCCACAGCAATTACTTCAAAATCATCATGTTTTGTTTTTGTGATTGATTTTAAAGTTTGATAAAAAAGATTTTTCCGATTGACATATGCCGCTACTACTGATATTCTCATATTATTTAATTGTTTTTAGTTTATGATTTGATTATTAAATTTTTGTCTTATTGACCATGTTACAAACTCTTTGAGTCCGTTTTCTAAATCAATTTCCGGAATATAATTAATTTTTTCTTTTATTAATGATATATCTGCCAAACTATTTTTAACGTCACCTAATCTTTTTGGCACGTGATTAATTTTAATATTATCAAAAATATTTGATAATATTTTAACAACTTGATTAACTGATGTTTGTTTTCCACTTCCAACATTAAATGCCCCACAAACTCCATTTGCCTCGGCTGCTTTTATATTTGCTTGAACTATGTCTTTTACATTAACAAAATCACGAGTTTGTTCGCCATCGCCATAAATTGATATCGGTTCATTTTGTAATATATGATATAAAAATATGGGAAAAACCGATCCATATGCATCAAATCTATGATTTATTCCATATACATTAAAATATCTAAGACAAATAACTTCCATATCATATAATTTAGAATAAACTAAAGATAATTTTTCTTCACAAAGTTTTGTGGATCCATATTGAGAATCGGGTTCGGGTGGTGTATCTTCTTTAATTGGAAGGACTTTTGGTTCACCATATATTGATGCTGAAGACGATGTAACTATTTTTTTTATCCCTTGTTTTCGTGCAGCTTCTAATATTTGTATGGTTCCAAGCACATTAATTTCCGCATCCATTATTGGATTTTCAATAGATCGTTTATTTCCAACAGATGCTGCTAAATGAAAAATAACTTCAGTATCACGAATAGCGTGTTCCACATCTGTTCTGTTTCTAATATCACCAACAATTATACTTATGTTTTTAAACGGCTCAAGATTAATACGAAATCCGCTTGAAAAGTTATCTAAAACTTTAACATTATTATCATTTTCGACTAAATATTTAACAAGATTTGATCCAATAAATCCTGCGCCGCCAGTAACTAAGACATTTTTATTTCTCATATTTCATGTATTTTCAAAGTTCTATATTATTTAATCCTTTATTTCTTTTTACATTTATTGCCCTTGCCCTTAATTCGTTAGAATTTGGGCTCATATCGTTAATAATTATTCGTTCTCCCCTGTTGAGACCCATTATTAACAAATCATAATGAATAGATAATCGTGATAGTTGTTTTATTGTTAATTCTCTTTCACTTTCTTTTCGGGCCGTAGTTAATATAATTCTATATCCTTTTTCTTCCCATTCATTTAATTTTTCTTCAACGCCAGGTAAAAGTACTGGTTCATAAAATGATTGTTTGCGAGGAAATCCATAATGGTATATTAAAGTACCATCAATATCAAGAAATATTGTTTTTAACTTTTCTAATTCCATTTATTTTCATTTTTTATTAAATTCCCAATTATCGTATTTGGTAAATTTATTAATCCGCCATTTGTTTCTTTTATGAAATTATGCCATAAAGTTGATCCTGCATACCAATGAAGTCCTATAGAGTTTTCTGTAAATTTTGGGTTATTTTTATCTATTATTTCATTAATAAAGCTAGCATCATGAGCATAAATAACATCCATTGATATATTAAATCCTGTCGTAAGTGTATTAATAGATTCAGGAGTAGAAAAATATTTTTTAAAAATAATCGCTCCTATCGATTGGTATAACTGTGGATGATATTCTTTCATAGCTATACCAACAAGCTTATTAAAAAATCTATTTCCTTGTGAAGCTAAAAGAAATCCCGTGGAATGCCCATAATTATGATCACAATAAAATGTTTCTATATTTCTATTTTCAATTGTATTAAAATATAAACTATTCATTGGCTTAAAATAAATAATATCCATATCAGACCATAAACCACCGGCGGTACTTAAATATGCTAATCTAATAAAGTCTGATTTGTGTACTTCTGATATATTATTATTAAATCCATAATCCTCAAAATCAACGGATATTTTAGTTATGGGTAAATTCATTAATTCGTCTATAAAATTTTTACAGTTTATTTCGTACTTTTGCTCTTGAGACCACCATGAAATATGTGTTGTTGGATATTTAGGATAGTAAAGTCTAACTTCCCAATCTGGATTTAATCTCATAAATGATTTGACTGTAAGAAACCGGAGATAATATAATATACCTCCGCCCCAATATAAATGAATAATTTTTGGTATATTTAAATTCCAATCCATAATTTAAAATTATTTGCTTTATGTTTAAATTTTTCTTTTAATGTTGTTTCATAAAATAATCTTTTGTTTTTTTCTGTTAATTCTTTAACATTTGGTCTATTCCACATAACAGTATCGTGATATTGATGAATAACTGAAATATTATCTTCGACTATAACCTTCAAACCTAATCTATTGATTCTTAAAAGAAGTTCATCATCATCATATCCAATACCTTTAGCATATCTTTCATCAAATCCATTTAATTCACGCATATTTTTTCTTAACATTGCAGAACAAAAATGATATGCAACTGGTCGATATTTTGAATGATTATACCATCCTATTGAATTATCTCCAATATATGGTTGTTGAGGTAATGTACTTAAATAATCTACAAGTGTGTCATTTTCTAAATGCTCTGGTATAATTTTATTTATTTCATTATTAATGCCATAAGTTGAAATTGTGATATAATTATATTTATCAACGGTTTCATTAATATATGATAAAACATCATGAACATGTAAACATTCGGGATTTTGAAGAACAATTATATCTCCTTGTGCTTCTTTTAATCCAATATTAAATGCAACACATGGATTAATATACCATTTTTGATTTTCATTTATTCGTATAACATTTAAAAATGAAAATTCATCTATAAAGTCTTCAATTCTATGCTCGGGAGAGCTTGCATCATCAACTGCAATAACTTCAAAATCTTTGAATTTTGATTTAGTTAACGATTTTAATGTTTGATAAAATAGATTTTTTCTGTTGTAATATCCTGTTATTATTGAAATCATTATAAATAATAGTATTCATATAAAGATTGATGATTATATTTTTCAATTTCTTTTTTATTAAGATTCATTAATTTTATTTCATTAAGAATGTGATTGATTTTATATTTTGTGAGCTGTAATATATTATCTAGCTCATGGCCTTCTTAGTGATAATCTCAATAATTTTTCTTTTCGTGTTTCTTTAGTTATATCATTACCATTTACCATTCGTTAAATATTCTACTTTATTTATAACATATAAACCATTAGGTTTATAAGCATACAAATATTTTTCATCATATTTGTCTTTAATTATATGTTTAGTAAATTCTTCATTTTGAAGTGCTTTACTTTTTGCTTCTTCTTCAGTTTCAGCTACAAGTGTTATACGAATTACAGAATCGGGGTTTTCGTATCTTACTTGAAAAACTGGATTTAAATTATCAAACAACCCTCTAATTTTTTTGAGCTTGGTATCGAAATATTTTTTCATAAAATATATATTTTAAGAAAATATACATATTTTTTTATTAATAACAAAGTTATTTAATAAAAAGTCCAATTATTTAAATATTTATTTTATATGAAAATTATTATATCAAAAAAACACCTTAATCAGATATTAGATAATTCTAATATTATTAGCGAGCAAGTTCAAACAAGTAATGATGAAAAATCATTAATTGTTTTGCAAAATCGTATCAATGATATTATTGATAAAAAACAAAAAGAGATTTTAGATCAAACAGGTATAAAAGTTCTTGTTAATGAAAATGGGGTAAATCTTGAAATTGGTAAGAAGGATTTTCTGATGAAACCAATGGTTAAGGGAATATATGCATTAATAATACCACCGAATAATGCATTATCTTTTGGTAAGATATTAATGGATTCAATATTACCAGAAATAGAAAAAATTCCAGAATATAAATCATTGGTAAATGTTCACCCAGAATTAAAGGATCAAATTCAACAAAACGGTATTCAAGGTACTCTTTATACGGATGATCAAAACCAGGGTATGTTCAAATTTACCGTTTCTAGAAAGCCGATGGCAATGGAAGACATGAAATATGCTATTGAATTTGGTAGAGAATATCCATTGGGTGAATTTTTAAATAGAAATAAACTTATTTATAAATTTAAAAACGGAACATTTGGTACACTAGAATCTGGGGCACTTTTTATGAATTTAAAAAGTATAGATTTAAGAATAAACTCACCAGCAACAAAAACTGTAACACAACCTATTACTATCAATACGGTTGCGATTGGCGATGTTTTTAATTTTGATAGTGTTGAATTTAAGGATCCTGCATCGGTTGAAAAGCAGATTTCTTCATTTGTTCGAGACATTAAAATGGGGATCCAACAATATGGACAACAATTTATAGATCATGTTAAATCTCAAAATCCAACAGTATTTGGATACTCAAGTGTAGATGGTGATCCTGATCAAAATATATCTGGCGGATATAAACCATGTAGTGGTTCAGGTACAAGACGGAATTATGATATGTGTTTATCACGAGAAAGATCAAGAGTAATTGCCGATATGTTAAATCAATATTTACCAGAACTGGGTGGAGCTATCAAATTTAAAGGATTAGGTGAAACAACAAAATGGGGCCCAGGATGGACACCTCAAAATCCAACTATACCCGAACAAACAGCACCTAATAGAAGATATTTTTTGAGTGGAATTAAACCATTTACTGGTCAAGCTTAATTATATGTAAATAAGCAAGTAATAATGTGAATATTATTTTTAAGGTTATACTTAGATTTAATTTTAATTTTACAATCAAAATCTTTTAATAGTGTCATTGATATATAATTTATATCATTTTTATCTAGCCATTTATTTATATATTTTTTTGATATTTCTTGATATGTGGTGATATTATTACATGAAATAGTATCTTTAATTTCAAAATATTCATTTGTGTATAATTTAATTAGTGATAATTGTTTTGAATGATTTTGTAATTCTTTAAACATAATATTACACATTTTTTTATTATCAAATTTATTGTAATTAATAATTTGACTATGTATTATATTAGGTAAAAGAAAAAATAATACAAAAATAGTTGTTATTAAGTTTATATGTTTTTTTATCTTATACATCTTTAATAAATATTTATATGTAAGCATAATTTTTTTTAACCTTGAGATTAATTATTATTATTTAGTATTTTTGACCACAATTAGGACAAAATAAAAATGATTTTCTTCTTCTTCTCATACCACAATTTGTGCAATAGATCTTTAAATCTTCTTGTTGAAAAGGTTTACGAGACATTGGAAGTATTTTCCACGTAGATACCCAGCTCCACCAATTATTAAATGATGTATAATCATATAAAAAAGACTGTTTGGATATTGATCCCTTTTCTACTCGTCCTGTCTCGATACTATTTTTAATTTCAAATGATTTAACTCTATTATTTGCAATGGGATTTGTATAATATGAACAATTAAATGAGGATTGACCATAATAGTTGGTGGTATCAGACGTTGAGATTTTTTTAAAATCATCCCAATGATTTATTGCACTGGTGGGATATGTTGTAGAATAAAAGTTTAATGGAATATATTCATTATAAAATTTAACAACAATTTTTCCATTATTTTTTATTGCTTGTTGAACATTTGAATCATTTTCATCAACTTCATAGGTTTCAAATAAAAATTTTTTGGGTTCATCAAAATATCTTTCTAGAAATACTCTTTCGCCTGGACGTAAGACCATTCCATTTTTAAGAGAAACACCATTTAATTCGATTTCAGCGAAAACTTTTGTTGATCTTGGATTAAATAGTTCGATTTCGAATTCATCACCATTGTTTAAATAAACAATATTTTCGTATGAATCATTAGATTTAAATTGTTTTATTCGTTGTCTACGTTTAGTGACAAATGCTTCGGGCTGAATTGGCCCATTGTGAATTAATTTTATCATTTCCTTATTTTTTTATATTTGAGTTTCTATTTGCTGGTATCAATTCCAACTCAAATGTCATTTAACAGACACTAGAACCTCAATCACAAAGTTAAACATAAATATATTATAAAATTTTTAAATAATCAATAGATTAAATATATTTTGTTAATAATTTAATTTTCCCCGAATTAAATAATTCATCTCCCTCATCCTTGTCATAATAATATCCTTTCATATAGTGTTCCGATGTTTTTGAACCCGTAAGATTTTCTGCAGGTATTATGAAATAAAAATAGTCATAATTGGTATATACATATGTATAAATGAAATAAGGTTTTTTTAATTGACTATCTATACCCATTTTAGTACTAGTATGCGTATACTTTGTATGTTTAATTGTATCAAATGTTGTCATATCTATTAATCCAACCAAATTAGTCCCCCTACTTTGAAATAATCTATAATTTTTATCTATTGTGGCATATAATGGTCTTGTTTCTATACTAAGAATAGCTACTATAAGTGAATTTAATCCACCACGTATACCCAATTTATTTTGTAAAATAACTCGATCAAGATATACATCAAGAGCTCCAGGTGAATCTTGAATAAGTTTTATTATTCCAAGCGGATCACCAGGATCATGACATCTAAATCTTTTTTTATAATCACCGCCAGTTAATGTTGTTTTACCTATATATGTTTTCCTATCAGGAATGGATAATACTTCAAAACATCTTTTAGTATTGATGTATCTATTGCTATCAATATATCTTAATTGTATTCTTCTACTTTGTATTGCAAAATCATATGGATTAGGTTGTTTTGTAGTATGTTCTCTAAAATTTATACGATCTATTTTAAGATCATCAGTTTCATATGGAGTTAATTCAAAATATTTAATTAAATGTTCTTTTCCATTCAATGCTGGCCATATTTCAAGAATTTCTTTCCATTCTAATTGACTTCTATCGCCCATATTAGTTCTTAATGTGACAACATATGGATAGCCATAATAAGTCTCATCTTTAATTGGTTGTAATACAGATAAAAAATATGCATCATATTCATTTCTATTTTTATCCATTACAAAATAATATGCTCTTCTTGGGCGATAATCATAATATAAATTAGTGCCTTCATTTGCTCCGTGAGTAATACACCAGTTATTGGAAGGAAGATTATGTTCTTTACTAGCTTGACTATTTATAATATGTTGTAAATATCCCAGTGATATTGCTTCGGGCTTTGATTGTACCTTAATAACAATAAGTCCGTTTTCATCGATAATTTTATGACTAGAATTTTCCCATATTTTATATGCACTTTCTTTTTGTAATTCAAGTGTATCACCTTCAATTTTAATACCAATTTCAAGATTAGAATTTTGAGTACTAACTCTATCTATATAAAATTCGATTTGTTCCCATGTATAATTTTGTATATCCCTAATTTTTGAATGATCTGATAGAACACTACGTAATTCTGGAAATTTATTTACCATTGCAGAAATTTCGGGTAGATTTACGTGTCTTCGATTAGTATATGGATTTATTGTTCCTGGTGGCATATATTCTATCATTCCATTTTTTCTTCTATTAAAAAAAGCAATAGCCTCATCCATTCTCTGTTCAGTCAATCCAGGATTTTCTTCTTTCCATTTCAATTTTAATCTTTGAATTTCAGAAAGTGGTTTTACTTTTTGGGGTTTTATATCTTGTGATAATGTTGATCCTGAAACCATTTCAGGTTCGGCTTCAGGTTCATTTTTGGGCTGTGGAGGAACTTCATTATTAGTCTTATCGTCCGGCAGATCCGGATCCGGATCTTCTAGTTCCGGCTGTTCCTTAAGTAATTTTAAATATAATTGTTCAAGTGTCATATTATATTACTATTTATTTTTAAAATACTTTTTATTCATCAATTGTGAATTTAATATTTTTCCTGATTTTCTCATTACGAGTTCTTTGAGAATAATATTATCCACTAATCGTTTTATTTGATTTTCTGTTAAAATAATTTTTTTCATACAGTAATAAATATTAACGAATTTTGAAATATTATGATTACTATGTCTATTATTATATATATATATATTTATGAAAAAGTGAAAATATGCTTAATTTAAATGGTCTTGAAATAGTAACCTATCAAGATAAATTATATTATGTTTATCGTAAATTTCCTAAAAATAGAATTCGTGAAGGATTTATTAATGAAGTAAAAGAATTATGGCATTGTGATATGGTACTTAAAAAAAGAAATGATGATGATGAAACACTAATTTTTTTAGTTGAAATACCAGATGCTATAATTGTGGAGGACTCTGTAAAGTCTGTGAAGGTGTGATTCTATCAGCTTTTTTAGGTGGTTTAGATAATTTCTTAGATGTGTTTGATAAATTAATTATAGAATCAAAATTAACTAAAATATTGTTTAAAACCGCAGCAAATTCATAATTTTCAATTTCTTCATTTTTTTTACAAAATACAGTTATAAAATTTTTTAATTCGGTATCAGTAAGATTAGCTTTAATTTTAGCACTATTTTTTAAAAGATTAAAAATGGTAAATGATAAAGCAAGTTGTTTCTCTTTATTTAATCTGAAATGTGATTCTATATCAACGCTAGCTAAAATATTATTTGATATTGATTCTAAAAATGAAATAAATGAGGGATGATTTATAGGGACTTTCATATTGTTATATTTTTAAATAAATATTTTGCAATATAGATTATCGAAACTTGGAATATTTCGAATTATTTTATATGTATAAAAACTTATTTGCCCCATTTTTTTCTTTTTACTATTTGAGCAATAATTCCATAAACACTTAAATCTTGAAATGTGTCATCAACCGTTTCACCAACAGTATCTGGTTTACCTAAAACAACTAGTTGCTTAATTCTTTGAATTTTATCATTCATTCGAAAAAACAAACCACTTAATGAAAATTTAACATCATCTTCAGTTTGTAATAATGTCCCAAGGGAAATATTTGATGGGCCATAATTTAATTGTTTTTTACAAAATAGTTCATATTGCTCATTAAGAATTTTTTTAAATTCTTTAGTGGTTTCTGGATATTTTTCTTCACATTCTTTAATTACTGCCGATTTTTCGGGTCTTGATTGTACATTACCTTCCATAATATTTTATTTTTAATATTATTATACATATTTATGTAAATATAGATAAAATAATTCATAATACCAAATATTTATAAAAAAAAATATTGTAATGGCTACCAAAAAATCAAAAACAAAAGAATCTCATCCAGGTAAATCTGATGAACCGAAATATAGGCAATTAGTTAGAATGCTATCTTTTAGAATAGTACCAATGTATTATAAAAAAATAGAGAATGTTGCTGATAGTCAAAAAACAACAGTTTCTGCTCTTATTAGAAGATACATTAAAGAAGGTATGATGAAAGATCTTGAGTTGAAAAGTGGAGACACTAATTTTAGAATTGAGTAATTATTTATCAAATCTTCGTCTAGCCGCATCTGTTATAAATACATATTGGGCGACACCTATAAAATCGTCCAAATTTTTTGCATTACAATAGCTCATGGCCGATTTTAAATAATCTTTAAAATTTTCGGTCCATTGTTCCAAAGTATATTCAACATTTTGATATTTAGTTATTCCTTCTGCCGTTACTAATTCAGATTTTCCCCAACTTCTTTGTACAGCTTTAGTACTCATACCTCGATATTTCTTTTTAATTGGGAAATTATATTTCCACAATTTTTCGGCCCATTTATTATTTAATCTAATTTTCCATAGATAGTTATATCCCGCAGATTCAATTGTTTTATTAAATATCGAGCCAATCATTACATAATCAGCACCAAGAGCAAGGGCTTTAATAATGTCTGAATAATTTTTCATACCACCATCGGCAATTATTTTTGTATTAAGTTTATAATCTTTTTTTAATTTGTGACATTCTCTAATAAGCGAGCCCATAGGATAATTGATTGAAACATTTGCAGCGGTTGTACAGCCAGCACCAGTCCCTATTGAACATCTTACATAGTCAGCCCCAGCAAGACCAAAATTGACAAATGTTTCTGGATTAGCAATATTACCAACCATTAATTTCATATCTGGACAATAATATTTAATTTCTTCTACAAATTTTAATAGTTTTTCCATATGACCATTGGCAATATCAATTAACACATATTTGTGATTATAAAAAATTTCTTTGTGTGGTAAGTGGTATCCTATTTTATAATTTTGTAGTTGGGTTTCAATTTCACATAATCCAAATGATTGAAAATATGGTTTAATTGTACTCTTATCTTCTTTAATAAATTGTCCTCTCGGTAAACATGGTATAATGCCATTTTGAATGTATTTTTCAAAATTGTGTATGGAAACAACTGTATCCATTGGAGATGCCATTAATGGTAATGTGTTTAATTTTTTTTCTATGGGACGATAAACATTACAAGATTTCCTACTATTTATTTCACTTTTTTCAGCCGGAACAATAACAATATCATTTAGATCGAATTTTATTTGATTCATATTTTAATATATTTATATACACAAAAATAAATAAAATATTTGAAATAAAAAAATTTTATTGAAATATAAAAAATATGCCCTTGAATAATATATTTTTATTAATTATTATTACATCACGAGATAAATTAAAGATATGAAAAAGAATAAAATTTTTGTGCAGATTGCGTCATATCGTGATCCGGAATTACTTCCAACATTAAAAGATTGTATTGAAAAAGCAAAATTCCCAAAAAATTTAGTGTTTTCTATTGCCTGGCAACATTCGCCGGAAGATACGTGGGATACTTTAAGCGCATATACAAAAGATAAGCGTTTTAAAATAATCGATATTCCGCATCTTGAATCTGAAGGCGTATGTTGGGCAAGACATAAGTTGCAGCAAAATTATAATAATGAAGAATATACTCTTCAATTGGATTCTCATCATAGATTTGCTCAAGATTGGGATGAAAAATTAATTGCCACAATTAAAAAATTACAAAATGCGGGATATCCAAAACCATTGTTGTCAAGTTATATTCCATCTTATGAACCATCTACAGATCCTGATGGTAGAGTAATGGAACCATGGGTAATGCAATTCGATAGATTTAGTCCAGAAGGTATTATTCATACAATGCCCGAAACTATTGATGATTATAAAGAAAGAGATTTACCAATACGAGCTAGGTTTTATTCTGCTCATTTTTGCTTTACTCTAGGTCAATTTACTAAAGAAGTTCCTCATGATCCAAATCTTTATTTTCATGGTGAAGAACATTCTATATCGGCACGTGCATATACTTGGGGATATGATTTATTTCATCCTGTAGAAACTCTTGTTTGGCATGAATATACTCGTAGAAATAAAAGAAGACAATGGGATGATGTGACAACTTGGCCGCAAAAAAATGATGGTGCATATAGAAGAGTTAGACAATTATTTTATATGGAACCGAGAACCGAAGAATTTGGGATATTTGATTTTGGACCAGTTAGAACATTGGAACAATATGAAAAATATACAGGTATATCATTTAAAAGAAGATCGGTTCAACAATATACATTAGATAAAAAATTACCGCCAAATCCACCACTTTCTGAGGAAGAATATGAAAATTCGTTTGTTAAAAGATTTAAGCATTGTATTGATATTGGATATGATCAAGTACCTGAAAAAGATTATGATTTTTGGTGTGTGGCATTTCATAGAGAACCATATACTGATGATCCAAATGAAGATACAACATTATATAGAAAAGATGCGGATAAGGCTGAAATTGAGTCGTATTTTAGAGATCCTGATCATTATTGTAAAATATGGAGAGATTTCGAAACAGCAATACCACCAAAATATTGGGTTGTTTGGCCACATAGTATATCAAAAGGTTGGTGCCAAAGATTAACTGGTGAATTGAATATACAATAATATGAAAAAAATATCTATAAATAGTTTGGAATATATGGCAGTATTAAAAAATCATGATAAAGAAAGAATAATGTTACATCTTCCAGCATATAGAGAGCCAGAATTAATTCCAACAATAAAAAGCGCTTTAGAAAATGCAACACATCCCGAAAGATTAACTTTTGGTATATGTAGGCAATATAATCCTGATGATGGCTTTGATAATCTTGACGAATTTAAAAATGATAAGCGTATCAAAGTTCACAATATGTTATATACTGAAGCTAAAGGATTACCATATGCTAGAGCAATTATTAACGATACATTACTAGAAGATGAAGAATTTGTGTGTCAGCTTGATTCTCATCATAGATTTATTAAAAATTGGGATACGACATTATTAGACTGGTATTATGATTTAAAAAATGATGGATATAATCCACTAATTTGTGGATATTTACCATATTATGATCCATTTGATGATCCTGCAAGGAGAACAATGGAACCATGGTTATCGGAAGCGGCATGTTTTTATCCATTTGGAACAATATTTATTAGACCTTGTGGAATATCTAATTGGCAAAGTTTACATAGGCCATTTCCAGCAAGATTTTTATCTGGCCATTTTGCTTTTGGACCAAATAAATGGGCTAGGGAGGTAAGACATGATCCTGAATTATATTTTAGCGGCGAAGAAATTAATTTAACTGTTAGATCATTTACAAGTGGTTATGATTTGTTTCATCCCCATAGAAATATTATATGGCATGCTACAATGAGGACAGAAAGAGACGGAATATTATTTTGGGATGATCAATATAAAAGAGGTGATTATTCATTTGGACCGGCACAAGATAGAGCTCGAGCTAAAATAAGACAATTATTAAGAGTTGAAGATAATGGTTTTGACTTAACAGGATATGATCTAGGAACTGTTAGAACTTTGCGTGATTACGAAAAATACGCTGGTATACATTTCAAAAAAAGAGCATTTCAAAAATATACTATTGAACACGGATTTCCACCTAATCCATACCCATATAAATCTGAAAAAGAGTGGGAAGATTCGTTCATGCATTCTTTTTATCATTTAGTTAATCTTGAAAGGTACAATTTACCCGGTAATAATTATGATAGTATATTAGTTGCATTTGATGATGAAAATGGTATCGGAATGCATCAAAAATCGATAGATGGAATTCAATTAAAAAATTTTATGGAAAAAGGTGAGCCGATACATTATGAAGAAATGTTTTTAACAGATAAAGATCCGGTTCGAATTGTTTTTTGGGCATATAATAATACAACTGGGTGGTCAGACAGATTTGAATTACCAATAAAATGACAATATTAATAACCGGAGTTGCTGGTTTATTGGGATCTAGATTATCTGATTGGATAATTGAAAATTATCCAGAAGTACAAATTATTGGTATTGATAATCTATCTAGCGGATGGAAAGATAATATAAATGATAATATTATTTTTTATATGCTAGATTTATCACAAAATTCAATAGAAAAATGTTTCATAAGACATAATATTGATTATGTATATCATTTTGCCGCATATGCTGCTGAAGGATTATCACCATTTATAAGAAAATTTAATTATGCGAATAATTTAATTTCGACAGCTAATATTATAAATAATTGTATTAAATATAATGTAAAAAGATTAATTTTTACATCAAGTATGGCTGTTTATGGTAAAAATAAACTTCCTTTTGATGAAACCTATATCCCATCACCAATTGATCCATATGGTATAGCAAAATATGCTTGTGAAATGGATATTATGACCGCCGGTAACCAACATGGGCTAGATTGGTGTATAATTCGCCCACATAATGTATATGGAATAAAACAAAACATATGGGATAAATATAGAAATGTTCTTGGAATATGGATGTATCAACATTTAAATGGTATGCCAATAACAATTTTTGGTGATGGCGAGCAAAAAAGATCATTTAGTTATATTGATGATTGTTTAGAACCTTTATGGATTGCGTCGCAATCAGATAGTTGTTCAAAAGAGATAATTAATTTAGGCGGAACAAAATTTTATACAATAAATGAAGCTAATCGAATTTTATGTAATATAATTGAAAACAATAATGTTATATATAAAGAAAATAGATTTGAAGTATATGAAGCTTATTCCACATGGCAAAAATCTGTCGAATTACTTGGATATTTAGATAAGACCTCTCTTGAAACTGGATTGAAAAATATGTGGGAATGGGCCAAAAAACAACCTAATAGAAAAAGATATGAATGGAAAAGTTTCGAAATAGATAATAATTTATATGAGTACTGGAAACCTTCAAATTTAATTATAAATACTAAACAAACTAAACCCAAAATTAAGATATTAGTCCATAATCCCCAAAATAAATATACTAAACACAATAGATTTTATAATGATTTTTGGGATGAATTTACTGAATATTTAAAAAAATATTTTATTGTGTTTGAAAATAGAGAATCTGAAAATGCACATATTAGTTATAGCAAAATTAATTTAGTACATGGTACATATAATAATAATGATTATGGATTATTAGAATGTGAATATCTTATTGAAAATTTGCATAATGGAGAGTTTGTAATTATGTCGGTTGCAGATTTGATAACAAGAGGAGTAATAAATGAACAAATGAATCCAAAATTAAAAAAAGTGTTGATATCTCAATATCTTCAGTCAGAAATTGATTATCATATTATTCCTGAGTTTCGTTATAAATATAATCCCTGGACATATTTTATATTTAATAATAATATTGATTTAGAAAAATATTATAAAAAAAGATTAGTTACACAACCAACAGAAAATAAGTTATATTTTAGAGGGGAATTAACTAATAGGAATATTCTTAGTTACATTGATAAAAATCTTATAACAAATTTTAATATAATATCAAGAGATGATTATTTTGATGAGATTATAAAATATAAAATATCAATATCCATTGATGGTAGAGGTGAATTTTGCTATAGAGATATTGAATGTTTTGGCGTGGGAATTCCAATCTTAAGATTTGAATATGTTTCCAAAATGCATGATCCATTAATTCCGAATTATCATTATATATCTATACCTAGACCAGACGATATGGTGAGTTATAGTCAAGGTATTGAAGAACACGCAAAATTAATTGTAAAGAGGTATCAAGAAGTTTTAAATGATGATGAATTTTTAAAATTTATAGCACAAAATGCCAGATCGTATTATGAAAAAAATTGTACTATGAATCAAATAATAAAGAATACTTATGAATTATTAGAGTTAAATAATTGGTTATGATATATATTTCATTAACATCAGTTCCAAAACGGCTTAAATATTGGGAAATATTTAGTAAAAATTTAGAATCATTAGTAAATCAAAATACAAATAAAGAATATTATGTTATTCTCAATATACCAGATCGTTATGTTATGGATGATAATGCTGAATATATAATTCCTGATAAATTAATGGATTTTGCAAAGGCATATCCAAAATTAATTATTAATAGAAAAATATATGATTACGGCCCAATTATTAAGATATATGGGGCATTAAATTTTGCAGAAAATCCAAATGATATTATAATCGCATTAGATGATGATCAAATTTATCATCCGGATATGATTGAATATCATGTAAAAAAATTGAATGAGCATCCTGAACATGTAATTTGTTTTACTACCGATAGAGCAATAGAAAAAAGAACATTTATTGATATAGATGGTATAAAAAAATTTAAATTTTATGACACCACTGTATATTTTCCGTTACAACAAGATACGTATGCTGTATCACCGGGTCATGTATTATCTGTAAGTTATAGAAGATATTATTTTAAAGACGATTTTAATGAAAAGCTTTTCGCATTAGCTGATGGCGATGATCCATTAATGGGTTATTATTTAAAAAAGCATCAAATTTGGGCATTATGTGTAATGTGGGACAAACAAGAAGATTTTAGACCCATACGAGATGAAGGAAGTCCAAATCCATTTTGGCATTTTCCATCAGTTATGCCATTAACATATCCAGAAAAAACAGCCGGAGATTTAATCAGGAAAAAACATCTACAAACTATTCACGGATATCAAAGTGATGAATTAATGAACTTTCTTTATGATAATAGTTTTGTTTATATAGAAAAAGAACCATGATATATATTTCATTAACAACAACACCAGATAGATTTAATCAATTAGAATTACTAAAAGAAAATTTAATTTCATTAGTATATCAAAACACTAAAAAAAATTATTGTGTTATATTGTCAATTCCTAATAATTGTTTAATACCAACTAGATTATTTGAATTTGTTAAAAATATACCCAATTTAGTAATTAATAACAGGGTTAATGATTATGGTCATATTACTAATATTATTGGCACTATAAATCGTGTTGCTGCAGATAATGATGATATTATAATTGTTTGTAGTGATAATTATGTTTACGATCCTAACATGCTAGAATATCATATTAAAAAAATGAATGAATATCCATATCATGTCATATGTTTTAAAGGTGAAGTTGGGTTAGATAAACGAAAATATATAGAAAATGGATTAAATAAGTTTGTCATGCGTCGTTTAGATGCGCCTTTTCCACTTAATCATGATCGATATTTACTTATTCCATATCACCATTATTCTGTATCATATAAAAGATCATATTTTGAAAATGATTTTGATGAAAATGTGTGGGGACTAATAAATAATGATGATTTAATAATGGCATACTATTTAAAAAAACATGAAATTTTTGTATTATGTTCAACATGGGATAATGAAACAGATTTTAGACATTCAGATCGTTTAATTTTTCCAATAATTAAAAAATTACCATTTCAAATTGAACATAATATTATGAAACATCAAAATATAGAAAAAGAAAAATTAGTAAATGATCTACTTTTAGATTATACTACACCTGAAGGTAAAGCTAGTGTTTTTTATACTGAAAGAATACAAATAAATAAATTAATAAAAATATAAAAAATGACAAATAATATAATTGAATTATTAAGACCACAAAATATTTTTAAAACAAAAAAAAGATTAGGACCTTCTAACGATGGTGGATATGTGGTTGCAGAATATATTTGTGAAAATTGCTCAGCTCTATTTTCATATGGGATTGGAAATGATACACGTTTTGAAGAAGATTTTAGTATTCAATATAAAAAACCAAGTTACATGTTTGATCATACTTCGGAAGGACTGGCATTAAGAGTAGGTGAAGAAGAAATAGAGCGATATACAAATGTGTTAGCATATTTAAAAAGTATTCAATGTTATTTTTTTCCAGAAGGATTAGGACATAAAGAAAATTGTAAAGATTTCATTCAACATTATAACGAACATAACATTAATGGTTATGTTCTTTTAAAAATAGATATTGAAGGAAATGAATATCCGTATTTTCAAAATACTAATATAACAGAATTATCCAATATAGTAATGGGTATAATTTTAGAAATTCATTGGATAGATGGTTATAAAAATGAAGCTATTAAAATATTGAATGAAATTAATAAATATTTTATATTATATCACATACATGGGAATAATTGGAGTGAAATAAAAAAAATAGATGATTATGAAATGCCAGTAACACTTGAATTATCATTTATTAATAAAAAATTTGTGGATAAATATGAACCCGATTATCAAGATTATCCAATAGCTAATTTAGATTTACCAAATAATAAAGAAAAACCCGATTATAAGTTAACTTTTCTAAAAAATAATATGTCACAAGTAATTCAAAACACACCTTTACAAATGTTGATTGGTGATATTGTAGATAGATATACTATATGTAAATTAAAATCTGAAAATGGTGATATTAATGTTTCGGGCGAAATGTATGAATTATATAATGCAATGAATGAATATCAAGATATTTCACCTTATGTTGAAAAATTATATGATATAAATAAAAAAATATGGAATTTGGAAACTGAGATTGATATCAACGATAAAAAAACACCATTCGGCGGATTAAAAGAAATTGGAAAATGTGCTATAAAAATTAGAGATATGAACAATTTAAGAACTGATCTTATAAATGAAATAAATTTAAAATATAACGAAGGATTTAAAAAAGATGATTTGATAATAATTTCATTAATGGTAACACCAGAAAATTTAAATGATGAATCAGAAGTGGGTATACATAAAATAATTAAATTATTATGCATGGAATATACGAATAATTATGAAATTCATATTAATATTTCTAAAAATAATGATGAATACAGAATACCAAATTGGTTAATGGAATATCAACTAAAATATCCATTTTTAAAAATTTTTAATAATAAAACAATAAAACAATAAAATAATAAAAATATTATATTATGAATTTAATATCTAAATCATTACACTATATTGGTAATAATATAAAAAATGTTTTTACTATTCAAATTGGCGCAATGGATGGTATTAATTTTGATGAAACAAGAGAATATCTTGATAAGTATCAATGGGACGCATTACTTGTAGAACCAATACCAGAAATATTTAATGAACTTAAAAATAATTTTAAAGATAGAGAAAATTATATATTTGAACAATCTGCTATTGGTAATCATGATGGACAAATAGAAATGCTAACCGTACCATTAGATGTTATAGAAAAAGAAGGTTTACATCCAGGTTTTAAAGGTGTTAGTACTCAATATCCACCTAGAAATGGATTCGGAAGTGATTTTCAAAATGATATTGATGTCAAAAATAAATTTGGCGTAACAGTTCTTGTTCCATGTTTAACACTTGATACATTATTTAAAAAACATAATTTATCTAAAGTTGATATATTCATATGCGATGCAGAAGGATATGATTGGGAAATTTTTAAAAATTTTGATTTTATTAAATATCATCCATATTTTATAAGATTAGAATATATTAATTTGACAAATAGTGAAAAAGATTTGATTAAAACTAAATTGGAACAAAATGGATATGTTGTTGAAATTGGAGATAATATTGATGGCGTACTTCAATCAATATGGAATAAGATAAATGTTGAACAAATTATACCGCAACCAATTATTAAACCAGAAAAAAACAATTTATTTGGTAATGTTAAAAACAAGAAAAATGATAATGCGTTATCTAAAACAGAATCAATAGATAATTTTAAAACACAAGAAGAAGATCAAATAATAGAAAATATTACATATTATATTGAAAAATATGGTTCAAATAAAAAAATTGCTAATTATTGTAAATTATATGATCAACTTTTTGAAAATCTTAAATCTAAAGTAACTACAATATTAGAAATAGGAATCGGATCAACTGATAGTAAATATGAATTTTCTATACCAGATATATTTGAATATTATCCTCAATATAAACCAGGTGGATCATTGAGAGCGTGGAGAGATTATTTTGAAAATGCTCATGTATATGGTGTTGATATTGATCCGTCATGTTATTTTCATGAAGATAGAATAACAACATATATTTTTGATTCGAGGGATATTGATAAATGTAATGAACATTTTACTCCATTATCTTTTGATATAATAATTGATGATGGTAATCATACTGGAGAAGCCCAATTACAGACATTAAAAAATTTATTTCCTTATTTATCTAATAACGGATTATATATTATTGAAAATTGTATTGGTGATAGTGATTCTCATATATTTCTTAAGTATCATGAAGAATTAATGGAAATTATATCTGAACATGAATATTATTATAAAGGTGATATAATTTTTATTAGAAAAAGTGGCAATAAACAAGGAGATCTTAAAAATTTTGAAGATTTTGTTAAATCAGGATCAATGAAGACGGAAATTAATGTTAGTAATAAGTCACTTACTGTTGTTACTGGATTATGGAATATTAATAGACCTGGCAGAGATTTTAGTCATTATATTGATCATTTTAAAAGATTTCTAGAAATCCCTGTTAATATGTTTATTTACATACCTGAAGAATATGAATATTTAATTTGGGAAATAAGATCAGAAGAAAATACATATGTTAAAATAGCTAATCTTGATTATATTAATAAAATGTATTCACCATTTTGGGATAAAACTCAAAATATTCGTACAGATCCTATGTGGTTTAATCAAACAGGAGAAAATGGGTGGTTAGCTTCTAGTCCTCAAGCGACATTAGAATATTATAATCCAATTGTTCAATCAAAAATGTTTTTGCTTAATGACGCTACAATATGGAACCCATTTAATACAGAATATTTTATATGGCTAGATGCAGGAATTACTAGTACAGTATATGAAAAATTATTTACCGATAAAAGAGCATTAGATAAAATAAATCCATATTTAGATGACTTTTTATTCTTATCATATCCATATGAAGCAACTAATGAAATTCATGGTTTCGATTTTGAAACAATAAATAGATATGCCGGAAATACTGTAAAATATGTTTGTAGAGGTGGATTATTTGGCGGTAAAAAGGATATAATTCATATGGCAAATAGTACATATTATGCAATGTTACATCAAACACTTAATGATGGATATATGGGTACTGAAGAAAGTATATTTGCTATTATGGCTTACCGAGAACCAGATATATATAGAAGATATTCATTGGATGAAAATGGTTTAATAGGAAAATTTATTGATGATTTAATTAATGATAATGTTAATTTAGAACCAGTACCAAAACAAAGGAAATTAATTATTAGTAACAATGAACTTAATAAATATAAAACTAATCTTTATATTTTGACTTTTAATTTTCCACAACAACTTCAACATACTATTAATACTATGGAAAAAATTCCAGAATGGTTAAATAAACCACATCTAGTATTAATTGATAATTCAACAAAAAGTGAAGCTATTGAAGGTAATAAAATAATTGCAGAAAAATATAAAATGGAATATATTCCAATGGGAGATAATACAGGAATATGTGGTGGTAGACAAAAAGCGGCAGAACATTTTCATGATTCTGATGCTGATTTTATGTTTTTCTTTGAAGATGATATGACTATTAATCCACCTGAATTTACTGGCGAGTTTTGTAGAAATGGTTTTAGAAAATATGTACCAAATTTATATACTCTTGTTCATAAAATAATTATAAAAGAAAAATTTGATTTTTTGAAATTATCATTTACTGAAGTTTATTTTGATAATGATAAATCGCTTCCGTGGTATAATGTTCCACAATCTGTACGCGATAGGGACTGGCCCGATTACAATCAATTGCCTATAAGCGGTTTGGATCCTAATTCACCGCTAGCAAAATATCAATATATTAAAAATTATGAAGGATTATCTTATTTGATTGGGGATGTTAATTATGCAAATTGGCCTATGATAGTATCAAAAAATGGAAATAAAAAAATATTTATAGATACAAAATGGGCACATCCATATGAACAAACATGGAGTTCTCATGTTTATAATTTAATGAAAGACGGGACATTAAGCGCTGGTATTCTTTTAGCATCACCAATCTGGCATGATAGAATTATTTGGTATGAACCAGAAGAAAGACGAGAAAATTAAATATAAAATAATTAATATAAAATAAATAACATGAAATTATCAATTGGTGATATTGTCGATAAATATACGATAGGCAAATTAAAATCTGAAAGGATGAAAATTAATAATTTTGCCGAACAAGAAATTTATTTATCCGAAATAAAAAAATATGAACATATCGATTTATATATAGATGCTCTTTATAAACTACATGAGGAAATATGGGATATTGAGGCCGATATTAGAAATGGTAATGAAGATATTTTAGGATTAAGTGAGGTGGGCCAACGAGCGTTACAAGTTAGAACTTTGAATATTTTACGAATAAATATCAAAAATGAAATTAATTCAAGATATCATGAAGGTTTTCCGGAAAAAAAAATAAATCATATAAGTATAGAAAAACAACCTAGTTTAGTAATTACATTAACAACGGTGCCAGAAAGGCTGGCAGATTCAAATAAAGATGGAATAATATCTGTTATAGAATCATTATGCACACAAAATGACAATGACTATCAAATACATTTTAATATTCCAGAATATAGCCTTTTTAGCGAATTTCCTTATGTTATACCTAAATGGTTATATGAATTCAAAATAAAATATCCACATTTAAAAATTTTTAGAACGGAAGATTATGGACCACCAACTAAATTTGTACCTACAATAAAAAGAAAAGAGTTAAATGATAATACAATTATACTTGTTGTTGATGATGACTTAGTATATCATCCGGATATGATTTCTGAACATAGAAAATATCATAGTAAAATATCCACTCATGGAGTTATTTGTTATGAAGGAAGAGGATCAGAAATTATATTGTATGATGATTTACGAGATGATTGGGTAGTATGTGTAACGCAAATTAGAGAAACACATGCTCTTCAACATTATAAATCGGTATCATATAGAAAATACGTATTTGATGATGATTTTTTTAAATATTATTTTGGTAGAACATATTCTGATGATGCATTAGTTTCTAAATATTTTAGAGATAAAAAAATTAGAATGTATTGTGTCCCATATGAACCTGAAAATCATCTTTTTGAAACTAAAGAATTGTGGGATAAAAATTGCGGTGTTACAACTTTTCCTGTCATACGGCATAGTGTTACTGTAGCTAAAACAGGTTGTCACAATCCAAATTTATGTTCACATCCGCTTGGCGAAAGATTTTTTGAACCAAAGACGTTAGGCGATAGAAGTTTTGAAGGACCCACTATTATTAATGATGAAAAAATGTGAACCACCCCTCCCTAAAGGAAGGGGGTTTTTACGAAGTTAGGTTAAAATCATTTTTTTTCATTAGATTTTTGTGGAACTTTTAGCCCATCTTCTTTGTCTTTTATTTTTTGACGAATATTTTTTATTGCGTCTTCATGTTGTTTACGAATAATCTTTTTTTCTTCTTCAGATAATTCAAGTATGTTCATATTCATTAATATTTATTAACATTATTGATTGCGCATCTTTTTTTATATTTAATAATATCTGACAATTTTCATATTCTTCTTTATCCTCAAATATTTTTATCATGGCATCAATTACTTCAACGCAAAATTCCAAATCATTTTGATATTGTAAGACTTGATGTGAATTAAAATAACTATTTAATGTGATATTATCAAGATTTCGTAAAAAATCATATATCGTTGTTATTTCAGTATCAGTATAATTTCCAACATGAATAATTCTAACAGCTTGAAGCAAAAAATTTATCGACATTTCATATATAAATATAATAAATAATATAACTAATATATTTATATATATTATGAAAGTTAAAATAACAGAACAACAAATTGAAAATTTAATCAAAAAATTAGATTTAAATAATTTACTTAAATCTGATACATTTTCTAATTTCATAACTAAACTTTATTCTAATATAGAAAGATCTAATTTATCACCAGAATTAAAGTCAAAACTTCTTAAATTTGGATCAAATATTAATAATCTGGACATGAATAATAATCATCCAAATGAAATGATGCATCCATTAGGCCATAAACGACCAATAAGTAGTGAATTTGGATTTAGACATTCAATAAAAGGTAGTCGTTATCATAAAGGAATTGATATTGCAACGCCATCCGGATCTCCTGTATATGCTCCATTAGATGGTATGGTTATTGATGCAAGGGATACTTATCCAAACGGATGTGGCGGATTTATTAAGTTAAATCATGGCGAAATTTATACTAAATTTTGTCATTTAAGACAAATAAATGTTAGACCAGGAGAAATAGTAAAAAAGGGTGATATGATTGGTTTATCTGGGGGAGGAATAAATGATCCAATGCATGGAACATCAACTGGTCCACATTTACATTATGAAATTCTTAATAAAAATCATATTGCTCTTAATCCTGTTATAATACAATCTAATTTAACTGAAGGATTAAAAAAAAAGTCAACAAATAAAATTAAAAATTTTATTAAATACGTAATAAAAGAATTAAAAATTAAACATCCTCCAACTATTATTATTACTCATAATAAAGATGGAATAAAAACCACAGCTAATTATGATTATAGTAAAGATGAAAAAATAATGAAAATTTATTGTAAAAATAGGATGTCTGTAGATGTTATGAGAAGTGTTGCGCATGAATTGGTTCATCATAAACAATGGGAAGATGGGAAATTAAAAACACCACCGCCAGATATAGGAGGACCAATTGAAGATGATGCTAATGCTATCGCAGGACAACTTATTAAAAAATTTGCTTTAATTGACTCAACAATTTATGATGAATAATTATCTCATAAATGTTAATGTTATATTTTGTTTTATTAATCTATCATATCTTCTTTCGGGGCCATCAAGATTAAAATTAAATTCAGGAACTCTTACATACATAACATTTCCTGGTGTTGCACCATATGGAACTTGAGGAAAAAATAATATAAATTCTCCTGAAATGTTGGCCATTGTTAATTTATCAATTAAACTTATACGATATCCATACCAAAAATTAATATAATAGTGGCCAAGTATTTTATTTCTATCATTTTTAATTATGAGGTTATTATAATCAAATTCCCAAATATATCCCTTTTTATAAAAATAACACGGTAATATACCGGTTGTGTCATTTTTAATTAACCATTGATTATTATTAATTGATATTATATCAAAAGGAGCAATTGCATAATAGTTATCATTAATAACTTTTAAATCTTTAGAATATTCAGGTATTATATCTACTATTGTCCAGTTTCCATTTATTGTGTGTTGTGGATTGGTTTTTTCAGTATAAATCTCACATCCAAATAAAAGTGGAATTAATAATAAGAAAAATAATATTTTTTTTATATTCATTTTAATAAAAATTTATACAAATATAATTATTTTTATGATACACAAAAGTTTCAAATGTTTTTTTTTTAATATTTATATGATATGAAAATGATAATTACTGAAAAGCAACTTTCTTCAATACTTCAACATAAACAAGATGTTGAAGAAGCCGCTTCATCAACAAGTAATCAAACAACGGGATTCGCATCATATGGAGATATTGGATCAAGTATGTCTGCAGAAGATTATCCTTCATATCCTGATGTTGGACATTGGGAAAGTGGCGTTACTAGAGGCCCGGCTAATCAAATAGATACAAAATCTAATTGGTCTGGTGTTGTTGGAAGTAAAATATCGAGAGGTAAGGCAAATCCACTAAAATAAAATATTTATAATAAAATAAACTAAATAATATAAAAAAAATGAATCAAAATATTGATGAATCTTTAAATAAAATTAAATTTTTAATGAATTATGATTCAACTAAAACATTAATAGAAAATAGAGATACTATCTCACTAAATGAACAAACAGTTCCGGGTGAATTAGCATTAAAAACCGCAAAAGGTGCGGGTCTTGCGGGTCTAGGTGGATATCTAGCAGGTCCGGCAGTTGCTGGATATACTGGGGCGGCAATAAGCACGGGAGCTGCAGCGACAGTTGGAGCTACTTTAGCCGGTGCGGCTGCTTTGGGTTTGGTTCCTCTTGTTCTTTGGCTAAATGATAAAGATAAAATGTATCCAAAAGTTGTTAAAATATTTAAATATGTCGAAGATAATAAAGAAAAGATAGATAAAATACCAAGAGGTATGTCTGATGAAGAAATATGGGATGCTGCAGATATATTATATAGTGCTATGAAAAGACTTGGTACAAGAGAAAAAGATGTTTATAAGGTATTCGAATCTTTACAAACAATATCGGATTTTGCCGCATTAATAGATCGATATAATCAAGATAATACAATTCATCTTTTAAAACAACTTAATAGAGATTTTGATCAAACTAAAGAATGGATGAGAATATATAGGCCAATAAGAAATCTTGTTTTAAGATTCGCAAAACAAGCTGAATTAATGGGTAAAGAACAAAAATCTGATAAATCTTCTAAAATTACGCCACCTGAATCTAATACGCATATAGCACCGCCAGTTAATGCGCCTGTACCGGTAATGAGTGGATATAAACCAGTTAAAGGAACAATAGATGATCCTTATGTTCGTGGGACATCTGGAGATGGTGTATCTATAGTTCAAAGATGTTTAGGTCTTATTCAAGATGGAAAATTCGGACCTAAAACTGAAGCAGCATTAGCAAAAATTGACGGCTCATATAGTAAAAGCTTTACACATAGTGATATTGCTGATATTTGTTTAAAATCTCAAAATATTGTGAAACCCGAAATTGGACATTTAAAACCACCCACTCTAGCTCAATCGCCAGATAAATCAAATCTTATACCTATGAAACCAAGCACCGTAACAAAAGCCGATGCATTAAAAAAATATAGATTAGTAAAAAAAGAAGATAATTTAGCAAAAAAAGAAGTGGAAAAATAAGATAATTTATATTTATAACAAGATTATGGTTTAATCACTATAATCAATAAAATCATATAAAACGAAAAGGAGGTTGTTCAATTAATCACGAACAAAGGGACACAAGGTCCCTTTGTTCGTGCATAATGACTTTAAATTAATTAGTGGAGGTGTCGCGAATCGAACGCGAGTCTTGCTCGTCAAAGAATAAATGGACTACAAGTTTATTCGATTATTCATAATCGACAAATATCGGATTCCAGCCTCTATTGTTATCCGCAACTTTCGATGGTTCGTTTAAGACGGGCCACAAACAACTTTTGATACTATAAGCAGTATCAGCTTCGGAGATTCTGTTGATAGGTTCTTCCGACCCCTTGTAGAGCCCTTTCTGAGATTAGGCTACTACGCTAGATTTTGCAAGTAAACCTGCAATTTCCATGTTTTTATAAATGTTGCCATTTAAATGTTACCTTCATAGTTTTAAGTCATAGAAGATATCTGACCACTTGCCCATTGATCCGTTGTACGCCAATCAATACCATGTCACCCCCATAATGTAAATGAACTTGTGCAAATATATAAATATTTTTTTAATTTTCAAAATTTTTTATCTATTATGAAATAAATAATTTAAATTTTGTTTCACTAATTCTGGATTTACATCAGGAACCCGTGTTGGTGCAGCACCAAATTTATTATAAAAATGTCTCATTCCTCGTTTAAAATTTTCCGACCATTTATCATCATGACTAATAGTTGAATTTTGTATTGAACCTTCAATATCTTTTATATATTTCCATGATTCACCGATATCTGCAAACCACCAATATGGTGTGGTAAATCCTTTTTGATATGCTTTCATTGTATGATCAACATGCTCCCACGCATTTTTATAAAATTCATCAAATAATCCGATTGTTTCTAATACTTCTCTTTGATAATATGAAAATGCCCCAACACAGTTTGGATATAATGCAATTTGAATATCGTCTGTATATTTAATAATTTGTTTTGGATTTGGCTCAGTAAGATAATCTTGTTGTCCCCTTTCGTCAAGATTTTCAAACCCTTTAGCACCCTTTTTATTTGCCGGTCCATGCAAGGCATAATTTAAATGTTTAATACCAGAATAAAGAGATGCTTTTATATATTTGTCGAAAACCTCATCTGATTGTATTAATATATCATCTTCAATTATAAAAATGTGCTCACAACCTTTTTCCAGAAGATATTTCATTGCAGAATTTTTGGCTTGTCCAACAGATTTATTGTATGGATGTTGTATAATATGAGCATGTTTAGGATAAACTGAGGGATCGTATGGTGTTCCATCATTAACAATAACAAAGTGTTCTATCCAACTGGGAATTGTAAATGATGATTCTTTTATTCTATATGGATTATTATATGTTACCATACCAACGCCAATACTATTTTTCGAATAATTCATTTTTTCTGCCAGACTTTTATTATTGGTCATTTTAATAGGAAGAATATCTTTAAATTTTTCTTCAAATTGTTTTTTATTTATTTCCCATTGTTCATTTGTTTCACCAATAGATTTATGTATAATATCGAATTTAGTCGTTACACCAATTCTAACACCCTCAATATAGTTAGAAACACAGAATGGAATATCGTAGAAATGAAACCCTTCAAAATCTGTATCAAATTGTTTTTTAATTTTAGATTTATTTACTATAAAAAACAACCCATCAATAGTAACAACATCTTTTAAAATATCAATATATGATTCTTTTGAATATTTATTAGTCCATGTTTTACCATCTTTAGTGTGCGAAACCTTACCATGCATAGATTTTTTAATTTCCCACCATTTTCCATTTACTAAATCAGTTGTACCAGCGACCCCAATAATCCCATAATCAGGAAATTTTTCAAATAATTTAATTATTTTATGTGTTAAATTAGTTGTTTTAATAATAATATCATCGTGCATAAAAAGCACAATTTCATTTTTACTTTCTTCCAGTCCTTTATTATAAACTTCGGCCAACGAAAATTGACCATCATTTTCGTATAGTAATATTTCACTTTTAGGATGTGAAAGTGCCTTTTTTATGTGTTGATAAAAATTATCATCTTTTTTTCGTGTAGAAATAACTACGCTAATTGTGTTACTCATTTACCAATATTATATGTAATAGCAAATGTAATACTTTTAATTTAAAAAAACAATATTTATATAATAAAATCCATATGACATATGAAGAACAGGTTTTAGAGTTTATAAAACAAACTATAAAAAATACTGAATGGGAAAATAAGGTTTTTCTTGTTGGTGGTGCTGTGAGAGATCAAGTAATGGGTAAACCGCCAAAAGATTTGGATTTTATTGTTGATGGTGATATTTCATCCGGAATTGACTTTTCTATTTGGTTATCAAAAAAATGGAACATTTTTAAAGATGGAAGTAATCCTGTGATATTTCCAGATTATGGTACAGCTAAACTTTTGTATGATAATATTGATATAGAATTTGTCGCACCAAGAAAAGAAAAATATAAAAGTGGATCTAAAAAACCTGAAGTCACAAGTGGTGTTTTAATGGATGACGTATTAAGAAGAGATTTAACGATAAATACTCTTATGCGTAATGTTTCTACTAATGAAATATTAGATCTTACGGAAATGGAATTTCTGACTTAAAATTAGGTATAATTCGAACGCCATCAGACCCTAAAATTATTTATCAAGATGATCCTTTAAGAATGCTAAGAGCAATTAGATTTGCTGTTAAATATAATTTTAATTTTGATGATAATATATTACCAAATATTAAAAAATATTCAAATATGAATGATATATTAGATCTTATTCATGCAGATAATGTATCACATTCAGATGCTGCGTCAATGCCAAATCAAATTAAAAATATTAAAAATCGTATCGAAAATTTAAATACAGGAAATTTTGAAGTGAAATTACCAATTGATGGGAATAATATTAAAAAAATATTAAATATTAATAATGGACCATTAATTGGTAAAATAAAAAATGCTGTTCAAGATGCTTGGTATGAAAATCCAAATTTAACAAAAGATCAGGCTATAGAAATTATTAAAAAAATTGGATTAGAAAATCAAATTACAGAAATAAAGTATTTAATGAAAATTATTATATAATTTTAATTATTTAATTAAAATAAAAAAAGGTGTTTCATTCTATCTATTTCTTCTTTTAAACATTTCTTTTTATAATCATCATACATATCTTTTGTTGTAGGTATAATTTCAGGATTTTTAAGACTATTTGGTGAGATAAGTTTATATTCTGTGTGTTCATGATTTAATTTAATATTATTAATATCTTTAACTTCTTTAACAAATAAATGAATTTGATTATTATCAAACTCATATGTTTTAATGAATTTAGGATTATTAATAATCAAGTTTGTTTCTTCTTTAGTTTCTCTAATGGCACCATCTTTATATGATTCATTTTTTCTAACATGTCCTCCGGGAAGTCCATACATTTCAGAAAATTTATCATCGTCTTTTTTCTCTCTTTTACATACGAGAATTTTACCATTATTAATAATAAGCATTAGTGATATATTTGCCATCTATATTGAATTTAGTGAATGTTGTAATTTTTCTGAATTTTGTACATTATTAATATCAAGTATTTCAGCCATTTTTCTTGCAGTAATTCTATCAAATTTACCCAATGAAGATGTTAGATTATTATCAATTTGAAATTGTCTTAATTGTCCCATGGTTTCTGGCCCAAATTTTCCATCAATTCCAAATCTTGGTAATGGATAACCCAATAATACTAATGATGTTTGGAATAATTGTACATTTTGATTTACATTATAATGTCCAATATCACCCTCATATTGAGATAATTCTTCTTGCATATAATCTAATGTTTCTTGAGAAACCATATCAGGATCTAAATCATCAAAATGATCTAATAGATTGTAATTTATATCAGATCCATCAGGTAATAACATATCAGAAAATCTTTTAACAAATAATGGTACTAGTACACCACGCCCTCTTCTTACCCATGGAGCTCCTATTGCATTTCTAATGAAAGTATTTATTGGAAAAGTAGTTGTTGCCCCATTTTTAAAAACAATCGTAACTAAATCATCTGTTACATTTCTTATTGTACCCGTAGTCATGCCTTTTGGGCCCATATATCTATATACCCTACCTGGAACGAATCCTGCTTTTTTTAAAACTATTCTACCGTTTTTTATTTTAGGTGTTCTTTTAAAGAAATTAAATAATGATCTTCTTCCTGTTCTTGTTAATGTTGCTTTTGTGGCGGTTTTAGCACCTACTTTTGTAGCGGTTTTAGATACTACTTTTGTATCAGTTTTTAAATTATATGTAATTAATATATTATCAAAATATTGTTTTGCTGTTTTTACAAAATTATCAACAATACCCTTTATTTTTGGTCCCCATTTTCCTAATATTCTTTTCGCTAATGGGCTTTTTAATGCTCTTGTAACTGTACTTGGTAATCCTAATAATATTTTATCCATAAATTTAGCAACAGTTTTTATTCCTTCAATTAATATAGGTGATGTAAATTTTACACCGGTTTTAATTGCTCTTTTTAATGGAATTGCTATAGTTTGAAATGCTCCAGGTATTATTGCAAATCCAAAAGTTATTGCGGCCATTATATATAATGCTGATTGTTCTTCTGGTTTTTTAAATTGGGCTTCGATTAAATAACTTAAACCATTTAATGTATCTACAACCATACCAGTTCCGGGAATCACAAAATCTAATCCGGCTGAAACTAAATCAGCGCCAGCATGAAGAATATCACTTAATGTCCATGCTTCATTTAATACAACTTCTTCACCTGTTTCACAAGAGTATAATACATTTTCATATAAAACGTATTTCCCGTTAGCAGTATACTTACATGTTGATAATTTTTCTAATGGCATTGGCTCATTATATTTGATACCATACAAATCTAATATACTAGCTTTTTCCGATTCACTAATAATATATTTCATTAATAATAAATACTAACAATAAAAAAAAAGTCGAAATTTACTTCGACTTTTTTTTCCAACTCCACCACCTTATTTTAAACTAAATAAGGAAACGTTATTATTGGTATAATTTATCGTTGTCTTTATTATATTCTAAAAAATTATGATAATATGTTCCAGACAAGTTATATATGGAAAATTCTTTAAGATAAGTTGATATTTTAGATCCATTCGAATCTTCTTTATCTATATTACCATTAGACTCAATAAAAAGTTTTACACTACCAACTCCGCCAAGATGTGCTCCTGCAAGTAAACCCGATTTAGTTATTAAAATACCATTAATTTCAGAACCAATATATATTTCATAAGGTTTTAAAGAAATTTCATTTATTTCCATATAAGTTTTTAATATTTCAAGTTGTAATTTTCTAGGAAATATTGAACTATCAGATTTAAATTTTTCCGCAGTAATATGTTTATATCCTAGATATCTTAAAGTCAATTCGCTAAATTGCCATTCACCAAGACAATTTGCATTATTTACAATTTTCCAATTATTTCCCGATTCTCTATATCCAAGATAATTAATAAACATATCTAATTGTTTCTCATAAATAGTTTTATTATAATATATTAATATATTATTAATTAAATTTACATAATTTTCGGATGACGTTAAAGGTGCTGATAAAGTTTTATAAAAAAATAATAAAAAAATTAGACTAATTATTTTTTTCATAGTTACATTAAATTTTATTTATATATAATTTCGCTATTATAAAATAATAATTAAAAATAAATATCAGATAATCAAGATAAAAACATTTTGGTGTAAAATAATTTATTTTCCAGTTTTATTTTTATCATTATTTTTATCTGAATTTGCCAAATTACGAAAAGTAAGAGTATTCCTGAAATATCTTCGCCTTGTTTCTTCAATTGTTTCATTTGCTTTACTATACGCAATAAGACGAAGTTCAGGAATATAAATTCTTCTTCGATCTTTTATACATTCTTTCGAAATCTTTAAAATTTTTGGACTGAGAACATCTCGTTCTCCTATTTCCGAATAAAATTTCTGACCCATCCCACATATCATTTTTAAATTAAACAAAACAAAGATAAAAAGAAATTATGAATTTTCCAAATTTATTTTTTGTTTTTATTATTTTTACCGCAATGTGTTGGAGGTGTAGCCTTACAATTAGGACAAATATTCTTAGGTTTTCAATTCTATTATCATTATGAATACCATTTTTATGATCTAATATTAGAGATATTTTTTCTCCATGCCATCATTTTTACAGTACAGTTAAGAAACCCTCGCCTGGACTCGAACCAAGATTTCCAGGACCAAAACCTGGTGTGTTAGCCGTTACACTACAAGGGTAAATTTGTACCGAAGATGGGACTTGAACCCACACGGTCATTACTGGCCACAGGATTTTCGTACCACTATAACTTTCGTTACCATTAATTGTTTGTGGTCTGGACTATACCTTTACCATATCTTTTGACTTAGGTATTCCGTGTCTAGTCTCTACACCTTCCTGAACATCCAGGATTGGCTCGGTATTAGCAGTTAAGCCTTCACCGAATTTACGGAATTCTACTTCTCTCTTTTCAGAAAGAGCACTCAATTTGTTTTTTCCTCATTTCGAACTAAGTCCTGCGTGTCTACCAATTCCACCACTTCGGCATAATTTCAAAGAACTAAAATTTGTTTTTTTTTTGTGAGTTTTCTTAAACAGTTAAGAAACCTCTACTTTCTTGATCCATAGTCAAGCGTATTACTAGTTACACCATAAGACAGTTTTGGGTGCTAGGTGAGCTTCGATCTCACTACCTCTTGTTCCACAGACAAGCGCTCTACCAGGCTGAGCTACAAGCACCATATAGTCGGGTATGCTGGTCCTGCCCCAGCGACCACTAGTTCCCAAAACTAGCATTCTACTAACTGAACTAATACCCGATAGTTTTTTTGAATGAGCTACAAGTGTGTTTTCTTATTTCGACAAGTTGTTAATAATTGCGAATTACAATAAGGACAATATTTCAAAGAACGAAAAACCCCACTTTTAATTGGAGTGGGGTTGTTCAGTCTAAAACCATCTACTTGACAAAAACCTTTAGATACGGCTCTCCCACTCACCCAATTCTGGATGTTGTAATGGACGGAGTTGTAATGTCATTAAAGTTTTCATCGTATTAACCAATTAAAATCCGATACAAATATAAGTAATGTTTTTATAAATACCAAATGTTTTGAAAAAAATTTTATTTTTATTGTTGTGGTCTTTAATGGAAAAAATTTTCTTATAAATGGTTCTCTATGGAAAAAATTTTCATTTATACACTAAAAAATTATATTTACTGGAAAATTTTTGAAAATACTTATTAATATATGAAACTACCAATATATAAATTTAATAAAATTAAATTACAATATGATAAAATAGTTTTAAATTTTAAGACTATTTTGATTTATATTCTTATTCAACTTATCATTACAATTGGGTTAATTTTTTTACTTTCTGTTTTTTTTAATACCCCGAAAGAAATTAAATTAAAAAAAGAAATTAATAAATTAGAATATGATTTATATATTATAGATAAAAAAGCCGATGGAATATATTATTTATTACAAACATTACAACAAAAAGATAGTATAATTATTGATGCATTTGATAGTCATGAAAGTGAATTAACAATAATTACACCTGAAACTGTTAATGATAAACTTGATAACATTGGTCGTACAATCGAATATAATGCTAATAGGTTTAAAAATATGATTAATAAAATAATATCGAGTGATGATAAAATGAGGCATTATCCTGCAATTCAACCCGTAGCAAAAAAAGATTTTAAGAGAATATCATCCGGATATAGTTATAGAATTCATCCAATATATAAAATTAATAAATTTCATTACGGTATGGACTTTGTTGCTCCAGTAGGAACACCAGTATATGCTACCGCTGATGGTATAGTTGAAATGGCGGGTAAAAATTTAGGATATGGAAATTATGTTAAAATAAATCATGGATATGATTATGAAACAGCATATGGACATTTAAATAGTATTGGAGTTCGTAAAGGTCAAAAAGTAGTGCGAGGTCAAATTATTGGTACTGTTGGAAATACCGGTATATCTACAGGAGATCATCTTCATTATGAAGTTATTTATCGTGGTAAAACAGTTAATCCCATTAATTATTTTGCTGATGATATAACTGCAGATGAATATCAAATGATGTTAAGAGTTCAGGAAACTCTTAGAGTGGGATTAGATTAATAATTTTATTAAAATAATTAGGTTTTTGCATTTTTTTTATATTATATTTGTAAAATGATTAATACAATTATATATTATGAAACATTCTCAAATATGGACAATTGGACATTCTACTCGTAACATCGAAGAATTCATTTCTATTTTAAAATTGTTTCAAATGAAGTGTGTAGCTGATGTGAGAAGTTTCCCAGGTTCGAGGAAATTTCCACATTTTAATAAAGAAAATCTAGAAATTATCTTACCTAAACATAATATTCAATATGTTCATATGAAAAATTTGGGCGGCAGACGAAAATCTAATCCATATTCCACAAACACATCTTGGCGTAATTTATCGTTTCGTGCATATGCCGATTATATGGAAACCGAATCTTTTCAAAATGGAATAACTGAATTAGAAAAAATTGCATTAACTCAAAATACGGTATATGTGTGTTCTGAAGCTGTGTGGTGGCGTTGTCATCGTTCTTTGATATCTGATTATTTAAAATCAATTGGATGGAATGTCTTGCATATTATGGATGTCAATAAAATAGAAGATCACCAATATACAAAACCTGCTAAGATTATTAATAATAAATTGAGTTATACTGATGATCAATTATCGTTCACTTTTATATAGATTGCACGTTACGTGTGCCCCAAATGTTTGTACTCCCAAGCGGAATTGAACCGCTATTTACAGGATGAAAACCTGCCGTCCTAACCGTTAGACGATGAGAGCAAAAATACATGAGAAAAAAAAAATAAGTCGAGCGGTCTATTCTAGAATCGAACTGGAGTCTTCTGGTCGACAGCCATAGAGGATAACCACTAAATTCCTATATATATCAAAGAACAAAAAACCCAACTAATTTATGTAGTCGGGTTTTTTTAGTGTAAAAAAGAATATAATAGATTAATTTACCTGACTAAACATAATTTATCCTCATCATCCCATAGATGATTATCCTCAAAAATTGATAATATGTCGAGTAATATTTTCATTTTACTATATTTTAATATAATACAAATATAAGTTTTATTTTTATAATTACCAAATATTTTAAAAAAAATTACATTGCCCCAATGCCCGTCATTATTGCTCCTGTTTTTGTTACTGATGTGTCATTATCCATCGGTATTTCTTTTTTTTCTTCTGGCGGTAATTCACTATTAATTATATCAAGTATATCCTCAACCATGCGCCTTACTTCTTTCAGAGACTTACCCGAATCGACACACTTACGTAAAATATCTTCTAATTGTTCTTCATAACTAAGCGTTTTTGGTATATATTCACTTTCTCCTCTTGGATATCCAGTTCCATGAAATTCTCTTATTAGTGTAAGAATTCTTTCTTTTTCTTCATTTAATGTTTTTTTCATATTTTTTTAATTTATATATAAATATTATGATATTTATGAAACATTTTCATTTTTAAGAGTTATGTAATAAACCGGCTCTTGAAATATATCATCTTCTTCCATAACTGTAGTCGCAATACATTCATACTCACCATTTGGTAATAACATTCTGATATCTTGTTTATTTATTGATTCATCTAATTGAGATAAATTACCATCAATAAAAATTGGTATATCAAATCCTGCTAATCTTTCCGCTTCTCCATGAATATATGCATATTTATAATTAGATTTTCCAAATAATTTACCTTTATTTATAGGATCAACTAGCGGTTTTTCATCATTATTTCTAGAAGTTGTAAATCTTAAAGTATTTGGAGATGTGCCAAGTGAATATTTTTTTGGAGTAAGGTCACCCATATCATCTTCAAAATCATTAAAATCATCCAAATCATCAACATCTTCATTATTTGACATTTTTTCTAATGCTAATTTTTCATAATTTGTGAGCGAATTAAATCCTTGTTGATTTATTTTATCAAGTAATTTATTTAAATATTTTTCATTTAATTCGGTTAAAATAATCTTTTTATCTAATTTTGACATTATTTCGAAAATCCTCTTTGTCTCATCTATTAATGTTTTTTTCATAACCTGTGATTTACATATAAATATCATAAAATTTTTTCATATAAAAATATTTTGAAAAATCATTTATGAAAAAAAATAAAAGCATATAAATGTTAACGTTATCTATACTCTTTTTGTTGACCATTTGGTATAAAAGTTGTTATTTATTTTATAAATTAATGTTGAGCTATGAAAAAATTAATATTTTTAATCGCATTATTAATCAATGGATTAATAGCGGTAGGTCAAACAGATACAACTAAAATGTCCAACTATGAAAAGTATCTTCTTGCTAAAGAAAATGCAATGATTCCCGATACAATTATTAAATATGATACTGTTTATGTGGAACAAGAAAAACCCGAATATGACGATCTTTATTTCCAGGCTAAAAAAGATGAATTAAAAATTAAATCGAAAGAACTTCGTCTTGAAAAGAAAAAATTAAGGCTTGAGCAATCAGCAGCATATTATGATGCTAAACAAGAAGTTTATAATGATCTTTCTTATACAGCGATGATATATAGATTTCATCGTCCATATCCATTTTTATATTGGGATCCTGTTTATGATCCATGGTTTTTAGATTCATGGTATTGGGGGTGGGGTTCACCATATTATTATGGTTATTATCCATATTATTATGGTTATTACCCATATAAATACAATTATTGGTATAGACATGATTATTGGTATTGGAAATACTGGTATTATCCAAGATATCGTTATCATAATTATTATACATATAATACTTATAATCATGGTTCTACATATATAAATCAAAATTTTATATATGATAGAAGAGAAAGACCAAGTAATTATACATTAACATCAACTAGAAGAGTTCAACCAGTAACTTTAAATAAAACTATTGAAGTTGATAAAAGAACCGGCGCAATAATAAATTCACAAATGAATAATCGAAGAGGTATAACAAGTACATCTCAATCTGAAAGACGGCTTACAATACAACCCAATAATAAAACAATGGCTACTCAATCACAAGAAAGAAGGAATATAGTTCAAAATCAGGCACAGCAAAATATAACTACTACTCAACGTCCAACATATGAACAAAGCAGACGTTCATATACTCCAAATTATACACAGCCAAAAATAACTACTCGGCCAATGTATAATAATACAAATGTGCGAAGATATCAATCTACACAATCAAGAACAGTTACACAATCAAGAACAGTCACACAACCAAGAAGTTCATATTCAATACCATCTCAAGGTAATTATTCTACAACAAGAAGAAGTATTTCTAGTTATAATAATGGCCCGGCTATGAGGAATCCTAGCTCATATAGTGGAATATCTAATATGAATAGAAGTAATACTAGAAGTACATATTCAGGTGGAAATTCAATTAATTCTGGTAGTAGAAGAAGATAGGGGTTTAAATGGAAATCATTATCATTTTATTTAATTTTATGTATTTATATGTATTAAATTATTTGCTAAAATAATAATAATTATTTTTAAAAATATTAGGATTGAAAGAAAATATTAAAATATTAATCATTGATGAAAATAAAAAAGATGCTGAAAAACTGTCAGATCATTTAATATCAAATGGTTATCCGCAACCAATAATTGCAACAAATGAACTCGAATTTGATGCTATATGTACAAAAGATGAAGGTTTTGATGTTATAATTTCTGAACAAAAGATTGGTAATTTAAATTCTCTTCAAATATTAAACATATCAAGACAAAAATGTGGTAATATTATTTTTATATTAGTTTCTGATGATATTAGTGATGAATTTGGCCTTGAACTTATAAAAGAGGGGATTGATATTTATTTCTTAAAAAAAAGATTATATAAATTAACTCCAGTTATAGAAAAATTATATGATGGGCGTCATATTCAAGAAAAACTACATGAATTAGAAATTCTAAATAAAAAATTAGAGGACGCATATACCGAAATAGAATTAAAAAATAAATCTATGATTCAAGATATTTCTTTTGCTCAAAGAATTCAATTATTAACTCTCCCAAAAATGGATTTATTATTAAAAAATTTTGATGAAGCATTTATAATATATAAACCAAAAAATATTGTTAGTGGCGATTTTTATTGGTTTAAAAGTGTGAATGGGAATGGAAAGTTTTTGGCCGCAATAGGTGATTCTACTGGTCATGGTGTTTCTGGAGCATTATTAGCAATGATAGGATATAATCTTTTAAATGAAATTGTTGGCGATGATGATTATTTAACTAATCCAACAGATATCTTATTTGAATTAGATAATAGCATATGTAAATTATTAAAACAAAATGAGGTATCAACTATTGGATATCAAGATGGAATAGATATGTCTTTTGTTACAATTGATAAAAATAATAAAAAAATATATTTTAGTGGGTGTAGAAGGCCATTATTATATCTTGTAAAAAAAGAGAATAAGATTATTGTATATAAAGGAGATCCGTATCTTGTTGGTGGAGTAAATGAAAGAATTACAAAAACATTTAAAACACAAGAAATAGATTATGAGTCAGGTGATATTATTTACATGTTAACTGATGGATTAACTGATCAATTTGGTGGAGAACATGATAAAAAATTAATGAAAAGTGGATTTATTAAAATCTTATCAGAAATTCAACATCTAAATTTGTCCTATCAATCACAATTATTAGAACAAAAATTATTAAGATGGCAAGGTAATAACGAACAAACTGATGATATATTGGTTGTGGGAATTAAATTAAATGACTATCGGTAATGTTTAACAATATTTTGATAATTTGTAGTAACGCAAGCAATTAACAGTCTATCAAATAACTGATCTCCGTAATTCCTCCTGTTTACCTTGTAACAGAACTCATCCAGATAATTCTGGGCGTACTTTGAAGATATCATATGATGTATTCCCAACAATGTTCTCTTTGCATTTGCAATCATTGTATGGACCCATGGTAATACTTTACCAGCCTCCTTCGGACTAACTTTCCGGGGTATGTGACACCAGACCCGTTCTTTTAATCTTGAGTAACTGGTATAATTGTCGGTTTTTACAACAGAATCATATTTAATATTTTCCGATACTTTTTCTCCAACTGTGTGTCCCTTGAG
>Ga0208196_1000352_pt1 | contig 63176 bp, 54 predicted proteins | sample AD_JPNNA7_MetaG_FD_184443 | JGI IMG/M metagenome (GOLD analysis project Ga0208196, IMG submission 184443) | Active sludge microbial communities of municipal wastewater-treating anaerobic digesters from Japan - AD_JPNNA7_MetaG (SPAdes) (version 2) | ecosystem: Engineered > Bioreactor > Anaerobic...
GAAAAAAGGCAACAAAAAAGGCGGGGTTTCCCCCGCCTTGTCTGGAGCCGCGATCTTAGAAGCTGACGTGGGTCTGGAGCCGGATCAGGCTGTCGTCCGCCTGGCCACCGAAGAGCTCAAGGCCGTTGTCGTAGTCGATCTTGTCGTAGGTGAGCTGGAAGCTCAGGGAAGGCGTGTAGTTATACTGCACCCGCAGAGTCCAGTCGGTGGTCTTCCAGCTGTAGAAGCTGCTGGCGGTGTTCTGGCCAGGGAGAGTGTTGAAGAGCCGGAAGTTGGAATCCATGTCGGCGGTGACATAACGCAGAGCGGTGGACCACTTGTCGTTCCACTTCTGGTTGGCCTCAATGTAGAGGGTCTTCACCTCGTCGGGAAGGACGTTGCCGATGCCGCTGAGACCATCCTGGGCGGTGAAGAGAGGAGTACCAGCCCACACGTTGGCGTGCTCGCTCACCGCAGAGTAAGCTGCGAGGACGTTGAAGTAGTACCCGTAGGGATCCATGTAGGTGAGCCAGCCCCGGCCGAACTTCGTGTACTCGAGCCGCAGGGAGGTGAAGCCCAGGGCCTCCTGACCCACGCTGACGGCTGCCCGCAGGGCGCTGGAGGAATCCTCAATGTACTGAGCGCCACCGAGCTCCTGCATCCGCACGCGCCAGCGCTCGCCATAACCCTGGATGAGGTAGGTGAGGTCGGCCCGGATGTTGGGGGTGAAGTTGACATAGACGTTGGCAGCGTAGGTGTGGAAGTTGTCATCCTGGGCCGCCAGCAGGGCCTGGTCGGCAGGAGTGGCGCCAAGCGCCTGGTAGAGAGGATCGTTCAGCCAGAAGAACTCGCCGAAGAGCTGCAGGCCCCAGGTTTCGCTCGGGGCGATCCGGGCCTTGAAGCCCGCCGTGTAGTAATTGTCCAGAACGGTATTGTTCAGATACACGTTGTTCAGGCCATTGTTACCATCCGTAGCCATTTCCCGGGCCACGTAGAAGCTGACGGTCCCCATGCCGAAGTCGCGATCAAAGCGCACCGCGTCCAGATCGGTGTCGAACATCAGGGCATCGTTGTCAGCGTAGAGGCCTTCCTCATCCCAGTAGTCGATGTTCTGACGGCCCATCCGCATGGTGAAGTCCCAGGGAAGCTTCACGTCGATGAACATGAGATCCCACCGGGTGCTCGTCAGGTTCGTGTCGCCCACATGACGGAGCCGGGCGGTGAAGGTCACGTTCTCATCGATGTACTTCTTGAAGGTGAGGCGAGCGCGGTGCAGGCGGAAGCGAGCGGAGTTGTCGGTGTCAAACCACTCCATGCGGAAGCGGAAATCGCCGTTGATCTTCCACCCGCCGAGGCGCTCCTCGATGACGGCGAGGCGGCTGTCGATGTTGTCGACCTTCACGCCGAGGGCGTCGAGCTCGTCTTTGAACTCCACCACGAGCTTCTTCAGCATCTCGACATCCTGCTTGCTGGCCTTCTGCATGTCGACCACGGCGAGAGCCCGGGCGACGGCGGTGGCCATTTCGTAACGGGTCATGGGCTGGTTGCCCTTGAAGGTGGCATCGGGATAGCCGTTGACGACGCCGGAGGCGGCGAGCTGACCGATGGCATCATAGGCCCAGTGGTTCATGGGCACGTCCATGAAGGGATTGGCCGCGATGGCCGGGGCGGCGAAAGCCAGCGCCACGGCGACTACCAACAGAGCTGCAAATTTCTTCATAGTACAAATAACCCCCTTGTGATGATATATGTGCGGCCAAAAAGGGCCTTTCAGGGGGCACATCCGTCTGGAGGAAGTCTCCTCGTTTCCTTCTCCTCGGGTCATGTCCGCTGGCCGGGCGATCTTTGGTCCGCCTTCCCGTTTCCTCTCCCGTATTGGCTGGGGGTTGCACCTCCTTTCTCGCCATCGGGGGTCGTGGGAAACGCTTGGAAGCATTGTCAAGGTGTTCGTGGGACCCTAAAAGATCCTGGACAGATGGTACTACAGGAAATGGCGGAGAGTCCATGGGTCTTGAGACCCATCTTTTCTTTTCGCCGAACGAAAGGGCCGCCCCGCCCCCCGGGGAGGCCCCACCGCCGACGCCTGAAGGGGCCCCGGGGGGGCCTCAGGCGCGGAAATCCCCCACGGTGCGGGATAGGTGGTGCCGGATGAGGCCTTCGGCCCCATCGGGATCCCGGGCCCGCAGGGCCTCCACGATGGCCCGGTGCTCCCCCACGCTGGGGTTTCGGTCGGAGGCCAGAAAGGACTGGACGAAGACCATGTAGGCGAAGGTTCGGGCCAAGATGTTTTCCAGGTACTCCCCCAGCACGGAGTTGCCGCTGGCCTCGGCCATGATGAGGTGAAATCGGGTGTTGGTGCGGACGTAGGCCTCCACGTCCCAGTCGCGGATGAGACGGTCTTCTTCCTCGGCCTGCTCCTCCATGAGGCAGAGCTGGGCCGGGGTGATGCGCTTCGCCGCCCGGCGAGCCGCCAAGCACTCCATCTCGCAGCGCACCTCAAAAGTCTCCTCCAGCTCCTGGGGCGTGGGGGAGACCACCCGGGCCCCCCCGTTGGGCACCAGCACCACCAATCCCTCCCCCGCCAGGCGCCGCAGGGCCTCGCGCACCGGGGTACGGCTCACCCCCAGCTGGGCCGCCAGGGCGATCTCCGGCAGGCGCTCTCCGGGCCCCAGTTGCCCCGTGATGAACTTACGGAGCAGTTCTCTGTGGACCTCGTCCACGCTCAGGGGAAAATTCGCTGTCCGCACGCCTGGTCCCTCCTTAGGATTTCTTAAAGGGCGCCCCGGGAAGGGGCGAAGCCCCACCCATGCGCCCGAGGTCCCCTCGAAGGACCCGCCCCTTCCGCCGCTTCGGGGCGCCTTTTTTCGGGAAAACACGCCCCTCGAGGGGGACGCCCCCCTTAGGGGAAGAATGAATACATTGAATGCTATGCCCTTTTCCCCATTATGTCAATGTCCGCCCATCGCCCTCCGCCCGGGGATCGGCGGCAAGGCCCCGGGCCCCGGGCAGAGGGCGATGGGCCCGACTTCTGGCTTGACAGGGGGGAAGATCCGTGCCATGATGGATGCGATGAATTCTTTGAATACATCTCATACAATGCTTCGGCCCTTGGTCGCAACTCACTTTTTCGATATTTTGAGGTGATGCCCGTGTCCTCCCGCATCGAAGCCCTTCGCGCCGCCCTAAGGTCCGCCTCCCTGGACGCCCTCTTTGTCACCCGGGGAACGAACCTCCGCTACCTGAGCGCTTTCACCGGCGCCGATTCCTTTGCCATGATCACCCCTTCCCGGAGCTTTTTCATCACCGACTCTCGCTACACGGAGCAGGCTTCTCGGGAATGTCCCGCCTTTGAGGTAGTGCCCTGGCGGGATCCCTTCGCGTCCTTGCCCGAAACGCTCCACCGTCTGGTGCGGGAGGGGGGAATCGCCCGCCTGGGTTTCGAAAAGCGTTTTATCTCCTACGGCCTTTACGAGGAACTGGCGTCGGGCCTTCCGGGGGTCTCTCTGACTCCCACGGAGAACGTCGTGGAGGACCTCCGCTACGTCAAGGACCCCGGGGAGCTCGCGGCCCTGCGCCGGGCCGCCGAGGTGGCCGACCGGGCCTTCGAGGCCCTCCTTCCCTTTCTGGCCCCCGGGCGCACGGAGCGCGATGTGGCGGCGGAGCTGGGGTACCTCCTGCACCGGGCGGGGGCCGAGGGCATGGCCTTCGATCCCATCGTGGCCTCGGGGCCCCATTCCTCCATGCCTCATGCGGTGCCCTCCGACCGGGCGCTGGAGCGGGGCGATTTTCTCACCCTGGACTTTGGGGCCCAGTGGGGGGGATACCGATCGGACATGACCCGCACGGTGGTCATCGGGCGGGCCAGCGCCCGTCAGCGGGAGCTCTACGCCCGGGTGTTAGCTTCCCAGCAGGCGGGGATCCGGGCGCTAAAAAGCGGCGCCTCCGGGAGGGATGTGGACGCCGCTTCTCGCGAGGCCCTGGCGGGGCAAGAGGGGATTTTTTCCTACGGGGTGGGGCACGGGGTGGGGCTCGATATCCACGAGGAGCCTTTTATGAAAAAAACTTGTGCGCGACGGCTGGAGCCCGGCTGCGTCGTGACGGTGGAACCGGGGATCTACCTTCCGGGAGAAGGGGGGATTCGCATCGAAGACACCGCCATGGTGTGGGAAGAGGGGCCCGAGGTGATCACCCGATCGACCCGGGAGCTGTTGGAGCTCTAAGGGGAGGCCCCGCCGCGAGGGGGGCGCCACGGGATGCCCCGGCTCGGCCGGGGAGGATGGGGCAAGAAAGGAGACAGGGCGATGCGGAAAGAATGGTACAAAGCGGCGGCGGTGCTTTGGGGAGTGATGGCTCTGGGATGGGGGGTCGGGAGCCCCGCCCTGGGGGCCCAGGAGTTCGTCTATTCCGTAAACGCCGAGGTGCCGGGGCTCGACCCCCAGAAGTCGAACTCCGTGCCCTCCATGGTCATCGGCATCCACGTCTGGGAGGGGCTCGTGCGGGTCCACGACGGGAAGATCCTGCCGGGCATGGCGGAAAAATGGGAGATCTCCGTCGACGGTCTGGTGTACACCTTCCACCTTCGGGACGCCCAGTGGAGCGATGGCTCTCCGGTGACGGCCCAGGACTTTGTCTACACCTTCCAGCGGCTGCTGGACCCCAAGGTGGCGGCGGAGTACGCCTTCGCGGCCTATGGCATCGTGAATGGCGCCAAGTACAACAAGGGGGAGATCGCCGACCCCTCCGAGGTGGGGGTCAAGGCCCTGGACGACAAGACCCTGCAGATCGTCCTGGAAACCCCCATGAACTACTTCCTGGGGTATCTCCAGCTCATGTGCTTCCTCCCCTGCAAGAAGGACTTCGTGGAAGCGGCGGGGGATGCCTTCGCCACCGAGGCGGATAAGATGCTCTACAACGGCCCCTTCGTGCTGAAGGAGTGGAAGCACGAGGAGATGATGGTCCTGGAGAAAAACCCGAATTACTGGAACAAGGATGCCATCAAGCTCGACCGCGTGACGGTGCACCAGGTCTACGAGGCCAATACGGCCCTGAGTATGTTCGAAAATGGCGAGCTGGACATGGTGAACATCCCTTCGAACCTCTACGCCCAGTACCAGAAGGAAGGGCGGGCCCTGGTCTACATGACGGGGGCCGACGACTGGATCAAGGTCAACGTGCACCCCAATCCGGAAAAACCCTGGCTCTCCAACAAGAACTTCCGCAAGGCCCTGGCCTTTGCCATCGATCGGGAGCAGTACCTCCAGATCGCCACAAAGGGGCTCTACTTCCCCAACCCCCGTTACGTGCTGCCCATCATGGCGGGGCTGAACGGGAAGTACGGCGATGAATTCCCCCTGGAGTTCTACTCCAAGAACGCCGAACCGGACAAGGCCAAGGAGTACTTGCAGAAGGCCCTGGAAGAGCTGGGCATCGACGATCCGGCCAAGATCACGGTGACTTACACGATCCAGGACGAGGAAGAGTGCCGCCTCATGGCGGAGGCCCTCCAGGATCAACTCCAGCGCGCCCTGGGAATCACGGTAAAAGTGCAGCTAGTCACGAGAAAACAGCGAGCGACGCTGGAAAACCAGAGGGAGTACGACCTGGTGTACTCGGGCTGGGCCCCGGACTACGATGATCCCCTCACCTACATCGAGATCTGGACGGGGGACAACCCGCACAATAACAGTGGTTTCGCCCATGACAAGTTCGACAATCTGGTGGCCATATCCCGGACGGAGGTGAACCCCCAGAAGCGCCTGGACGTCCTCTTCGAGGCGGAAAAGATCCTGCTGGATGAGGCTCCCATGATCCCCCTCCAGCTCCGGCGGCGCGCCTGGACCGCCCAGCCCTACGTCCAGGGCGTGGTGCGCCCCTTCATCGGCGCCGACCTGGACTTCGTCTTCGCCTCGGTGGAAGGGAAATAGCCCTTTAGAGTAGCGACCGCCGTCCCCGGAGGGGTCACGAAAGAAGAGCCCTTTCTTCGTGACCCCTCGTCCTATCTCAACGCATGGAAAGGCGGTGAATGGGTATGACGCGCTATATCCTGCAGCGGCTGGCCATCTCCCTGGTGACCATATGGGTGCTCGTCACGGTGGTCTTTGTCCTGGTGCGGTGTTTGCCGGGAGATCCCTTCGCCAGCGAAAAGCTCACCCCGGAGATCCGGGCGAACATGGAGCGCTACTACGGCTTCGACCAACCGCTCTCCGTCCAGTACGCGAAGTACCTGAAAAACCTTCTCCGAGGAGATCTGGGCATGTCCCTCAAGTATCAAAACATGCCCATCAATCAGATCATTCAGAACTCCTTTCCCTACTCCGCCGACCTGGGTATACGGACGATCCTCTTCGCCACGTTCACGGGGATCTTTCTCGGAGTGGTGGCGGCCCTGAACCGGGGGCGCCCCTTGGAATATCTCTGCATTTTCGTGGCGGTGGTGGGGATTTCTTTGCCAGATTTCATCACGGGCTCTCTGCTCCAGTACCTTCTGGGGCAAAAGCTCCGGCTCTTTCCCGTGGCCCTCTGGAAGGGCTTTTCCTACACGGTGCTCCCCACCTTCGCCCTGAGTTTCTATACCCTCGCCATGGTATCCCGGATCATGCGCACCAGCATGCTCGATGTCACTGGGCAGGACTACATCCGCACCGCCCGGGCCAAGGGGCTCTCTCCGTTCAAGATCGTCTGGCGGCACCAGATCCGCAACGCCATCCTGCCGGTAGTGACCATCCTGGGGCCCATCACCGCCGCCATTCTTACGGGGACCTTTGTCATCGAGTCCATCTACGCCATTCCGGGCATGGGGAAGTTCTACGTGCTGGGGGTGCAAAATCTGGACTACACCATGATCCTAAGCCTTACGGTGTTCTACGGGGTCTTTCTCATCGCCGCCAACTTCGTGGTGGATATTCTCTATGGCTTCATCGACCCGCGCATCCGGCTGGCGGGAAACAAGAGGTGACCAGCGTGACCGAACCGACAACGAGCTTCGACGACGCCCTGTTCTCCCGCGTGGAGCGCGACGCCTCCGCCCTGGAGGCCATCCATCGCCCCAGTCTCACCTACTGGCAGGATGCCTGGTACAAGATCAAAAAAAATAGGGTGGCCATGCTATCCCTGGGGATCATCGCCCTGTGCGTCCTTATGGCGGCGGTGGGGCCCTCGATGACGCCCTTTGATTACACCGCCACGGATGCCACCCACATCGACGAACCCCCCGGGGGGACGCACTGGTTCGGCACGGACTCCCTGGGGCGGGATCTTTGGGCCCGGGTCTGGATGGGGGCCCGGGTTTCTTTGCTCATCGGGTTCCTCGCGGCGGTGATCAACTCCTGCATCGGCGCCTGTGTGGGGGGGATCGCGGGCTACCTGGGAGGACGGGTGGACATGTTTTTCATGCGGCTCATCGACGTGCTCTACGCCATTCCCTACATGATCGTGGCCATTCTGGCCATGGTGGTGCTGGATACGGGGATGCACACCTTGGTCATCGCCCTGGTGTTGGTGGGATGGATAAAATCGGCCCGGTTGGTGCGGGGTCAGGTGCTCCAGCTGAAGCACCAGGAGTTCGTGCTGGCGGCCCGAAAGCTGGGAGCCAGCGATGCCCGCATCATCTACCGCCACCTGCTGCCCAACACCCTGGGGCTTATCATCACCGATCTCACCATGGCCGTGCCCTACGCCATCTTCGCCGAGGCCTTCCTGAGCTACATCGGCCTGGGCATCCAGCCCCCCGAGGCAAGCTGGGGACTCCTGGCCCGCTACGGCGCCCAGAACTTCCGGGTGTGCCCCTACCAGCTTTTCATCCCTGCGGCGTGCATCAGTCTCACCATGCTGTCGCTCAACCTCTTCGGGGACGGGCTGCGAGATGCCCTGGATCCCCGGGTGCGGTGAAGGCCATGGCCCCGGGAAACGCGCCCGACAGGGTCCCGGGATCGCCGCCCCTGCTGGAGGTGCGAGATCTGCGGGTAAACTTCGCCACCTACGGCGGCACGGTCCAGGCGGTGCGGGGTCTTTCGTTTTCCATGGAAGCGGGGGAGTGCCTGGCCCTGGTGGGAGAATCGGGGTGCGGCAAGAGCGTCACGGCCCAGAGCCTGCTCCGCCTGGTGCCCCACCCCCCTGCCACCACGACGGGGAGCGTGCGCTTCGATGGGCGGGAGCTTCTGGATCTTTCGGAGCGGGAGATGAACCGCCTTCGGGGCGCCGCTTTTGGCATGGTCTTCCAAGACCCTATGACGAGCCTGAATCCCACCATGCCCGTGGGACGCCAGATCGAGGAGGCCCTGCGGGAGCACGAGCGTCTCTCCCGTTCGGCGGCCCGGGAACGGGTCCTGGACATGCTGCGCCTGGTGGGTATGCCGGAGCCGGAGCGGCGCTACGGCCAATACCCCCACGAGTGCAGCGGGGGCATGCGCCAGCGGGTGCTCATCGCCATGGCCCTGGTGTGTGGCCCCCGCCTCATCGTGGCGGACGAGCCCACCACCGCCCTGGATGTCACCATCCAGGCCCAAATCCTGGATATTTTGAAAAATTTACAAAGCCGCTTGGGGACGGCCCTGTTGCTCATCACCCACGACCTGGGGGTGGTGGCCCATATGGCCCACCGCATCGCCGTGGTCTATGCGGGGCGCATCGTGGAGACCGCCCCGGTACGGGAGCTCTTCGCCCGCCCCTCGCACCCCTACACCCGACGGCTCCTCTGCTCTCGCCCTTCGCTAGACGGCGAGGCGGCCCGGGGGCCCCTCTGCGCCATCAAAGGCACCCCTCCGGATCTCTTCGCCCCTCCGCCGGGGTGCGGCTTCGCCCCCCGGTGCGACTACGCCATGGCCCTCTGCGGCACCACGCCCCCTCCCGCCCTGGGGGTGGGGACCGGGCATCGGTCCTCGTGCTGGCTGCTGCACCCCCAGGCCCGGGAGCGCTACGGGGATCTCATGAGGGCCCCCCTGGAGAGGAGATAGCCATGACCGCGACGCCTTTGCTGGAAGCCCGGAACGTTTCCAAACACTTTGTTCTGGGGGGTGGGGCGGTGCTCGCCGCCGTGGACGGGGTGTCTCTGGCCCTGCACCGGGGAGAGACCCTGGGGCTGGTGGGAGAGTCGGGATGCGGCAAATCCACCGTGGGGCGCACCCTGGCGGGGCTCTATGACCCCACGGGAGGAGAGGTGCTCTTCGATGGGAAAAACATCACCGCCCTTTCCTCCCACGAGCGACAAGACTTCACCCGCAGCACCCAGATGATCTTTCAGGACCCCTACGCCTCTCTCAACCCCCGCATGACCGTGGGAGATATTGTGGCGGAGGGACTGGACATCTACCGCATCTGTCGGGGCAAGGAGCGCATGCACCGCATCTACGAACTGCTCTCCCTGGTGGGGCTCCACAAGGAGCACGCCAACCGCTATCCCCACGAGTTCTCCGGAGGGCAGCGCCAGCGCATCGGCATCGCCCGATCCCTGGCGGTGGAGCCCCGGGTGTTGGTGTGCGACGAGCCCATTTCCGCCCTGGACGTATCCATCCAGGCCCAGGTGGTGAACCTGCTGCTGGGGCTCCAGGAGCGCTTCGGCCTGACCTATCTGTTCATCTCCCACGATCTTTCCATGGTGCGCTATCTTTCCGACCGGGTGGCGGTGATGTACCTGGGATCCCTGGTGGAGACGGCCGAAAGCGACGAGCTCTACGCCACGCCGCTCCACCCCTACACCCGGGCCCTTCTGTCGGCCATTCCCCTGCCCGACCCGGAGAAGGAGGGCTCTAGGAGGCGAATTTTGCTGGAAGGAGATGTGCCCAGCCCCATAAATCCCCCTCCGGGGTGTCGTTTTGCCTCCCGCTGTCCCGAGGGGTTGCCTCTCTGTGCCGAGGTGCGCCCCGAGCTCCGAGAATGCGCCCCGGGGCACTTCCTTGCCTGCCATCTTCACGGCCGGTGAGGGCTTTGGCCCCGGAGAGCGTGGCTGTGGCTCCCACCGGCGGGTCCTAATGCCGCTTTACCCCCGGGCTTTGAGCTCCAGGCACCCCACCGGGCAAATCCCCACGCAGAGGCCGCATCCGTCGCAAGCCTCCTGATCCACCCGGGGAGTTTCTCCCGGAGCCCAGGAGATCGCCTGATAGCCGCTGTCTCGACAGCTGACGGCGCAGGCGCCGCACCGGAGACAGCGCTCCTGCTGACACGACGCCACCCCCCGGGCTTCCCGGGAGAGATCGGCGTGGGGAACGAGGTGGGGCAGCGCCCTCCCCACCGCGTCGCCGGGGGAGTGCCATCCCTGGACTTCCAGGTACGTCAGGAGGCCTCGACAGAGGTCGTCGATGATGCCGTAGCCGTGTTCCATGACGGCGGAACAGATCTGGAGCGTGGAGGCCCCGGCCAGAAGAAATTCGACCGCATCCTTCCAGTCGTAGATGCCTCCCATGCCGGACACGGGAAGGGGCGAAGCCCCCGCAGCAAGGGTCACACAGCGCAAGGCTACGGGTTTCACCGCCCGGCCCGAGAGCCCTCCGAAGGCGCTTTTCCCTGCCACGGACGGCAAGGGCCGGTAGGTATCCAGGTCTATGCCGCTCAGGGCGTTCAGGGTGTTTATTAGGGCAATGCCGTCGGCCCCCGCATTCCGGGAGGCCCGCACCCCCGCTTCGATGTCGCTGAAGGCGGGGAGTTTCACCAAGAGGGGCAGGCGGGTGGATTCCCGCACCCACCCCACTACGGTGCGGATGGCGTCAGGACGACAGCCGATGCTGAACTCTCCTCCCTCCTCGGCGCCGCCGTGGGGGCAGGAAAGATTGAGTTCCAGCCAGTCCACCCCGGCCTTTTCGCATTCCCGAGCCACGGCGCGCCACTGGGCCTCGTCCGGCGCTCCCCCATAGAGCATGCTCGCCCCAAGGCCCCGATCGGGATAGCGCGCCTTGAGCGACGCCAAATCGGCCATCCAGGCTTCGGTGGCATGCATGGAGGCCAGCTCCATGTTGGTGAAACCCCAAATCTGGGACCCCTGCCGCAGCGCCCGGATCCGGGGAGTGACATTGGTCCGGGCGGGGTGCTCCTTCTGGGTGAGGGTTTTGATGATGGCTCCTCCCCACCCTGCGTCAAAGGCCCGCTCGATCATTTCCCGGCTCCTCGTGGGGGGCGCCGAGGCCAGCATAAAGGGATTTTTCAGTTTTTTTCCCAAAAACGTGGTTTCCAGCGTGGCTTCCATGGTATCCCTCCTCCAGAAATCGACGGAGCGAGCATAGCAGAAAAGCCTTTGCGGCAAAATGGGAGCGCCCGAAAGTTTCGGGCGCGCCAAAAGGCGTAGGGCCCGACGGAGATGTCGGGCCCTACGTTTTGATGCGACATGGGTTCGGACGTTCGGAGAGCGCGCTTACCCCCCCAGGTAGGCTTCCCGCACCCGGGGGTCGGCGATGAGCTCTTCGCCGGTGCCCTGGAGCACGATGTTCCCCACCTCCAGGACGTAGGCGTAGTGAGCCACCTTTAGGGCCGCGTAGGCGTTTTGTTCCACCAGGAGCACCGTTTTCCCCCGCTCGTTGACGGTGCGGATGATGTCAAAGACTTCTTTGACCAGAAGGGGCGCCAGTCCCAGGGAGGGTTCGTCCAGCATGACGAGGTCGGGGCGACTCATGAGGGCCCGGCCCAGGGCCAACATCTGCTGCTCTCCCCCCGACAGGGTGCCTCCTTTTTGCCAGGAGCGTTCCCGCATGCGGGGAAAGAGGGTATAAACCCACTCCAGATCATTTTCCACCTCGGCGGCGTCATTTCGGATGTAGGCCCCCAGCAGGAGGTTTTCTCGCACGGTGAGCTGGGGAAAGATCCGCCGCCCTTCAGGGGACATGGCGATGCCACTTTTTACGATGTCATCGGCGGAGCTGTGGATAAGGTCTCGATCCTTCCAGAGGATGGCGCCGCTCTTTTGACGTACCAGGCCCGCGATGGCCCGGAGGGTGCTGCTCTTTCCCGCCCCGTTGGCGCCGATGAGGGTCACCACTTTCCCCAGGGGCACTTCCAGAGAGATGCCCTGGAGGGCGTGGATGCCTCCGTAGTGCACGTGCAGGTCGCGAACGCTAAGCATGTTCCAGGGCCTCCTCTCCCAGATAGGCCTCAATGACCTTGGGGTTGGAGCGAATGTCCTCGGGGGTCCCCTCGGCGATGCGCACCCCGTAATCCAAGACCCAGATGTACTGACAGACCCCCATGACGACTTTCATGTCGTGCTCGATGAGAAGAATGGTCAGGTTGAAGCGCTGGCGGATGGATCGAATGAAATCCATGAGTTCAATGGATTCCTGGGGATTCATTCCCGCTGCGGGCTCGTCCAGCAGGAGGAACTTGGGCTCCGTGGCCAGGGCCCGGGCTATTTCCAGCCTCCGCTGGGCGCCGTAGGGCAGGGAGGGGGCCCGCTCGTCCGCATGCGACCTCAAATTCACCGCATCGAGCAACGCGAGGGACTTCTCTCGAATTTCTTTTTCTTCCCGGAAGTACCCGGGAAGAAAAAGGGGGGCGTGCCACCAGGGAAGCTTTTGGCGCACCTGGCAGGCGATCATGACGTTTTGAAGCACGGACTCGTTGCCGAAGAGGCGGATGTTTTGGAACGTCCGGGCGATCCCCGCTCGGCAGACCTCGTGGGGGGGTAGACCGGTGATGTCTTGGCCCTGAAAGATCACTTGCCCCTCGGTGGGGCGGTAAAACCCCGTGATCATGTTGAAGGCCGTGGTCTTGCCCGCCCCGTTGGGGCCGATGAGCCCCACGATGCTCCCTTCGGGGACGGAGATGGAAAAGTCGTTCACCGCCGTGAGGCCCCCAAAGCGCATGACGAGGTTTTTCGTTTCCAGCACCGAAACGCGCTCCGTCATCGGGCCTCACCCCGCTTTCCGAAGAGGCCGAAGAGGCCGCTCCAGCTCCACTCCCGCATGCCCATGATCCCCTCCCGTCGGAAGAGGATGATGCAAAGTAGCGCCAGGGAGAACACCACCATGCGCATCCCCGGGATGCCCGGAATGGTCATGGTCCCGATGTGCATGGGGGCCTCCACGAAACGGAGCCACTCCATGAGGATGGTGATGAAGACGCCGGAAATCACCGTGCCGGTAATGGACCCCAATCCCCCCGCCACCACGATCATGAGGACGTTAAAGGTGAGGAGAAAGGTGAACATCTTGGGGCTAATGGTGGTGAGGAGGCTTCCCAGAAGGGCTCCGCCAACCCCCGCAAAAAAGGCCCCCAGGGTGAAGGATATGAGCTTCCACCGGAATACGTCGATACCCATGGCCTTGGCGGCCACTTCGTCGTCCCGGATGGCCTTGAGGACGTTCCCCGCGTTGCTGTTGATGAGCCGGGCGATGACCACCAAGGTGACCGCGCACCACCCGTAGTTCCACCAGAGGTTGGCCTCCTTGGGGATGCCCTTGAGCCCCAGGGCGCCGTTGGTGATGGGGACGATGTTATTCGCCACCACTCGCAGGATCTCGGCAAATCCCAAAGACGCGATGCCCAGGTAGTCTCCGCCCAGGCGCAGCACGGGAAAGGCGATGAGAAAGCCAAAGACTGCCGCCACCACCCCTCCGGCCAAAACCGCCACGATGAAGGGAGCGTTCATCACCGAAAAGGGCCACATCATGGGCTGGAGAATGAAGGTGGCCGCTTTCTGAGACGCAGGAAGGATGAGGATGGCGCAGACGTAGGCCCCCACCAACATGAACCCCGCGTGCCCCAGGGAAAAAAGTCCGGTGAAGCCGTAGATGAGGTTGAGGCTCACCGCCAAGATGATGTTGATGGCCACGACGTTAAGCACCTGAATCTGGTACTTGTCCAGGTGACCGTCGGCCCACCAGAGGAAGGCGCCGAGGGCGCCCAGCAATAAAAGCGACAAAATCGTGTCTCGCGTGCGGTTCATCAGACCTTCTCCTCCAGCTTCTCGCCCATCAACCCCGTGGGTTTGATGAGCAGGATGACGATGAGCAGCACGAAGGCGAAGGCGTCCTTGTAACCCGAAAGGGCGGGGAGGAACGCCACCACCAGTATCTCTATGAAGCCCAGGAGCAAGCCACCGATGAGGGCCCCTTGAATGGAGCCGATACCGCCGAGGACGGCGGCGATGAAGGCCTTGAATCCCGGGAATATCCCCATCAGGGGGTTGATTTGGGGATATCTTAGGGCCCACATGATCCCCGAGGCCGCCGCCAGGGCGGATCCCAGGCCGAAGGTCAGGGCGATGATCTTGTCCACGGAGACCCCCATGAGGCGGGTGGTTTCGATGTCTTTGGATATGGCCCGCATGGCGAGGCCGGGTTTGGTCTTGTAGACGATCCATAGGAGTCCGGCCACCAGGAGAAAGGAAATGGCGGGCACCACCAGCGTCAAGCTGAGGATGCGCACCCCCCCCACGAGGAAGACCTGGGAGAGCCACTCGGGCTGGTGCACGGGGCGGGGGATGGCGGTGAAGATGACGATGGCCAGGTTTTCAATGAGGAAGGAGACGCCGATGGAGCTGATGAGGGCGGAAATCCGAGGGGCATCCCGCAGGGGACGGTAGGCCACCCGGTCCACCATGATGCCACAGGCGGTGGATAGGATGATGGCCCCGATGACCGCCACTCCCCAGGGGAGGGCAAAGAGGGCCCCGCCGAAGAAGACGAAATAGGCCCCCAACATGAAAATATCTCCGTGGGCGAAGTTGATGAGGCGTAAGATGCCGTACACCATGGTGTAGCCGATGGCCGTAAGGGCGTAAAGGCTCCCCAGGGTGGTGGCATTGCACAGGTGCTGGACAAACATTTCCAGGCTCATGAAATGCCCCCTTCAAGGCGAAAGACGCCCCAGGGGGGAGTTTATCCCCCCTGGGCGCCGCAGTTAACGAGTATATCCGGACAAACCGAAGGGAAGGCTACTGGGGCAGAACGGTGGTGACGAACGTGATCTTGCCGTCTTTCACCATCTTGATCCCCACGGCCTTTTCGGCGTCGTGGGTCTCGTTGATGGTGGTCTTGCCGGTGACGCCGTCGAAGTCCTTCGTGGCCGCCAAGGCGGTGGTGATGGCTTCGGGATCGGCGGAACCCGCGCGCTTGATGGCGTCGATGACCAGCATGTAGGAGTCATATCCCAGGGCGGAGTTGGCGTTGGGTTCCTTGTCGGGGAACTGCTTCTGCCAGGCTTCGGTGAAGGCCTTCTGGGTGTCGGACATATCGGGCATCTCGATGGCGTAGGGGAAGGTGGTGAAGGTGAAGCCCTCGATGGCCTTGCCGCCGATCTTCACCATTTCGGGGTTGTCCATGGCGTCGGCGCCGATGATGAGGAACTCCGCCCCCGCATCCCGGGCCTGCTTGATGATGATGGCGCCCTCGGCGAAGTAGGAGGGGATGAAGAGGATGTCCGCGCCCTTGCTGATGATCTCGGTGATCTGAGCGGTGAAGTCCTGGTCGCCGGACTGGTAGTTCAGCTCGGCCACCACTTCGCCGCCGATCTTCGTGAAGTGGTCTTTGAAGAACTTGCCGAGGCCCACGCTGTAGTCCTGGGCCACGTCAAGCAGGAGGGCCGCCTTCTTCTTGCCGTTGTCGAAGGCGTACTGGGCCACGGCCTTCCCCTGGAAGGGGTCGATGAAGCAGGCCCGGAAGTAGTACTTCTTGTTCTGGGTCACCAGGGGATTCGTGCAGGAAGTCCCCATGGCGGGCACTCCCGCCTTTTCGTTGATCTCGCCCCCCGCCATGGCGCAGGAAGAGCCGTAGGTGCCGATGACGGCGTTGACCTTTTCCTGCTCCACCAGACGCTGCATGGCGTTGGCACATTCCGTGGTGTCCCCCTTGTTGTCGAGGACCACCAGCTCCACCTTCTTGCCCAGAACATCGGAAACCAGAGAGTGCGCCAGGTTTACGCCGTCGAGCTCCAACTGACCGCCGAAGGCGTTCTGACCGGTGAGGGGAAGATACACACCGATCTTGATGACATCGTCCGCCGCAAAAGCCGCAGAAGCCACGAAGCATACCAACAACGCCGCCAATGCCCACTTGCCCAACTTCATGAGTACCCCTCCTTACAAGAGTTCGGCCGAAGCCGTGGCCCCCATTATACGGCAGAGAGCCCTTTCTGAGAACGCCCCGAGGGGAAAATACCCCCCGGGGGGCGAGTTTTTTCTTGGGGCCTTACTTCGCCCTCCGGGGGGGTCTCGCGGAGGCCCCATCACCAATACGCCCCCCCATCCGACGGGGACAGGGGCCCTAGGGGATGATCTTCAGCTCCCGCCCCACTCGGGCGAAGATTTCCACTCCCTGGTCCAGGTCGTCCCGGCTGTGGGCCGCAGACACCATGGCCCGGATGCGGGCGGTGCCCATGGGCACCGTGGGAAAGGCGATGGCGGTGGCAAAGACCCCTTCGTCGAAGAGTCGGGCGCTGAATTTCTTGGCCAGGTTACTGTCTCCCACGATGACGGGGGTGATGGGGGTCTCGCTCTTGCCCGTGTCGAAGCCCTGGGCCTTCATGCGATCCTTGAAGTAGCGCCCGTTCTCCCAGAGTTTGCGCACCGGTTCGTCGCTTTGTTCCAGGATGGCCACCGCCGCCAGGTTGGCCGCCGTGTCGGGGACGGTGAGGGCGCTGGAGAAGAGGTTGGGACGGGCCTTCTGGCGCAGGAACTCCACCACTTCGGCCCGGGCGGTGACGAAGCCCCCCATGACGCCAAAGGCCTTGGAGAGGGTGCCGATCTCCAGGTCCACCCGGCCGTGGAGGTGGAAGTGGTCCACGATGCCCCGCCCCGATCTCCCCAGGACTCCTTCGCCGTGGGCATCGTCCACGGCGGTCATGGCGCCATACTTTTCCGCCAGATCGACGATGGCGGGCAAGGGGGCCACGTCTCCATCCATGGAAAAGACTCCGTCGGAGATGACGAGCTTTCGACCGGGGTGGGAGGCATGCTCCCGCAAGCGGGCCTCCAGATCTTCCATGTTGTTGTGGCCGTAGCGGATGATGGTGGCCCGGGAGAGGCGGCAGGCGTCGATGATGGAGGCGTGGTTGAGCTCGTCGCTGAAGACCAGGTCGTCCTTTCCCACCACGGGGGGAATGGCGGTCATGTTCGCCGTGAAGCCGGACGACACCACGATGGCCGCCTCGGCTCCCTTGAAGGCCGCCAGGCGCTCTTCCAAGTCTTTGTGAATTCTCATGGTGCCCGCGATGGTGCGCACCGCCCCGGGACCCACCCCATAGCGATCTATGGCTTCCTTGACCCCGGCGCAAAGGCGCGGATCGTTGCAAAACCCCAGGTAGTTGTTGGAGCAGAGGTTTAGTCTGCGCTTCCCCTCAATGATCACCCAGGCTCCCTGGGGGCTTTCCAGGGTCCTGATATGGGTGAAGCGCCCCTCTTTTTTGAGCTGATCCAGCTCTTCTTTGACAAAAGCCATCGGCACGGCCATGGCCATCCCTCCCTTTTCTCTGGATAAAAGATTTATCCTTCGCTCCGTAAAGGGCCGCCTTCACAAAAAATGGAGGAGGCCCTCGCCTTCCTCCACTTTTTCTCAAGACAAGGCGCACTCCCTCCTGAAACTAGTACGTCCGGGGGGCCCTTTTTGCCGCAGCGCGCTTCTTCTTCTTGACTTCGCTCGGTTTCTCGTAGTGCTCGTGCTTGCGCGCCTCGCGCAGGACGCCCACCTTCTGCACCTCGCGCTTAAAGCGCCGCAGGGCGTCATCGATGGACTCATTGTCACGGCGAACGATCTGTGTCATGCTCGTTCCCTCCCTTCTCAATCACCGCACCGCATCACCCCGGAGGCCAACGAAAGGAACGCCCTCCCAGCAGATGCACGTGCAGGTGGGGAATGGTCTGACACGCCTGTTCGCCGCAGTTGACGACCAGACGGTAACCCTGCTCCGCGAAACCCTCTTCGCGGGCAACCTTCACCGCCGCCGACATGACCCGCCCCCAGAGCCCGGGGTCGTCCAGCGCCGCCGCCGACGGCACATGAACCCGGGGGACTATCAGGATGTGCCCGGGAGCCTGGGGATGGATGTCCCGAAAGGCCACCACCGCGTCGTCCTGAAAGACGAAGTCCGCCCCATGACGCTCCACGATGTCGCAAAAAAGGCACCTAGCCACGACGACACCCCCCTATTCTAGCTTGCCTCCGCCTCGGAGACAAGGGCCCGAGCCCAGGCCCGCACCGCCGGAGATGTATGTTGGGACAATTTTACCAAGAGATCCACCACGTCCCTGCTCGCAGAGCGGCCCTTCATGAGCCTCAGCAAGGGGACGAGCACTCGCTCTTCTTCCCGCCCCAGCAGGTGTTTAATGGTCTGATCCTTCGGCAGGGGGGCCAGGCGGGACCATTGGAGCAGGGCGTCTCCCACCACCGCCGGGGCCGGGTGAAAGAGGCTGGCCTCCAGGGTTTCCCACCCCGCGTCCCCCGCCCCCCGGAGCCACCGAAGGGCGAAAAGGGCGTCTCCCTCGTCCAGGAGCGCCACGCGGCTCTTCATGGCCTGAGCCAGAGCCGTCGTCGCGTTCTTTGGCATACGGCTCCCCAAGAGGCGCCGCAGAGTCTCGCCGGAGAACACCCCCTCCGCCAGGGCCTGGGCCAGGCCGGGCACCACGGCGGGATGGTCCCAACGCTCCATCAGGGCGTCCAGGGCCATGCATCGGACCACGGGGTGGCCGCTGGAGAGGCGTTCCAAGTGCAGCTCCACCGCGTCCTCCCGCCCGCCCACCACGGAGCGCCGCAAGACGTCCTGAAATCGAAGCTCCGCCTCGTCCAGGATGCCATCGACCAGGGTCTGGCGACGGCGACGTTTTTCCGTCTCCTCCCAGGCCTGACGACGCCCTTCGGCCCGGGATTCCTCCCGGCGAATCCGGCGCGATCGCCACCAGGTCCACCACCCGCCCAAGACCCGGGCGAACATCCCCGTCTTCCTCGGCGGAGCAGAAGGGGCCCTGCGGGCGCCCGCCCCTCCGGGGTCCCCTTCGATGGTCTGCCTGAGGGTCATGTACGCCTGGGTAATCTCCTGAAAACGGCGGGCCGAAGCGGGCCCCGCCACGTCGGGGTGACAGGCCAGGGCCAAGCGCCTGAAGGCCGACTTCACATCGTCCCAGGAGGCGTCGGGGCTCAGTCCCAGGGTGCGAAAGCTCATTTCCCGCTCCAAGTTCATGGTCGCTGCACCGCCCTCTCCAGTTCGTGGGCCAACTCAGACAATATACCTAGGGCGTCGTCCCGCGCCAGGACATCCGCCGCCTCACCCCCAAGGGACCGGGCCCGCCACAGGAGGCTGGCCACCCGCTCCTGCTGCTCCGGGGAAAGATGGAGAGACAATCGGGAAAAACGCCGCTCCAACTCGGCCAGATCGCGATCCTCGGCGGCGGGAGAGGCCCCCGGGGCCACGTCGAGGACCTCGTGGCGCACCACCATGCCCCTGAGTTTAACGTGAACGTGGAGCACCCCTCCGCCATCTACTTCGAAGCGGACCTCCACCTCGTCCCCTTCGCCCACATCCGAGACCCGCACCGTGCCCAAGAGCCTCCGCCGGGCCCTTCCCGAAGCCTCCACCACGGGAACCGACACCCCGCCGCCTTTCACCGAAGCAAAGCGGCGGGAAGCCGCACAGGGCAGAGGAGTCCCTCGTTCCAACAAAGTCACCACGTTCCCGTCCGCCGCCTCCACCCCCAGGCTGGCAGAGAGGACGTCAATGAGAAGCCTTTGGCCGCTTTGACAGGCGTACAAGGCCGTCCCCAACGCCACGGCCTCGTCGGGGGGGGTGCGAAAACGCGCGGGCTCCGCCACCTGTTCCGCCAACATCTGGCGCAGGAGGGGGATACGGCTCCCTCCCCCCACCAGCACCAGGTGATGGGGGTTGTGGCGACTCCAAAGGCGCCGCACCATGGAGAGGACCTCCAGGAGCAGGCGACGGGCCAGGGCTTCGAAGGCCTCCCGGGAAACGTCCACGCTCCCTTCCGGAGGAGCTCCCAACCCTCCCGGGGGATACCACGGCGTGCGCCGCGAGTCCGACAGGGCGATCTTGATTCGCTCCGCATCGTTCATGAGAAGGGCCCGCCGGGGGTCGTCTTCCCGAAGTCTGCCGGAAAAGGTCGACCTCCAGAGATGGTCCGCCAGGGCCCGATCCAGGTCCACTCCCCCCAGGTCCCCCCTCCCTTGGGACTCCACCACGTGCCACACCGCTCCGTCCCGCTCCACCACGGTGACGTCGGTGGTGCCCGCCCCGAAGTCCAGCACTAGGGAGCGCCCCTCCACCCCCGTGGCCAGGGCCGCCGCCGTGGGTTCGTTGACGATGCGCACCTGATCGAACCCTGCCCCCCGGGCCGTCCGGGCCATGGCCGCCCGCTCGGGGAAGCCAAAGTGGGCGGGCACCGCCAGCACGCAGGAGGTCAAAAAGGTCCCCGCGAAGGCCTCCGCATCCTCCCGGAGGGTGGCAAGCAGGGGGACGAGGAGATCCTCGGCGGCAAAGGTCCGCCCCTCCACCGTCACTCGCCAGGAAGAGGATCCCACGAAACGCTTCACGTTCCACCAGGCCCGCCCCGGCTCCTTCAGGGAAAGGCGAAAGGCATCCTCCCCGGTGATCCAGCGCCCCTCGTGCCACGCCACATAGGAGGGGGTCCGCTCCCCCCCCCATCGATGGGACACCACCACGGGGGAGGAATCTCCCCAACAGAGGGCCCCCACGGCGTAGCGCGTCCCCAGGTCAATGCCCAGCACGGGGGTTTCCGACGAACTCACCCCCGATCCCCCCACAAGACCCCTCGGTCTTCCCCTCGAACCCGCACGGTCATCAGGGACCCGGGATCTCCGGGGCCCTCTCCCCTCACCCGGAGAAAATGGGGGGATAGGCCCTGGACGGCCTCTTCCGATCCTTCTTCCACCAGAAGGTCCACCTCCTGCCCCACGAAACGCGCCGCATAGCGCCCTAAAAGCTCTTTCCCCAGGGCATCGGCTTCGCGACAACGCCTCCGGGCCTCTTCCCGGGAGGGGCGATCGGTCCACAGGGCCGCCGCCGTTCCTGGGCGGGGAGAATAGGGAAAGACGTGAAGGCGCCCCAGCCCCAACTGGGTCACCAGGTCCAACGTCCGCCGGAAGGCCTCTTCCGTCTCGCCGGGAAATCCCACCAAAAGGTCGGTGCTCACGTGGACCTCGTCGCCAAAGGCGCGCCGCAGGGCCTCCACCTGTCGGGAAAAATCCGACGCCACATAGCCTCGCCGCATGCGGCGGAGTACTCCGTCGTCGCCGCTCTGGAGCGGGATGTGCAGATGGGGGCAAAAGGCCGCCACGCCGCGAAGTTCTTCCAAAAGCCCTTCCGACAGGGCAAAGGGCTCCAGGGAGCCGAAGCGAATTCTCCTGAGTCCTTCGATCTCTCCCAGCCGCCGCACCAATTCCCCCAAGGAGCAGGCCCCGTCCCGGCCGTAAAGTCCCAGGTGCACCCCGGTGATCACCACCTCTGCGCACCCCGAGGCCACGACGCGACGGGCTTCGGCCCAAACTTCCTCCGGAGGGCGGCTCAGGGGACGCCCTCGCACCGAGGGGACGATGCAGTAGGCACAGCCGTGATCGCATCCGTCTTGGACCTTGAGAAAGGCCCGGGTATGGCGCATCGGACGCCCCAGCTCCAGGGGATCCCAGGGATCGCTCTCCCCATCCCCCCGACAAAGCTCCACCCCGCCCCCTCCCTTTCCCTGGGCCAGGCGCCGGGCCAAAAGTTCGGGAAGGCGGGCCTTGCGGCGGTTGCCCACCAACAGGTCCACCCCCAGGCCCCGCGCCTCTCCCTCGGCCATGACCTGGGCTTGGCACCCGCAGAGGGCCACCACGGCGTCGGGGCACTCCCGACGAAAGCGACGCACCAAGGCCCGTCCCTTGCGATCCGCCACGGCGGTGACGGTGCAAGACACGAGCAACGCCACATCGTAGGGGGGGGCGTCCACCAGCCGAGCCCCCGCCTCCGTCAGGGCAAAGGCCAGAGCATCCCCTTCGTACTGATTGGTGCGACACCCCAACACTTCCATGCGGACGGTGCGTCCCTCCAGGGTGGCGCTCATGGCGCTCCTCCTTCATGAAACACGGTGAACCAGGCGCACCCCACCGCCGCCGCCGTGGGGGCCCGGAGCACCCGCCCCCCCAGGGAAATGGGGAGGAAGGCTTTGCGGCGCAGCGCCTCTCCTTCCTCGGGGGAGAAGTCCCCTTCGGGACCGATGGCCAGGGCCACCTCGTCTCCGAAGACTTCCCCGGGGAGGGGGCGGGCATCACCCGAAAGGAACGCCGCAAAGCGATCCGGGGGAAGGGCGCCTTCTTCCAGTTCCTCCACCGATCGGGGAGGGGCGATCTCCGGGGGCTCGGGAGCGCCGCACTGCTTGGTGGCCTCCCCAACGATCCGACGCCATCGCTCCCGGCGGGCCGAAAGGCGCTCTCCCCCCAGCCGGGGCACGGACCGGACACACAGGAGGGGGATCACCCTGGAGACTCCCACCTCCGTGGCCATGCGTAGCAGGGCGTCCCAGGCGTCTTCTTTGAGCACCCCCGCCAGCAACGTCAACCGCACCGGGGATCCTCGGTCGCTGCGTCGGGACTCCTCCCAGCCGTACCACACATCGCCCCGACGTTCCAGGCGCAGCTCCACGCGATACCCCGGCAAGAGGCCTTCCACCCGGTCCCCGGAGGCACACCGCCGCACCATCAGGTGGTGGCCCTCCTCGGCCGCCAGGCGCCAGCGCCCGTCAGGCTCCCGAAGGCTCGCTTCCAGCCTCAGGCGCAACGGCAACCCCCCACCACTCCCCTCGAGATCGCTCTTCCTGCACGTCGAAGCGATGCTCCCGCAGCGCCTCGAGGAACCGCTCCCGCTCCTTCTGCACCATCCCCGAAAAAATAGCCCGACCCCCGGGAAGGAGGGCTTCTCTCAGGTGGGGAAGCATGGTCAAGAGGGGCTCCAGCAGGATGTTGGCCACCACCAGGTCCACCCGGTGGCGAAAGTCTTTCAGCAGGTCTCCCACCTCCGCCGTCACGACCTCTGGAGGGACGGCGTTGAGGCGACAATTTTCCTGTATCTCGGGCATCACGGCGGGATCCAGATCCCGGGCCACCACGCTCCGGGCTCCCAGTCGGGCCGCTGCTATGGCTAAAATCCCCGACCCCGTTCCGATGTCCGCCACGGCCTTGCCCTCCAAGGGCGTCGATTCCATCAGTTCCAACATGATCTGCGTGGTCTCATGGTACCCCGTGCCAAAGGCGCTCCCCGGGTAAATGTACAGGGGCCGACGCCCCGGGGGCTCGGCTCCCCGGTGCCACGGGGCCATCACCACCAGGGTCTTGCCCACCTCCAGGGGAGGAAAGGATTCTTGCCACGCGACGTGCCATCGCTGATTTTCCACCTTGCCCACGTCCACCACCGAAATGCGGGGCCAGGGCTCCAGTACTTCGTTTACGCGCTTGAGCCAGAACGCCACATCCTGAGAACTCCGGTAAAAGGCCCGCACCCGACAGCGATCGGTGCCTTCCTGGTGCTCCGCCCCGATGCTCCCCGACAGGTCCACCAGGGATTCCAGCACTTCGCCGTCCCCATCCCGTCCCTCCAGCGTAACGTACCACCAGAAGCTCTCCTCGACGGACACGAGAGTTCCCCCTTTCTTTTCGCCCAAGGCTCGAAAAGGGAAAGTCCCCTCTCTCCCGGCGGCATCAGGGGCATTGTACCACTAGGAAAAGGCATAAAAAAGCGGCCCCTCTCCCTAAGGCCGGGAAAAATTCCGATCCGTCGCGGCGCCGAAGCAGATCGTAACCCGTGAGGACGCGGGGCTTCTAAAAGAAAAAACTCCTCCCGACCCGGAGGTCGGGAGGAGGGGTAATTCGACCCCCTACCCTTCGCTACGGCCGAACCACCCTTTGATCTTTTCCAGAAGGCCCTCGTTTTCCTCCACGGGGACATCCATCTCCTGGGCCAGGGCCACCAGCAACCCCCTCTGTCGCTCGGTGAGCTCCCGGGGAACTTCCACCTTAATGTGGGCCAAAAGATCCCCCCGGCCGCTGCTCCGAAGGCGGGGCATGCCCTTGCCCCGGAGGCGAACCAGGTCGCCGGGCTGGCTCCCGGCGGGGATGGTCACCCGCTCGACGACGCCATCCAGCATGACGATCTCCGCGCTACTCCCCAGGGCCGCCTGGGGGAAGGCCACCGGAATCTGCACGTGGAGCGTATCCCCCTCTCGAAGAAAGCGAGGGTGCGTCGCCACGGTCACCACGAGGTAAAGGTCCCCCGAGGGGCCGCCATTGACGCCGCTTTCCCCTTCGCCCACCATCCTCAGCCGGGTTCCCGTATCGGCCCCCGGGGGGATGCGCACCTCCACCCGGTGGCGGTGCCGGGTGCGCCCGTCGCCGCCACAGCTTCGGCAGGGGGCGGCGATGGTCTTCCCCTTGCCTCCGCAACGGGTGCAGGGCACCACGGAAACAAACTGGCCGAAGGGGGTCCGTTGGGCGTGCTCCACCTGCCCCCGACCTCCACAGGCCGAGCAGGTTTCCGCCGAGGTCCCGGGTTCCGCCCCTTGGCCGCTACAGCGCTTACACGTCTCCCACCGAGGTATCTGCACCTCCTTGGGAACGCCGGAGAAAACCTCCTCCAAGGTGCAGGAAATCTCCATCTCCAGGTCGGCCCCTCGCCGAGGGGCGTTGACGTTCCTCGTCCTCCCTCGCCCCGCACCGCCGCCCCCGAAGAAGGAGTCGAAGATGTCTCCGAAGATGTCCCCAAAGGGTTCCCCGCCGCCGAAGGGCCCCGCGCCTCCCCCCGGCATGTCTCCCACGTAACCGAACTGGTCGTACTGGGTGCGCTTCTGGGGATCGCTCAGCACCTCGTAGGCTTCGCTGATCTCTTTGAAGCGACTTTCCACCTCTCGGTTGCCGGGATTGGCGTCGGGATGGTATTTGCGCACCAACTTCCGGTAGGCTTTCTTGATGTCCTCGGCACTGGCGTCCCGGGGGACGTCCAAGATCTGATAGTAGTCCTTATGGGTTCCCGGCACCGTGGCTCCCCCGCTTCCCTGTGGCGTGGCTTCTCACCGGGGGACGGCTTCCGCCGTCCCCCGAACGCTTCTCACCCCGGGTCATGATGGGGGCATCACGCTTCCTTGTCCGAAAATTCTGCGTCCACCGTCTCTCCCTCCCCCGAAGGGCTCTCCTTCGGGCCTTCCGGGTGGGGAGCCTCACCGCCGGACTGATCCTGGGCGGCGTAGAGCTTCTGAGAAAGGGCGTGGAGGCTCTTGGTCAGCGTCTCTATGGCTTGTCGGGTCCGGGCCAGGTCATCTTTAGAAGCCGCCTCGCGCAGGTCGGCGATCTCCTGCTCCACCCGGGCCCTTTCCGGAGCCTCCACCTTGTCCCCCAGGTCTTTTAGGGTCTTTTCGGCGTTGTACGCCAGGGAATCGGCCTCGTTGCGGGCCTCGGCGGCCTCCTTGCGCTGCCGATCCGCCCCCTCGTTCATCTCCGCCTCGCGCTTCATGCGCTCGATCTCTTCTTCGGTGAGCCGAGAGGATTGGATGGTGATGTGCTGGCTCTTGCCCGTTCCCTTGTCCTTGGCCGATACATTCAGGATGCCATTCACGTCGATGTTGAACGTCACCTCGATCTGGGGGACGCCCCGGGGTGCGGGGGGAATGCCGTCCAGGTTAAACTCTCCGAGCTTCACGTTGTCCGCCGCCATGGGGCGCTCTCCCTGAAACACCATCACCGTCACCGAGGGCTGACTATCCGCCGCCGTGGTAAAAACTTGGCTCTTGGAGGTGGGGATGGCGGTGTTCCGATCTATGATCTTAGTAAATACCCCTCCCAGGGTCTCCAGCCCCAAAGAGAGGGGCGTCACGTCCACCAGCACGATGTCCGTGCGCTCCCCCGCCAGGATGGACCCCTGGATGGCGGCCCCCATGGCCACGCACTCGTCGGGGTTCACGCCCTTGGTGGGCTCCTTGCCCAAAAGGTCCCGGAGCCTCTTCTGGACCATGGGCATCCGGGTGGATCCCCCCACCAGGAGGACCTTGTCCACCGCGCTGGCGGCGAGCCCCGAGTCTTCCAGCACTCGCTTGGTGGGCCCCACGACCCGCTCCAGAAGGTCCGCCGTCATCTCCTCGAACTTCGACCGAGAGATGGAGAGCTCCAGGTGCTTGGGGCCATTCTGATCCGCCGTGATGAAGGGGAGGGATATGGTGGTTTCGGGCATGGACGAGAGCTCCACCTTGGCCTTTTCCGCCGCTTCCCGCACCCGCTGCATGGCCATCCGATCCCGGGAAAGGTCGATGCCTTCCCGGCTCTTGAACTCTTTCACCATCCACTCCGCCACCCGGGTGTCCCAATCGTCCCCGCCCAGGTGGTTGTCCCCCGAGGTGGCCAGCACCTGAAACACGCCTTCCCCCACGTCCAGGAGGGAAACGTCGAAGGTGCCCCCCCCCAGGTCGAAGACCAGGATCTTGTGCTCTCCCTCTTTGTCGGCCCCGTAGGCGAAGGCCGCCGCCGTGGGCTCGTTGATGATCCGCAGAACCTCCAGCCCCGCGATGACCCCCGCGTCCTTGGTGGCCTGGCGCTGGGCGTCGGTGAAGTAGGCGGGCACGGTGATGACGGCCTGGGTGACGGGCTCTCCCAGATACTCCTCCGCATCGCGCTTCAGCTTCTGCAACACCATGGCAGATATTTCCTGGGGGGTAAAGCCCTTGCCCCCCATGGTCACCTTGGCGTCGGAGCCCATCCTGCGCTTGATGGACATGATGGTGTTATCCGGGTTGACGATGGACTGGCGCTTGGCGAGCTGCCCCACCAGACGCTCTCCCTCCTTGGTGGTGGCCACCACCGAGGGCGTGGTGCGGCTGCCCTCGGCGTTGGCGATGACGGTGATACCGTCTCCTTCTCGGACGGCGACGCAACTGTTCGTTGTTCCCAGATCGATACCCACAACTTTTGCCATTCTCGGTCACCCCATTTTGAGTTTCAAAAAAATACTTCCTGGAAATACCCGCATCTTTTCAAGAACTTCCGCTTATGAAAAGTTTTTCCCCAAAGGTCTACCGGGAGCCGCCATCGCTCGCAGGGGTGTGGGCCCCCACCCGCACCATGGCGGGGCGCAGGACCCGCCCCCCTAGGGCGTATCCGGGACGGACCACGTCGATCACCTGGTGGTCTTGGGCGGGATCTTTCACGGGCACCGTGCCCACCGCGTCGTGCCGAGCGGGGTCAAAGGCCCCTTCCGCCTCGACGAGGGATACTCCCAATTCCTGCAACGCCTCGAAGAACAACCGGCGCACCATGGCCACCCCCTGGCGCAGCCCTTCTCCTCCCCCTGAGGATTCCATGGCCCGGTCCAGATTGTCCAACACGGGCAAAAGGAGCGTCACCGCCCGTTCCGCCGCCAATTCTCGCTGCCTGAGCCCCTCTCGCTCGCTGCGCTGGCGAAAGTTATAAAAGTCCGCCCGGGCCCGGGCCACTTCCTCCCTTAGGGCATTTCTCTCGTCTTCCAATTGGGCCAGCTGTTCCCGTAGCACGGCGAGATCTCCGCCCCTCTCCATATCCTCAACTTCCCCCAAAGCCCCTTCGTTCACCGGTCCTTCTTCCATGTCTTTTACCATGCTTTCCGCCCCTCCGTACGTCTCACGGCACTTCCTGTGCCGCCCCGGCCTTTTCCGGCATATCCTGGAGCCCCGCGAGCATGGCTTCCACCACGGCGATGGCTCCCTCGTAGTTCATGCGCACCGGTCCGATGAGCCCCACCACGGCCCTTTGCCCTGCGGAGCTCACCGGGGCCAACACCAGCGAGCAATCCTTAAGGGCTTCCACGGGGTTTTCCTCGCCGATGGTCACCGACACTCCCTGCTCTTGGGCACAACGCTCCACCAGATGGGCCATGGATCGTTCCTCCTCCAGGAGGGAAAAAATTGCCTGCAGGCGGCCGATGTCGTGAAAATCCGGGAGGTTGAGCAGGCGGCGCGCCCCTCCCATGAAGATCCTGGTGGGCTGGGAGGAAAGGATCCCCTCGAGCTCCCTCAGGGCCACCCGGCACGCCATTTCCCGATCTCGAAGCTCCGCTACCACGTACTGAATAAGGTCGCGGCGCACGTCCTTCCAGGGGCGTCCCACCGCCACGGCATGGATGCGCGAGGCCAGGAGGTCCAGTTCGTCCTGGCTCATCTCACAGGGTAAGGTGAGGACCCGGTGGTGCACCAATCCCCCATCTAACACCACCACCGCCAGGACTCGGGTGCTTTCGAGACGGACGAAGTCCAGGCGCAGGAGCCCCACCTCGTCCAGGGGCGCCAGCGTGGCCACTCCCATGTAGGAGGTCACCCGGGACAGGAGATGGGAGATGTGCGACAGCACGTCCTCCAGCCCCCGGCGCTGGCTCCGCACCTCGGAGATCCACCCCTCCGCCTCGGGGGGAAGCTCCCGGTGGCGATGGAGAATGGAGTCCACGTAGAGGCGATAGGCCCGGGCGGTGGGCACGCGCCCCGCCGAGGCATGGGGTTGTTCCAGGAAGCCCATGTCGGCCAGATCGGCCATCTCGTTGCGGATGGTGGCGGCGCTACGCCCGGTGAGGTGCCGTTTGGACAGCACCCGAGATCCGATGGGATCTCCTCCCTGGATATACTCGTAGACCACCGCCAACACCACCTCAAGCTGCCTCTCCGAAAGCACGTCCCCACCTCCTTCCCGTCCTATTAGCACTCTTCACGAGCGAGTGCCAAGAGCTTTTTCTTACCGTAGACTACCAACGGCACCGCCGATTGTCAAGACAGGTCAAATTTTTTTCTGCCCTACACCTTTCTCTCCGGAGGAAAGGGAAGCTTTTCCCTTCGAAGGATCTCCTCTCCGTGCTAAAATGCAACCCAGGGGACGGCAGTCCTCGACTCCACCGGGGAGAGGGGAAAAAGACCCATGGGTGAGCCAAAACGCACCGAGATCATCCTGGTACGCCACGGCGAGTGCGCGGAAAATCGAGAGGGGGTATTCCGGGGACGGAGCGACGGGCCGCTCACCGAGCGGGGAGTGCGCCAAGCGGAGCTACTGGCGGAAGAAGTTGCCCGGTTTTTTTCCCCTTCGGCCATTTTTTCCAGCCCCCTGCAGAGGGCCCGGAATACCGCCCGGGCCATAGGAGAGCGCCTCGGCATTCCTGTGGAGGAGCGGTCCGGGTTCACCAACATGGCCCTGGGCCCCTGGGAGGGACAATCCAAGGATCTCATCCGAGAGACCTATCCGGAGGAGTGGGCCCTCTGGATCCACAACCCCGAGCGCCTCGCCCTGAAAGGGGCCGAGACCCTGGACGACGTCCAGCGCCGGGCCTACGCCAACCTGGACCACCTGGTGCGCCTCCACGAAGGGAAGGCCTTTGTGGTGGTATCCCACCGGGCGGTGCTGAAGCCCCTGCTGGCGGCATGCCTGGCCATTCCCTCCCCTTATTTCTGGCGCCTGCACCTGGACACGGCGTCCTACAGCGTCCTGTGGCATGAAAGGACCCGAGGATACACCTGCGCCCTGTTGAATCAGACCCGTCACCTGCCCGACCTGGTGTCGGAGTGGACCTAGACCGGAGGAAGACCATGGCCACGCCTGCCCTGGAGATTCGCCACCTATCCAAGCGCTTCGGATCCTTCGTCGCCAACGACGATATCTCCCTGGAAGTTCTGCCGGGAGAAATCCACGCCGTGGTGGGGGAAAACGGCGCGGGGAAATCTACGCTCATGAAGTGCATCTACGGGATGCACCGCCCCTCGGCGGGGTCTTTGGCCCTACGGGGGCAGGAAGTGGTCGTGGACTCCCCTCGCACGGCCAACCACCTGGGCATCGGCATGGTGCACCAGCACTTCATGCTGGTACCATCTTTCCCCGTCTATCGCAACGTGGTTTTGGGGGCGGAACCAGGCCAGTGGGGGTACTTCGACGAGGGGGCCGCCCTCCGTCGAGTGGAGGGGCTCACGAAGGAGTTCAACCTCGCCGTGGATCCTCGATCCACCACCGCCACCCTCCCCGTGGGGCTCCAGCAACGGGTGGAGATCCTCAAGCTCCTCCATCGAGGCGCGGACATCCTGATCTTCGACGAACCCACCGCCGTCCTGTCCCCCCAGGAGATCGAGGGTCTTTTCGCCATTTTGGAGAACTTCCGACGCTCGGGGAAGACGATCCTTTTCATCGCCCACAAGCTCCGGGAGGTGTTGGCGGTGGCCGATCGCATCTCGGTGCTCCGCCAGGGCAAGTTGGAGGGCACCGTACGCCGAGACGAAGTGAACGAAGCCACCCTGGCCCGCATGATGGTGGGGCGCGACCTCCCCGCCCTGGCCCCCGGAGCCCCACCGACCTCGGGGAAGGAGCTCCTCCGGGCGGAGGGGTTGTGGGCCCTGGGCCCCCGAGGAGAGTGGGCCCTGCGAGATGTGTCTTTTTCCGTGGCGGCGGGAGAGGTCTTGGGAATCGCCGGGGTCATGGGCAACGGCCAGAGCGAGTTGGAAGAGTGTCTTTGCGGCCTGCGGCATCTCCGGGAGGGTAAAATATTTCTGGGAGACCGGGACATCACCGAAGCTACCATGGCCTCCCGGCGCGAAGGGGGGCTGGCCTACGTCCCCGAGGACCGCCTCCGCACCGGCATCGCTCCCCTGGCCCGCCTCTGGGAAAATATGCTCCTGGGACACCAGCGCGAGGAGCGGTTTCTCCGGGGAGGTCCCCTGGGGTTTCTTCGCCCGGGGGCCATCCGCCCTTGGGTGCGACGGACCATGGAGTTATTTTCGGTGAAGGCCGCCTCCGACATGGTGCAAGGAGGAACTCTTTCAGGAGGCAACATGCAAAAGCTCGTGATGGCCCGAGAGATGGCCTTCGACTCTCCCTTACTTCTCGTGTCCCAGCCCACCCGAGGGGTCGACGTGGGGGGGATCGCCTTCATCCACGAGCAAATCCTGCGCCACCGACGCCAGGGAGGGGGGGCCCTCCTGATCTCCTCGGACCTGGATGAAGTGCTAGCCCTGGCGGATCGGGTGGCGGTGATGTACCAAGGGCGCATCGCGGCCCTTCTCCCCCGGAAGGAGGCCTCTCGCGAGCTGGTGGGGCGGTACATGCTGTCGGGGATGGCGTGAAGCGCCCCCTTGGTCCGGACCCCGATGACCCTTCGGGGGACCGGGGGGAAAAGATGGCCCTTTGAGAACCTAAGGGGAAGATCTTGCGTGGTAGGGGCGAGTAGGGGCGAAAGGATCTCGCCCCTACTTCGTTTCCCGGGAATGGGGACCCGGACTGAGGCCCGGGGGCCTTACGGCCCCGAAGATCGTTTTACCGCAAAGGTCGAAGGATCCTGGCGCTCCCCTACCTCCGCCCATCGCCTCGCCTTCCGGAGCGGAACGACCGGGGAGCCGAAGGACGGGGGCGATCCTCCCCCGAAGGACCCTCGGGCCGGGGACGACGGTCCTCCCGGGGGCGGTCGGGCCTAGGGGACCGGGGACGGTCGTCTCGCTCCCGCCTAAAGGTCCCTTCCCCTTCCCGATGGGGAGGACGGGGACGGTCGCTAAAGGGGCGATCCCCGGCGCTTCGGCGGGGGCGATCCTCCCCCGAAGAGCCTTCGGGCCGAGGACGGGGCTCCCCCCGGAAACGATCGGGCCTAGGGGCCTGAGGGCGGTCGTCTCGCTCCCGCCTAAAGGGCCCTTCCCCTTCCCGATGGGAAGGACGGGGACGGTCGCTAAAGGGGCGATCCCCGGCGCTCCGGCGATGACGATCCTCCCCCGAAGGACCTTCGGGCCGAGGACGGGGCTCCCCCCGGAAACGGTCAGGCCTGGGGGCCTGAGGGCGGTCGTCTCGCTCCCGCCTAAAGGGCCCTTCCCCTTCCCGATGGGGAGGACGGGGACGGTCGCTAAAGGGGCGATCCCCGGCGCTCCGGCGGGGGCGATCCTCCCCCGAAGGGCCTTCGGGCCGAGGACGGTGGTCCTCCCGGGGGCGGTCGGGCCTAGGGGACCGGGGACGGTCGTCCCGCTCACGCCTAAAGATCCCTTCCCCCTCCCGATGGGGAGGACGGGGACGGTCGCTAAAGGGGCGATCCCCGGCGCTTCGGCGGGGGCGATCCTCCCCCGAAGGGCCCTCGGGCCGGGGACGGGGCTCCCCCCGGAAACGGTCGGGTCTAGGGGCCTGAGGGCGGTCGTCTCGCTCCCGCCTAAAGGGCCCTTCCCCTTCCCGATGGGGAGGACGGGGACGGTCGCTAAAGGGGCGATCCCCGGCGCTTCGGGAGGGACGATCTTCCCCTTCTTCCGACGCCGACTTCAGCCTGCCACAGGCCCCTTCCACGTCTCCTCCCCGAGGAACTCGGAGTTCCACATTCACCTGGCGTTCCTGCAAAAGGCGCCGGAAGCGTTCCATGCGATCCTGGGGAGGGCACCGAAAGTTCCCGTCGTCCCCGTTGTATGGAATAAGGTTGACAAAAGCATTAATCCCCCGGACGAAGGCCCCCAGGGCTTCTACATGGGGAAGGGTATCGTTCACGTCTTCCAGGAGGGCGTATTCCAGCGTTATCCGGTCTCCGGTCTTAGCCTGGTACCTCAAGAGGGCTTGACGAAGCTCCCCCAGGGGGTAAACCCGGTTCACCGGCATAAGCTGCGACCGCAACTCATCTTCCGCCGCATGGAGGGAGACGGCCAAACGCACTCCGAGCCCCGAATCAGCCAAGGCGTCGATGCCGGGCACCACCCCCGCAGTAGAAAGGGCCATGTGCCGGATCCCCAGGTGGCGCATTCCCGGGGCGTTAAGGATCCGCAGGGCTTTGAACACCTCGGCGGTGTTGAGCAGGGGCTCTCCCATGCCCATGAGCACCACGTTCTGGACCGGGGCCCCTAGGTGGCGCTCCATGGCCAAGAAGTGCCCCGTGATCTCCCCCGCCGTCATGTCCCGGACAAAGCCCCCTTTTCCGGTGGCACAGAAGGCGCACCCCAGGGGACACCCCACTTGGGACGAAAGGCACGCCGTCTTGTGGGTGGCATGGGGCAGAAACACTGACTCCACGGTGGCCCCATCCCCCAGCCGCCAGAGGAATTTCTTCGTGCCGTCCCGCAGCGAAGTTCTCTCTTTTACCAGATCCGGCAGAATCAGATCCACGGCATCCGTCAGCTTCTGCCTGAGCCCTTGGGATAGGTTAGTCATGTCTTTAAAGGAAAAGATCTTCTTGCGGTAGATCCAATCCCCGATCTGTTCCGCTCGGTAAGGGGGTTCCTCCAGGGAGATCAAAAGATCTCGCCAGTTTTCCAGTGTCAGCTCCAGACCCGATACGCGTGCCATGGACGTCTCCTCCCGCGCCCCACGGCGCCATGTATTCACCCATTGCAGAGAAAAAACCATCGGAGCGCCTCTGGGCACTCCGATGGGCGAAGATCCTTTCGGCCAAGGGACATTATCTCACATATCGTCCTTTTTTCCCAAGGGGCGTCAGATCGTAGGCCAGGGCTCCGAGAACGCAGGATAGAGGGGAAAGGCGCCGCTGAGCTCTTTCACCGCAGCTTTAACCCGGGCGTGCTCTGCGGCATCCTCGGGACGGGATAGGACCCGATCCACAGCGTCGGCGATGCGCCCCATCTCGGACTCCTTCATGCCCCGAGTGGTCACGGCGGCCGTCCCTATCCGAATGCCGCTGGTTATCATAGGCTTTTCCTGGTCAAAGGGGATCATGTTCTTATTGACCGTCACCCCCGCCTCGTTGAGGATGCGCTCCGCATCCTTTCCCGTCACGCCCCGGGAGGTTTTGCAGTCCAACAGGATGAGGTGGTTGTCCGTACCTCCGGAGACGATCCGATAGCCCCGATCCACCAGCTCCCGGGATAGGGCCTTGGCGTTGGCCACCACCTGGGCCGCATAGACTTTGAACTCGGGCTCCATGGCGAGGCGGAAGCACACCGCCTTGCCCGCCATGGCCTGCACCAAGGGCCCTCCTTGGATGCCGGGGAAGACCGTCCGATCCAGGTCTTTGGCGTACTGCGCCGTGCAGAGGGCCAGGGCACCCCGGGCTCCCCTCAGGGTCTTGTGCGTGGTGGTGGTGACGAAATCTGCGTGGGGAACGGGGCTCGGGTGGGCCCCCCCTGCCACCAGGCCAGCGATGTGGGCCATGTCCACCAAAAAGACCGCCCCCACCTCCCGGGCAACGCGGGCAAAACGGCCGAAGTCGATATCCCGGGGATAGGCGCTTCCCCCCGCCACGATGACCTGGGGGCGATGCTCCCGGGCAAGGCGTTCCATGGCGTCGTAGTCTATGGTCTCGGTTTCCCGGGTCACCCCATACCCCACCACGTGGTACATCTTGCCCGTGAAGTTCAGCGGGTGCCCATGGGTGAGATGCCCTCCCTGGTCCAGGCTCATGGCCAAAAGGGTGTCTCCTGGCTTCATCACAGCGAAGTACACCGCCATATTCGCCCCGGAACCGCAGTGGGGCTGGACGTTGGCGTGATCCGCCCCGAAGAGCTCCTTGGCGCGGTTGATGGCGATCTCCTCAATGGCCTCCACGTACTCGCACCCTCCGTAGTACTTCTTGTAGGGGTACCCTTCGGCATACTTGTTGGTGAGGATCGACCCCTGGGCCTCCATCACCGCCCGGGGGACGAAGTTCTCCGAGGCGATGAGCTCCACCCCATCTCGCTGCCGCGAGAGCTCCGACTTCGTCAGGCCGTAAATTTCCGGATCCAGATCCGCCATGCCCATTTCCATGATCTGTCGCATCTCTATCATCATCTCCTTAATACTATTTTTATCTTTAGGAGGGGAAGGAGCCCCTTATGGTCTCATCCGATGCGAAGTCCCCCGGGCCCCGGGGCGCACAAAAAGGGCCTGGCTCTCCCACCAGGCCGCCCTCGACGAGACAGCTCAATCCTTACGGCGCCCCCAATATGACACAACAAAAAAGAGATGTCAATCCTCCCCGACCGGCGTCGTCGCGGTTAAATATCAGTAATAGCTAAATTGCGAAGGTCGTTTTTAAGGCGGCGCCACCGAAAACCCCCCAGCGCAAAGGCGGCCTATCTCCGCCGCGCCAGAAAAGAAAACCGCAACGCCGCCTGGGCTCCCTCAGGCCCGGCGCGGGGCTACTCTCCTTCTTCCTCCTCCAAGGGAGCAAGCTCCGTGGCCCCTGCGGGCATGGGAAGGGCAAAGGGGTCATCCCCTTCTTCCACCCGGAAGCGATTCACCAGGGAATCGAGCTCGTTGGCCATGCTGCTGCTCTCTTCCGAGGCGGCGGAGACGTTTTCCATCACCGACACCACGTTCCCCGTGGCCACCAAAAACTCCTGGGCATGGCGCTCCGCCTGCTCAATGACCACGGCGGTGCGCTGGATGAGCTCCACGATGCGGTCAGACTGAGACACTTCTTCGCTCGTGGTCTTTTGGATCTTACCGATATCGTCCACGGAGTGCTGGGCCGCATCCACGATGTTCGCCAGGGCCTCGCCGGACTGACGCACCGCCCCCACCCCCTCTTCGATGCGGGCGCGACTCTCCTGCACGGACAGAACGGCGGTCTGCGTGCCCTCGGCGATCTTGGTAACCAGCTCCGCCACTTCCCGGGCTCCCCGCTGGGACTGTTCCGCCAGCTTTCGCACCTCTTCCGCCACCACGGCAAAGCCCTTCCCCGCCTCTCCGGCGCGGGCGGCTTCAATGGCGGCATTCAGGGCCAGGAGGTTTGTCTGATTCGCCAGCCCCGTGATGGTGTCGCTGATGATGCCGATGCGGGCGGAAAAGGCCGAAAGTCCCCCGATGACTTTCTCTGTCTCTAGCTCCTTTTCTCGGATCGTCTCCATGTGATGCACGGCGGTATCCACCGTGGCGCGTCCGCTCGACGCGGTGGCCAGAGTCCTTTCGGCCTGCTCCGTGGCGGAGCGGGCCAGGTTGGCCGATATCTGGAGCAGCGACGAGAGCTCAAGCAACACCTCGCTGGTTTCCTGCACCGCCGCGAACCCCATGGTGGTGGCCCCGGAAAGTTCGGTGTTTTTGTGGCTCAGATCCATCGTGGTGGCCGTCACTTCCTGTACCGACGCGGCGGTCTCCTCGGAGGCGGCGGCGAGCTCCCGGGCGGCGGTCTTCACCCGGAGGATCACCTCTCTTAGCTCTTTCACCATGGTGTCGAAGGCGTGGGCCAACTGTCCCACCTCGTCGCCACTCTGGTAATCGACGGAAACGGTGAAATCTCCATCGCCGATGGCCCGACAGTGCTCCACGACGAATCTTAGAGGCTTGGTGATGCTTCTCACGATGCCCAGCGCCACCAGGGCCCCGAGCAGGGCCGCGATCACCATGCCGTAGGAGAGAACCCGGGAGGACAGGGACAGGGCCTCCGAGGCCCGCTGCACCACGCCCTTACCTTGGGTGAAGCCCTCAAGAGAAAGGGCATTGGTCACCGCCAACACGCCCTTGGAGGCAGTCTCCAGCGATTGGGACAGGGCCGCCAGCTTGGTATAGCCCTCCACCACCACCTTGGCGGCGGCGACGTAATCTGCGGTGGCCTGGCGCACCGCCTCCATCCGCTCCTTGTCCTTGGGCCGGATGCTGATCATGATGAGTTCGTCCACGTAATCGTTCACCGGGGCAAACCCCCCCAGGGCCTTCTCTATGACGGCGGGGTCGCGCGCCAGCTGGGCCTTGAGGGTGGCCACGTTAGCCTCTTCCCCCGTGGAGAGGATGCGGGACACTATTTCGATCTTGGAGAGGCGATCTTTGACGAAGGAAGGGTCTTCTCGGTCGGAGATTTCCTTGTCCAGTTCCTTGTTTTCCAGGGCTAGAAACTCGCTGCAGATGGTCCGGTAGGAGAGAAAGGCCTTGTCTTGTTTCTCCCGCGCCTCTCCTATGGCTTTGTTCGTCTTCTGGGCTTCCTTCGCCTGGGCCTGGTACTCCGCCACCTTGCCCCCCAGGTCATCCAGGCTCTTTAGGAACTCCGCCATCTTTTCTCGGTCCGCCAGCTCCCGGGCTTCCCCCAAAACGCGCTCCAGCTCTCCCAAGATCTGGATCACGCCGTTAAAATCCCCCTGCTTCATGGTCAGGTTGTAGGTCTGGAAGCACCGCAGGGCCTGGAGGAGATAACGCTCCAGCGTGCTCGAAAGCTCCACCTGGGGCATGGCCCGGCTCGCCAAAACGCCGATCTCCCCCCGGATGAGCCCCGTCTGGTAAACTCCCAACCCCCCCATGCAGACCACGATGATAAGCACGATGCCAAAGCCCAACATGAGCCGCACACCGATCTTGAGGTTTTTAAGCATGCCTCGCCCTCCTTCGCTCTTTAGGCCACGAACCGCCCCAAAACCTAAGCCCCCGCAATAAAAACCACCCCAGAGGTCCTTATCTCACCGCAGACGCATCTAAAAGCCTTCTACTGGATCGCCTTTTCAGAAAAGAACGGACTTCCTTCCTCCGGCCTCCGGGGCTCCATACTCCTCCAGGATAGCACACTCCGGCGGCATAAAAAAGCACTCCGGGGCGTCTCCTTTTGTCAAAAGAACTACCCCAGGACCTTTTCCAAAAAGCGCCATAGGTTCCCTCCGAGGACCGCGTTTATCTCTCCTTCGTCGTACCCCCGGCGACGAAGGGCCTGGGTGAAACGCCCCAGGTCGCCGTGTCCTTCCATGACATCCCGGGTTTGGATGCTCCCCCCGTCGGAGAGGGCGTCGCGAATTTGGTCACAGAAATCGAACCCCACCCCCACCGCCGCGATGCCCGCCACTTTTTTCACGTGATCCACGTGATCCCCCAGCACGTCCACCAAGTCGCGGGATTCTTCCCGGGGCGCCGAAGAGACGAAGGCGTCACAGGCATTCATCCCCGTGAGCCCTCCCCGGGCCCCCAGGGTGCGCAACTGGTCATCCGTCAGGTTTCGGGCCACGGGCACCAGGGCCCGGCAGTTGGAGTGCGACGCTATAAAGGGTTTTCGGGAAAATCGGGCCACGTCATCGAACCCCGCGTCGTTCAGATGGCTCACGTCCACGAACATCCCCATCTCCTCCACCGCCGCCACCAAGTCCACGCCGAAGGGAGTAAGCCCCCCGGGGCGTCCTTCGTTCTCGGGGAAGAAGTGACATCCGTCCCCCACCTCGTTGCGGCGGCTCCAGACCAGCCCCACTCCTCGCACTCCCAGATCGAAAAAAATCCTCAGGAGAGCCATGTTCCCCTGGAGGGGTTCCGCCCCCTCGAAGGAAATAAAAACTCCCACGGCGCCACGCCTCCGGGCGGCCCGGAGGTCTTCCATGGTCCGGCATAGGACCACGGCGCCGTCGCACTCCTTCAGGTCGGCCCCCAGGGCGCTGATCTGCTCCAGGGCCTTGCGCAAGGCCATCTCGGGGAGGAAAACGTTGGGGATGAACAGGGAGGAGATCACCGCCCCCACCCCCCCCCGCCGGAAGGCCGGAAGGTAACGCTCCGCCACCACTCGCCGCTCTCCCCGGCGTCGCCGGAGCTCCACGTCATACGCTAGGTCGAGATGGGCGTCCATCACAAAGGGGATTTCCCCCGTTCCCGGATTAGTCACGGCCGTCCCCCTAGGCCCGGTGGGCCACCACGCCGTCCACCACCGTGGCCACCGCCACGGAGCGGGGAGAAAAGGGCGATTCGGACCAAAGCACCGCGTCGCCCCCCTTACCCTCCTCCAGCGACCCGTACCGCGCCTCCAGGCCCAGATGGGCCGCCGCAGTCCGGGTGACCAGGGCCAGGGCCTCTTCCTCGGAAAGGCCTTCTCGGATCGTTTCGGCGGCTTCGTTCCTGAGGTAACCGATGGGAATCACCGGATGGTCCGTCATGAGCGCCACGGGGACCCCCGCCCGCACTAGGGTTACCACGTTTCTTATGTGAGCCTCCCGGAGCTCCAACTTGGACCTGAAGGTCATGGCGGGGCCGAAGGCCGTCCGAACCCCCTTGGCGGCCAAGAGGCTAGAGATCAAAAAGCCCTCGGTGCCGTGCTCCAAGGTGTAATCCAGGCCAAACTCTTCGGCGATACGAAGGCCCGTTAGGATGTCGTCCGCCCGGTGGGCGTGCATCCTCAGGGGCATTTCCCGCCGGAGGAGGGCCCCCAGGGCCTCGTCCCGGAGGTTTCTTTCCCGGGGTCCCTTTTTCCCCCGGACCTTGGCGGCGTAGTTTTCCGCCCCCACCAGGGCATCGCGCAGGCAAGCCGCCACGCCCATGCGCGTGGAGGGCCAGAGATTTTTACCCTTGTAGACGTTTTTGGGATTCTCGCCGAAGGCGGCCTTCATGCCCGAGGGGGCCTGCCGCACCATGTCTTCCACGGTGTCTCCCCAGGTGCGCACCACGGCCCCCTGCCCTCCCACCACATTGGCGCTCCCCGGTAGGATCTGCACCATGGTGACCCCCCCGGAGCGAGCCTCGGCGAAGGCCCGATCCCGGGGGTTAATGGCATCCACCACCCGCAGGTGAGGGGTGACGGGGTTCGTGGCTTCGTTGCCACTCCCCTCCGCCTCGGGAGCCCCTTCTTCCCAAAGGCTCACGTGGGTGTGGACATCGATCAACCCCGGGGTGACCACCATGCCCCGGCCATCCAGCTCCTCCCCATCGCCCCCTCTTAGATCCGGCCCCAGAGAGGCTATGATCCCGTCTTTGATCAGCACATCGGTCCTATCCAGGATCCCCCGAGGACCGACGGTCCAGACCGTCGCCCCCCGTATCAGCAAATTGCCCCGCTCTCGCACTCTCAACCATCCCTTTCTTCCCGGTGATAGGGTACTCCCAGAGAGCGGGGAGCCCCCAGCGACACGGCATATCCCTTGCGGACCGCGATGACAAAAAGGACCGCGATGGTCATCACATAGGGCAACATCATGAGGAGGGGCGCGGGCACCGTGGTGCCCCCGGCCTGCATGCGAAGCTGCAATGCCCCCACACCCCCGAAGAAGTAGGCTCCCAGGGCGCTACGCACCGGGTGCCATAGGCCGAAGATCACCAGGGCCAGGGCGATCCATCCCCTCCCGGCGGTCATCATCTCCGCCCACATCTTAGTATAGACCACGGACATGTACGCCCCCCCGAGCCCCACCAGGCCCCCCCCCAAGATGGTGTAAAGGTAACGGAGGCGCACCGCCGACAGCCCCGCCGCATCCACCACCCGAGGAGCCTCTCCTGCGGCCCTGAGGTTCAGCCCCCCCCGGGTGAAATACAAAAACCACGCCAGGAAGGCGGTGAGAATAAAACCCCCGTAGACCAGCACGTCGTGGGAAAAGAGGATGGGCCCCACCCAGGGCAACTCCGCCAATCCCGGCAGGGGAGCCGCCGGAAGGCCGGGAATGGTGACTCCCACCAGGTTTTTCCCCAGCAAAGCACTGGTTCCCGTGCCGAACATGGCCAGGGCCAGGCCGCTCACCACCTGGTTTGCCCCTAAGGAAACGCAAAGTACGGCGTGTAGCGCCGAAAGGGCCATCCCCACCAATACCGCCAAGGCGATCCCCGCCCAGGGGTTGGAAAAGACGAGCGCTCCCCAGAACCCCGAGAGGGACCCCATGAGCATGATCCCTTCCAATCCCAGGTTCATGACCCCCACCCGTTCCGTAAGGAGCTCCCCCAGGGTGGCAAAGAGGATCGGCGTGCCGCTTCGCACCGCCGCCGCCATGATGGGTATCAAGTACTCCACGAGATCACTCCCTCCATGCGGCGATCGCCGCCAAAACCTTCCCTTTTAGGGGGCCTCGGTCGAGCAAGGGCCCCGAAATCAACATTTTTTGTCCCGAAATAGGCGAATCCGATGGGTGCGCCACACGTCTCCCCCTAGGAGAAAGATGAGGATGCATCCCTGGATGATGTGGGTGCTCGCCAGGGGCAGGCGCAGGACCACCTGCAGCGTGTCTCCTCCCACCAGCAGGGCCCCCATAAAAAAGGCCACGCCCAGGATGGCCCCCGGGTTCAGCCGGGCCAACCACGCCACGATGATGGCCGTGTAGCCATATCCCGGGGAGAAGCCGGGCTGCATGCGCCCTTGAAGTCCGGCGATCTCTCCCATGCCTGCCAGCCCCGCGAGGGCTCCGGAAAAAAACATGAGGAGCACCACGTTCCTCACGTAGGGGATCCCCGCATAGTGGGCCACCTGCGGGTTTTCCCCCAGCACTCGCACCTCGAAGCCCCACCGGGTCCATCGGAAAAAGAAATAGAGGGCTCCGGCCAGGATGAGAGCAAAAAAGATCCCCAGATGGACTCGGGTGTCGAGAAAAAGGGGCAATCGAGCCGCCGGAGGGAAGGGAGCGGTCATGGGAAAGCCCAGGCTGGCAGGGTCGCGCCAGGGGCCGTAGATGAAGTAATCCACCGTGTGGAGAGCGATGTAGTTCATCATGAGGGTGGAGATGATCTCGTTCACTCGCCATCGCCCTTTGAGCCATCCCGCCAGGGCTCCCCAGAGCCCCCCGGCCAGGGCCGCCGAGAGCATCATGAGGAAGAGCATGACAAAAAAATTATCTACAAAGGCGTAGCGCACCGTCGCCGCCGTGGCCAGGGCCCCCAGGAGGATCTGCCCTTCGGCACCAATGTTCCACACCTGCATGCGAAAGGCCAGGGACACCGCCAGTCCCGCCATGGCCAGGGGGATGGCCTTCACCACCGTTTCGCTGAGGCCATACCAATTTCCTAGGGCCCCTCGAAACATGGTGACGTAGGCCTCCCAGGGGGATACTCCCAGCGCCAGGAGCAGCCCTCCCCCCGCCCCCAGGGCGAGGATCACGGAAAGCACGGACAGGGTTCCGCCGATCCACCAGGGGATATCTTTTCTTTTCTCCAGCCATAGCCTAGGCATGACCTTCCCCCCTCTCCGCCCCCAGGGGCGTGCCCGCCATCATGAGCCCCACGCGCTCCTCTCCCAGATCCCGGGGGTTATCGGAGACCCCCATGAGGCGCCCCTGGTGGATCACCGCCACCCGGTCGCTCAGGGCAAAGATCTCTTCTAGGTCCTCCGAAGCCAAAAGGACCGCCGCTCCCCGGTTTCGGGCCTCCAGGATCTGGTCCCGCACGTACTGGGTGGCCCCCACATCGAGCCCCCAGGTGGGCTCCTGTACCACCAATATGGAGGGGAGCAGGCCCAGCTCCCGGGCCAGCATCAGTTTTTGCAGATTTCCCCCCGACAGGGTCCGCACCGCCACGTCGCAGGAAAGGGTCTGAACCCGAAAGCGTCGCACCAGCTCTTCGGTGAAGGCCCCCAAGACGTCCCAGCGCAGGATCTCTTTCCACCGGGAAAATTCCTCGCGCCAGTAGTGCCGCAACGCCACGTTCTCTCGTAAGTTCATGTTCCCCACGAGGCCCATCCCCATGCGATCGGCGGGGACGTAACTCACCCCCTGGCGCTGGAAGATCCGGGGGGGAGCCCCCGTGACCCTTCGCCCCCGGAGGGTCAATTCCCCCGCCTCCAGAGGGCGGAGTCCCACCAGGGCTTCGCAGAGCTCCCTCTGGCCGTTGCCCGCCACCCCCGCCAATCCCAGGATCTCCCCCCGACGCAACTCCAACGATATCCCCCGGACTGCAGGAAGGTGGCGATCGCTTTGCACCACCAGGCCCCGCCCTTCCAGGAGGGTCTCCTCTCCGCCCCGGGGAGACGGATTCTCGGAACGGGGTACTTGGTACCCCACCATCTGCTCCGCCAGGGCGGCCTTGGAGATCTCTCCCGCCCGCCAGGTGCCGACGACTCGGCCTTTGCGGAGAATCGTCACCCGGGAGGAGAGGGCCATGACTTCGTCCAGCTTGTGCGATATGAAGACCACGCCGTGTCCTTCCTCCGCCATCCTCCGGAGGGTGGAAAAGAGGGCCCGGGCCTCTTGGGGCGTCAGCACCGCCGTGGGTTCGTCCAGGATGAGGGTCCGGGCCCCCCGGTAGAGCGCCCGGAGGATGGCCACCCGTTGCTGTTCTCCCACCGAAAGCTGCCAAATTCTCGCCTCCGGATCCACCGCCAGGCCGTATTGGGTCGATAGCTCTTCGATGCGACGGCAGACCTTCTTCCGGGGGATGACGGAGGGGATGGCCCGATCCCCCAGGATCATATTCTCCCATACCGTCAGGACGGGCACCAGGAGAAAGTGCTGATGGACCATGCCGATGCCCACGGCGATGGCATCCGAAGGGGACCGAAAGAAGTGCTCTTTTCCGTCGACAAAGATGCACCCCGCCTCGGGGGTGTAGAGCCCGCAGAGCACGTTCATGAGAGTGCTCTTGCCCGCCCCATTCTCCCCCAACAGGGTGTGAATCTCCCCGGCCCTCAGGTCGAAGGCCACATCGTCGTTCGCCCGAACCCCCAGGAAGGATTTGACTATGCCCCGCATGCTCACCAGGGTCCGCTCCGCCTCCGTCATGGCACTCCTCCGCTCTTTCCCCGGCATGGCGTACACCGCGCCAGAGTACCACATCTCGGCGGCTTTCGCACGGAGTCCTGCGGAAACCTCAACCGCAGTCCCCCCGGACCAGCGGACCAGGGGGGCTTCGAGAGCGCCCCGAGGCCACCGATCAAAAAGCCCAGGGGGGAAGCCTCTTTTTCCGAGGCTCCACCCTGGGCTCAGGCTCCGGCGACCGTCGCGCCGCCGCCCCGCCGGGAAAAGATCTCTCCCGGGGACGGTCTCGCCTTCGGCGCTTCCCCCCTACTTCGGCACCTCGCCCTCCACGCCCTCCACGAACCAATCGAAGGCGAGCATCTCCGCATCCGTCATGGTGGTTCCCTCGGGGACCCGCACGGTGCCGCTCTGATCCTTCACGGGGCCCGTGAAGACGTCCCAGGTACCCCCGACGATCTTGGCCTTCTCTTCTTCCACCAAGGCCTTTACCTCTTCGGGGACATCCTTGCCGTAGGGGGCGAGGCCCACCATACCGTCCTTGAGCCCCGGCCACTGGGAAGTGCTCTTCCAGGTGCCGGCGATCACTTCCTGGGCCGCCGCCGTGTAGATCATGCCCCAGTTCCAGATGGGGGCCGTGAGGTGCTTCGTGGGGGCATACTGGCTCATGTCGTTGTTGTACCCCACCACGTAGACCCCCGACTCCTCCGCCGCCTGGGGAGCCGCTCCGGTGTCGGCGTGCATGGCGATGACGTCTGCCCCGGCGTCCACCAAGGCCTTGGTCGCTTCCTTTTCCTTGCCCGGATCGAACCAGGAGAAGAGCCATACCACCCGTACCGTGGCGTCGGGATTAGCGCGGCGCACCCCCCGGGTGAAGGCGTTGATGCCCCGCACCACTTCGGGGATGGGATGGGCCGCCACAAAGCCGATGACGTTCTTTTTGGTCATCTTTCCCGCCACCAGGCCAGAAAGGTACCGGGCCTGGTACATGCGCCCGAAGTACACCCCCACGTTGGGAGCGGTCTTGTACCCCGAGCAGTGCATGAAGACCACGTCGGGGAATTTCTTGGCCACGTCCATGACGAAGTCCATGTACCCAAAGGACGTGGCGAAGATCAGCTTAGAGCCGTTCCGGGCAAAGGTCTCCAGCACCCGGGCGGAATCGGGGCCCTCGGGCACGGATTCCACGATGCTGCTTTTAACGCCGGGAACGGCCTGCTCCATGGCCAGGCGCCCCTGTTCGTGCATGTAGGTCCATCCCCCGTCTCCCACGGGGCCGATGTACACGAACCCCGGCTTGAGCTCCTCCGGAGCCACGGGGTCGAAGGCCCAGGCCCCCGTCGCCAGGATCCCCACCAACAACCATGCCCCCCACCACACATCGCGCTTTCTCATCTTTTCATCCCTCCTCGGTTCTTTTTGGCCCCCCATCGCCCCCCCAGGGCTCGAAAAGGACGCAGGGGCCCTAGCCCTTTCGAGCTAGCCTTCGCCTTCCTCTCTCCCCTCGGGAGAGGGCTCGGAAAATCAGCGGGACGCTCCGCTTCCACCCCTTCCCGGGGCGCCGAGAGATCGCTTCGCGTCCATCCCCTCTCGGAGGTGGACGCAATCTCCCCGGGCCTGGAAACCTGGGCAAGAGCAGGTCCCTTCTGCCAGGTTCACCACGTACTCGTCGGGGGCTCCCATCACCAATGCGATATGGTCCGAGACCAATCTCAGGGTCCCATGGCGCCACTCTTCTTTTTCTTCCGGCAATTCACCCCTGTCGGGGCGAGGAGGAGCGCTACGGCCCCTTTCTTCCTCGCGATCCAAGACCTCGTTCACCAAATCATCGGCGTGGTCGTTATCCTTCCGGGGGATCCATTCGAAACGAACGTCTCCGCGCACCAGGCTTCGGGCTCGTTCCGCCAAGGCCCGCAATCGGGGCTCTCGAATCTTCCATTCCCCTCGCATCTGGGAGATCACCAGGCGGCTATCCCCCAACACCACGCCCTTGCAAAAACCCCGGCGGTCCACTTCCTCCAGGAGCATGATCAACGCCTCGTACTCCGCTTCGTTATTGGTCCGTCGCCCCAGGAAACGCCCCTCTTCGAAGACCACATCCCCCCGGTCGTCCAAGAGCACCGCCCCCGCCGCCGCAGGCCCCGGATTCCCCCGGGAACCTCCGTCGAAGAAACCTACCCAGTTTTTCATCGCCCATCCCATCATGTTCCCCTTCGTTTGGCCTCGTACATCCGTTCGTCCGCCCGGCGCAAGGCCTCCACGATGGACACCCCGTCCCGAGGGCAGGAAGCGATGCCAAAGTTCGCCTGGGTCCTAAGCTCCGGGACGGAAAAGGCCAACTCCTTCACGCCCTGCCCCAGCTCCTCCACCAGCCTCTCTGCCTCCTCAAGGGTTTTATCTGGAAGGACGATGAGAAATTCGTCCCCGCCATAGCGCCCCGCGAAGCCCACTCCTTCCAATCGCTTGTAAAAAAAGGCCGCCACAGTGGTAAGCACCTCGTCTCCCACGGCGTGGCCATAGGTGTCGTTTATCAATTTAAAGCGCCTCAGGTCCACCATGACCAGGGTAAGGGTGCCCCCTCGTCGCACCAGGTCTTCTCCATCGCCCTCAAGGTAGGAGAACAAAAAGCGACGGTTCCATATCCCCGTGAGGCCATCTCGCATAGCCTTGAGCTCCGTCATGTCCAAGAGGTCGTTCACCGCCCAAAGGGCCCCCAGGTGGCGGGCCAGGATGACGAAGAGCTCCTCGTCGTCCTGGGTGAAGGTCCGGGGCCTGGGGCTCTCGAAGCACAGCACCCCCCGCACCCGCTCTCCGTGCAGGATGGGGATATTCAGCTCCGACCGGGTATCGCTGTGTCCTCGGACGTAGCCCGAGGCCTGATCCGTGTCGGGAACGGACACCACCTTACGGGAAGTCGCCGCCTGGGCCACCGTGGACTGGAAAAGCCGACCCGGGCGGAGCACCACGTCCCTCCAGAGCCCCTCGGCCTCTTCCATGCTCCCGGAGGAGGCCATGGGGAAGATCTCCATCCTTCCCCCTTCTTCTCTCACGTCGAAGACCGTCACCAGCATGTCATCAAAGGCCTCTCGCAGCAGGGCGATGATCCGCAGGGCTATGGAGCGGTTGTCCCGCTCCCCGGAGAGCTCGTGCACCATGCCGTGGAGGAATCTCATGAGCTTGATCTCCCGGGCAAGCATGTCCAGGTTGGCGATGTTTTCCAGCACCACGGACATAAACCCCGCCACCAAGGTGAGGGTTTCGAGGTCCCGGAGGGTGTAGGCGCCGGGGCGCCGGGCGATGGCCACCACGAGGCCCCAGAGGAAGTCCCCCGACCGGATGGGCACCACCAGCTCGGACCGGGTGCCGTAGTCATCGGGGTCAAAATAGGGGTCCTGGGCGGTATCGCTACAGAGGTAGGGCTCTAAGGTCTTCACCACGTGCCCCACGATGCCAGAGCCCCCCATGAGGAGGCTTTCTTGCTCCAGATCAAGCTCAATGCCCAGGGAGGCCTGGCAAGACAGGGGAGCCTCGCGGTGATCTCGGCCGAAGACGAGGACCGTGGGAAAACCGAGCTCCCTCACCAGAATTTCCATGATGAGGAGGTAGAGCTGCCGGGCGTCCCGGCAGACGAAGAGCGTGCGGGAAACGTCGATGAGGGCGCGCTGGATCCGGGCGTGCTCCTCCACCGCCCCCTTCTGGGCGTTGGCTTCTTCCAGGGCGCGGTTCAGGGCCTCCTGGGCCTTGATGAGGTTGGCCCGAAACATCTTCCCTCGCTCAAGGTTCTTTCGAAACTGCGTTTCCGTCTCCACGTGGGAGAGGACGCTCCCCAGGATCCCCGCCAAGAGTCGAGCAAAGCGCACGTCCTCATCGGAGAAGCAGTCCCGCTGGGACGATTCCACGTCCAGGACGCCGAAAACCGAGCCGTGCCAGACTATGGGCACGGAGAGCTCCGCCTGGGTATCCAACATGTCCTGGAAGTAGTCCGGATCTTTGGTCACGTCGTTGACCACTTGAATCTCTTCCGAAGCAAAGGAGCGCCAGCACACCCCCTTGCCCCGGGTAATCCGTTCCGCCGTGGGGTTATGGTTGGCGTAGGCCGTGAGTTCCAGGCTGTCCGTCCGAGGGTTGTAGAGGAATATGGCCGGGCGAGAGTAACGGGTCTGCTCCGCTATGATGGTCGTGGCCAGGGCACAGGCCCGCTGGGGGCTTTTAGCCCGGTCCACTTCGTTGAGATAGCGAAGGATGATTTCCATGGCCGACCCTTCGGTGAGCCGAAAGGATCCTTCTTGGGCCGAAACGATTGATGCGGGACCTTCCACCTTCTCCACCGCCCCGTCCTTACACCGTAGATCCGACTAGGAAAACCACTTCCGGAAAAGCTCCTCGCGGCATTGGCGGACGACTTGATCCACCAACGCCTTGAACTCGGGGTCCACGTCCTTGGGCATCGCCACTCCGTAGCGCTCCCGGGAAAGGAGAACCCCCAGGACGTGGAGCTCGGGGTTTTCCCGGGCCTTCTGGATGGCCAGGGGACTATCCACCACCACGGCATCCACCGTCCCTTCCATGAAGGCCGAAAAAGCGTCGCTCCACGTGGCAAAGGGCACGGCCTCGCTCCGAGGCATGGAGTCTCGCACCACCGCCTCACTGGTGGTACCCCCCTGAAACGACACCCGACGCCCGGCCAGGTCCCCCGTCGTCCGGGCCCCCAGGGCCTTTCGAAAGAGCACCGTCTGTCCGGCGGAAAAGTACCAATCGGAGAAGGTCACCTTCTGGGCGCGCTCCGCATCCGTCGTGATCCCCGCCAAGAGAAGGTCCGCCTCCACCCAGGTTCCCGACTCCCAGCTTCCGGAAATGGTGCCCGCCTCTCCCTTTCCCCAGGGGATGGGCATCACCCGGAGGGAAACCCCCACCGCCTGGGCGATGCGCTCCGCCAGATCTACCTCCAGTCCCTCCACCGATCCCTTATCCCATATGTGAAAGCGTCCCCAGGTGTCGTCTTCGATGCCCACCACCAACTCTCCCCGGGCCCGGATCTCCTGAAGGGACCGAGGGGAGGCCCCTTCGGCCACAGAAGAGCCCACCGCAAAGACGGCCATAACCCATAACACCCATCCCATTCCACGGGACCAACGGTTCATCTCGGCCACCTCCCGAGCACTCGACTCCGAACCATCATAGCACGTCCCCCCCTTTCCGCCCACGCCTTTTTTGATCTTTCACCCCTTTGTGGTAAATTGGGAGCGCTCCAGGAACTATCTCCCTGGTCTTTTAAGGAGGCTCCCATGACGTGGTATGACCTGACCCATCTCATCACTTCCGCCATGCCGGTATACCCCGGCACCGAGCCCCCAGAGCTCCTGGAGGCCACCACCCTGGAGAGGGAGGGCTTTCGGGAGACGCGGCTCCGCCTTTTTTCCCACACGGGAACCCATATGGACGCCCCCTCCCACATGATCGCCGGGGCTCCATCCCTGGATTCCATGGCCATCGGCGCCTTCGCGGGAGCCGCCGTCAAGGTGGACCTCTCTTCCTTTCCTCCGGGAAGGGCGGTCCCCCGGTCTTTCCTTGAGGAGGCCCTGGAGGGGGCGTTTACCCCGGATTTTGTGCTCCTCCATACGGGATGGGATCGCTTCTGGGGCACCGAGGAGTACTTTTCTCCCTTCCCCACCCTGACCCCCGACGGGGCGGCGTACCTGGCCACCCGGGCCCTTAAGGGCGTGGGGGTGGATGCCATCTCCGTGGATCCCATGGAAAGCGTGGCCTTCCCCGTCCACCGCGCCCTCCTTTCCCGGAGGCTGGTGATCGTGGAAAACCTGCGGGGTCTGGGGGAGCTCCCCCCCCAGGGATTCACCTTCTTGGCCCTCCCCCTGCACTACGCCGACGCCGACGGCGCCCCGGTGCGAGCGGCGGCCCTCTTGTCCGCCTAGCCCCGACCTTTCGGAGCTCAGCGCCCCCGGAGGCCAAATGACATCGCTATCGCTCATATTGGGGGGACTGGGGCTCTTTCTCCTGGGGCTGGACGACAGCACCAGGACCTTCCGAGAGGAGTGGGGTCCCCGGTCCCGCCGCCTCTTCGGACGCATGTCCCGCTCCACCGGGGCCTCTTTTTTGCTGGGGACGGTGCTGTCGGCCCTGTCCCAAAGTAGCACCGCCGCCACCGCTTTGACCATAGGATTGGTCAACGCCGGAGTTCTCTCCCTCGCTGGCGCCGTGGTGGTCATGATGGGGGCCAGCGTGGGCCCCTCCTTGATGACCTTCTTGATCTCCGTAGACGTGACCTCCTACGCCCCCCTGATCCTCGGGGTCGCCGTCTTCGGAGAGCGCTTCACCCGAGGACCTTTTCGCCAGCTCTCCGCCGTCGTCCGGGGCCTGGCCCTCATCCTCACGGGCATGGCCCTGGTGAAACTCGGCGTCGTACCCCTCACCGCCCGGGCCGATCTCCAGGAGCTCTTCGCGGCGGCGGGGAGCTCTCCATGGCTCCTGGGCCTGGGGGTGCTCGTCGTCACCGCCGGGACCCAGAGCAGCTCCCTGGTGGTGGCTCTGGCCATGGTCCTTTTGTCCCAGGGACTCCTTCCCCCTGAGGGGGCCCTCCCCGTGGTGCTGGGAAGCCACGTGGGCTCTTCGGCCACCGTTCTCCTGGCCGGGCTCGGAGGACGCCCCCAGGCCCGAGCTCTGGCCTGGGCCTCGTTGATCTACAAGATCGTGGGGGTGGGAGCGGCGCTGCTTTTGGCCTCCCCAATTCAGGGAGTTTTCGCCTCCCTGACGTTCCCTTTGCCCCTGCGCTTTGCCCTGCTCCAGGGGATCATCCTCTGGGGCAACGCGGCCCTTCTCCTCCCCCTGGCTCCCTTGCTGGCCCAGGCAAGCCAAGGGGTCGCCCGGCTCTTCGCACGGGAAACTCCGGGGACTCCCCTTTATCTGGACGATGCGGCCCTCCCCTTCCCCTCTCTGGCCCTCGCCCTGCTTTCCCGGGAAATGGTGAGACTGGCCAGCGCCTTAGAACAGCTCCTCACGTTGACCCTGGCGGATCGATCTCGCCCCCGGGATCGATCCGCATTGCAGGAGGGCCTTCCCTCCTTGGCCGAGGCCTGCGCGGACTTCCTCCTTTCCATTCCCTCCGGCGCCGACAGGGGCGTGGAGGCCTCCCGGGAAGAACTCTTCGACAGCCTACGATCCCTTAGCCAGCTCACGACCCAACTCGTCACCCGCTTCGCCCCCCGGAGCGACGCCCTGGGATATAGGCTCACGGACGAAGGCCCCGACGGGGTTCCCTGGAAGGACTTTGCCTCCGCCTTGGTGGAGCTGGTGCGCCACAGCCTGGGCACCTTTGTGCTGGGAGAAAGGGAGCCTTCCCCTCTGGCAAGGCGGTCGTTTCAGAATTTCCACGTCCAGGAAAACCTCTTGAGGGCTCGCCTCAGGGGCTCCGGAGAAGGGCGGGTAACCCGAGAGACCATGGAGGCCTTGGAATGGGTCGACGAAGCCTCTTCCCTCGCCCGTAGCGCCCAAGAACTGGTGTCCTAAAAGGACTACTCTTCGGAGAGAAGGTGAATGGGATGTTTTTCCACCGCAACTCCTCCACGGAACGCCTTGAGAATTACTTATACGACCGGGACCGCAAGCGCATCCTCCTGATGGTGTCCGCCATGGGAGAGCGGACCGCCCGCGCCCTGGAGGAAGCGGTGGAGGCCCTCGTGACACTGGATGGCCCCCGGGCCGCCGCCGTCGTCGCGCAAGACGGCGCCATCGATGCCCTCGAGGGGGAAATCGAACAGGAATGCCTTCTATCCCTCGCCATGCGCCAGCCCGTAAGAGAGGATCTGCGCTTCGTCTTCTCCGTGCTCAAGATCGTCACCGACCTGGAGCGCCTGGGGGACGAGGCGGCCAACATTTCGGAAAAAACCATGGCGCTCCTAGGGGCCCCCTTGTTTCAGCCCCTGGTGGATATCCCCCAGATGGGAAACCTCGTCGCCGCCATGCTTCGGGACAGCCTCCAGGCCTTTGCCCAAAACGACGCCCCCGGAGCCCTGGAGGTGATACGCCGGGACGATGTGGTAGACACCCTCTACGACAAGGTCTTTCGCGACGTCATGGCCCAGCTCATCGCCGACGGCATCGCCGAAGAAGACCGCGTGCGCCGGGGGGCGGCCCTCATCCTGATCTCCCGATACTTGGAGCGCGCCGGGGACCACGCGGTGAACATCGCCACCCGAGCCTATTTCATGATCACCGGCAAGAGGCTCCCCGACCGACACGAGGCCCGCCGGAGCCCCGCCCCAGAGAAAGGGCAGCCGTAACAAAAGGGCTCCCCGAAGTTTTTTCGGGGAGCCCTTCTTTCGTGTCGGAGAGGCCCTTTGGGCCTCGAAAAAGGTCTCTAGATGACGCCCTGTCCCACCATGGCGTTGGCCACTTTGATGAAGCCCGCGATGTTGGCGCCCACCACGTAGTTCCCCTCCACGCCATAGTCCTTCGCCGTGTCGTAGGCGTTGCGGTGGATGGTCTTCATGATCTGGTGCAGCCGGGCATCCACTTCGCTCTCGGTCCACTGGAGCCGGAGGCTGTTCTGGGACATTTCAAGGCCGGAGGTGGCCACGCCCCCCGCGTTCGCTGCCTTGCCGGGGGCGAAGGGAACCTTGTTACCCACGAAGGTCTCCATGGCCTCGGGGGTGCAGCCCATGTTGGAAACTTCCACCACGTACTTCACGCCGTTGGAGAGCAAGGCCTTGGCATCGTCGCCGCTCATCTCGTTCTGGAAGGCACAGGGCATGGCGATATCGCACTTCACTTCCCAAGGACGCTTGCCCGGGACAAACTGGGCTCCGGGGAACTTGTCCGCGTAGGGCTTCACGATGTCCTGGTTGGAGGAGCGAAGGGAGAGGAGGAATTCGACCTTCTCGCCGGAAATCCCGTCCTTGTCGTAGATGTACCCGTCGGGGCCCGCGATGGTGACGACCTTGGCGCCCAGCTCGGAGGCCTTGAGGGCCGTCCCCCAGGTCACGTTGCCGAAGCCCGAAAGGGCGATGGTCTTGCCCTCGATGGAGTCGCCCTTCTTATCGAGCATCTCCTGGAGGAAGTACACCGCGCCGAAGCCCGTGGCTTCGGGACGAATCAAGCTGCCGCCCCAGTTGACGTTCTTACCGGTGAGCACGCCACCCTGGAAGTCCCGGGTGATCTTCTTGTACGTGCCGAGGAGATAGCCGATCTCCCGCCCCCCCACGCCGATGTCCCCGGCGGGCACATCGGTGTCCGGACCGATGTGGCGGAAGAGCTCCCGCATGTAAGACTGACAGAAGTTCATCATTTCTTCGCTGCTGCGCCCCTTGGGATTGAAGTCGCTGCCTCCCTTGCCGCCCCCCATGGGAAGGCCCGTGAGGGCGTTCTTGAAGGTCTGCTCAAAGCCAAGGAACTTAAGGATGGAGAGGTTGACGGAAGGGTGGAAGCGCAAGCCTCCCTTGTAGGGGCCAAGGGCGCTGTTGTACTGGACCCGGAAACCCTGGTTCACCTGGTACTCGCCCTTGTCGTCGCGCCAGGGAACGCTGAAGATGATGACGCGCTCCGGAATGATCATCCGGTCCACAATGCGGTACTTCTCGTACTCGGGATGCTGAGCCACCACCGGCTTGACGGACTCCAGGACCTCCACCGCTGCCTGGATGAACTCGGTCTCCCAGGGCCACTTGGCCTTCAGTTCCGCGATCAACCCGTCGATATAGTGCTCGTTAGCCATTTCCCTTTGCCTCCTTCATGATTTTGTGGCCGTCGCCACCCATACCCCGGGGGGCGTCCCCCCGCCTTCGAACCTTCGCGTAAATTATAGCACGAAGCAAAAAAAATGCACCATGCAAAGTACGCCGCAGTCTTTTTTCTCACCCCCCACCCCCGGCCCCCAGGGAAAGAAGCACCAGGGTGGCGTCGTCTCTGGGGACCCAGCGCCCCTCACTCACCTCCTTCTGGACCAGGGCGGGGACCCCCGAGGGGTCGCCTTCTCTCAGGACCCCCTGGAGCCACGCCGCCAAAAGGCTCCGGGGAGATTGGGATTCGTCGAGGGGCAGGGCCTCCAGAAGGCCATCGGAACAAAAGCACACCACGTCCCCCGGAGATCCCTCCACTTCGCGCCCTTCGGGTTCCACGGGGAGCACGCCGAGCAAGGGCATGGTGGAGTCCAGCGCCACCATCTCCCCCGAAGAGCGGAGGATAAAAGCCGGAGCCCCGGCGGCGCTGAGGTAAGAAAAAACCTTCTTTCGGGGGTCCCACACGCCGTGGATAACCGTGCAGAAGGGGGCGTCATCGGAGTCCCCCGCCACGCTTTTCAGCCCCTCGTCCAACAGGGAGGCCAGCTCCTTGGGGGACAGGCTCTCCCGGAGGAGGCGGCTGAAAAAAAGACCCCGCAGGAAGGTCACGAGGAGCCCCGCCGCCACCCCGTGCCCCATGGCGTCCGCCAGAAGGAGATGAACATTTCCCGCCGAATCCCGCAGCAGGTCGCAGGCATCCCCCCCCACCTCTCCCCAGGGGCGGGTCCATATCGCCGCCACTCCCTCGGGCCATCGAAGGACCTCCGGGGGGCGCATGCTCCTCTGGGCCGCCGCCGCCAAGGCAAGCTCTTTTTTAAGGCGGGCCGCCTCTTCCTCCCGGCGCCGGGCGTGATCCATGGATTCCAGCCGAAGGCCCAAGTGAAGGGCAAGGAGGCCCGCCAGGCGCCGTTCATTGTCGCGAAAGACCCCCGAGGGGAGAGGGCTCCCCCCCACTCCTCCCCAGAGGACCCCTCCCTGGGTCACCGGCACCGCCAAGAAGCTCTCCGCCCCGCCGGGGGCCAGACCCGGTATCTGGGAAGCGAGAACGGAAGCGGGCCCTTCCAGGGAACGCAAAGCTTCCTGGTCTTTCGGTGAAAGGGACATCCCCTCCCGGAGATTGGCTCCGGCGCCCCGCCACCTCCAGACGTCGGAGGAGGGAGAATCCCGCATCACCAGGAGAGCGGGCCCCAGGGGCAAGAGGGAACGCAGACGATGTTCCAGCAGGTCCAACACCGCCGATACCGAAGGACACTTCTCGAGCTCCCGGACTAAATTAAAAAGCGCCTCCTGCGAGGCGGCCAAGACTTCCGCCTCGCAGGCCCGGGCCTCCAGGTAGCGGAGATATCGATCTTCTTCCCTGATAGGGCCCTTTTCCCCCGCCATGACCCACCTCCGATTTATAATAATTTTATTAAAACAACCGAGGGGCGGCCCCGAAGGGCGCCCCTCGGCGCGGCTCTTATCGACCGGTGACGGGATAGGGTCTCCGGATCAGTTGGTGAGCAGGGAGAGCATGGCCCCCGCAGCCACCGCCGTGCCGATGACTCCCGACACGTTGGGCCCCATGGCGTGCATGAGCAGGAAGTTCCCCGGATGCTCCTGTTGGCACATACGCTGCACCACCCGGGCCGCCATGGGCACGGCGGAGACCCCCGCCGAACCGATCATGGGGTTGATCTTGCCACCACTCCATTTTTTCATGACTTGGCCGAAGAGCACGCCCCCGGCGGTGCTCGCCATGAAGGCCACGAGCCCCAGGAAGATGATCTTGAGGGTGGCCACGGTGAGGAAGGTGGCGGCCTCCATGGTGGCCCCCACAGTGAGCCCTAGGAAAATAGTGGTGGTGTTGAGAATTTCGTTCTGGGTCGCATGGTTCAGGCGCTCGGTGACGCCGCACTCCCGCAGGAGGTTACCGAACATGAGCACCCCCACGAGGGGGACGCACATGGGGAGAACGAGGCCCGACGCCACGGTGCAGACGATGGGAAAGAGCACCTTCTCCATCTTGGAGACGGGGCGCAGGTTGTCCATGCGGATACCCCGGTCCTCTTTCGTGGTGAGCAGCCGGATCACCGGAGGCTGAATGAGGGGCACCAGGGACATGTAGCTGTAGGCCGCCACAGCGATGGCCCCCAGGATCTGGGGCGCCATCTTCATGGTGAGATAGATGCTCGTGGGGCCATCGGCGCCGCCGATGATGCCGATGGACGCCGCTTCCCGGATGTTGAACCCCAGGGCGGTGGCCAAAAAGAGCGCCACGAAGACCCCCATCTGGGCCGCCGCCCCCAGCAGGAAGGTGATGGGGTTCGCCAGCAGAGGGCCAAAGTCCGTGAGGGCTCCGATGCCCATGAAGATTATAATGGGGTAAATCTCATGTTCTGTACCGAAAAATACGTAGCGCAGGAAGCCCCCCTCGTCCATGATGCCCGACAGGGGCAGGTTCACCAGAAGGCAGCCGAAGGCGATGGGCACCAGAAGAAGAGGTTCAAAACCTCTCACGATGGCCAGATAGAGCAACACGAAGGACACCAGGAGCATGACCACGTTTCCCAGGGTGAGCCCCGCGAAGCCCGACTGGGCAATAAGGTTGGACAGGGCTTGGAAGTACAGCATCCCGATTCTCCTCCCGACAAAAAGGGGCCAGGCCCCTAGCCCACGACCACGAGCACGTCGCCGGTGTTGACCGAATCGCCGTCTTTGACCCGGATCTCCTTCACCGTGCCCCCTCGCCCGGCCAGGATCTCGTTTTCCATTTTCATGGCCTCCAAAATGAGCAGGATATCGCCGTTTTTCACCACGGCCCCCACCGATGTGGCCACTTTAAGGATTTTCCCCGGCATGGGGGAAGCCACCACCTCGCCCCCCGCCACGGGAGCGGGAGCCGCCGCAGGGGCCGGAGCGGCCACCGGGGCCGGAGCAGGAGCAGGAGCAGGAGCAGGAGCAGGAGCCGGGGCGGGAGCCGCCACCGGAGCCGGGGCAGGGGCAGGGGCAGGGGCAGAAGGGGGCATAGCTCCGCACCCCAGATCCTCCACGGAAACATCGTAGGCTTTGCCGTTCACCGTCACACGAAAGTTACGCGCCATAAGTAGTTCCTCCTTCGATCGCCATCACCATGATCCATCGGGATCGCTATGTATTTTTTAAAAAACCAGAGATGACCCGCACCTAGCAAGGGGCGGTAGGGGCTAATCGAGCCCCTCGATGTTCTGGCTCCGGGCCAGGGCCTTCCACAGGGAGCCGCTCTGGCGCACCGGCCGGATGCCCGTCACCACCACGGGGCGCCCCAATGACATCGCCAGGGCCCCCGTGATGGCGGCCACTAGGTCGCCGTCGTCCGGCAAGGCCACCGCCGCCGCCATACGCCCCCCGGATCCATCTCCCGATGGGGCCTTGGAGGCCGCCTTTTCTCGGTTTCTCCGATCCACCTGCTCTGCCAAATAGCGGTTGGCATAAATGATGCCCATGAGGGCGATGAGCACCAGAAAAACGATGCTGAAGGCTATAAGCGAAAGGGTGATGGCGCCCCCCATGCCCACGAAGTGCGATGCAGTATTCATGCTGATCTCTCTCCCTTTCCGGACCTAGTGCGGCATGACGCCGTGCTTCCGCTTGGGACGCTGCTCCTTTTTGTTTTCCGTGAGGAGCAGGGCCTCGTAGATGGCGCCCCGGGTTTCTTCGGGAAGGATGACCCGATCGACGAAGCCGCGCTTCGCCGCCTGGTAGGGGTTGGCAAAGGCATCTTCGTACTCGTCGATCTTCTGCTGCCGCATGGCGTTCTGGTCCGAGGCGGCCTCGATCTCCTTACGGAAGACTATATTGGCCGCCCCCTGGGCCCCCATGACGGCGATCTGGGCCTGGGGCCACGCCAGGACCACATCGGCCCCCAGGTCCTTGCTGCACATGCCGAGGTAGCTTCCTCCGTAGGCCTTGCGCAGGATGACGGTCACCAGTGGCACCGTGGCCTCACTGTAGGCATAAAGGAGCTTGGCCCCGTGCCGGATGATGCCCCCCAGCTCCTGGGCCGTGCCGGGCAGGTATCCGGGGACGTCCTCAAAGGTGACGATGGGGATGTTGAAGGCGTCGCAAAAGCGGATAAATCGGCTCGCCTTGTCCGAGGCGTCGATGTCGAGGCACCCCGCCAGGTTATTCGCCTGGTTGGCGATGATGCCCACGGCGATCCCCCCCACCCGGGCAAAGGCGGTGACGATGTTTTTCGCCCAAAGGGGCTGCGCTTCCATGAAACTCCCCTGATCGACGATGGCCGAGATCACGGAGATCACGTTGTAGGACTTGTTCGGGTTCGTGGGGACAAGGTTTCGCAGCTCCAGGTTCGGGGCATAGGGGTCTTCGGTGCACTCCGCCCCGGGGGCCTCTTCCATGTTGTTTGACGGCAGATAACCCAGGAGGCGCCGAATTTCAGCAAAACACTCGTCTTCGTTCTTGGAGAAGAACTGGGCCACCCCGGACTTGGCGTTGTGGGTCATGGCGCCGCCGATCTGCTCGCTGGTGACGTCTTCCCCCGTCACGGCCTTGATGACGGCGGGCCCCGTTATGTGCATGACCCCCACCTGATCCACCATGAAGACGAAGTCGGTGAGGGCCGGGCTATATACCGCCCCCCCGGCACAGGGGCCGGAAATGACGGAGATCTGAGGCACCACGCCCGAGGCCAGCACGTTGCGGAAGAAGATGTTGCCGTACCCCGAAAGGGCGTCCACGGCCTCCTGGATGCGGGCTCCGCCGGAATCGTTGATGCCGATGACGGGAGCGCCGTTTTTCACCGCCAGGTCCATGACCTTGCAGATCTTGCGGGCGTGCATCTCCCCCAGAGACCCCCCCATGACGGTGAAGTCCTGGCTGTAGACGTAGACGATCCGGCCATCGATGGTGCCGTATCCCGTCACCACGCCGTCACCGGGGAAAACGGTCTTCTCCAGGCCGAAATTAGTGCAACGGTGCTCCACGAACTCGTCGATCTCGGTGAAGCTCCCCTCGTCCAAGAGCTTAAAGATCCTCTCTCGGGCGGTAAGCTTACCCTTCTCGTGCTGTTTGGCCACGGCCTTTTCGCCCCCGCCAGCCTTCGCCGCCTCTCGCTTGGCCAGCACCTGCTCACAGAGCTGGTCTATGGTCTTCTCCGACATGCGATACCTCCTCACCTAGCTCAAAGACACCACGCCAACCCCCCGCGACCCAAAGACCTTCCAGGGGATCCTCCCGCTAGTCCCTGTCGTATCAGTGACTTCGCTCCGAAAGCTCCAACAGCACCCCTCCCGTGGCCTTGGGGTGCACGAAGGCGATGCGCGCCCCCCCCGCGCCGTAACGGGGCTTCTCGTCGATGAGTTGCACTCCCCGGGCCTTGAGCTCTTCCAGAGCTTCCTCGAGGTTTTCCACCCGCAGGGCGATGTGATGGATTCCTTCGCCCTTTTTTTCGATAAACTTTGCCACGGGGCTATCGTCGGCCGTGGGCTCTAGGAGCTCAATCTCCGTGTCTTTCACGGGAAGAAAGGCCGTGCGCACCTTCTGCTCGGCCACTTCCTCCACGCCCACACAGGAAATACCTAGGGCATTTTCCCAAAACTCCAGGGCTTTTCTAAGGTCTTTCACCGCCACACCGATGTGGTCCACCACCGTCGGCTTCATGCTCCCCCTCCTCCACCGGACTGTTTTGGCCTCTTATCGCCCTTCTCTCACCCCGGGCCCCATATGCAGACCCAATCCTCGGTAAAGCAGGAAAGGGCGAGGCTTTGAGGCCCCGCTAAAGCCTCATGCCCGGGATTCCCGGGCCCTTTTTTCCTCTACCGCCTTCTGGAGCCACTCTATAGTGGTGGTGGTGGGCGTACCGGGGCCGAAGATTGCCCCCGCCCCCAGATCCATAAGCCCGGGGATGTCACCCTCGGGAATCACTCCCCCGCCGAAGACGATGATGTCTTCCGCCCCCTTGGCCTTGAGAAGGCCAATGATGGTGCGGAAATAGTGGTCATGGGCTCCGGAGAGAATGCTGATGCCGATGGCGTCGGCATCCTCCTGGATGGCGGTCTCTACGATCTGTTCCGGAGTCTGGCGCAACCCCGTGTAGATGACCTCCATGCCCGCGTCGCGAAAGGCCCGGGCGATGACCTTGGCTCCCCGGTCATGGCCGTCGAGGCCGGGTTTGGCCACCACGACACGAATCTTGCGATCTTCCATGGAAATCCTGCCTCCTTCACATGACGAAACGGAACAAGTCAGCCCTCGCCTCCGACCTCGGAGGCGATTCTACGGGGAGCTACAGGACGATGTTTTCCCGGTACTCTCCGAACTCCTCGCGGAGCACCCCGCAGATTTCCCCTTCGGTGCCGTAGGCCCGGACGCAATCCAGGATGCGGGGCATGAGGTTTACGCTCTCGTCCCGGGCGGCGGCACGGATCTCATCCAAGGTGGTCTGTACCCGGAGGTTATCGCGCTTGGCCTTCACGGCGGCGATCTTTTCCGCCTGGCGCCTCCCCACGCGCTCGTCGACCCGCAAGAGCTCTCGGCCGGAGTTATCCTCTTCCATCTGGAACTTGTTGACCCCCACCACCACCATGTCTCCCGTCTCGATGGCCCGCTGGTAGGCGTAGGCCGCGTCCTGGATCTGCTGCTGCACGTAGCCCTTCTCGATGGCCGTCAACATGCCCCCCATGTCGTCGATCTTGGCAATGTAGGTCTCCGCATCCTGGCAGAGCCGATCCGTGAGGGACTCGATGTAATAGCTTCCGGCCAAGGGGTCCACCGTGCTGCAGACGCCGCTCTCGTAGGCCACGATCTGCTGGGTGCGCAGGGCGATGTTGACGCTCTTTTCCGTGGGAAGGGCCAGGGCCTCGTCCATGCTGTTGGAGTGCAGGGACTGGGTGCCCCCGAGCACCGCCGCCAGGCACTGAAAGGCCACTCGGGCGATGTTATTTTCGGGCTGCTGGGCCGTGAGGGTACACCCCGCCGTCTGGGTGTGGAAGCGGAGCATCATGGCCTTGGGGTTGGTGATGCCGAAGCGTTCCTTCATGAGGCGAGCCCACAGGCGCCGAGCGGCGCGGAATTTGGCCACTTCCTCCAGGAAGTCGTTGTGAGAGTTGAAGAAGAACGAAAGGCGCTCGCCGAAGACGTTGGGGTCCTGGCCTTTTTTGATCGCCGCATCCACGTAGGCGATGCCATCCGCCAAAGTAAAGGCGATCTCCTGGGCCGCCGTGGATCCCGCCTCACGGATGTGGTACCCGGAGATGGAGATGGTGTTCCATTTGGGGACGTGGTTGCTGCAGAATTCAAAGATGTCCGTGATGAGCCGCATGGAGGGCTTGGGAGGGAAGATGTAGGTGCCCCGGGCAATATACTCCTTGAGGATGTCGTTCTGGATGGTGCCGGAGAGCTCTTCGGAACGCACCCCCTGCTTCTCCCCCAGGGCGATGTACATGGCAAGCAACACCGACGCAGGGGCATTGATGGTCATGGACGTGGAGACCTTGTCCAGGGGAATCTGGTCGAAAAGGATCTCCATGTCCGCCAGGGAGTCGATGGGAACTCCCACCTTCCCCACTTCGCCCTGGGCCATGGGGTGGTCGGAGTCGTAGCCGATCTGGGTGGGAAGGTCAAAGGCCACCGAAAGGCCCATGGATCCTTGCTCCAGAAGGAAGCGATAGCGGGCGTTGGAGTCCTCCGCCGTGGAGAACCCCGCGTACTGCCGCATGGTCCAAAAACGCCCCCGGTACATGTTGGGCTGCACGCCCCGGGTGAAGGGATACTGCCCGGGGAAGCCCAGATCCCGCATATAATCGATATTTTCCACGTCCGCAGGGGAATACACCGGGGCCACAGTCTCGCTGCTGGTGCGGAACTCTTTCTTCCGCTCCGGAGCCTTGGCCAACATCTTTTCCATGGTCTTGCGGTGGGCTTCCGCCCCTTTTCCGATGGCCTGGAGCTGATCTTCCTTGAACACCGTTTCTCCCTCCCGACTGAAAAACAAAAAAGTAACACCCTGGCAAAACTGCTGCCGCCGGAACCGGCGACTTTACTCATCGTCACCCCTCGGGGCCATTATTTCCCAGAGTGCGGAAAAAGGCAACTACATAGCGTTATTTTCGGAACAATTATACACAAATTCCTCCAACGCCCGCCCCGTGGCACATCACGTTTTTTCCCTCCCCCGTACTGTACATCCGGGGGGTGTCCCTGTCCAGAGATCGCCCCCGCCCCGGGCCCTAGAATACTGTATGAAAAGCCCTTCGTCTCCTTCGCCTCCCCCGATGGTCCCCCGGGACCGGCCCGTCGCCCCTAGGAGGGCGCCTATATCACCTCTTGGTCCATTTCTCCACCATCTCCGGAGGGTCTTCCCTCGCTATCATCGGCGTGCTCCTGGAAAATTTGGAAAAAGGCATCCCCTGAGGCCAGGAAGATGTCCACCAACCGGGGGTCAAAGCGCGTCCCCCGTCCCTCCGCGATGATTTCCATCGCCACATGGTGGGGAAAGGGCTCTTTATACGGACGCCGGCTCACGAGGGCGTCGTAGACATCCGCCAAGGTCATGATGCGAGCCGAAAGGGGGATCTCCTCTCCCGCCAAGCCTCGGAGGTATCCCTTGCCATCCCAGCGCTCGTGGTGATCTCGGGCAATGTCCTGAGCATGGGAAAGAAAGGTGTTCCCTCGAAGCCTTCGCTCCCCATCCCGCAGGATCTCGTACCCGTAGAGTGTGTGATATCCCATGACCCGGAATTCTTCGTCGGTGAGCTTGCCGGGCTTGAGAAGGATGCCGTCGGGAATTCCCACCTTGCCTATGTCATGTAGCGGGGCCGTGGAGGCAAAAAGGGCTATGGTCTCGGGGGAAAGGACCCCGGCAAAGTCGGGGTGCGACGCCGCCCGCTCCGCCAGGAACTGGACGTAGCGCCGGGTACGCTGGATGTGACCCCCGGTCTCCAGATCTCGCCGCTCCGCCATCGCCGCCAAGCTATCGATGATCACCTCGCGGGTGAGCTCCAGCTCCCGGGTCCGATCCCGCACCGCATCTTCAAGCCGGTCTCGGTGGTGTTTCAGCTCGAGCTGGTTGCGCACCCGAGCCTTCACCAGGGCGGGGCGAAAGGGCTTGGTTACGTAGTCCACAGCCCCCAGCTTCAACCCTTGGGCCTCGTCTTCTTCCTGGGACAGGGCGGTGAGAAAAACCACGGGGATCGGCGCCGTTTTCGGATCGGCCTTCAGGTGAGTGCAGACTTCGTACCCCCCCATGCCGGGCATCATGACATCGAGCAAGATCAGATCCGGAGGAGCCTCCCCCCGGGCCAGGCGCAGGGCCTTCTCGCCCCCCGTGGCGGCCACCAGAGAAAACTCGTCCTTTAGCGTTTCCATAAGGATGTGGATGTTCTCGGGGACATCGTCCACGATGAGGACCTTAAAACGCTTTTCTCTATCTCCTTCCACGGGGGAACTCTCCCCTTTCTTCTTTTTTCTTCTTTCTTCGTTCTGGACTATAACGCCCGGAGCTCATGACAGGAGCTTCACCAGCTGATCCAGGACGGAGGCGGCCCCATCGGTGTCGAAGTGGCGCAACATCCGGTCGAGGGTCTGAAAGAGATCTTCTCCTTCCCGGCCCGCCCGGCGCCGGGCCTCGGCGATCCGGGCCTCGGCCTTGGGAAGGTCGTCGTCCAAGAGGGCCCTCCCCTCCTCCAGGAGCCGCCGGGCCTCTTCCCGATCCTCGAGGAGCCCCATGGGCTCCGCCTCCGGATCCCCTTCGACCTCTTCGCCTAATAGGGCCACCAGCTCCTCGCGCACCGCCCTCCACTCTTCCAACACGTTATCCTTGGCCTCTTCCACGACCTCCGACGACGGGGAGTCCAGGGCCCTTTCCAGGGCCCCCGCTACTGCGGCCAGATCGTCCAAGGCCAGGTTCCCTGCCGTGCCCTTGAGGGTGTGAATCCGGCGCCGAAGCTCATCGGAGGGCTCCGCCCCGCTTCCTTTCAGGGCGATTCCCAGATCTATCTGCTCTTCGACGAATAGCCGAAGAAGATGGCGATAGAACGCCTCATCCACCCCCAGGCGCTCCGCCCCTCGGGCCAGATCCACTCCCCCCGCAAAAGGAGGTGGCGCCGCCCCTGCGACTTCTTCGGGCCCCGACGCCGAGAGGACTTTTTTCTCCGGCCGGAGGATCCACCTTTCCATGGTCTCAAAAAGCCCATCCGGGTCTATGGGCTTGGTGACGTGGTCATTCATCCCCGCCTCCAGGCTGAGCCCCCGATCCCGTT
>Ga0208196_1000357_pt1 | contig 62849 bp, 53 predicted proteins | sample AD_JPNNA7_MetaG_FD_184443 | JGI IMG/M metagenome (GOLD analysis project Ga0208196, IMG submission 184443) | Active sludge microbial communities of municipal wastewater-treating anaerobic digesters from Japan - AD_JPNNA7_MetaG (SPAdes) (version 2) | ecosystem: Engineered > Bioreactor > Anaerobic...
TTCTAATCCTTCGTCTGCTAACAATAGAATTCTAGCCCGGGTTTGACTTCTTGCAGAGGACTTACCTTTGCGAAGAAATTGCATTAGCTCATCCCGCTCTTCTCCCGTAAGCTTAACCACATGTACCCTCTTCATTGCCACAGTCTTTATTGTATGGCAAGCTATAAAACTTAAAACTTTCGTTATGGAGCAGTAGTTCGGATTAATCCTGCCTATACATCTCAGATGTGCTCTGGCTGTGGAACCATTGTAAAGAAGGATCTCTCCCAGAGAGTTCATCGTTGCCATACATGCGGATTGACTCTGGATAGAGATCTCAACGCTGCTAAGAACATCCTTCGACTGGGATTACAGTCCTTGGTTGGGATACAACCTAGATGCCCACGAATTCAGTCGGGGGAGTAGTCACCGATCTAAGGCACTTTGGCCGTATGCACCACCTCAACCGCGATCTTGGAGGCGATACCCCGGCCCATTGATATGCGGGACCCGCCGACTTCGATCACAATAGGTCCGCCAAAAGGCTGGCAGACTATCTTTCTGACCCTCTGCCCCTTTCGAATACCAACTGCCTCCAGACGATGCCTCCAGCCCGTCCCGTCGGAGAGCGACTTGATCTCCAGGATCTTGTTGCATGGAGCGTTGTTGAGGTCGATCATAACTGGCAGTCCCCCGGCCTCTCCATCCAATCAAAGACTATAAATCTGCCGGTTTTTTGGCGAGTCATTACAGTTGCCGAGAGATGGCGGATACCTGGCAGGACAGCCACGACAAGGGGTCCGGTGCTCGGCCCAGGGGAAAAAAAGTTGAGGCAACGCCTCCGTCAAGGCCGTATGAGCTGCTCGCTTGATCGTATGGAGTCTGAAATTGCAGCCGCCTCTCATGGCCGACCACTATATCCTGACTGCAATATTCCTCTCTGCCAGATAGCTCTTGCACCCTTCCACTGTCCACTCGTTGAAGTGGAATATGCTTGCTGCCAGAGCTGCAGAGGCGCCTGTATGCCTGAACACCTGATACATGTGATCCGGGTGGGCGCAGCCGCCTGACGCGATAACCGGGATCTGAAGCGACCTTGAGACTGCGTCGGTAAGCGGAATGTCAAAGCCGTCATATGTGCCGTCCCGGTCCATGCTGGTCAGGAGGATCTCTCCTGCGCCCAGCTCCTCCGCCCGCCTCGCCCAGGCGAGGGCGTCGATGCCGGTGAACTTCCGCCCGCCGTAAATGGAGCACTCGAACCAGCACTCTCCTTCTAAAAGCTGGATGACGGTTTTGCCCTCCTCATGACCGCAGCGCCTCTTGGCGTCGATGGCCACTACAACAGCCTGATTTCCGTATGCTTGAGATATCTCGCTGATCAGCTCCGGGCGCAGAAGGGCTGCTGTATTCAGGGTGATCTTGTCAGCCCCGGCATTGAAAGCCGTACGGGCAGCATCGAGGCTGGATATGCCCCCGCCAACGGTCAGCGGCACGAAGACCTCCTCCGAGGTCTTCCTGATGACATCGGTCATTGTTGTGCGCCTCTCATGCGACGCGGTTATGTCCAGGAATACGATCTCATCGGCACCCTGCTCATAATAGCGGGCGGCCAGCTCCCAGGGTATGCCTGCATACCTGATCTGCTTGAACTCAATGCCTTTGACTACCCTTCCCTGGGGGACCCCCAGATCGCAGTCGAGACATGGGATTATTCGGCGAGCTAGCATCTGACGCACCTCACGAAGTTCTCCAGGATTCGCAGGCCTCTTGGTCCTGATTTCTCCGGATGGAACTGTGTGGCTGCCAAATTGTCGTTCTCAACAACTGCTACCACCTCGGTGCCGTACTCGACAGTGGCGGCCAGCACTGATCGGTCATCTGGTCTGCAGTGATAGGAATGGACAAAATAGAAGCGATCGCCGCTGGATATGCCATCAAGCAGCGGGATCTCCCTGGTGATTCGAAGGTCGTTCCAACCCATCTGGGGGACCATCATCCCGGATGGAAGGCGGACAACCTTGCCTGGCATCCAGCCAAGACCCTGTGCTCCAGGGCTTTCAGCGCTCTCATCGAAGAGCACCTGCATCCCTATGCATATTCCAAGCACAGGTTTTCCCTCATCAAGCTCCTGGCGCAGCGCCTCACCAAAGCGGGCCAGCTGCTCCATGCATCGCCCAAATGAGCCCACACCTGGAACAACTATTCCGTCCGCTTCCGAGAAGTCTGGCTCGGTAACAATCATGGGCTCTCCGCTGACCCTGACCAGGGCATTATAGATGCTGAAGAGGTTCCCCATGCCGTAATCGACTATGGCGATCATCTTAGAGTCCTTCTGCTGCTAAATTCATCCAGGCCAAATCCATTTAGCCACCCGGCTTTAAGCTAAAAGCCTTTTCCTTGGGAGGATTTTGCAGGAATTTAACTTCCTACTTTATTAGCATATATATGTATTGGAAATCTATTTATATGAAAAAGTAGGAAGTCATTAGTCGGCCAGGTCATCAGGCGATAGCAGCTGCCGGGACACAAGAGAAGCCATTTCCGGCAAAGCAGTGGCCTGCAAGACAAGATGGCTGATGTTTTCCCAAAAGGACAATTCAGAGGTGTCACAGGTGAATCTGAGAAGGCCCAACGCCAATGAGGCGACAGGAACGTTCAACAGGTCCAGGGACGTGGTCCCCATGTCAGGGATCTGCACAAGATGCATGGATGGATGCAAAGGCGGCTGCGAGACCTGGTTGGCCTCCTTCCGCGGCCGGGAGGTCCTTTACCCAGGTCCCTTCGGTGAAATGACTGCCGGAGCTGACAAGAATTATCCTGTGGATTATTCTCACCTTAACATCCAGGGCTATGCTGTAGGCGCCTTCGGACTCCCTGAGGGAATAGACGCCGGACCCGACACCGCCCTGTTTCCCAATGTGGACCTGGAGACCGAATATGGATGGGATAAAAAGGTCAGGATGAAGCTGCCCATATTCACAGGGGCTCTGGGATCAACCGACATCGCCCAAAGAAACTGGGAGCATATTGCAATAGGAGCGGCCATATCCGGAATAACTCTGGTCTGTGGCGAGAACGTCAGCGGCGTCGATCCGGAACTCGAGCTGGGAGCAGATGGAAAAGTAAAGAAGTCCCCGGAGATGGATCGCCGGATCGATACTTACAAGCGCTTCCACCAGGGTTTCGGCGAGATCCTTGTTCAGATGAACGTAGAGGACACCAGGCTAGGTGTTGCTGAGTACGTATCATCGAAGCACAACCTGGACACCATAGAGCTGAAGTGGGGCCAAGGCGCCAAGTGCATAGGCGGGGAGATAAAGGTCAACACTCTCGAGAGAGCAATTGAGCTCAAGAAGCGCGGGTATGTCGTTCAGCCTGACCCGACCAATCCAGAAGTGCAGATGGCTTACAAGGTTGGAGGCATAAAGGAATTCGAACGTCACTCCAGGCTCGGTTTCGTGACCAAGGAGAGCTTCCTGACGGAGGTTGACAGGCTGCGAGAGCTTGGATTCAAGAGGGTGACCTTGAAGACCGGAGCTTACTCCATGGCAGAGCTTGCCATGGCCCTGCGTTACGGAGCAGAAGCCCATATCGATCTCTTGACCATCGACGGCGCACCAGGCGGGACTGGCATGAGTCCATGGCCCATGATGAACGAGTGGGGAATCCCAACGATCTATCTGCAGGCCCTGGCTTACGAGTTCTGCGAGACGCTGGCACGCCGCCATATGAGGATTCCTGACATCGCCATGGCCGGCGGATTCTCAACTGAGGACGGCGTCTTCAAGGCAATTGCCATGGGGGCCCCGTTTGTAAAGGCAGTGTGCATGGGCAGGGCACTTATGATTCCAGGCATGGTTGGAAAGAACATCGGTCGCTGGCTGGAGCAGGGCGATCTGCCGAAGAACGTTGCTAAGTACGGGCAGAAAGCCGAGGAGATATTCCTTCATTATGAGGAGATCAAATCAATATACGGCGATGAGTGCAAAGATTTACCTCTCGGCGCTATCGGCATGTATAGCTACTGCCAGAAGTTCAAGACCGGGCTTCAGCAGCTGATGGCCGGGTCGCGGAACTTCAAGCTATCCACGATCTCGAGGAAGGATCTGATGGCTCTGACCGAGGAGGCGGCCATGGTATCCGGCATCCCATACGTGATGGACGCTTACCGGGAGGAGGCCCAGGAGATACTGGACGCCTTCGATTGATCCTGCAAAATGATCGTGAAGGGATCGACGATGCGTAGGCCTGGCTGAGGCGGGTGGCCTGACGACCGCATCGAGATGTCTGTGTTCTGCCCGGGCGGCACTTGCGATCCCAGCCGCCTGGATAGGCCGAAGACGCGGCAGAACATGGGTCCCTTTTTCTGCCTGCTGAAAAGGCAGTCAAGGGCACTTTTTTTTGGCGAATAGATTTCCCATCCTCGCCGGAAACGAATTTCCTACTTTGGCGATCAATGAATCCTAGAGCTAACCAGCTCATTTGCAATATGTATCAGTAGGCTCTATCTGCATTTGTAGCTTCTGATAAACTATTTATACTATAAATTGACATTCAAAACCTATTTAATTATTTATAAACTTTTTCAAAAAAGGCTATATACTTCCTTGCGACCGACCATGCCACTGGTTACGAATAAATCGCTGGTACAGCGGTGATAGATAAATGGCCGATGTAAACCCCTTTAAGGTCGCCCAGAAGCAGCTGGATGACTGCGCAGAGATCCTGAAGCTCGATTCGTCAGTCCATCAGTTATTGAGACAGCCCATGCGTGAACTCCATGTCACCATACCGGTCAGGATGGACGACGGTTCCGTCAAGGTGTTCCAAGGATTTAGAGTTCAGTACAACAACGCGCTGGGCCCCACAAAGGGCGGAATACGCTTCCACCCAGAGGAGACAGTAGACACGGTAAGGGCTCTTGCCGCATGGATGACCTGGAAGTGCTCTTTATTGGGACTTCCCCTCGGCGGTGGAAAGGGCGGAGTTATCTGCAATCCCAAGGAGCTGTCGCAGGGGGAGCTCGAGAGGCTGAGCAGAGGATATGTGGATGCCATCTGGCAGTTCATGGGACCTGAAAAGGACGTTCCTGCCCCTGACGTCTATACCACCCCCCAGATAATGGCCTGGATGATGGATGAGTTCTCCAAGCTTACCGGCAGCAACTCGTTCGGCTGTATAACCGGCAAGCCCCTCTGCGTGGGAGGCTCATGCGGCAGAAACGATGCCACTGCGCGTGGCGGCATGTTCACCCTGAGGGAAGCGGCCAAGGAGCTGGGGATCAACCTCAAGAATGCTACCGTGGCCATTCAGGGTTACGGAAACGCCGGCTGCTACGCGGCTTTCCTTGCCAGGGACCTCTTCGGCTGCAAGGTCGTTGCAATCAGCGACTCCAAGGGCGGGATCTATAATGAGAACGGCCTGGACATAGAGGCTGCCTGCACCATAAAGACGGAGACCTCCACCGTGGCCAACGTCACCGGGGTCAAGAGGATCAGCAATCCAGAGCTTTTGGAGCTGCCAGTGGACATCCTGATCGTTGCGGCCCTGGAAAACGTGATCACCAATGAGAACGCAGCCCGCATCAAGGCCAAGGTCATACTGGAGCTGGCCAACGGTCCAACGACTCCTGAGGCCGACGAGATCCTTTTCAAGAACGGCGTCCACCTGATACCGGACTTCCTCTGCAACGCCGGAGGCGTGACTGTCTCCTACTTCGAGATGGTCCAGAACATCACCCGCTACGCCTGGACGACTGAAGAGGTATACCAGAAGCTGGATGAGAGGATGACCTCTGCGTACCACAGCGTTCTTGGCGCCTCCAAGCAGTACAACGTCAACATGAGGAAGGCCGCCTACACCGTGGCAGTCTCCAGGGTAGTGGAGGCCGTCAAGCTCAGAGGCTGGGCTTAAGAAATTCTATTTGGTAAGCAGGGATGATGGGGCCTGCCTTTATTGGCATACTGTTGCAGGTCTCTTCAAGCCCTGAACTATTTTTCCCCCAGGGGCATAAGATCGACCTCAATACAGGGGATTTTGGATAGCCATCAGATGTCGAGAGCCCAGCGACCTCTTGCCTGGAAAATCTCAGGCACCTAAAGAAATCGTCGTGCCCTAAGAGGTGTCAGGCCCAACTCTGCTATCTCGCCAAGATGGCGGCCCGCTGTGGCACAATTGGATAACCGGGGCTGCTCAGTGGCCAAGGGAAATTGGGCCGAAAATCAGGAACTATATTCGGCGGCAGTCTGCCGGAGATGGCGGAAAGGTCAGCTCCATACTCCGCCATCCCTCAGCCAGCGGTCCATATCAGCGGCAGCGGTCTTGCCGGCCCCCATCGCGCTGATAACGGTGGCTCCGCCGGTGGTTATATCCCCTCCAGCCCATACGCCCTGCATAGTGGTCCGGCACCGGTCGTCCGCAACTATGGTGCCCCACCTGGTTGTCTTTATCTCAGGCGTGCTGGCAGGGATCAGGGGGTTGGGAACGGTTCCGACCGCGATCACCACGGTGTCCACTGCCACCTTGTGCTCGGAGCCCTTCTTCACCCGCGGGCTTCTCCTGCCGCTCGAGTCGGGCTCGCCCAGCTCCATATCCACAACTTCCATAGCCACGACGTTGCCCCTCCTGTCACCGATGAAGTTGGTTGGATTGGTCAGGAAGTCGAATATCACACCCTCCTCCTTGGCATTCTCGACCTCCTCAAGCCTTGCCGGCATCTCCTCCTCGGATCGCCGGTAAACCACATGCACCTCATCCGCCCCGAGACGCACGGCCGAGCGTGCCGCATCCATGGCGACGTTTCCGCCTCCAACCACTGCGACCACCTTGCCCCGCTTGACCGGCGTGTCGTACTCCGGAAAGCGGAAAGCTTTCATCAGGTTGACCCGCGTCAGGTACTCATTTGCGGAGTAGACACCACTGAGGTTTTCTCCTGGCACATTCAGGAACCTGGGGGCTCCAGCACCTATGCCCAGGAAGACCGCGTCGAAGCCCTGGTTGAACAGCTCCTTGACCTGAACCAGTCTGCCAACCACGGAATCCAGCTCCAGACTGGCCCCAAGAGTGGTCACGAACTCCACCTCTGAACGAACAATCCCCTTGGGCAGACGAAACTCTGGAATTCCGTAGACCAAAACTCCGCCGCCCTCATGCAGCGCCTCGAATATAACCACCTGATGCCCCAGGCGGGCCAGGTCTGCGGCGCAGGTGAGACCTGCAGGGCCAGATCCCACTACAGCCACCCTCTTTTTGCTGGAAATTGCCTTTTTTGCCGCCGGCTTCTCCTTTAGCTTGAGCTCCCAGTCTGCCACATAACGTTCGAGGCGGCCGATGGCGATAGGAGCGCCCTTCTTAGCCAATACGCAGCGGCTCTCACACTGGACCTCCTGGGGGCACACGCGCCCGCAGATGCCTGGAAGCGCGTTTTTCCTCTTCAGGATCTTCACCGCTTCCGGCATATCACAGTCACGCAGGGCCCGGATGAACTGGGGGATCTCCACACCAACCGGACATCCCTCAACGCATTTAGGCTTCTTGCACTGGATGCACCTGGCAGCCTCTGCAGCCGCCATCTTATCGTCATAACCCAGGGCAACCTCCAGGAAGTTTTTGCGCCTCACCTCCGGCGACTGCTTGGGCATATCTACCCGATTCAAGTTCATCTTGGCTGACATCTTATCCCGCTTTGATCCTAAAGGTGGCACCATATGCTATCGACAGTTTATACAGGGAGACCGCTTCTCCCGCAAGTACCTTCGATACGCAGTGCCATATCGATATAAAAATCTTATCTCCAGAAAGCTGACTTGAGTTGATCGATTTGGTCCTGCCCTCCTTTTTCCGCAGGACGGATTTCGGATGACGCTATGCCAGGGGCTTGCAGCCCCGGCCATCTCCCGACAGTAAGTGGCTGACCTGCGATCCTTTCTCGGGCCGCCAGACTTGGATGATGGGAGTAACCTTCTAATACAATTAATCCTCATCAAAAGGCAGCGCGGTAGTGAATATGGATGAGATTTGCCTAACCATTGACGGACGGGAGATTAGGGCCCCGCCAGGTACCACCATTCTGGAGGCGGCCAGAATGGAGGGGATTTACGTTCCTGCCCTGTGCCACCACCCAGACTTAAAACCCATCGGATCCTGCAAGCTCTGCATAGTCAGCATCGAAGGTTGGTCTACCTACCCAACCTCCTGCACCACCCCAGTGGAGGATGGAATGGTGGTCCAGACCATTACAGATGAACTGCAGGAGATGCGGAAGCATACCCTGGAGATGCTCATCTCGCTGACCAACCACCCAGCAGGTTGCCTATTCTGCGAGCGCAACGAGGAGTGCTCGGATCTAAGGGAATGCATGAGAAAGTTCCCCATAACCGTCGGCTGCAAGTACTGCCCAAAAAACGAGGAATGCGAGCTGCAACGGGCAGTCAGTTACGTGGGATTGACCCACGTCCGCTATCCCATAGCCTACCGCAACATGCCGGTCCTGAGGGAGCCGTTCTTCGACCGCGATTACAACCTCTGCATCCTGTGCGGCCGATGCGTCCGGATCTGCCAGGACGTGCGGGGAGAGGGGGTCTTGAAGAGCAATCCCGACTTTCACCGCATGCACTGGATCGGTCCGGAGTCCCTGCAGGAGTCGGACTGCAAGTTCTGCGGGGCCTGCGTTGACGCCTGCCCTACCGGCGCACTCTATGCCCGTTTCGAGCGCTGGCAGCGCCCAGAGCAGACATCAGTCACCACCTGCCCATACTGCGGCGTGGGCTGCCAGATGGAGGTGGGAACGCTGGATAACCGCATTGTGCGGGTGCGCGGAGAACGTGGCGACACTCCCAATAACGGCCAACTCTGCGTCAAGGGCCGATTTGGCCTGGAGTTCGTCGGCAGCCCCGAACGGCTTCAATACCCATTGATCAGAAAGAACGGCCAGCTCGTACCTGCATCGTGGGAGGAGGCCTTAAGCCTCATCGTCGAACGTCTCTCAGATAATAAGGGAGACTCATTCGCTTTCCTATCATCTGCCAAATGCAGCAACGAGGAGAATTACCTGGCCCAAAAGTTCGCACGCCTGGTGATGAATACCAACAATGTTGACCATTGTGCGCGGCTCTGCCATGCCTCGACCGTCTCAGCCCTGGCCCAGGCCTTTGGCAGCGGAGCCATGACCAACTCGATCGAGGAGCTGAGAGGAGCTGGCTGCATATTCATCATTGGCTCAAACACTTCTGAGCAGCACCCGGTCATTGCGCTTCAGATCAAGGAGGCGAAGAAGAGGGGCGCAAAGATCATAGTGGCCAATCCCCGCTGGATCGACCTGTGCAAGATCGCCGATATATGGCTGCGCCAGGTGCCGGGCACCGATGTGCCACTGGTCCTCGAGATGTGCCGGACCGTCCAGGAGGAGGGCCTGATAGATCGGGCCTTTGTGGCAGAACGAACTGAAGGGTACGAGGCATTCCAGCGATCGCTTCAGGAAATGGGCGAGGTCCACCTTGTAACGGGCGTCCCCAATGACAAGATCAGAGAAGCGGCCCGCATGTATGCCAAATGCGGTCCTTCCTCGATAATCTACTCGATGGGGATAACCCAACATACTCACGGCGTGGACAACATCCTTGCCCTTGCATCCCTGGCAATGATGACCGGCAATCTCGGCAAGCCGTCCTGCGGCATCAATCCCCTGCGAGGTCAGAACAACGTGCAGGGCTCGTGCGATATGGGAGCCCTACCCAATTTGCTGCCCGGATACCAGGCGGTCATCAACCCGGACCTGCGCCACAAGTTCGAGGATCTGTGGGGATGCAGTCTGCCTGATAAGCCAGGCCTGACCGTCGTTGAGATGATGAACGCTGCGCTTGAGGGACGCATCAAGGCCATGTTCATAATGGGCGAAAATCCCTGCTTAAGCGATCCGGATATCCAGCATGTCGTGCAGGCGCTTGAGGCACTCGACTTCCTTGTTGTACAGGACATCTTTCTGACCGAGACTGCCGCGCTGGCTGATGTGGTGCTGCCGGCATCAAGCAGCCTGGAGAAGGATGGCACTTTCACCAATACTGAGCGGCGGGTTCAGCGCATACGCAAGGCTGTGAATCCTCCAGGACTTGCGCGCCCGGATTGGTCGATCCTGGCCGAGCTTGGGTGTCGCATGGGATACGCCGGACAGTTCGCCTATTCCGATCCCTCTGCAGTGATGGAAGAAGCTTCCAGAGTCACTCCGATTTACGGAGGGATCAGCTACGACCGCCTGGATGATGGCGGTCTGCGGTGGCCATGCCCCACGCGCGAGCATCCGGGGACCGTATTTCTTCATAAGGGGCAGTTCACAAGGGGAAAGGGACTGTTCATCCCGGTCACTTACAGGCCATCAGCAGAACTTCCAGATCTGGAATACCCGTTCATCCTCACCACTGGGCGCATCCTCTGCCATTATCATACCGGAACCATGACCCGTCGTGTTGCCGACCTGAATGTGCTGCGGGGAGAGGAACTTGTGGAGATCAATCCCGCGGACGGATCTGCCCTGGGAATCCAGGACGGCGAGCTTGTTGAGGTTGCATCCCGTCGCGGCCGAGTGCGGGCAAGGGCCAGGACAACGGAGCGATCTCCACCCGGCGTGGTATTCATGACGTTTCATTTTTCCGAGACACCGACAAACCTTCTGACAAATCCGGCTCTGGACCCGGTGGCCAAGATCCCGGAGCTGAAGGTCTGTGCAGTCAAGTTAAGCCGAGTAGAAGGAGCATGAAGATGTACGAGATTCTCAAGAAAGAGACACTAGCGCCCAACCTCCTTCACATGAGGTTCATGGCGCCAGGTGTGGCGAGGGTAGCCCGGCCCGGCCAGTTCATCATAATCAGGGTAGATGAGAAGGGAGAGAGGATTCCCATGGGGCTGGCCGGATGGGACGCCCAGGAGGGCTGGGTGGACATAGTGTTCTACTGTCTGGGGACCAGCACCATGAAGCTGGGCACTATGGAAGTAGGGGAGAAGGTCCTCAATGTTGCCGGCCCTCTTGGGCTCCCCACCGAGATAGAGAATTTCGGAAGAGTCATATGCGCCTGCGGGTGCTTCGGCATAGGTCCATCGTTGCCTCTTATAAAGGCACTCAAAGAGAAGGGCAATGAGGTCATCACTGTCGTGGAGGGACGGGGAGAGGGCTTCGTCTTCTGGGAAGACGAACTCAAGAGGTATAGCGATGAGGTGGTGGTCTCAATGGGAGACCGTTCATGCGGCTCAAAGGGCTGGGCAAACGACTACATAACCGAGCAGCTGAAGCAAGGCGGAAAGATCGACCTGGTGATAGTTCATGGCTGCCCTGTGATGATGAGGTCGGTATCCGAGGCCACCCGTCCATACGGCGTTCGTACCCTGGTCAGCCTCACTCCGATCATGGTGGACGGAACCGGCATGTGCGGTGCCTGCCGTGTGGAGATCGGGGATAAAACCAGGTTTGCCTGTGTCGAGGGTCCGGACTTCGAGGGTCACTCCGTTAATTGGGGAGGCATGACGCTGCGGCTGCGCCAGCTTCTCTCGGAAGAGGATTGGTCCATGAACCTGTGGGAGCGGGAGAACTGGCATAAGCTGCTCGACAGGCATCGCCGGCCTGGGGCCAAGACCATCGCCCGCCCGGCCCCGATAGAGCCTGAGCACTCTGGGGGCTGCTGCTCCCTATAGAGATCAAGAAATCGATAGGCTCTGAAAGATCGCAGAAAAAGAGAAGCACAATTCCCGCCTGCCTGATGTGGGCAGCAGGCCACAATCTGGCCGATCGTTTTTTATAAAGCATTAAGGAATTGCGGTTCCGGTGGTACCGCAATCCTTTTAACACGAAGGATCGCCTAAAGCATAGGCCCGTCACAGCCTCTTGAAAACCAATGCCTGGGAACTCCAGCTCTGGCTGTGGAGATGCGTGGCTTCGGGCCGACCATTCCATCCCGGAGGGAGAAGACTGGCGTTCAAACCCCCTGCTGATATCGCCAAGGCCGCCATAGCGGCTGGCTGCACGAAATGCAACATCACCTGGCAAAAGCTGCTGGTCCTGGGATTTCTGGCCGGCGCCTATATAGCGTTCGGGGCTCTGCTCAGCGAGATAGTCGCCGGCGGATTGTCCAATGGGACCATCACCGCCCCGGACGGATCGGTATGGAAGCTGGCCCTGCCTGCAGGGCTTGTCAAGTTCGCTGCTGGGGCGGTCTTCCCGGTAGGCCTGATGCTGGTTGTGATAGCCGGCTCCGAGCTTTTCACAGGCAACTGCATGTTCGCGCCATTAAGCGTCCTGAACAGGGAGGCCACCTTGAGAGGCCTGATCAAGAACTGGTCTCTTGTCTATGCAGGGAACTTCCTGGGGTCAATATTCGTTGCCTTCTTCCTCGCCTACCAGTGCGGCTTCTTCGATAACCCCCCTTGGGCTGCCTGGGCGGCGACTGTCGCGAATACCAAATGCGGTCTGGACTTCTGGACTGCGTTTCTGCGTGGGATCGGCTGCAACTGGCTTGTCTGCCTGGCAGTCTGGCTGGCCATAAGCTCGGAGGACGTGATCAGCAAGATATTCTCATGCTGGTTTCCTATAATGGCCTTCGTGACCATAGGTTTTGAGCACAGCGTTGCCAATATGTTCTTTATTCCGCTTGGAATATTCGTGGCGAACAATCCGGAGATCGCTTCCAAGCTGGCAGAGGCAAATGTGGGATCTGCAAACCTGCTTGGCGGTACCGGATGGTACAACTTCCTTGTAACCAACCTAATACCGGTAACGCTGGGCAACATCGTTGGAGCTGCCCTATTCGTGGCTGCACTGTACTGGTATGTCTATTTGAGAAGCCCGCTATGCGTGCCATCTCAGAAGAAGTGAAGGAGTACGGCTATATGAGCAGGATCGCACCATCTCACGAATACGCCACCAGAGTCGTCTGCCTTCTCCCCGCCCTAGACTCCGCCTTGCCCCTGGCCTTTGGCGGTGCTCTCTCCTCCTCATAGAAGCAGAACACCAGGGTCCGCCAGCTCAGCATCTTCTGCAGGTAGCGGGTACCATCGCAGGCGAGTACAGCAGTATAGTGGCTTCTCTGGACGTCTGCTGCAGGCGCTGGGCCATTTACTCGATCAGGACGAGTAGTGGGATGGTCATGAGCTGAAACGCCTGGATGACATCGATCGCCTGTGCAGATAGCCGAGGATCCGAGAGAAGTTGTGTTTATCGCCTCGCTCAGCATCTCAGGCGGGGGGCGATCAGGACGGGTAAGGTCCTTCTGTCGTCAAATGTATATAATAGGCTTCATTCGAAAGAGATAAATACGATAATTGACGTAGTCGGGCTGTTGTGATAATGATGAGATTCATCAGAACTGTGTCAGTATTGGGCGCCCTCTGCTTGCTCATGATGTCTGCGTTAGCAGCTGGAAATGGCGGAGGCAATAACCAGCCAAATGCCGCTTTGCAGATGAGCCAAGATCGCTCCCAGACTCAAACCATGAATCAAGATCAGATCCAAACTCAAACCATGAATCAGGATCAGATCCAAACTCAGACCATGAATCAAGATCAGATCCAAACTCAAACTATGAATCAGGATCAGATCCAAACTCAGACCATGAATCAGGATCAGATCCAAACCAGAACAATGGATCAGAATCTGGAATTGCTGATGGTTCAAACAAAGACCATGAATCAGAAAATAGAGCAGTTGAAGGCGGAAATCCAAACGATGGACCAGACTCAGGCTCAAACAATAACAATGAATCAGGAACTGGAAAAGCTAATGGATCAGGTACAAACTATGAATCAGGAAATCGAAACGCTGATCTCTCAGATCCAGATGATAATCCAAAGAGTTGAGCTACTTATAGGATAGAGCTGTATAAGTCACCTCAAGAGTAATGCATGTTTGGTTTCAAACTATAAATCCAATCGAGAACCAAACACCCGGTTTCTCTTTGATCATCAAAAATTTTTATTACATTATATATTTAATAGATTTAAATATGAACTCTTTGGAAGTCGTTAATGCTCATCTGCAAGAGAGTATAAAGACATTTTCAAATGCATATGACATTAGATCGAAACCATGCGCTGGGGATCGATCGAACGGCAACGATGCGCCCGCCGCTGTGGGGTGCGTTGTCGCCAGTTTTACTATGGGCGCTGCGAGGATTCGGGGCTTATCTCGCTCGATCCAAGGCAGGCAGCCGGAGATTTAGCCTTGATAAAAAGGCCACTGATTATCGATCAGCTCCAAGAACTCCATTACCGCCTACTGGAGCAGTATCTCGGCAGAAGATGCGCATCTATGATTTCGAAGCGCCTGCATAACGTATTTAGCGATGGATGACCACATTATCTCATTGGAGACTTTTTATGTCTAATATATCCGACATTCCTGGAGAGGTCCGCTGGGAGATTGCCACCAGGGCTGCAAATTATCAATCTGTGGCATATGACATGCTCGTCAGGCAGATTATCGGCGATAAGATAGATGAGATATGGAAAGCGATCATGACAGAGGGCGGGAAGGAATCCAGGGCGATGGCAGAGTCGCTAGGCCTTCCATCAGTCAATGCTATAGAAGTCGATAGCGCCCTGGGCTCAATATCCACCATACTCTTGGGGCCTGAGCTTATTAGCGAACTTGTCGAGGAAGATAAGGAACGAGTACTGGGCAGGATAACCAGCTGCCCCATGCTTAATGCCCACCGGAGATTCGAGCCTGGGACAATGGAGGGAACCCCTGCTCACTGCCAGGCTTTTTGTCAAAGCGCGGTTGAAAGCTTGAATCCGAGGTTTACTATCAGGTATTTGAAAAGGATGTGCACTGGCGATCCCAGCTGCGAGTATATCATTTTACCAAGAGAGCAAAGCGGAAGGGAATGATGATGGGGACCGGAGTCCAGATAGTAGCCTACCGGTCGGAATCGGTCGATCGACGGCGACGATGGGGAGCGCTGATGGCGGTTGACTCACCAAGAGCTGCGGAGGCGGGCATTTTTCCCAGCCCAAGTTGGGCACTTTGGACCGCTGGTGATGAGGACAAATAAGAGAGATTTGGGTCAAGAGAATATGAAAAGCGCTCTTCATGAATGCAAACTCCTGAAACGAATTAATATGGATCCTCTCGAAATCCTCATATATAATCTATGGAAATGATGGAGGAGACGGAGTGATTCCGATGCTAAGAGAACCTAGCCAAGCATTGATAGCTTTGGTTGCACCGTTGCTAATATTTGGATTACTAATTTCCGCCATCTTGCCTGCTGCAGCTCAGCCACCATGCGATATAGCATACATGGTAATCTCTACACAAGATCAGGTTATTCCCGGTCCCCTGGTGGCTCCAGGCTCTTATTATGTCTGGTGGGGGTGGTCTTCATACCCATCTCAATGGTATACCTATGGTCCATTCAATCTGAATGGTGGTCAAAAGTACCTGATCAATGCCCCCCTATCCGATGGAGGGCCTGGTATATGGGAAGACCATCAGTCTTTATCGACGTATCCTTACCCAACCAGTGATGTAGCTGCGGTATACTACATGAACTTTGATGATGAATCGTACAGTGTAACTGTCTGCCCATATGTGTAGTCCCGAAAGCTTAGGCCTTATATTCACGCGGCTCTGCTATGATGTGAGCTGTCAATGGACGCCTTCGGGCATTGCGAGATTTACGGATATAGATCGAGAATAGGCGGTGGGCATTGATCGGCAACGACGTGCCCGCCGCTGTGGGCGCGATGTCGGCGGTTGACTTCGGGCATAGCGGGGTTCGGGATCCCGATCGAAGACCGGCGGCAGGTGTAAATCGTTGCCAGCCTACCGTTCATGTCTCCTCCAGAGGTTAAAAAAGGATTTTCGGTTGTCTGGCATCTCACATGCTTCCGGACGCACGGACCCATCTCGCCCCATCGAGCTAGCTGGCGGGTCGAGATCACGGAGCAAGACTCAATTCAGAGTTTTCGAGGGGACAAGAGATCCTCGTTGTCATAGCGAACCGCATCCCAGTAGTCGCTGATGCCGAGACCATCCAAACCTACTTCGCCGACATAAACACAGTTGCCACCCGAATCCACAGAAGAGGTGCGGGCATATTTTCGCTCGACCAATCGCTCACCAGTTTTTAAGAAGTAACCGATAGCCGTGTATACCATCACCTGAGCCGTGGGCACTTCATCGTTCTTGCCAAAGAGTGCCAGTTGCTCTTGCCAGTTATTTGAAGTTAGGCCGTCTGCTTGTGTCTTGCGAACGAGATGCCAACTGACCTCTCCACGCGCCTTGGCAAAGGCCTGTTCATTATACCAGGCCCCTTCGTGGTTGTAGAAAAGTCTGTTATCAACCCTGTCACGGATTTCGAGGATCGATAATGGGAAAACTGCCACTAGAATATGGGAGTCCTTCGACTTATCGAGGATATCCTGCGAAAATGGAATATCGGAAAGAGTGCTTAGTTGCTGGCGGGTTGGATTGAATCCGAAAAATTTAATACCATCCTCTATACCGAAGAAGTTCTTGCCCATTATCTCTTGGGCTCGCTTCTGGCTGGTCCTGTTTGTCTCTCCGGTTGGAAGATCAACCTCCCTGATTGCGATTGTTATTATTGATCCCTTTCTTAGATTAAGGGCCTTGCGGATCACTGGGGGAATGGTCACTCTACCCTGAGAGTCAACCTCAACGATAGCCGCGAACTCCTGCATAAATTATGCTTCTATAGTGCAGATAGTTAATTTTTATCATTTAATTTCTTGAAAACATCTAAATTAGGCAAATGCATCATAGCCTACTGAGTGGAACGGTAACTTGCTTCTATGTCCAATATCACATAAGCGATGCCTGTTGCCTATCTCAGTAAGCTTTCCTGCCTTTTGGGTGCAGCGGGATTCGGGGCGCGGATCGAAGCCGGGCGTCGATCGTCTGCGATGCGCCCGCGTCTATGGGCGCGATGCAATCGGTTAATCAGAAACCAAAACCGTTGAGGTGGGTATTTTTATCCAGCTCAAATTGAGCAATTTTTAGACAACCATTGGCAAAGCCAAGACTTTCAGGACTATGCTCCCGATTATCAACATTCATAAAGCTTATTTCCTGCCAGATACATCGTAATTATAATTAATAATGGAGATGAAGTTATATGTATTTCAATCGCAGTATTTTGTCATTGGCGCTTCTCGTCTTAGTTGGCATATCGGCGCCCTCAGTATTGGCCACAGGATCTTCTGCTGATTCGTCTGAGAACTCAAAATCGTTTCAGATCGATATTTTGCTTCGAAGTCAGGTCTATCTTCCGACTCCCAGGCCGATTCAGGATGTTTTCATAGTTCTGGATGATAAAAAAACTGATCAAGTATATCGAATTGAACGCAATCAGACAGATAATCTTGCAAATTTAAAAAGAGAGACATATGCTGCCTCAACAGCGATAACTCACGATCCCTACAAAGTATTGGCGAAGCCTCTGGGACCATTTCCCAAAGGCTCAGATCTTGGCTTTACATTGGGCCAGTGGTTAGCAGGGACAGGTACGGGAACGTATATTGAAGAAGACGGCAATGCTACAATGAACTTCACATTCAGAGATTTGGTGCCAAATGGCGTTTACACAGTTCATTATACTCGAATCACCATGCCACCAAATTATAGTGAAGACCTCTTCCCCGTGGGCGCTGCTGATGGTTCGCAGAATTCTTTTAAGGCGGATTCTAATGGAAATGCCACATTTTATCTGAATCTTAAGGCATTGCCTGAAAGCACCAATATTTCATTCAAGGATTACGCTGCTATGTATGTTACAAAAACAGTCCCCATTACCGAGGATGTTACTTGGACGCTAATCAGTGTGGCATATCATAGCGACGGCCAGACCCATGGATCTGACATTGGAGAACTCGGCAAGGACTCTCATGTTCAGATGCTTCATCTGTTGTTCCCAAAACCATATCGGACGTATTCGGAGTGGAGAAATGCCACAGTTCAAGTTCCCGCAACTACTCAGTGGCCCGTTGCCTCCAAATCGAAGGAGAGACAGCCCGGTTTCGAAAGCATATTCGCGTTGGCCAGCCCAATTGCCGTGGCCTGGCTCATGCTTGGAAGGAAATTGCTATAAGCCAATGATGCAGGTTGTCAATGGCGGCCAAGCTTGCCGCAGCTATCATCCCAATATCCTTCTGGCTGAGCGAATGATCGGCATCCTCGACGGCTCCAGAATGGATCGCAGCGACGATGCCGACTACGACGACCTTCGAGATGCGGCTGAAAGGATATTCTGGCCTATATCGGGACGTGATCGCCCACAGGTCCCTTTAGATTCGCGTGTGAATGAGTGGCACAAAAGCTCAATGGTTTGCGGTGGGGTAAGCCCCTCAGCTTCACGTTTTTCCATGGACGGTGCGCCGCGGTCCGCGCCTGAATCGCTGCGCAGGGCAATTGATACAATAGAGCGGTATGTCGATGCTCCGCTCGAGATGGAGTTCGCTATCGTCCTCGGACAGTTCCTGTCAAACAAACCGAAAGTCCAGCCAGACGAAGTGAAAGGGCAGAGGAGTTTTTTTGCCCCTTTAGGTTCGACAAAATATTAATCAAAATTTGAAAAATATTGGGCTTAAATATTATGCTTAAAAGTAAGAATTTATCTAATTTGAGAGACACGGTGCTTCTAACTAGAATCCTCCAGGGGGAGAGAAGATGAGATCTAAATTTTTGGCGATCACATGTATAATCTGGATAGCACTGATTTGTGAGCCGATATGTCTTGCGGAAATAGGGAAAACAACCGACAACGGCACCTACACTGATATACCTCAGGATATCGTCGTGTGTACTGGATGGCACGCCCTTTGTACTGCATCCCCCGACTGCATAATGCATGGCGACAAAGCTGACTGCAACTGTATGAGGGTAAATGAAACCCATATTGTTGTAACAAGTGAGATCCAGGACCCTGTGGTCAAAAACCAGACGCAGGCCAAATGCACTAATAAACATCCTTGCGATGTAGATCAAGCTCCTGTCTGCAGCGCCATCAAATACGGACAGTATGAAGTGAGTGGGGTGAAGTATGATTGGGTATCAACTTATTCTTATCGTGGATGGTGCAGCCTTTTGATGCTAAGGCCAGTAGCTTGTGATCAAAACGCAACAGGATATAGCGGGGATATGTATTCGGCTATCTGCGACGGCGCTCCATGCACGGAAAACCAGAACGCATCCAATCCAGATAAGCCCTTAACCTGTGAGTGTCGGGTAAAGGATACACCGTTTGTGGGGATGAATGGCAGTTGCACCGGTGAGAATGGTGGGATAATGTCAAGCATGCCGCTTTGGGCATGGGATTTCCGAAACAACACATACCCGTTTCCAATGCCTGGTTATGAATACGTACAGGGCGCATGTGAACCGTTGAAATCTGATCCATGGCCGCCGCGATGATCCAATTTCATTGGAGGAAAGCGAACCGGAGTCCGATCTAGAGTGGCGAACATCTTTTTGCCATTCTGCGATTGACTCAACAGCTATTGAATGAGCAGAGCTGAAAACTCCCAAAACCCATCTCTCTTTTTTCCCCAGCGGCCTAGTGTACCCGCAACACAAATTCGAAGTTTAATATGTGCATGTGATATGAAGTGGCAATGAAGTATATCTCTGCCGAAGTGAAGCTCAGCTTTTCGAAAATGCATATAGCCCAACAGCTGGGAGTACTTACCATGGCTGGGGTAGAGGCCCAGGCGGTCGTTCAGCCCGCGAATGAGGCCATGCTTCAGGAGTTCAAAGCCGGCTTGAGGCAGAGTATAAAGCAAGCTGATACTGGTTGGGCTAAAGAGCAGGATCGCACCACCCCCAGGAGGGCAAACCCGTGCTCCTCTTAGCAGGCTCTCCCGGGTCAGGATCTGGAATTTTTGCGACCGCTCAGCTTGGGCCATTTCATTCGTATCCGCCCAGGGATGGAGCGGCCGCCATGACCTGGGCACTTCTGCATCAAATCCAATTCCTGCTGCCCAATCACATCCCTATTGGAGAATTTCGCCTCCGATGCCCCATCGATGCAGCGGATCACGACTGCATTGCAGCTGAGCCCTCAGTTTTTGCCGCTGCCTCCTGCGACGCGAGGTGAGATGCAAAGTGACGATCAGGGATTCCAGCCAGCCTGCCTTGGCCGAGAATTATCGGCGGATAGACGAATACTCCGTGTTCGTCAAGGTCGAGGTCAAGCCCCAGGAAATCCTCCAGATACTGGCGGTGCAGGGCTTCTGGATCCAGATCGAGTTCCGGGTATAGTATCCTGGCCAGGTAGGCTGCACCAAGCAGCCCCTTGGTGGCGTCGTTTCTGAGGCTGCCGCTGACTATGTGGACCCGGCCTCCCTTGACAGCGTTCAGCTGCGAAAACTCCGTTCGATTGCAGAACTGATCCAAGGCGTCCTTCATTCCGTCAGGGCTGTCGATCCCATACCCGCTCTGGGGCTCTAAGACCAGACCGCTATAGGTTATTGGCACGGTCAGCAGTATTATGTAATCCGGGTCCTGCTCCATCACCCATTCCGGGTCCACTTGGAACCTGTAGGACGACTGCGGGTACTCGGGAAGCGATCGGGCGGCGGACCTGCCGCCAGCCAGGGCCACCATCTGGCTTAGCGTATCTACCTTGGCATATGTGAAGATCGCCTTCTCAGAAGTGTCCGGAAGGGCGGCGACCAAGACTGTGGGTTTAGCCTCATCCGGCAGCGAGGCTGCCCTGCTGATCAGCTTCTCAATCGTCCCTGCATGCCAGTCCACGTATCCCCTTGCACTCTCCTCACGATCCAGGACGTACCCAAGCTTCATCACACCATCGGTGAACGCCGATTTCCAGGGATCGAGGAGGTCGGGATAATACAGGCCGGCGAATAGCACGGTCACTTCTGGAAGGTTTTTCTGCTTCTCAGCAGTCTGGTTTGAGAACGTGAGAAGCATATCCGGATTGAGGCTTAGGATCTTCTCGTAATCCGGCTCACGATACATCGCTCCCACGTTTTCCTTCTTGCATAGATCGGGAAACTCGGCCGGCGCCTTTGAGACGGCCAGGTCCACCCCCACTACCAGGTCATCGGCTCCCAGTATCTCCATCATCTCGGCATTGTCCAGATACTCCACTACGATCCTGCTGACAGGCTTCTTGATGGTCAGAGGCTGGCCGTTTCCATCTCGAATGGAGATCTGATCCTCAGAATCGTTGATAACCATCTTCACCTGCTTCAGATCCTCCCCGTCAACGGTCCCGTCCAAGTTAGCATCTGAAAGCTCGGTGGGCTGTGCTTGACCGGCTATGATCTCCTCCAGAAGCTTCAGGTCAAGGTCGTCGATCGTGTGGTCGAGGTTAGCGTTTCCATATACCCCCAGCACGTACTCAGTCTGAGAACCTGCAGCTGCAGCTATGAGGGTCATCAGAAACAGAACCAGGCTCAAAGCTTGTCGTGTTGCGCTCATGAATCATATCACCTGCCCTGAGATGCCGGAACGAGGTAAGTTCAGGTTCCAGGGGCATCTCAATCAGACCTTTTATTACTTGTACTTTTTCATTTCTTATTTTGTGTGAATTTATTGTAGTTATAAAATTATATTTTAGGACCTTGCCGCAACTGATGCTGATAGGTCTTGCGGTGAGATCCGTCAATCCGCCAGATCATGATACGTCTGTCGAATATTATTAACATTAATCAATATCAGACTGGTTAAATGCCCATTAATTTCAGATATAATCAGAAATTCTTATTAACAAAGAGGACAATATCCTACTGGTATTTCGCTCCTAATGCTATCCATGTGCTGTGGGCGAGGATGAATTTGCTGTGAGGGATCTGATGATTGAGCGCTTGAATATAGGGATATCGAGAGGTATCATCATCTTGATGATGCTTTGCTGCATCGTGCTGCCGGCAGCAAGTACCGGGGAGGACCAGGCCTATCCGCGCACTGTGACCGACTCTGCCGGAAGAGAGATTTCCCTGCAGATGCCGGTTGAAAGGATAATAGTCCTGAACTCCGATGCTGCAGAAGCGGTGGCGATCCTCGGAGCGGCGGATAAGGTGATAGGGATCTCCGACTCCATAAAGAATAAGCCGAACATGTTCCCGGAGCTTGCAGAAAAACAGAGCATAGGCAAATGGAACGATCCTGACTATGAGCTGATAGGAGAGATCGCCAGAGAGGGAGACGCGATAGTGCCCGATCTGATTGTAATCGGCTATACATATCCCGACAAGGAGTATGGAATTGCCGGCGTCCAGAAAGGGCTCTCCGCCTTCGAAGGGATACGTGCAGTTGGCCTCGACTTCTACAGGCCGGAGAACATGACCAGAGAGATCAGGCTGCTCGGGGATATCCTTGGCCGGGAAGAGGAGGCAGTCGATTTCGTCTCCTGGTACGACCGCAATGTTGACGCAGTCAAGAAGGCAGTAGCAGAAAAGCCCATGCCCCGCGTATACGTTGAGTGGTCGTCCAAAGGAGGGGATCTGACCACCATGGGCAAAGGATCTGGACTTCACGACATGTTGAGGCTTGCCGGCGGTTACAATATCGCCAGCTCGCTCGCCGATTCCTATCCCAAGGTTGACTGGGAGTGGGTTGTCTCTGAGAATCCAGAGATAATAATCCGAAGGTCGGTCCAGTCCTCTGCCGACGGGGAGATGGGCTGGGCAGCCGGGCCTTCCCAGGACGGCTTAAAGGCGGCAGAGATGCTCAACGGCGTCACCAGTCGAGCTGCTGCCCAGACCGTGGATGCCGTAGCCAAATACCGTGTCTATGTGGTTAACTGGGAGGTGATGGCAGGTCTGGACGATGCGGTAGGACTGACATACCTGGCCAAGATATTGCACCCCGAGATCGATCTCGATCCGTTGCAGGTCCATCGTGAATATCTGGCCTACCTGGGACTGGAACTGCCTCAAAACCGAATGCTGGTCTATCCGTAAGGAAGGGTTTTCTCCTCTGCCAATTGACCAGATAGAGAGCCAGTGGGGCTCGCGCTGGGGGCGTCGTGGACCGTGGGGACGCCCCTAAAAAAACCCCATAAGGGCATCATGCCTCATGTATTCATTCGGTTTTCTGCAATTGACCTTGGCCACCATGGAGTCCCGGAATACACGAGGCATCCCGACCATAACCCAGGCTTCGCCTTGAAGATGGAAGATTCGCAGAATAACACGAGTTACACGAAAAGACCATCTTTTCCGCACTTCCTGAGGCCTTGGATCAGATCCTGCCAGCTGCGGGATTGCTGCCCAACCGCCCAGGATCGATCTGCCGCCCTGAGATATGTACCATATCTGACCATACTATTCCCTTTGATGATCTCTTGGAGCTCTTAAGGTCCCTTCCCGCCCTCTTGGCAAAGGCTGTATCATCTGATCCGGCCCAAATTGACAGGCCCTGCCGACTGGCCGGGGCGGCATACCGCAGGCAAGCTCAACCGCCTCGCGCGGAGTGGATGCCAGTATCACCCCGGGGATGTCCCAGCTTCCAAGACATATCACAGGCCTGTCCATCTTGAGAGCCAGCGCAATCTCAGAGAGCGTGCCTGCCTCACCTGGAAGCGCTATCACTGAGTCGGCGCTTCTGACCAGGATAACGTTTCTGGCATGGCCCATATCGGTCTCTATCAGCAGGTCCAAGAAGGGATTGGCTTCTTCCCTGCCTCGCGGCAAGATCCCCGCCACGAGACCGCCAGCCTCCTTTGCTCCCTGACATGCAGCCTCCATCACGCCGCCCAGCCCTCCGCAAAGGAGGATGCTCCCAGACCTGGCTACGCCTCGGCCGACCTCTCCCGCCATTCTTCTGACATGATCGAAAGCCACACCTCCGCCCACCACGGCGATCTGCCTTCGGCGCTTGAGTCTCTGCTTGGTTCCATTATCATCAGGCATGGATCGAATCACCTCCCTTATTTGGAAGAGGTGGATTTATTCAAGTTGCCCTCTGTTGTCTTCAGGTTTTCTCATCCAATTTCCCTCGAACGGAGTACAGCGAAAAAGCGTACCCTACTTTAAAGTGTACTGATCCGCAGCCTCGCAGGATGGTTGCATCTCATACCGCCTCCTTTTTGAACCGGTCTTGCCATACGTTGCGAACCATGACAGAGGTCCCGGAGCTGCCGCTGGACCAGGTTCACCAGCGGGTTGTTGGATGGTGGATAGGAAACTATTACGGAAGCATTGGCTACGTGGCCAAGAAGCTGGGCAAGAAGGGGGTCCGGGAGTTTCAGGATCTGGGAGCAAGGCAGGTTGCTGCCACCTTCAAGCAGATGGGCCTGGTCGAGCCTGAAGAGGTGGCGGTCGCAGTTGCCACCAACGAGAAGAACCTGTTCGGATCTGAGGTGAGCGTCAGAGAGTGCGAAGGAAAGGTGGAGCTGATCCGGGAGAGGTGTGCCCTTCTGCAGGGGGCCAGGGCCTTCTCTCGTCTGGGAGCATCCCTTCTGGCCAAGGAGCATTGCAGGAACTGCTCGGAAACACACTGGAGGAAGGTTTTTTCGGAGATGGGGATGGAGCTGCAGACAGAGAACACGGAAAGCGGCTGCATAATGAGCATCGTCAGGGCCGGAGGTAGTTTTAAATAATGTCGGCCCCATCGTCAAGGTCGACTTAAATGAAGCCTATTAGCATCCCCGTGGCGATCGTCCTGATGCTGGCAGCATCAACCGGCATCGTCAGTGCAGATTGGATCGTCAGTCCATCCACCCACCAAGATGTGGGCAACTACTTTGCCCAGCCCTACTACTTCATCAACTTCTCAGGTTACCAGCTCTCCGACGGCTATCATCCCCTGCTCGGCCAGACATTCATAGCCAAACCGATGCCCCTGGGCAAGAGCAGCCTTTCTGCTCCGGTCAGAACCGGACTGCAACCGGTTGCACTGGGAATGGTGGCAAAGTCCTCCGCAATACCCTACGGTCAGACCTTCTCGCAGAATTGGGAGAACAACCTCCAGTATGCGCAGACCAGGTCATCACTTCGGATCGGCCAGGGGAGCAACTGGTCCACCATTTCAACTCCCTGGCTCATCATGGAGAGGGGCTGGTTCGGACCGTCGGTCTGAAGACAGCATCCTTGCACCTCTTTTTTTTTCCTCGGATCAAGTCAGATTGCAGCGGAGCACCTCGCTTGCAAGCTGTGGGGAATTCGATCCAAATTATAGTCGGAAACCTAATTAATTAAATAGATACAATTGACCAAAGTAGCCGACGCATTGTCGTGATAAGTTCAAATCTTCGGGTTATCGACCATAAAGCACCTTGATGGCCCTGTGGGTTCATATCAACGATCCGGCTCTTTCTTGGGATTTATCAGGGGCAGCAAATAGGTCCAAAGCTCCGCCCTTTTTAATAACCAGGTCAGCCTCTACAGGGAATGCAATCTTCAACTTTTCGAAGAGCGTCCTCAATTTCTTTGAGATCTCAGTCAGCCTCCATTTTCCGCTCACTTTGACCGCCCACAGCTTTGCTAATACCACGAGGACCTCTTCGATAGAGTTCTTATCAAGCATCTTTGCCTCTCTCGCCCTCCGAAGCAACAAAGCCCTTGAGCCTATCCGTTCGGAATTTCCTCAGATATGAACCTGCCGGATATACCTATTGATGTTTACCCTGGTGCCAAATAATTGGGATACAACTCAAGCCTGGCATTGCCCTGGTCTGGGCGAGTGGCTTGTTTATCATGGCCCTGGCAGCGATATTGTAGGCAAAGATGAGCAGCAAAAATTCGTCAAGAGTTCCTTTTGAGATCTTCATACACGGCGCCTCATGCAACAGTCAGAAGATCATTGCCTGTCTATGTCATCCATGATATCAATTATATACAAATTGTTATTATATATTATTATAAAAAATTAAAAATAAGTATTTAATAAGATCTCGCGACGCACTTAGATGACGATCACCTCTTCTTTCCGATCCCGATTACCCTGGTCCTCAGATGCATATCCTCCAATGTCTTCGCCCTTCCTCTGGTGAAGAAGGACAACCATCCTGGATTGGTCTGCATCCGGCGGTTGTAGAGCTGAAGGAAGGGATCGACCTTGAACTGGGTCACCCACTCATCGAAGGTCCAGAACTGGCGCCCGCTTGGGGAGCTCTTGGACGCGGCATGCTTGAATAGCCACATCCTTGGGGACATCTCGTTGCCGGGGCCCACGTATACTCCAGCCACCAGATCCCACTCAGGCGTCTCCGGATCCAGGCAGGGCAACCAGTTGGTCTCGCCGTCGTAGGCCAGCTGCTCAGACCAATCTTCCACCTCCAGCGTCCCGCACTCCGGTATCTCGCCCAGATCCAGAGGGCTGGCACGTCCACAGATACAGCATGATGCCAATGCTTTTTTATTATGTTTCTTTGCATTATAAAGTTCGGTCGCACTGACGTTGCTCTCAACCCAGCAATCATCGAAGGGGCAAAGGAAAACTGTCTTGTCTCCGCCTGCCATTTTATCACCACTACAATCCAATGTAAGTTGAATCAGTTATGCATGCTCATATATTAAGAATTTTGGCCTACAGTTCCCATCGACCAGAGTCGATAATACTCTGAAAGTTCATCCCATGTTCGATAAAAATGCTGGCGGTCAGCCTCAAAGCTGCAGGAGATGCCATTTGAAATGAAATGTTTGGATTTGGAATTCAGCATATTGATCGCCAAACCTAGGATATCTAATCGAAATGTGACCAGCATGAATCAGTCAGCACGACCTTCAGGTATACTTATCCGATATTTCATAGACATTCGGTCGTTAGTATTTCAGGATAAACAAAATTAATTATATGAGTCTCAGGATTTACATATTCACGAAAACAAAGACAGTCTGCGAATAGCAGAAGATTGTGGATCTGGCGGACGTCCACGCACAGGGAAAATGCATCGAAAAGTGGCTGCCCAGCTAAAGACGTGATCTGAACCAGCATCCACCACATGACTCATGCACGCTAAACACGGTCTGAAAGCCGGGGAAATCCTGTTGGGCCTTGGGCGCGGGATCTCAGGCGCCTATCAGCAGCAGAGGTACGGGCCGTACACCACCGGATTGCATGGATAGGACCAGCTGCAAGATCCCAGGGGATCACAGCCTTGATAATTGCATGGATTGTAGCATTGCTGGGGGCAGTAGATCGGCCAGCAATTCTGGTAGCTCGGGTAGCACTGGCAGTCACAGGTATAATAACCCTGATAGCCCGAATAACCAGGATACCCTGGATGATATTGATGGTAGGGGTAGTAGGATTGTGGACCATAATTGCCTGAGGCTGCCACTGTTGCCACCATCAAGCCCAGGACCAGCAGAACCAGACGCGCAGACTTGGAGTTCATGAAACACCCTCAACCAGTTTAATATGACACGAATGGGATAAAAGGATTTCCTCCAGAACACGAAAGTGGGCATCGATGGACCATCCAAACTGAAAGATGCCTGATGCTGCCCATTCGTCATGGATGGCAGGCATTTGCCCATCTGCACGTGGCGGTTCTTGCAGCCCTGAATCGTTCATTTGAAAGGAAGAGGGCGGCTCGTATCGTTCAAAATCAATGATTTCCTCCTCAGCGATGCCGGAATTCAGCTCTTGCTCAAGTCACATGAAGTCGGCCAGCCCGGCCTGGCGGACCTTGTCAGAGTGGAATATCGAATCGATTTCCATCTCCAGCATCTTCAGGCGCTGCTTGGTATACGCGGAGACCCCGTACTCCTCCGCCACCTTCAGCGAAACCTCCAGATACTTGCGGACGCTTCCCTCATGCACGGTCAATATGATCCGGCCGCCACAGCGCGGGCAGACCTCAGAGAGGGGAGGGCGGCGGAACTTCGACCCGCACTTGACGCAGCGCACGCTCTGCCGTGAAAACGCCCTCAGATTGCCGATCAAATCTGGCAGAAAATGGGAATTTATCACCCGCTCGGCCACATCGGTGGCATCCACCGCCCGGATCAGCCTGGCAAGCTCAAGCTGGGCGTCCATCTTATCGATCATGGTCTCGAGCGTCTTGTACGAGCTGTTGAGCGGCCCTGCCGCTATATCGGCCGTATCATGAGTGAACCAGAACCCCTGATACTGGCCAGGTGTGCCCAACCGACGGGATACGAGGTCTATCCTGGATTCCAGATCCTTGGGGCTGGCCCTCCTCTGGGCAGCCTCGTAGAGCTCCAGGGGATAGGAACGGGAAAGATCGAGGTTATGGGCCTCCTTGTCAACCTCGTAGGGATTCAGCCTGGTGGTCATAACCAGTGGGGCATCCATCTTGCCGCCCCGCCGCTGCGGCAGGTAAGACATGGAGAAGTTGAGCAGGGCATCCAACAGAAGCATGACGCAATCCTCATCCCCGTCGCAGTTGCGCCTCTTTGCAGCATGGAAGAACGGATGGCCGTACCCGGCGCTGGCCTGGGTGAAGCCGATCAGACGGCAGAGCACTCCTGCCGATGTATGTGGTGCCAGAGCCACCAGCAACGACCCTATCAGGTCCTGCTGCGAGCCAGCCGTGTAGAACGGAGAGAGACCATAGAACCTGACAAGAAGGTCGTCGATAAAGGCGGCGACTTTGAGCATCCAGTTGGCGGCGTCCTTGCATAGCACCACATCCTGCACCCGCAGCTCCAGTATCTGGTCATCACTGGTAAGCTCCTCGCCGAATACGTCGTGAGTGTATCCCAGCTCCAGCAGCTTCTGGACATCGGTCCCTATCTCCCTGGGTCTAAAGTGGGTCAGCGGCAGGTCGGTCAGATCGTATCGAGATGTCCCGTCCTTGAATATGAGCACACCATGCTTGGCACGAAGTATGCCCTTCTCAAGTGGCTCAGGCGTGCTGTCCCGGGAGGTCAGACCCTGGACCCCCCGAACCGCCTCAGGCTCGCGCTCACCCAGCGCCTCCGCGGCTGCCGAGAGCAACTTCTTCACATTTACCTTCATCTTGGATGAGGCGCTGGTCAGCTCACCGCAACGTGGACACTTCTCCGGCGCCGGTATATGGCAGCGCGGGCAGATCCTGCGGCGCTCAGTCGGGCGGCCGCACTGACATCTGTTGGCGAATGTCTCCTTCTTACATGTCCTGCAGATTCGCTGCTCCATCTCCACCTCGATTATGCCTGTCTCCTGGCCGCCACGGAACCGGGCAGCTTCTGTCACCAGGCGGCTCCTGCCTCCGGCAGAACCTGTGGGGAACAGGACGTTGGGCGGGGGTCGCATCTCCCGCCGGTCTGACTTCTCCGGCCGGCCCATACGGCAACCGATCCTTGTGGGTGCCCTGGGGCGCAATGGCAGCCCAGAAAGGCGGGCGGCCGCCTCCTGCGGGTCGAGATCGAGATCGTCCCATGTCAGCCCCAATCGGCTGTCGAGACCAAGACAGAGGATGAGCGGTTCCGGACACGCCACCACCATCGTATCATCGCGTATCCGGTGATGTACCAGCAATGTCTCCATGATGTCCTTGATGGCCAGGTCCAGAGGCAGGATAAGGCATCCTTCCTCAAGCACCCCTCTCCGAGAGACGAACTCGGCAAGATCTCGAAACTGCTCTTTGGTAAGGTCATGCCAGAGATATGTGTGATCCGGATGAAGCGGGACACCGTGCTTCTGCGAGATCTCAATGGCCGACCTGCCATCGATATGCTCGAGGCCGGTCGGATCGCCCCCGGCCAGTGAGAGCTCCTGTTCCCACCACTCGAAGCAGTACGATGATGGAGCCAGAGGGCGGTTGTTCTCCAGAAAATCGCCGAAGCTGATCAGGATCTCGCCGAGGTCGATGATGCGGGAGACATGCTCAGAGAGGCCACGTGGGGACTTCATCCACTCCGCCACTATCGCAGGATCGTCGATTCGCAGGACATCGCCATTAAGCAGGCGGACCGTAGGACCTTCGATGCTGCTGACCGGAGAGACTGCAGCCGCCTTTCCCGGCTGTTCGATCTTGATCTGAGTCCCGGCTGCCAGGAACTCGTCCACCAAAATCATCGTTGCAGGATTTATTCCGGCAGCTGCCAGTCCCGTGTTCCTGGACCGTCCATAGCGGAGCCGAAAGCCTCCCGGCCTGGACGGATGGGAGAAGACCGGCCGGCCTGCTATCAGGTCCCGCAGGAACTTCTCGCTGGAGTCTCCCTTATCTTTCTTGCCGCTCGCCAGGGCATCCAGCCACTCCCATCCCTCGATCCCCAGTTTGGAGACGTGCTTCTTCAGCTTGGGTCGCTTAAGAGCGATGCCTTCAGCCGAGACCAGAGCAATGCCCCCTCTCACCCGGTTGGTCTCGATGCGGGACAGGTCCCGAAATCCGGAGACCTCTTCTTCCTCGGTGGGCTCACCGTCTATGCAGATCGGGCAGTTCCGCACTATCGTTCTGATCTCCTCGTCAGAGGGGGAATATTGGAGATTCTGCAGACGCTTGTAAAGCCCGATCTCCTCCACATACCGCTCGACCTCCTCGGGCCGGGCCCGGTAAGGAGCTATGCCGACATTGCGCCGGACGTAATCGGCTACCAGTACGGATAATGCCTGAGCCGTTCCTCCGGCACTGCGAATCGGGCCGGCATAATAGATCTTGAGGTACTCGGTCCCGTCGTCGTTCTTGCCAAGGCCCACTCTGGCGATTCCCTCTATGGGAGCTGCCACGACGCCCTCGGTTAGAAGGGCCACCGATGTGCGGATGGCCATCTCGACCTGCTCGATCTTGCCAGCTCCTCCTCCAAGGCGCCCCTGGGCGAAGTCCACTCCGATGGCAAGGGCCGACTCCTCCCGGCTGAGACCCTGGGACTCCAGCTCGCGTATGCGCTCTGCTACGCCTGGTATCCCCACGAGCTTCTCCACTCTCTCTGCCAGGTCCACCGCCAGTGGCACCTCCACCTCGGTGCTGGGATCAAGCCCCTGGCTTCGTGCTTCACCAGCTAAATTCAGTGCACGGGAGAGGCCAGCCTCAAGTGATGCGAAGTATTCGTCCATGGCCAAGACTCAAGTCACCCTGCCGCCCAATCAACCTTCCCCCTGAAAGCCGATCTTCAGACGACCCGCCAATCCAGGACTGAAAAGGGCAGGAAAGCCCTCGTCATTGATCGATCCTATGGCTCATCAGCCCACAGGTGAAGCCCTGTCGCAAAATCCGGCATTCTGACAAGATGGGCCTTCCCGAGGTCCCGTAGATGCACTTCAGCTGCGAAGACAGAACCTCTGACCAGGTGGCCCCCATATACCCTGTAATCTCGACCAGCCAGGGAGACGTGAGCGTGGACGAAGGGCTTTTCGCCTCTCGACGAGATATTTCCCTGGCAGGATATGAGCTCGACCGGCTCTTCCATCAGCCGGTTGCGGTAGATATGGGCCGATTGGTCGTAGAAGGCTATCTCGGCGAATGACAACGCGCCGATGGCTGAGAATACCCCGCAGGTTATCCCGAAACTTGCTGCCACAGAGCTCACCCCCCCAGGAGATCAGAACCTTGATCCAGACTGGCCATGAAGCTTCGTCCCGATCCACAATCCCTGATAAGCATTGAACAATCATCCCTTACTCGCAGAAAACGTCCCTTAATCGCAAAAATCCGACCTGAGCACATGAGTTACCAACGGACATGAACTACCGCGTCCTGAAAGGGCGCAGCTTCCCACTTCATCGCCAAAACTTGCATCACTGAGATGTGATGTAGAGGTTTTGGTTCTATGGGCGCAACGGGCTGTTCCATCCCCCTGCGAAGAGTATCAGACCGACATCCAGACCTATTGCTTCTCCAGTTTCCTGTAACGGTTGTGGTTCCTGATCGGCCTGGACTATGGCGAACTATCTATCGCCTTCTCTCTTGATTATGATAGCTTTGATACAACCTTCGATCTTTCGATAGATCTTGATCCACATTTCTCCGATCTTGGAGAGATGCAATAGGCCATGATCTTGATCGATCTTGAACCCTGATTGGTTGTAATTCAGGGTGTTGTACCAACCATATCCCTTGAAGAGGATATGACCAATCTTTCCGACCGTTCTTCTTTGGTGCCGAGAGTCCTTTGATGTTAGACCAAAGAGCATAATTCACCATCTGAAGAACCTTGGAATAGACCCAGGTTCAGTTTCGGATTCTCAAGCTTCAGGGATGGGATCATGTTCTGAGTTTCATAGGTCCTGAGCTTGATATCTTTTTCTTTTGCTTCATTCAGGTCTTGGAGAAGCCGATTATAGAGCCATCTGCAAGCATCCAAATTCTCCGCTAACTTCCATTGAGTGATCTTGTTTGGGAAAATAGGATACTTGCAGCTTATAATCATACGTTCTCCATCTGAGACTCAACATACCGCATGTTGCGACTTCGTCGCAACTCCCCCAAGACTCGCAGTCCGGAAGACCACCCTGAAGGATGGGGACTTCCCGCTTCGTCCTTCGCGATCCTACGAGTTAAAGCCGATCGATGGATGAGAAAGGGGTCAATTTTCCATTGCCGAAGACCGATCAACAGTGGCCCCGATGAGGCGGAGATTTATGTATTCGCCGACTTTCTATGGCATCGACCGTAATGGCAACAGACCTCCACCGCAAAAGCCGCTGGCCATCCCGGCCGGATTTGCCGTGCTTGCCTATATTTCCCACACAATGCTTCCAGATAGATCGGCAGGCTAGCCAGATCCCTGACAAGTCATCCTGACTGCGACTTTGTCCTTAACCGGTATTGGCAACCGGATTGGCAGGCAGTCAGACGCGATGATTCAGAATTCTGTATGATCGAACCATTGCGAGATGTGCCGCCAGGCTATCCGGCGATCGGCCCTGGCTGGCCATACGCCGATATAATCATGATGAATGCACGATCGCAGCGGATCCTGCAAAGCCGGCACGAGGACGGGATAAGACGCTTATGTCTCATATTTATCACTTTGTGGAGACTATCTTGATGACATCGCTGTCCTTCAGCTCGTACTTATCCCCAAGCCTCATCTTGGTCCTGGCATCCACAGCGAACAGGAAGCTATCTCCGATCTCGGAATGGACCTTGTATGCCAGATCCCTTGCAGAGGATCCCCTCTTCATCAGGAAAGCGTCCGGCAAGATGACGCCTTTGCGGTCGGTGAACTTGTTTTCGTCCTCGACGGGGTAGACGGTTATGTAATCCAGCAGATCGAAAACCGCCCTGTTAATGCATTCCTGAACCCCTGTGGACCCGTACATCCGAAGAACGCCCCGGATCTTCTCAAGGCCAGCAGCCTGGGCGCTGCTCAGCTTTCCAACCACCTGGAAGTCGGGATCGCCTGGCAGATAGCGGATCATACCAGCTTTGTCAGCCATGCGAAGAGCTATCTCGGCAGCGCCGGTCACCGGGATCACCACCTCGTCCCGCAGTGACATCAGCTTTTTGATATTCTCCGGGGGTGCGAGATCAGCCTTGTTTGCAGCGATGATCATGGGCTTGCTGGCCTGGCGGAGCAACCCCGAAAACCGCCTCAGATCGTCCGCAGACCACTTGGCAGGATCGGTGCCCATCTGAGATAGTGCCCAGCGGACCTGGACATCGGTCACACCCGCCCCACCCAGCTGCTCGTAGATGAGCTGGTCTATCTTCATCTTCTCAGCGGTATAATGGCGCATCAGCTTGGACCAGTTCTTGTCCAGGATGCCGAATAGCCACATGCCTATCTCGTACTTGAGAAACTCCACATCCTGCATCGGGTCGTGGTTTCCCAGGCCCACCGGATTTCCCTCTGCATCGGTGGAACCGGAGGAGTCCAGCACATGGATGACCGCCTCGCTGAGCCGCAGGCTGTCGAGGAACTCGTTGCCCAGACCCTTGCCCAGGTGGGCATCAGGGACCAGACCGGCCACATCGATCAGCTCCACCGGGACGAACCTCTGGCCGTCACGGCAGCGGCCGCAGCCACCCTCCACTCCGAGAGAGCGACATGGACAGTTCACCCGGACGTGAGAGACGCCGTGATTGGCATCGATTGTTGTGAAGGGATAGTTCGCGATCTCCACCTCGGCGAGAGTGGCCCCCTTGAAGAAGGTGGACTTCCCCGCATTTGGTTTGCCGGCCAGGCCAACGGATAACATAGGGTTTTCGCTCGCTTCTTAAATTGCCATCAGATCCTGACCACGTCGAACTTGACGCCACTGGACCTCAGCCGCTCGGCATTGCTCTCGAACCTGGCCACCTTGTTGCCTGCCAGCTTTCTCACCAGGGCAAGTGCCTTCTCGGTCACCGGCTGAGACTCGATCTTGCCGGATGAGATAGCTGAGCTGTACAGGGCCTCGCCTTCCTTGGTGCGCACGAGGACTGTCGACCAGCCGGCTGGAGAGCCGACGCTGCCCACCGATACATCCGCCAGCTCGGCAGAGAAGTCGAAACATGGACCGCAACCAGGCCAGGTGAACGGATCGGTCTCATCCAGTGGCACCTCCTTTACGCCGCCCGGCGTCACCGCCCGGAACATGCCCTTCTGGATCTCGAACCTGGTCACATCATTGGGCTGCAGGCCGAACTTTTCCTTGACCAGGCCGGACATCAGCTTCTGATAGTCGAAGTTCTCCATGCAGAACAGGCCGATAAGCAGCGCTATCTTCTCCTGCCCGAACCTGTATGGCTCCTCGAGAAGCTGGGCTTTTCGCAGCGCCTGGATCTGACATGGGGTCCCGGTGAAGCCGATCTTTGTGAAACCCTGTTCCATGGCCATCTGTATCCCGGCAATGCTTGGGGTTATGGTGTACTTGGTTCCGGCTGCTGCCACGATCTCTTCGGGCGTTGTGGCGACTTTGGGGGAGGTCTGCCACCGGGAGTTCCTATCGGTGACCACAGCGCAATCTATCTGGCCGCTCTCGAGGGCATGTATTAGAAGGGCTGTCACCACGCCTCCATCCTGGACCTGCCCCCTGATCGGGGTGGCCCTGGCCGCGCTGACCGTTCGGTATATGCCAAGCGCCTCGTCCGCAGTCCTGGAACGGCCGAAGATCTTCTCCTCGAACTTGGGCATATCGAAGAAGGTGCGGGGACAGTAGGCGTAACACAGGCCGCAGAGAGGATCGTACTCCAGCAGCGTCGGCTTATGATTTCTGACACCTATGCGGGGACAGAAAGTCAGGCAGTTTCCGCACAGGCAGCAGGTGCCCTGCCCGATGACTTTGTGCTCCAGCTCTCCAAATCCGCATTCCAGAAAGGTGGGCTCGGCAAACATCTCTTTGGCAGCCATGATCCGTATCTCCAACTGACGGAGGGGATCGGTCTTCTGACCTAAAGCTTTTATGGTTCAGAGTTCCCGGGAGAGATTTATGATCCTGGGCCTCGACATAGGCGGCGCCAATACCAAGGCTGCCAGCGCAGATGGATCGCTGGCCGAGAGCACCTACCTCCCACTGTGGAAGAACGCCGCTCTCTCCAGCCTGCTGGAAAGCCTGTCCAACCGACTTCGGCCAGAGGCGGTGGCAGTGGTGATGACCGGCGAGCTGGCAGATTGCTACTCCAGCCGGCATAGCGGGGTCTCGGACATCAAGATCAAGGCGGAAAGGGCATTCCACTGCCCGGTATATTTCTGGGGAGTGGGGGGGTTTAGCTCATCCCTATCCGAGCTTGCCGCAGCAAACTGGTCAGCCTCCGCCGCGCTTGTGGGAATGGAGTCTGGCAGTTGCCTGTTTGCCGATATGGGGTCCACCACCACCGACCTTATCCCGATAAAGGAACAGTACACTGCCGAATCCACCGATTTTCTGCGTCTGGCGCAAGGAGAGCTGATCTACACCGGCATGATACGTACCAACCTGGCTGCCCTGATGCAACGTGTCACCGTGCTGGGCCGCCGCCTGCCACTATCCTCTGAGCTGTTTGCAGTCACAGGTGATGCCTATCTGTCCCTGGGCCAGATCGGGCCGCAGGATTACAGCGGCGAGACGCCGGACGGCGGGCCAAAAACCCGGGAGGGCGCTCTGCGCCGCCTGGCCCGCACAGTCTGCTCCGATCTGTCCGAGATAGGCGAAGAGGGCGCGCTACAGGTGGCGGAGTGTGCCAGGCGCAGGCAGGCCAGGCTGATACGCCTGGGAATCGAGAGGCAGATGCGCCGGCACGACCTGAAGATGGCAGTGGTTGCCGGCGCCGGTGAGAACCTGCTTGCATCCGCTTGCGAAGCGGCCTGCCTGCAGTACTCGCGCCTATCTGACATCTATGGATCCAGCATATCTCAGGTCTTTCCTGCCTACGCCGTCGCCCGCCTGCTCCAGGATCACCTGCGATCCAACTGATTCAGAGCCGATGCGAGCCCGCGACCACGTCAGATACCCGGACCAAAAGAATTTGGCGCTGGAAAAAGGATGAGCTTGCCCTGCATCAAGAGGGAAGGCCATGGGCCAGATACGGGCCGATCACGGTGAAGAGCAGGGAGAATATTATCAATCCCGAAAGCAGCATCACTGCAGCCCCGGTTAGCCTCTCAGACCGCCTCTCATCCCTGACCAGCGGATCCAGCAACAGCCTCACAAGATCCCGGAATACGTGCCCTCCGTCGAGTGGGACAGCCGGCAGACAGTTGAAAAGGCCAGCGTACAGGTTGATCCACCCAACCCATAAGAGCAGGTTGGCCAGCCAGAATATCCTGCCGCCCAGCGGCTCTGCCCAGCCCACAGGCTGGAAAAAGTGCAGCATATTGCCGCTAAATCCTTGAAATCCGTCCTCGGTAAACCCCGAAACCCCCCGGAAAGGGAGGCTCATCAGGGTATTGAATCCGATAAGGCCGGAGGATGGAATAGACCTGAGAACGTCAAGAAAAGGACGTGCCGGGAATATCTGAAATACGGCTCCACCTATATCGACGGCGCTTCCGGAGAGTCCCACTCCTATCATGCCTGTGCCGTCACCCCGGTCGTCCAGGTTTATCTGAAAGCTACCCCGGTCGGTATCCACGCTCAGGGGCTGACCAGGAATCGTTGCAGCCATAAGGGACCGGAAGCTCTCAAGGTCGGCGGCTGGCGTCCCGTTGAGCCCTGTTATCAAGAACCGCTCCGGCATTTTGGCCAGTCTCGCTGGGGAGCCGTCGAAGGTGGATATCACCATGACACCCCTGGCAGGAGATCCGCTGATGTTCAGCTCAAGGGCGGTCCCATCTCCCTCGCGAATCACCCGAACCGCAGAGGAGCCGGATCGGACCAGGCTGCTGTAGAACTCATCCAGGCTGCCAAAGCCGGAGACTATCATCCCCTTCTCAAAGCCTTCAGCCTGTGCTTGGCTGCCTTCCTCCACATCTGCAACAACAACGCTATCCACAGGGGCGATTGCAGAGAGGACCGGGCCGAAGAACAGGAAGAGGGCAAGCGCAGCGATTGCGAAGTTGGCTATCACCCCAGCCGAGAGTATGCGGATGCGTGCAGCTCTGCTCGCCACTGCTGGCTTATTCTTGCTGCCGAACAGCTCCTCATCATCAGGCTCAACAAAGGCGCCCAGAGGAAATAGCAGGAATATCGCCCCCATGGATCTGACCCGCACCCCCTCCACCCTACACAGCACCCCGTGGGCGAATTCGTGCACAACAATGGTCACAGCCAGCGCGATCCATCCCCATACCAGTGGGATGTACTGGTTGACACCAGGTATCAGCAGTATGTTACGGGGGGCGTTGTAATCTCCAGGCTCAGGCGGCATGAGGATCATCATGTAATTAATGAGGAGCAACAATGCCAGGAAATAGAACATACCGGCAACGACTAGAGGCACGCCTGCCGTTGCCAGCGGCCTCCAGAGACGGCCGAAGCGGGCCAGCCGATTCAGCATGGCCAGGCCCCTGGTTGTCCTGACGAATATGACCGGGCCCCAGGAGGTGATGCCCCTCTTGCCCAGATATTCGCTGCCATCCACCATTATGCCTATCATCAGAAGGATCGCCAAGAGGCCACCTAAGAAGATGAACCAGTCCTCTGCAACCCACATCAGTTCCAAGAACAACAACCTCTGAAATACCAGATCAAAACAGACGGCAGTGCTGCGTCATATGCCCGGATCCTCTAGAACATGATCCTACAGCACGTCGGGCTTTCCTTCCAGCTCCGCTATGGCCATCTCGCGGTGCTTCTTTTCCAGGAAGCTGTATACGTTTCCGTGGGGTGCTCCGTCAAGCAGCATCTCGATTGCCGCCCGCACTACCCTGATCTGTTCCGGCTGGCCGATGATGGCCACTGTTTTTCCATAGACAGAAATGCGCGAGCCGCTCAGCTCCTCCATGAGCTCCCTGGTCTTCCCGTCCTTTCCTATGATGCGGCCTTTGACGCGTGCCATATCGTTCTTGGTAGCCACCAGCTTGGATAGGTCCAGCAGATCGAGCATCAGCATCTCATCCTCCAGCAGAGGAAGTGCCCTTTCCGGAGAGAAACCCCTTCCAACGGCCTTTACGAACTCCATGGCCTTCATGGCAGCCAGGGCGTCGCCCTGGGGATCGACGGTCACTGAGCCGCTCTCGCTATCCACATCAAGAGCTATGCCGCAGCGCTCCTCCAGCATATTCTTGGTCTCTCCGTCAGGTCCGATAAGTGCTCCGATTCTGTCGCTGGGAATCTTTATGTGCATAATCTATTGCCTTCCTCGATTCACGATTGGATTATTGGTTCTTCTCTCTTTTGCCCAAAATTGCGGCACGGATCTCATCAAGATCAAAAAGACTGCCCACCAGTTTTCGGCGCAGTGCATCTTAGCCCTGCCCGTTCGCTGGAGCTTCCTCGTCTTTCGCCTGCGGCTTCAGCCTGGCCATGACCTCTTCAATGCTGCCTATACCGTAGCGGCTCTGGAAGAACCGGACGAGATTGGACACATCTCGGCGCAGAAAGCTCCTGGCCATTGGATGGTCAAGGGTAACTGATTGAGCCATATCTATTATAACAGGATGGCCAGGGTAAAGGACATTGAACTCGCTCAGATCGGCATGGACCAGTGCGGCTCGCCTGTAAAGCGTCGCAATCGCGTCGGCCAGCCATTCAAAAGCACGCCTGGCTTCTTCGGAATCCAACTGGACGTCACGAAGCAGGGGTGCCGGCTGGTCTTCCTGGCCGATGAACTCAAGGACTATTATGTTCTCTCGAACCACAAACGGATGCGGTACCCGAATCCCTGCCTCCTCCGCTCGAAGCAGGTTTCTATACTCCTTCCTGGTCCAGGCGTTGATGAGGCTGCGGCGGTCGCCTTTGGTATTGCCGAAGCGGGGGTCTCCCCTAAGGTAATCCTGCATGGACCGGAATTCAGTGGTTGCCACGCGGTATATCTTCAAGGCCACCAGATCCCCGCCCTTGCCCAGGGCTGAGAAGATGTTTGCCTCTTTGCCGGTACTCACCGGGCCGCCCAGGGCTTGGAGATAGCCCTTCTTGGCCAGGTAATACAGGTTCATCAAGGTGCGGGTATCAAAAACGTCGTCTTTGACCTTGAGATCGTCGGAGTCCTTCAACCGCTTTCGGAAGAGGTCGATCCGCGAATCAAGTTCCTGCTCCCGCTTATCCGATCTTCGCATCACTGGTCAGCTTTAAGGAGATGCCTTTAGGAATCCCTTCCGCTGCAACCAGTCCACCTGAGGACCAGTATACCGCCAGATAACGTCGGCCTTGTCATTCTGGAAGTCCCAGGGGACCACTATGACCACATCACCCTCACGAATCCAGATACGCTTCTTCATCTTGCCGGGAATTCTGGCCATTCTGGTCTGGCCGTCCAGACAGCGAACCCTGATGCGGTTGGAGCCCAGCAGGCTCTCCACGTAGCCGAAAAGCTCGCGGTCCTGCTTGCGGGGTACACGTACCCTGGTTATGACCTCTTCTGTTCCGGCCCTGTTGCCACCTCTATTATACAGTATATCACCTCGATCATCGAGAGATCGTTATTCGAGAGTTCGATAATTGAGAACTCCATCATAGGGAAAGGATCGACGCAAAAGTCGATGCCACTTCAACCTATGGAATAACCTCCACCTCTTATTTAAACTCGCCTGTAAAACCCAGGAGTATGGGAGATCGGGTATCTGCGTCCTCTCTAAAGGCAAAGGGAATCTTTCGAAGAATTGGCATGACTCCCTCAGGAGAGGCAGCCAGGCAGTTGATGAGACTGATGGGCCCGACGCGATTCGAACGCGTGATCCCCGCCGTGTGAAGGCGATGTCATAACCAACTAGACCACAGGCCCTCAGCCCATCCCGTATTACGATCAATTATTAGTATCTTGCCCTCAGATTTAGGGAGGCCTTCGTGACAGTGGCGCAATCCTTGTGATAGTATGAAGTTCCACGCTTAGTCAACCTCTCGAATCAATCCATGGCAAAAGTCCATTGACTAAGAGATCCAGCACGTTCATTCGCGATTCTGGCGATCCCCGGATCTTTTGGAAAGACAGACTTTCCCCCCTTAAAAGGTACTCGGCAACTGGAGCTTAACCGATGGATAGAAAGGCCTGGCACGATATGGGCGGAGGGCCCGGATCTCACGCTCTGGACTTTGGATGTGGACCAGACCCACTCAGTTCAACAGAGATTTCTGATGCATCCTTTTCGCAAGGCCCGCTCATCACACAAGCCGCGAGTCGCACTCATTGCAGCGGCGATCAGACGAACGCTCATTCTCAAAAATGCATAGAGGCGATCTTGCTTGGGTGAATATCTTTTATATACCAATCTTTAAGTACCGATCTGCGAAGTACCCAGAGAGGTTCTCAAGACTTGATCCCCCGACCGGCGATCCAGGCAGCGTATCTGCTATATGAGAGACTGCTGCAGCGACATGTATCCGGCAATCTGCTCGTCAGCCATGTGGCAGTCATCCAGGATGGAAATCGCCGCTTTGCACGCCATCAGGGGCTGCCGGTCAGGGACGGCCACCGCCAGGGGGCCCGAATAACTGAGAAGATATCGGACTGGTGCCTGGAGCTGGGAATCAAGCACCTGACAGTGTATGCATTTTCAACCGAGAACTTCGCCCGCCAGGATGACGAGAAGGAGTACCTATTCGACCTGATCTCCGAGAAGTTGAGGGAGATGGCCGTATCAGAGAAGACCCATCGCAATCGAGTAAGGGTGAGGGCCATCGGCCGGATAGAGATGCTGCCAGAGAAGGTTCAAGCGGCAATACGGGAGGCTGAGGATGCTACATTGGGCTATGATGGGCTGTATTTCAACCTCGCCCTGGCCTATGGAGGACAGTGCGAGCTTGCCGATGCCGCCCGCAATCTGGCCAGGCTGGTCCAGACCGGGAAGATCCGGGCAGACCAGGTGGAAGAGGAGACCATCGGCCGCTATCTGTATCCCCATGGAGATGCTCCGGTGCCCAAAGTTGACCTGATCATCCGTACGGGAGGCGAGGCCAGGACATCCAACTTCCTGCCATGGCAGGCCAACGGAAATGAATGTGCCGCCTACTTCTGCGCGCCACTTTGGCCGGAGTTCCGCAAGATAGACTTCCTGCGGGCTCTGCGGACATCCCAGTCCCGCATGGCATCCAAATCAACAGGCTTATAACTAAGAAGGAATTCATGAGTGCTCGTTGTCCCGATGGGGTAGTGGACATCCCGGAGGCCTGCGGAGATCAATGCGCAGATAGCCTTCAACCCGGGTTCGAATCCCGGTCGGGACGTTGATTTACGGGTGACGATCGCCAAAGGGCGATATCGCCCAATAGGCAGCGTTCGGTCGTCTCCTTATATCGCAAAGGTGACCTTGGGAGCCCTGGCGAAAGAAAGCGCTCAAAAGGCATTTCATGCTTTTTTGCCCCCCCTCATGCTATCCTGGACTCTTCCTTTGAAAATGCGCCTTGCCCATGGCCACGTAGCCAACGAAACCCGATCGTTTCTCCAGCCACTGGCCGCCGGTCGGGATTCATGAGATAAATCAATCATGTTTATATGTTGTAGTTTCCCATGTCTCTGCCGGAGAGAAATACATGAGAGGGATCGACAGAGCCCACATCAGCTGTCTCGTCGTCCTGATCCTGGCATGTGTCGGCGGCTCGTTGAGCCAATCGGACAGGATTGTGGGGCCGTGGGGATTGAGGGGAGATCTGCCAATAGCAGGCGATTTCGATAGGGATTCGATAAAGGATGACGTGGGGGTTTTCAGGCCTTCGGAAAGGACCTGGTACTTTGATTACGACGCAGATGGAACCACAGATAGAAGCGTGGGACCATGGGGCATCCTGGAAGATCACCCTCTTGCTGGTGATTTCAATAGCGATGGTTATTCTGATGATATAGCGGTATTCAGGCATTCGGATAGGATCTGGTACTTCGACTACAGCGCAGATGGAACTACAGATAGAAGAATCGGGCCGTGGGGTGTCGTGGATGATCTTCCGCTAGCTGGTGATCTTGACCAAGATCGATATTATGACGATATAGGCGTCTTCAGGCCATCCCAGACACGATGGTTCTTTGATTTTAATGCGAACGGCAATACCGATGAAGAGATTGCCCATTGGGGATGGTCAGGAGACATCCCGATACCAAATGCAGCCGATTTCGAAGGTGATTACGCAGGATATGAGGACGGCATAGGCGTATTTCGGCCCTCAGTGAAGCGATGGTTCTTTGATTTCGATTCAAACGGGAATACCGATCACGATATTACCTGGGGCTGGTCAGGAGATCTGCCAATAGCAGGCGACTTCGACCAGGATGGATGGAACAACGATATCGGGGTGTTCAGGCCATCGGAACGGAAATGGTACTACAAGTACTTCCACCTGGGAAAAGGGCTGCCCGGAATGACTGGAGGAGGACCTACCGGATCGGTGAATGCTTGAATGCAGCAAATCAAAGGATATCACTACATATGAGATCCAGGTCTCCAAATCGATCCGCCCGATAACAAGGATCTGTCTGCGTGGCTTTCACCGCAGCCCAAGCTCCCGCGCATTCTGGGAGTCTCTTTGGAGGACGGAAAAGGATTCAGCATTCAAATTGGCAAAATCCCGTACCCATCGATAGAACAAGATCTACAGCTCGAATCCCGGCTCTTCAGAGACCAACCTCAATAACTCCTCTGCGGCGTCCTCCTCCCTATTGCTGCCCTGCAGGGCCAGCCAGATGCTTCCCTCCGCCCCGCGGACGCCGCCTGCTGCGATAAGATTAGCATCGGCGCCTGTCAGGAGTCTAATAGCATCGACCTTTCTGAAGACCTGACCTGGGATTGGCAGAAAACGCGGGCCTTCGGCTCCAGGCGCATTCAGCTTCATTGCCAATTGGTTCAGATCTCCCGTGATCCACTTCTCCAATCCGACGGGCAGTATCAGACGCACCCGCCGACCCGCCACAGCTTGCAGAATCGCGCTGGTCGTCCCACCTCTAGGGTGGCCAACGAGAATCGCGGCCTGACCTCTGCGCAGGTCAAGGGCGTTTGCTCCTTTCAGAATTACATCGCCTTCCTTCAGGTCGTCGACCACGTCGAATATTGTCTTACCCCTCTGCCATACGCCGTTGGATATTATCACGTCGCCCGGAAATCCGCACTGGTCGGCCAGGCGGCCGTCATCCGTAGTCTTATGCCAGGCCGGGAGGATTATTCCTCGGAAGAATCGCTTGCGAGAAAAGCCGCCCGCCTGGCCGATTTCTCTTAGGATCTCTTCCGCCACATAGCCGTTGGTGGTTCCGGCCACGATTGCCAGGCATGATGGTTGGTTGGTAGCTACCGGCTCACTGGTGGAAATGGAGATTATCCAGGTCTTCGTCTCTCCATCTATGCAGGGCTGCGGCCTGGACCGGGCAGTTGTGCAGGCTTTTTAGAGGAATTGGCCCTGGATCGAGGATTTGAGGCGGTGGAGCTGAGCCTATCTCTCCTTTACAGAGGATCTCATGAGTTGTTGGGCTACTGAATCCCCCGCGACTGCGCAATTTATGCAGGACTGTTTCGAGGGCAAATAAGCCGTTTGTCCGGAAAGTCCTGAAAAGCCATAGTCGATAGGCATTGTACCCGACCTGATGCGTCTTCGATGGGGATATAATCCCCAATATTGATCCAGCGATATTGAACAACCATCCTATCCCAAAAGGCTGGGTATCATGATCCCCATGCTGAGTGGCGACTGCAGGACAGTCCGCCGCATGTATATATATGGGCTTGAGCAGATGTCAGGATCGATTTTGTGCGTTGTGAGTAAATATGGTGCTCGATAGCTTGGGAGGGTCCCTTCGGGACGCGTTGAAGAAGATCGCCTCGGCCAGCCGGCTGGATAAGACCCTGGTGGACGAGACGGTCCGGGAGATCCAGAGGGCGCTTCTCTCGGCAGACGTTAACGTAAAGCTGGTCATGAACATCTCCAATCGCATCAGGGATAGGGCCTTGAGCGAGAAGCCGCCAGCCGGGATGAACCCGCGAGAACACGTCATCAACATCGTCTACCAGGAGCTGATTAACCTGGTGGGCAGAAGCTCCGATGTCGCCTTAAAAAAGCAGACAATAATGCTCATTGGGCTGCAGGGCAGCGGCAAGACCACCACAGCTGCCAAGCTGGCCACATTTTTCCAGCGAAAAGGCCTGCGCACTGCGGTCATATGCGCCGACACCTTCCGGGCTGGGGCTTACGACCAGCTTAAAGCCCTATGCGAGAGGCAGGGCATTTTCTTCTACGGGGATAAGGGCAATCCCGACGCACCGTCCGTGGCCAGGATCGGGCTTGAGGCTGCCAAGCGCTACGACGTGAAGATCGTGGACACGGCAGGAAGGCACGCCCTGGAGTCCGACCTTATACAGGAGATGAAGGACATCCATGCGGTTGTCAATGCCGATCACAAGCTGCTTGTGATGGACGCAGCCTTAGGACAGCAGGCCAGCGAGCAGGCCCGGGCTTTCAACGAGGCTGTCGGCATAACCGGGGTGATTATAACCAAGCTTGACGGCACTGCTAAAGGCGGCGGCGCCATGTCGGCAGTGGCAGAGACCAAGTCCTCGGTTGCCTTCATCGGGGTAGGGGAGACGCCCAACGACCTGGAACGCTTCGAGGCCGATCGCTTCATCTCCCGCCTGCTGGGCATGGGAGACGTCAAGACCCTGATAGAGCGGGCTCAGGAGGTCAAGATCGAGGAAGAGGTGGACCTCGAGTCCATGATGAGGGGCAAGTTCACCCTCAAAGATATGTATCATCAGATGGAGGCGATGAACAAGATGGGGCCCTTGAAGCAGATCATGCAGATGTTGCCCATGGGCGGCCTCGGCCTGGAGCTGTCGGACAAAGAGTATCAGGTGACGAAGGACAGGCTGGATAAGTACAAGGTCATCATGGACTCGATGACCGATCAGGAGCTTGAGGACCCAAAGATAATCACTGCCGCCCGGATCAAGAGGATATCGCTTGGAAGTGGAACAAAACCGGAGCTCGTAAAAGAGCTTCTCAAGTCCCACCAGGCCATGCAAAAAGCTATCAAAGGTATGAGAGGGGGCATGGGCAAGATGAATATGAAGCGCCTCATGAAGAAGTTCGGCCAGCCGAAAGCCTGAAAGCAAGAGCCCGAAAGGCAGTTTTTCGCAAATTGCGGCCTCTCTTGAAAAAGCCTGATGGGAGGATCGGGCCGGTCTCTGGCGCTCCTTTCGATCCGCCATCCGCACGGCATCGCACGTCCCTTGAAAGGAGCGCAGATCCAACAGTCGCTATCGATCCGATCAGGCCATCGAAAAAAGTATCGAGGAGGGATCAGGCCGGCATGACAGCCCCGGCCCAGGAATCCCCAAATTGGCTGTAAGCTGTATAGCTTCCGGCAACCGGCTCTTTTAGCCCGAGATCCAGGGAGTAAAGGCTGTCTGAGGAGACCAGACGCAGCGTCAAGACCTCCCCGCTGACTTCCCCAACTGCTGAAACGGGATCGACCACCTCTCCGGTCTTGAGCGAGCCGTGGCCAAAGACCGTCCCGCCGCTCTGGTACAGCTCCAGATCCAGGCTGCGTGTGGATGGCCCTGTCATCTGCAGCGCCCAGCTGCCGGAGACTGCCCGCAAGGACGGGGCCGACACTGGCTGCTCTGATGGTGGGGGACTTGTGACGGATTCCCCGGCATCAGCCGAGCCGTTCCCAGTTGCATTCGCATCCTCGTCCTCATCTGTACCCAGATTCCAGGCCTTTCTGGAGCTCCTTGGGTCAGGAGCGAAGCGGGTATCGTAGACAGGGGAGACCTCACCCCGGGAAGTGGAGATGTACTTGTCCACATCGCTCTGGGCAGAGACGTGGAGGCTGACGGCGAAACATGCAAGTATTGCCAGGGAGATGAGGGGGATTGCGACTCGAAGATCGATTTTCATAGTTTCAACCACCGCTATGTTATGCGAGATTCTGATTGGCCGATAAGCTTTATCGACGGAAAAGGATTATGGGATCTATAAAAAATCCCCAATCGTCGATATCTAGTAGCCAAAACCGCTGATCTCGTCACGGACTATGACACCGGACTGGCCGTACAGGGTGAAATCCCCGCTGGCCTCCTGGTCCTCCACGGTCAGATTGAGCAGGTAAAGGCTGGCTCCGGTCAGGTCCATCAGGTAAAGTGTGGCGTTTTGCCCTTGTACCGAACCAGAAGCAACCAGCTCCTGAGTGTAGTTTACCTGGGTCAGAGAACCCGTCCCAAACACAACCGAATCAACCTGGAATAAGGAAAGATCCACCGTCACCTCATCCGGCAGAAGCACAGACCAGTTCCCAGCCAGGCTGGCCATCTCGCCCGTCCCTTTGGCCAAGGACGCTTCCTGAGAAGATGTGGCGTTCTTCACCTCTTTGACAGTGCTCTTTACTACCGGCTCTTCGGCAGAATCGTTGGCCTGAAACGATGCCACAACCGGAACACCAGTGCCAAGCGGCATGGGAGTCGCTGGCGTGGATGTCTGAGCACCGACACCCACTCCAGGGGTCATGCCGGTCTTGCCTACGGTGAATATGGAAGCATCATCGAGGTTCGAAGCCATCGATCCTTCATCTTCAGATGCTACAAGAGGCAGGCCTGCAAAGGCAAGCGCCGTGATCATAACGAGAAACATAAGTCTCATGAATCGTTCACCTGAAGGTGAAGATGGACCCACGGATATAAAGGCCTTGGCCTGGCAGACCTCCTCGCTCGATAATCGAACCTGCAGGGCGATGAGCGCAATTGGACATGTGTCCTGAGGATTGAATGGAAAATTAAAAAAATAAGGGAAAGACGCGTCCAGCTCTTTTAGCTCAGGGTCCTGGCAACGTCCTTCTCGCCTATCACACGTCCCTGCAGAGGTACTCCGCCGGCGCTGCTATAGGCATCGAAATTTCCGTCGGTGCGGTTGTCGCTAATCGGAAGACGCATCTGGAAGAGCGTCAGTTGGGGATAGCTCACCACGGCCAGGCTCATGGTGCCCTCGGTGATCGCTCCGTTGGCGGTTATCAGCTGGTTTGATCCTTCTACCGGCATTGTGCCGGCTCCAAAGACTATTGTGCCGATCTGTGTCAGGGTGAGCCGCATGCTGCCCACGATCTTATCATTGAGGTTTCGCAGCTCCATAGACCAGTTGCCTCGCACGTCGTACATGCTATAGGCGGTTGCGCTGCCGGTAGCGCCACCGGTCTTGGCAAGGTACTCCCCTGTATGCTCGGTGCTTGATATATCCATCCAGCCCAGGTTCTCACCAAGGACATCCCCTGGCTTGGTTATGGTTGTAGCGGTCTTCTGGGCCAGGCCAGAGCTGACCAGGAAAGCAACCAATATCAGGGTAAACAGTGTTAGCTTAAGTCTCATCATCTGAACCTCCGTTTGTCGCCAATTCAAATAGGGGGCAATGCCACCCATGAAGCATCTCCGGAAGGCAGCTTAAATCTTTTGGCAGGGATCGGACTTTGCCCGCCCGCAAAAAAATGATCTATTCCCGCTCATCATGCATCCCAGCCAGGATGCTGGAGTGATCCTGCCGGAAGGCCTGATCCTTCATCAGGCAGGCGCACTTTGCTGAGAAACATCGATAGCGGCTCATCTTCCTCCAGATATCGGCCAGGCTCTGCTTCCGGACGTTTCCGAAGCTCAAAGGAAGGTAGGCACAGGGCAGAGCCTCTCCGGATGCATCAACATGAATCCATCGCCTGCCGGCGAAGCATCCGAACATCTCCGGAGACAACAAATAGGGAAGCGCAGTCACCCTTGGACCCTCGACGTTGGCGTTCTTGCTGCGATGAAACGCCTTCAACCGGGATATATCGCCTTTGGAGAGGGTCTCGTCCAGATGGTCGCACCAACGTCCTACTGCCACGATCTCATAGAATGAGAGCTCGTGAACACCCATCCTGCAGGCCAGGGAGTAAGCCTCCTCCAGCTGGTCGATGTTGTGAGGGGAGACCACCATGAACAGGTCGGTCAAAATCCCGGCCTTCAATGCAGACTCTGCCCCTGCCAGGGCATCGGCGAATGCGCCTTCTCGTCCGCGGAATTTGTCATGCTGCTGGGCCAGCGGGCTATCGATGCTGATCCTAACCGCGTATATCCCGGCAGCCTTCAGGCAGCGTGCACGATCGGGAGTAAGGCCGTATCCGCTGGAGAAACTCGTGGCAACCGCACGGCTGTCAACCGAGGCCACCAGATCCGGCAGATCGTGCCGCAGCATGGGCTCGCCACCGTCGAAGGTTATCAGATAGCTGCCCAGCTGCAGAGCCTCGTTCACCACACGGCGCACCGTCTCGGATGGAAGAACTTCGCCGCCGCGGGATGGCGCAGCGCAATGAAGGCAGCGGTTGGGGCAAGCCCTGACCACGGCTATGGAGAACTGATCCGGAACGCGCCGACGCAATATCGCCCCGATCTGCGAGGAGATCATGCGGTCGAAGGCAGGGCTGGGCGCGGGAGGGATCCAGGTCGAGAAGATGGTCTGCTGGCCTGAGGATATGGGCTTTTCGTCGGCAAACACCCTGTTGATGAGATCGATCACCGGCGATGCCAGGACCGCCAATGGACCGCTTGGGACCAGTCGTATTCGTCCCCCATCGCTGCGAAGGTCCACGCTCAGCACAGAGGTCTCTGCAATGGGCATTTATTCACCGGGCGCCTTGTCATCACATCGAGAATCAACATCAATCGGTCCTTCATAGCCTGATCGCCCCCGGACTCCGACAGAGCTTTGCCGGCAGCGGTTGAATGCTCCTGTACCAGCCTGGAGCAGACATCCCATGCATCCTGGGCGGACCCTTTCTCCATATGCAGGCGTGGAAGCGTGACCGAACTCTTTACCGACCTCTTCTTCTGGTCCACTCCAAAGACCTCCCCCAAATCATCCATTATCTGATAGGCCAGACCCAGGTTGCGGCCGTAGCTCTCTAATAGAGCCTGATCTCGAGATGACGCTCCACCAATCATACATCCCAGGCTGGCGGAGCTGGCGAAGAGGGATGCGGTCTTGCCAAAGACGCATTGATAATACTCCTCGACCGAGGATATGCGGGAGAGGTCCAGCATCTCGCCTTCTGCCATGTTCATGCAGGCACGGGCAAATCCCTGAATTACGGGGCGACCGTAAGCGGAGATGAGATCGATAGACCGGGAGATCAGATAATCGCCACCCAGTAGGGCAGCATCAATGCCGTACCTTCTAACAGCGCTGGGAGCTCCTCGCCTCTCCACACCTCCGTCCAGGATGTCGTCATGGACGAGGGAGGCTGCATGGACCAGCTCAATGGCCAGCGCGGCATCAAGGGCTCTGCCTGGCGGGCAGCCAAATGCCCTGGCTGATACGAGGAGTATGAGAGGTCGAACTCTCTTGCCTGGAGAGGAGAGAACGTAATCCACCATCTCCCCCATGTCGGGACGCAGACACTCTCCGCCAAGAGACTTCAGGCCGTCCTCTATCAGCTTGAGCTCTTCCCAGTCTGAGAACATCAGCTGTGGGTTATGCAGGAGGCATTAAAGCTTTTGCTTTGGATCAAGTGCTGCAGCTGTTCTTTATATTATATTTTAGCTGGCCAGCTATGCAGGACGAAAATGCAGAAAAGTCGAGCCGCACCGGTAGATCAGGCCGTCTTGGCTGCAGTCCGTCGTGACGGAGAGGCAGCAAGGAGATCTGCCACGCCTGACCATACGCGACAAGCGAGAGTTGCTTTATCAGGAGGCACCATGGAACCCGTAATGGCCTCATTGAGAAGGCGGATCGCGCAGAGGCGCTTTGATCCGACAGATGAAGTGGCGCCTGAAAGCAGCCGGCAGCTATTGCTGGGATGGGGCAAGACACCCCAGCCGCAGCAATCCAAAGAAGGCCGATATCACACTAACATGGCCTCTATGATGGCCTGGCAAAAGGCAGGCAGATCTGCAGGAGAGCGGGATGTGATGATATTGCCGTCAACCACCACCTCTGCATCTACCCATTCCGCTCCTGCATTCACCAGGTCGTCTTTTATGGAGAAGAACGAGGTCAGCCTCCTCCCCTTGACAACGTCGGCTGATATCAGAACCCAGCCAGCATGGCATATCGCGGCTACCACACGCCCGTCCATCGCCATTCCTCTCACGAACTCCAGCGTGGTCGAACAACGGCGCAACAGATCCGGCGCATAGCCGCCGGGTATGACGACTGCATCGAAACCGGACGATTGGGCCTTTTTGGCCCTCATATCAAGAATGGCAGGATAGCCGTGTTTGCTCTTCACCTCGTTTGCCCCAAAGCCCGGCCCTACCAGAAACACCTCGGCTCCAGCCTCCTTGAGCCGGTAGTAAGGATACCATAGCTCCATATCCTCATACATATCTGCGGCCAGGACCGCCACCCTCTTTCCCTTGAGATCCATCGACATTGATCCTCCAAAAAGACCGGATTTTCGCAGGTCCGCTTTGACCATATCCAGCGTCTCCCTTAATGAACCATCTCCTTTAGAGACGTCATCTCAAAAGACTAAGACGTCATCTCAAAAGACTAAAGACGTCATCTCAAAAGACTAAAGACATCATCTCAAAAGACTAAAGACGTCATCTCAAAAACCTAAAGACGTCATCTCAAAAGACTAAAGACGTCCTCTCAAAAACCTAAAGACGTCATCTCAAAAACCTAAAGACGTCATCTCAAAAACCTAAAGACGTCATCTCAAAAACCTAAAGACGTCATCTCAAAAACCTAAAGACGTCATCTCAAAAACCTAAAGACATCATCTCAAAAACCTAAAGACGTCCTCTCAAAAGCCAAAGACACCCTCTCAAAGGTGCGCCTTTAAGGGAAGACCGGCTCCTCTGTAAAACGTCTCCATTTGAAGCAGTCGAGCAGCATGATTTTTATAGGTCACAGAAGCCTGCGACACTCCACCTTCATGCAGTTGCCAACAACAACGTTGAATCCTTCGTTGGATAATGCCTCTGCAACATCCATATTCTCCGTTCCCGGCTGAAACCAGACAGTCTTTGCCCCTTTGGACCGCACCTCTTCAGCCACCTGGTCAGCGGCTGAAGGGCGTCGAAAGACATCGACTATATCGATTTCGTAGGGGACTTCCTGCAGGGTTGCATAGACTCGCTCCCCCAAGACCTCCTGGCCCTCACAGTTTGGATTCACAAAGCACATGGAAAAACCGTAGCTTTTGACCACGAGCGGAACGAAGAAGCTGGGGCGATAGGGATCGGTGGACGCGCCGATCACCGCCACTGTGCGGGAATTCTGGAGTATCTTCCGGATCTCCTCGTCGCTTCTGATAAACGGCATCATCTCGCCCCCGGCTGCTGGCGGACAACCGAACTCCAGGCAGCCATGCCGCCCAGGACCACCAACAGATCGCTCCAGCCTCGCCTCTTCAGCAAGGAGGCCGCCACCATCGAACGCATTCCACTGCCGCAGAATATATAGACGGGCCGGTCTCTTGGCACTTTATCGAGCCGCTGCTGGAGCAATGTGATGTGAATATGATTTGCGCCGGAGAAGGGGGCCTTTTTCACCTCCTCCGCAGACCTGACGTCGAGGATCCAGGGATGCTCTCCTCCTGCAAGAATGCGGTCCAGATCCTTTACTGAGATCATTGGGATGGAGTGGCTATCATGCCCGGCCATGTGCCAGGCAAGCATCCCTCCAGATAGGAATCCGCGCACATTGTCAAATCCTTGTCTGACCAGGACCCGCACAGCCGCCTCAGCCCCTCCATCAGCTACAAGAAGGATGGGTGTATCATAAGACAGGTACCAGCCGGCCAGGCTGGCAAGACCCGCCTGCCAGATGAACTGGGAACCGGGAATATGAGCAGCCCCGTAATCGGTCTCAGACCGCAAGTCCAGTACGACGGATCCGGACATCGACTCCTGGAAATCCTTTGGCGAGAGCGGGATAGGGAAAGGAAGATTGGGCACTCTCACGCCCTCCAGATTGAGCTCTTCCATATGTCGGAAGTATGGCGGACGCTCCTGGGCCATCGCCCCTGCGGCCACGAACTCATCCCGGCCGACCTGCAGGCGGGGATTGAGAAGCCTCTCAATGCCGGCGCTGGTCCAGGGCCGGTCCGCAATCGCAGCTCCGCACACCGAGCCAGCCCCATGGGCCGGATAGATCAGAATCCCATCCCCAAGCGATAGGATGCGTTCGAAGATGCTGTGATAAAGCTGCCTGCCCAGATCATCTGCCCGGTCCGGTCCCAGGAGATCCACTCTGCCGACATCGCCGGCGAATAGGGCATCTCCAGTGAATACTGCCCAGGGAGCGCCAGACACCTCCCGCAGCAGGTAGCTCAGCGATCCAGGTGTGTGGCCTGGGGTGTCCAGTGCTTCCAGAGTGTAGCGTCCCACTCCCCACCTCTGGCCTGGCGATGCCGACTGGCCATAGCGGTAAGGCAGGTCGGAATCTGCATGCCAGATGCGTGCCCCGGTCCGGCTGGCCAGCTCAGCCGATCCGATCAGGTAGTCCTCGTTTCGGTGAGTCTCCAGGATATCGGTTATCCTCATCCCCTGATCCATGGACAAACCGATGTATATATCGACATCCAGGCGAGGATCTATGACAACGGCATGACCAGCATCTCCCAGCAGGTAAGAGTAATGGGAGAGACCTTCTGACTCTATCCTCTGGATGAGCATGAGAACCTACCTGGGGGACGGCCCGGTCACTGTCGGATTATCGGGATACGACGACCACTCGGTGAACGACCCCTCGTAGATCTTCACCTTAGGGTGTCCGAGGTACCACTTGAAGAATACGAACTCGTTGGTGGCTTCCCGTCCAGTCCCGCAGTAGACTATCACCGTCTTATCCGACCGAAGAGGGAAACGGCCAAGTATTGCCTGGTAATCCGAATCCGCCCTCATCAGCCGGGAGTTCTTATCGTCCATCAGGCTTCTCCACGGCAGGCTGTGGGCTCCCGGAATGTGGCCGGGCTTGATCCACATGGCCTGACCTTCATAAGAGGGAGTGGGGCGGGCATCGAAAAGGATTGTGTCCTCACGGTCCTTCAAATCCAGGAAATCCTCATACTCCACGAAATATTCACGGCGCAGGATTACGGGGAAGTCCGACACCTCAGTTCTCGGGAAGACCTTTGTAAGCTTCTTCCTGGCACCCAGCCAGCCCTCGATCCCCCCGTCCAGCAGTAGGATCCGTTCGTGGCCGAACCGCGCGAGTGCGTATGCCACCATGGTCTGCTCGAGGCCATCCCCAAGTCCCGCCGCACACTTGCTGTAAGGGCCGGCACCGGTATAGACCAATACCTTGCGATCGGGCTGGAGGCCCAGCCGGCTGAACAGGCCCTGGGCGGTCTGTGGCGAGACGAATACGGCCGGCTGGCCTCCGCGGTTCACCCGCAAAAGCCCCTCGTTCATGTAGATCGCGCCGGGGATATGGCCCATGATGTAATCGTGGACATTTGGCTGGATGTCCAGTATCATCAGGTCGTCATCCTTCAAGTGCTGGTCCAGCCAATCCGGCGAGACCCATTTTACCAGGCTTTTGCCTGGGGGATACGGATAGGTCCTGCTCATAACGGAAGACTCCTGCAACCTCCGATGGTCCTGCGGCCCGAGGTCATGAGAAATGATAATTTATGATGGAATGGATCGCATATCTAATTTTCGAGGAAGGATGCAAAAAGGCAAGGGTCCATACCGGTGGACCATGCCCTGTCAAATGCTGAAGGATGAGTCCGACCAAGAAAGCCGATTGTCCATGCGGCCATTGGAAGCGTCTTTTTCCGCAGAGCATGCTCTTCTGCGAGTTTGGATGACCTCTCGCCCAAGTCGTGGTGCAAGAGCGGCGCAAAATTTCATAGGATGAAATTGACAATTGGCCTCAAGGCTGTGCCTGATGAAGGATAGTGAGATGAGACAGATCGAAGAGAAAGAGCGAGGCATCGATATCCCCGGATGCATAAGACGCCTCACCAATTTCGAGCGGTACCTGCTATGGAGCGCAGAGAACAACATGGCTGCAGTCGCCCGCATCCTTGGTAATGTCCAGGCCGATGACCTCAAGGTGGCGATAGACACGGCAGGCGAAGTGCACCCCCTCATGCGCGCCAGGGCGGTTATCGATGAGAATCACGACGTCTGGTTCTCTACAGATCATGCCCTAGAAGCGAGGTTGCGCACTGTGCAGAGAACCTCCGAAGAACAGTGGTTTCTCGAGGTTGTGCAGGAGTACTCTGTGCCTTTTGAACCTAGCAGCGGCCCGTTGATAAGGTTCGTCCTCGTGCATTCCGAGGAGGTCTCAGAGCTTATCGCGTTTTGCCAGCACAGCATCTGCGACGGGATATCCCTGGCAAACCTCATCCGCGACATCCTGGCCATCTATGCCGATCCGGCTGCAATCAGACAGGCCGCGTTTCCACCTGCAATTACCGATTACCGAAATGCAGATGTCGTCTCATCTTCGAGATCCATGGATAACGCTGCCATCGATAATTGCAACAGGCAATGGCGAGCGAGCCCGCATTACTTCACCCAGGAAGATTTCTGCAGCATCTACGCCGCCCTGGCCAGGAGAGTCAGGCATAGGATAGTGATCCTTCAGCTTGAGCCGCAGGAGACACAAGAACTGATTGAAATGTGCCGGCAAAACGGCGCGTCGGTGACCTCCGCATTGACGGCGGCATTCCTGGCCGCGTACAAGGATATCAGAGGCCAGCTCGCCGAGAACAGGAGGACCGTTCAGGTGCCATTTGATTTGCGCAGGCGTCTTGGGGCCTCCGGAGATTTCCTGGGTTTCTTCGTTGGGGCATTCAAATTCCCGTTTGATTACGATCCGAAGAGATCCTTCTGGGATAATGCTCATGATCTGCACGAGATAATCCGGCAGAGAGCTGAGACGCTTGACACCTCTGCTATCGATATTGAACCATTCGATCCGACGCTTGTGGACGCCCTCACCAACTGCGCCCCTTACGCCGATCTGCTCCCGGAGGCGTTCAGCCGGTCCGAGAACCTCTCGTCATTTGCCCAGGATAGAAAGAACATAGCCTTTGAGCTCAGCAGCATGGCAGTGTATGGTCTTCCTGGCACCATATCCTCAAATATCGGACGGCTTCGCCTCCCCGAGGCTTATGGAAGCCTCAGGCTTGACCGCATGTTCTTCGTGGCACCTGCGAGCGAGTCTTTTCCTCTGTTTATCGCGGGGATCAGCATCAACGACCGTCTTGCATTCTCCCTGAACTATGTCGAGCGGGTAGGAGAAGGGGACGTACTGACCAGGGATATGATCAGGATAAGAAACAGGGCTCTCGAGTATATTGGCTTTCCATGGAAGTCGAACGAAAGGGCAATATGATGATGAGAGGGGCACAGCAGGCCACATCGCCGACACGCATTTCGTCATAGACTGCCGGTACAGAAGTTCGGCAATGATCTACAGCATCCTTCGTGGGACCTGCTTTTCGATCGCTGGGATATCACTCCTTGACGACCCATGCCAGCAGCCCTGGATTATGGAGCTCCCTTTCTGGTCTGCCGGCGGACGCTCAGAAGTATGTCCAATGCGCGTCTTCGTCGCCAGGTCGTTGCCCTTGAAGCTGACATGAGAGTGCCCGCCATCTCCGAGCACCGAATTCGGGGATGTGCGCTGTCGGTCCGACCTCGTGCAGCTCTGCGAATCGCCGTCCCGATAATCGGTCCGGATACGGAGATTATCGCTGAAACGACATAAGAGATGGCGTGTAGATAAAATGGCCATCTCTTCGGATTTCTGCTCCTTTTTCTGCTCATGCAGCTTGTGCAGGATTACTTTTTATCGGATCCGCAGCCTTCTTCGCCATACCCATTATCTCATCACATGCTAGCCAGGGCCTCCCTGAACTTTGGATTCAATCCGTATAGGCTCTGTCTGGCATCCTGGAAGTAAAATCGCTGTTCTAAGAGGTTCTCCGCCTTCAGCCGGCCAAGGGCAAACCGCACGGTTCTGGCCGGAAGGTAGGTCCTGGAGACTATATCCTTTTGAGTCAGCAGGTCGCCGGACTGCAGTACATCGAAAACCAGTCTGGCTGAGTGCGGGAGGCGCTCCAGTAATCGGTCTGGACTTCCGTCAGCGACAAAGACGATCCCTCATTTATCTCACCTTGATTAACAATTGTTATTTGGACTTATAAGCCTTTTGGATGGCGGTGCGCCCATTCCTCCTCTCGCAGAGCTGGCTACATCAGGGATTTCCGCAGGGTATCGCTTCTGCAAGACCATTTGAGATATATCCGATAAGGCGACATGCCCCTTTCCAGCCCACAGCGTCGGGCACGGTTTTTCCGGCCATCCGGATCTCGCCGATGTCAGATCGATCCAAGCTGCTTCTCCAGCTTTCTGATGGTGTCTCGCAGCAGGATTGCCTGCTCGAAGTCCAGCCGGTCTGCAGCATCTTCCATCTCTAGAGAGAGCTGTATGATAGCTCCTGGAATGTCCGACCTTGGGATGTGCCTCGTGTCTGTGATCTCCACAACCTTATCCTTAATTGGCTTCTGAATGGTCCGGGGCACGATTCCGTGCTCCTGATTGTAAGCCATCTGCATATCCCGCCTGCGCTCGGTCTTGCTCACCGCCTCACGGATCGAGTCGGTAATAGTGTCGGCGTAGAGGACAACTTTTGAGTTGGCGTTTCTGGCTGCCCGGCCCATGATCTGGATCAGGCTTCGTGCATCTCGCAAGAACCCCTCCTTATCAGCGTCTAGGATTCCGATAAAGCCCACCTCAGGGATGTCAAGGCCTTCTCGCAGAAGGTTGATTCCCACGAGGACGTCGAATCGCCCCAGACGCAGCTCCCTGATGATCTCCGTCCGTTCTATTGTATCTATATCGGAGTGCAGGTAGCGGGCTTTGATCCCGTTTTGGCTAAGATACTCGGTTAGCTCCTCAGCCAATCTCTTTGTCAGCGTGGTGACCAACGCCCGGTCGCCCCGCTGCACGATCCGGGATATCTCGGCCATGACATCATGCACCTGGCCGTCGATCGGCCTGACCTCCACCTCAGGGTCCAGCAGGCCGGTAGGCCGGATTATCTGCTCGACGATCTGAGACGAGTGCCGTCGCTCGTAGTCGGCTGGGGTGGCAGAGACGAATATGGCCTGACGCATGTAGTCCTCGAACTCGTCGAAGCGAAGAGGACGGTTGTCATAGGCACTTGGCAGGCGGAACCCGTAATCCACAAGGCTCTTCTTTCGAGAGCGGTCTCCGTTGTGCATCCCATGGATCTGGGGGAGTGTCTGGTGGCTTTCGTCAATCACCATCAGGAAGTCCTTCGGGAAGTAGTCCAGCAGGCTGTAGGGCTTCTCTCCTGGGCAGCGCCGATCGAAGTGGCGGGAGTAATTCTCGATGCCCTTGCAGCTGCCTGTCTCTCGGATCATCTCGATATCATACAGTGTACGCTGCTTGAGCCTGTGGGCCTCTATCATCCCCAGCTCAGGCAGCCGCGACTCCAGCTCCTCCTGGATTGAGCGAAGCGCGCATTCCTGGACAGACTCGGGAATCACATAATGCCTGGCTGGATAGATGTAGAAGTAGGGGTGGTCCTCCTTTCGCCTGCCAGTCTGCCGGTCTATCTCTGAGATGCGATCCACCTGGTCGCCGAACATCTCTATGCGGATTATATCGTTGAAGTAGCCGGGGATCAGGTCGATGGTCTCTCCCTTAACCCGGAAACGGCCGGGTGCCAGATCGAGATCGTTGCGCTGGTAGAGTATATCCACTAGGCGGCCCAGGATATCACGGCGCGAGATCTGATCCCCTGCCTTGAGCTCAAATCCCATGCTCTGGAAGTTCTCCGGATTGCCGAGGCCATATATGCAGGAGACAGAGGCCACCACTATAACGTCCCGTCTGGACATCAGAGAGGCGGTGGCTGCCAGGCGCATCTGCTCGATCTTGGGATTGATGTACGCATCCTTCTCGATATACTGGTCTTTGGAGGGGAGATAGGACTCCGGCTGATAGTAGTCGTAATATGATACGAAGTATTCCACCCGGTTATTAGGGAAAAACTCCTTGAACTCACTGTAGAGCTGAGCTGCCAGGGTCTTGTTATGTGCTATGACAAGAGTTGGACGCTGAACCTGATGTACGACATTTGCGATGGTATACGTCTTGCCCGAACCTGTGACCCCGAGAAGCGTCTGGAAGCGCTGGCCAGATATGAGCCCATCCACCAGACTGCTTATGGCCTCGGGCTGGGAGCCGCGCGGCTTGAGGTCCGATATCAGCTGGAAGGGAGCATTAACCCCTATATTATGAGACTGGGATGAGTCTGGCATAGGATTTACTAGGGTCCCTTCTATCTTATTGGATTTAAGAGGCATCGTCTGCGAAGATTGCTGCAATCTCGCCCCGGGAAAAAGGCATGTACGATTGAGGCAAGATCGAAGCTGCTCGTCTCATCCAGGGACCAGGTTCTTCTTGCGCAGCAGCCGGTTGTAGGCGATGGCAAAGCGGTGGGCCTCGTCACGTATATGCTGCACCAGCAGGGAGGCCTGGTCGGTTCTCTTCAAAGGCAGGGGCTGCAAAGAGCCTGGCCAATATATCTCCTCATCACCTTTGGCTATTGATATCACCGGTACAGAGAGCCCCAGGCGCCCTAGTGCAGCCTGAGCGCTGGAGAGCTGTCCCGGCCCGCCGTCTATGACTATCAGGTCAGGCAGAGCCCTCCCCTCTTTGATCAGACGGGAGTAGCGCCTGGATACCACCTCGGCCAGGGAGGCGAAGTCGTCTACGCCCTCAACGCTTTTGATACGAAAGCGCCTGTAATTGCCCTTATCTGGCCTTCCTCCCCGGAACTGAACCATGGAGCCAACGGCCGCTGTCCCGGCCAGGTGAGATATGTCGAAGCACTCGATCACCTGAGGTATGCTAGGCAGAGACAGGGCTCTTTGCAGAGCCTCCAGCCTCATCCTATCACCGTAGACTGCCGTCTCAACGTTTCTCTCTGCCAGGTCAAGCAGGACACGCTTCTCCCCCTGTCTTGGGACAGTAGCCCTGACTTTCTGGCCCTTCATCCGGCCAAGGAACTCGACCAAGGGATCTTCCAGACGGTCCTGCAAAATGATCTCCGAGGGCACCGGATTTTCCGAGTAGTACTGAACCAGGAACTCCTCCAGGAATCCTTCCCGGAAAGGAAATGCGAACTCCTCCTTTCCGTGAAGCGTGCCGGAATGGACCTTGAATAGCATTAGGTGGACCTCCTCGGCTTCAACCAGGTATGCCAGCACGTCCTGATCGTAGCGGCGGTTCCTCTCCACCGCCTGCCTCTCCTGCAGATACTCAAGAGCAGCGATCTCGTCCCGAAGGTCCCTGGCACGCTCAAACATTTGCCTATCGGCGCAGGCATGCATCTCCAAGCGCATCGACTCAAGCAGCTGGGCTGTGTTTCCGCGCAAGACCGATTCCGCCCGCTTCACACGCTCCCGATAATCCTGAGGGCTGATCTGGCCGATGCAGGGGCCACTGCATCCGCCCATATGATAACGCAGGCATGCTCTTTTGGGCAGCCGGCGGCAGGTGCGCAGCCCAAATGTCCGCCTCACCACCTGAAGCACATAGTCCCGCTCCCTGGACGTGGTAAATGGCCCGAAAAACGTTCCAGGTCCGGTTCTCTTCCTGGATAGACATATGCGGGGCCAGGGCTCGTCTGTCAGATGGATCGAGGCGTATCTCTTGGCGTCCTTGAGGGCGATGTTAAAACGAGGCCAATGCTTCTTGATCAGGGTGTTCTCAAGAAGCAATGCCTCAACCTCGCTGTTGGTCACTATGAAGTCCATGGTGGCGATTGCAGCCAGCAGGCTGCCTGTGCGGGGCGAATGATCCTTATTCTGGAAGTAGCTGGAGACCCGCTTCTTCAGGTCCCGGGCTTTCCCAACGTAGATGACCAGGCCTTTGGTGTCCATGAACAGGTAGCATCCGGGGAGATGAGGCAGAGAGCTTGGGTCCAGGATCATGGCTGAAAGGGGCTGATATCCCCCAGGTTTAATTCAGTTTCTATCTACGAAAATGATGGATGTTCCCAATAGGGCGGAAATGGCGCTGATTGGCCTTGGGAGAAAAACGCATTTACATCCTGGCTGCCATAGTTCATCAACCATGAGCGATCTCAAAGAAGCGATCCTGGACAGATGCCGCAAGATGGAGATCCCAGTAGTAGGAGTGGCAGACGCCGACCAGTGGAATGATCCGCCCTTCCGTCCATGGATGCCAGAGGAGTTCTATCCACAATCGATATTTCCACAGGCCCTCTCTGTAATTGTCATAGGCCTTCCGGTGATCCTGCCGGTGCTTGAGACTTCCCCCTCCATCTATTATCGAGAGCTGTACCAGACCGTCAATTCCCTGCTCGACCAGTACACCTATCGCATTGCCAATTTCCTAAACGAATGCGGCCACCCTTCAGTGCCTGTTCCCAGGGACGGCTATGCGGGAATAGATGCCCTCCTGAAAAATCCAGTGGCCTTCTTCTCCCACAGGCATGCCGCCATGCTTGCCGGGCTTGGAACCTTTGGGGTGAACAATATGCTGCTGACCCCCAAGTACGGACCCAGGGTAAGATTTGGATCGATCTTCACCGCCGCTCAGATAAAGCCCGACCAGATGCTCACAGAGGACCTGTGCATACGCTGCATGCGCTGCGTCACCGAATGCCCCACCAAGTCGATTAGAGAGGAAGATTATCCATCGGGGCTGACTGACAAGATGTCCTGCGCATCCTACAGCTCAAGGCTGAACAAGAGGGGGATCTCTCCGTGCGGGATATGCATCAAAGTGTGTCCCGTAGGAGAGGACCGGCATCTCTTCGATCGTCTGGACGTCTCGATCTACAGCAGAAAGGATGAGTATCCAGAGCATCACCGAGCCTGGGAGCACGTGCGCAGATACGGCGCAAGAGATGTCTGAAAGAGGCAGAGATAGATGAACGGCAAAGAAGCGAGGCCTAATAAAGAGACTAGAGCTGAAAAATGCCTTATTGTTGAATCGGACTTGAGAATACTCTTTATGGATACAGAGCACTGAAACCTTCGATAAGGCAAACGAGGTTGTCGATTCCTCGGATTTCGAATCTGATTGCCCAATGAACGATGCTTGAGGAAAATGGGAGGCGACCGATTTCAATTGCGCCAATAAGGAATTAATACCTTAGCGATTTCAAATCGTTATCCCATGCAATTTCCCATACCCGGACCCATCGGAGATAAGGCAAGGGCAATAGCCGACCTGGTTAAGCCCGAGCTGCCCCTGGCCGCCGGAATCTGCGTTGTCGCAGGCGAGATAATTGGGTCAGGAGGGCTCCCAGAGCCCTCTGCAGCCCTCCTGGGATTTCTCACCGGATTTTTTGTTTCGGGTTCGGCCATGATCTCCAACGACTTTTTTGATCTCGAGGTGGATAGGATCAATCACCCAATGAGACCGCTTCCTTCTGGCCGGATAACAATAGCAGAGCTTACCCTGCTGACATTCATTTTCACTGCCGTGGGATTTCTTGCAGCCGCTCTCCTGGGCCCCCAGGCTTTAGCACTTACTATATTTATATGGATTATCGGAATTCTGTATAACTGGAGATACAAAGAATCTGGATTGCTCGGCAACGCAATGGTAGCGCTTTCCGTGGGCTGGACCTTCATCTTCGGCGGGGCAATTGTTGACGGATTGGCAAACGGCATGATATGGATCTTTGCTGCCTTGGCCTTTGTCTTCGATCTTGGAGAGGAGATAGCCGGCGGCGCAATGGATGTGAAAGGCGACGATAAACGGTCTGCCAGGACGATCGCTCGAATCTATGGCAAGAGGCATGCCCTGAATATATCAGGCCTATTGTCGCTTTTATTCGTGGCTATAGGCACGATTCCTTTTGTTATGGGTTGGCTGAGCAGCTGCTATCTTGCGGTATTCTTGCCTGTGGATCTGGCTGTACTCTACCTGGCAGAGAAGCTTCGGGCAAGTCAGACCGATGAAGAGGGCAGGCGGAGGATCCGCCAGCTCTACCTCGTTGTGACCTTTCTGGTCATTGCATTTATTGCCGTCAAGCCTGTTTGCGAGCTGGCAGTTTAGGACGAACTCAGGGCTAATCCCCGCCAATTCATTGGCGGGATACAGCCCGTATCTACGACCGTAAGACTTATTAGGCAATAAAGTCTACATCACAAAGATGCCTAAAGTGTTTCGTTATAGATTGAAGCCAACAAAGATCCAAATTGCCACATTGAACAGGCATCTTGATCTATGCCGGTGGGTCTATAACGAAACACTTGCTTTGCGAAAGAATGCTTGGGAGCAAGAAGACCGATCAATAAGTTACTTTGAGTCCAAGAGGATGCTTCCTATCTGGAAAGATGCAAAGCCAGAGCTTAAAGAAGTTTACTCTCAAGTTCTCCAGGAATCTGTCCAGAGGGTAGACCTAGCTCTCAAAGCCTTTTTCAGAAGGGTCAAAAATGGAGAATTTCCAGGGTATCCTCGTTTCAAGGGCAGAGGCTGGTACGATAGCATCACCTATCCGCAGAGTGGTTTCTCTCTAAATGACAATATCCTGCATCTCTCTAAGATCGGAGATATCAAAGTCTGGCTCCATCGCCCTATTGAAGGAACCATTAAGCGCCTGA